>Ga0208960_1000129_pt1 | contig 40001 bp, 33 predicted proteins | sample GreLakmeON33MSRF_FD_187703 | JGI IMG/M metagenome (GOLD analysis project Ga0208960, IMG submission 187703) | Freshwater lentic microbial communities from great Laurentian Lakes, MI, USA - Great Lakes metaG ON33MSRF (SPAdes) | ecosystem: Environmental > Aquatic > Freshwater > Lake | place: Great... | reverse complement strand
GCTGATTTGCGCCTGCTTGTAGCAGCCCGGTCAATAGATCAGAACTTGCCTCTCGACCTTCCAGTTCAATAACATTATTCTTGCTCATGGTGGCGTATCATTTTTGGTTGGATTGATTGTTTCGCAACTGCAAAACAACCAGATACGCCGCTTTTTTTCAACTGCTTAAACACCAGATTCGGTTATAACTCCAACAATACCTCCAGGCCTGCCACCGGATGGCGAGGTATTTGGCGGGCCTTTCTATAAATATCAAACATTGTTTGGCGTTCAGCATGAGATGTGGGACCAGATTGAATATCAACCAAAAGGGCCGCACCGGGTCCTCGCATTGCGTGCTCACAGATTGCCGGAATGGGACAACACCGATATCGGGCTCTATTTACAAATAAAGTTAAACCCAGACAGTACGCTATCCTTTCGCTGCACCATTAATCTGGTCATTACCAACGAACAGTTTGTCCCCAGCAGTTGCCGGGAAGGCGACGTTAATGACTGGTCATGGTAATTATTCAGGTCAAATCCTACCCCCAGCCTGCGTCTTTAGTGCAGGCACCATAGAACAAAACCGACGAACGGCTTTATGCCCTGTTGTTTGATTTTGTCAAATCCCTTATTCCAGTCATTTATAAAGCAATGAACATTCAGTATTTTTGTTGCTTGCTAAAATCCCTTAGAGTCCGCGCCTACTCACCGCGAAGATAGATTGCCATGACCGCTGCCCTACTCTTTACCGCATTGCTTTGCATAGGCGCCCTGCTGCTCATGGCGCTAACCCGCTTCAAGACCCATATCATCATGTTGGGCGTCGTAATTCTGCTTAGCGCAACAGGCATATTAACTGCGGAAGAGGCATTCGCAGGGTTCAGTAACAGCGGCATGATCACGGTAGCAGCCAAGCTTATGATCCCTTTGAGCTATTGTGCCATTAGTGGCTGCTGCTCCATTCACCAGGCGACGCGAGGTCTCGATCTGCCGGTGCTAACCACGATCGCGGCATCGTTTGCGCTTGGCCAGGGGTTGGAAAAAACCGGCGTTGCCGCGTCATTGGCGACTAACATGCTGGAACTGGGCCTCGGATATCCGGTTCTATTAATAATCCTCACCTATGTTGCAATCTCACTGCTGACCGAAGTGATTACCAATAATGCTGCCGCAATTCTTACGTTACCAATTGTGCTACGAGTGGCGGAATCGGCACAACTGGATCCAGCGCCCTTTGTTATCACAGTCATGATGGCTGCTTCAGCAAGTTTTGCGACGCCGCTCGGTTACCAGACTAATCTAATGGTATATGGTCCGGGCGGTTATAAATTCCAGGATTTTTTGCGTGTTGGTATACCAATGAATATCATAGTCGGCGTGGCAACTGTGACAGCTACACTGCTAGTTTGGCCGTTGCAGTGATAGATAGACAAATACGCACAACAGGGATACCTTCCGGGATAGTCGTAGTTAAATTGCTGCAATAAATACCGCTAAACCCGGCAGTAACCGATATAAACGCCGGAAATTAATTAATTCAGGAGCTGCATGATGAAACCCATCAATTTACCAATATCGAGTTCGGGGTTGCTATTGCTGGGTGCCATCCTGGCTGCTTCTCCGACGCAAGCGCAGAACTCGGCGCGCCCGAATCTTGAAGGCATCTGGACCAACGCTTCATTGACCAGCCTGAATCGACCGGAAGGGGCGAATGCGCTCGTCGTTAGCCCCGAAGAAGCGCGAGTAATCGCTGCCGCCACGCCAATCGCTGGAATTGAAGGCGGACTCGATGAGAATGATGCAGAGAACAACACCCCCTCGGCCAGTGCCGATGACTTTGGTGTGCGTGCTTACAATAATTTCTGGGTAGATCCTGGCTCGAATCTGGCTCTGGTGAAGGGTGAGTTCCGTACATCATATGTAGTTGATCCAGTGAGTGGTCGCGTACCACGACGTGAAGATCCACAATATGATTTCGAGAGGAAGAATTTTGGCTCGCGTTATGCGACTGGTGTTGGTGACGCGCGAGGCCCGGAAGCTATCCCATTAGCCGAACGCTGTCTGCTGGGATTCGGCAATAAAGCCGGACCGGGCATGATGGGTGCGCTCTACAATAATACCTATCAATTCGTGCAGACTCCGGACTATGTCGTCATCCTCGTTGAAATGGCACACGATGCGCGCATCATTCCAGTCTTCGACTCCCGCGAAGAAGCTTTGGCCAATCGGCGACCAGTCGCACTCGAACAATGGTTTGGTGACTCGGTGGGTTGGTATGAGAATGAGGAGTTGGTGGTAGAGACCACCAATATCAATCCCATACAAATGGGACAGAGCTCAGTTCCAATCACGCGGGCAGGCCGCATCACTGAACGATTCAGTCGCTACTCCGAGAGTGAAATTTTCTATAAGTTCACTGTAGAAGACAGCAATATCTATCTGCAACCCTGGACTGCCGAACTGAGCTTTTATGCAACCGATGATGGCTTGTATGAGTACGCCTGCCATGAAGGCAATTATGCCATGCCTGGCATACTTGCAGGTGCGCGCAGACTGGAAGCTGAAGCCGCGGCCGGGAATTGAACTGCAGCGAATTCAAACTGCACAAAATCAATCAGAATCGGATTCATCCCATATAACTATCTTAATGCCATTGCAGATATTTCCGTTCCAATAAATAATTTGCAAATTGTGTGAATAGTTGTATGGCCGAATTTGATAGCCAGTAATTTACGGCATTGCCAGTACGTTGAAACTGATACCTATGCGATCCCTGTCACTTTTATTTTCCTCTACCCCGTGTTCCAGCCAGCCAGGAAAAACGTACATGCGACCTTCTTCGGGTCGCATGCGCACCTCATCGGTGGTGAATTCAGTGGGCTTGATAGCAGGATAAGTGAGCATTTTTGCTGCTGCACGGGGGTCCCGAAAAAATATGCTGCCACATTCCGGGGACGGCACACTGATGTAATAGACGCCGCTGAAATGGCAGTTCGCGTGATAATGGATTTTGTTGGAAGCGCCAGGTGGGCTGATGTTAACCCATGCTTGCAGATGCAGGTTCAGGTTTGGCCTGAAGTTTTGCGATTCCGCGATACGTTCGCACACTTGCAGAATCCTTTGGTTTATCTGCTCAAACTGTTCGAGATTCTGGAGATTATTGGGGCTCTGCCAGCCTTTTACGTTGGTATTTGCCACGCCCGCCGGGTCACTGTTGCGCAGCTGCGTCGCCAGTTCCAGCAAGTTGGCATTGAACGCTACCCGGTCAGTAAACAGGGTCGTCCATACCAGCGTGGGGAACAGCGATTGGGTAGTGATTTCCACGGAGTTTTCCTTATGGTCGAAAGTTGGGTTGGCAGCGCGATTAACCAGTGCGAAAGGTAACTGCGCCGAGGTCTTTAGTCCAGTCTCGTGCAAACTACAAATTACCCGACCTCAGAAAGCGCTCAATCTGCAGCTGTGAGCTGGCGGATTTTCTGGCAAAACCTTTGTCATATGTTATTGGGGAAATATCTGCAATGAAAGTGTAGTATACCCTGTATTGATCGTTGGCAAGAGCAAGCAGAGACTGGGCAGGATTCAGTGCTGTCAGGCCGCGCAAGAATACTTGACGTAGGTGGCGAAAGTATTGCCAGGAGTTAGCGGCAGAAATTACCCAAATAGCCTGTATTTTCCAAGGAAACCAGCCTACGCTTCCAGGCTGTATATTTTTGATCTGCCGGAATCAACCGTGAAAAACTGCTTAGTGCTAAGTCTGCTCTGTCTGTCGTTAAGTGCCTGTGCCACCTATGACGATATCAATTTTGAGAGAATGAACGAAGCCGAACTGCTGGAATACAATCGGGGCAGAACTCTCGAACAAATGATTGTTTGTGCAGAGGAGCCGCGTACCATGAGTCGGGTAAGGCGCCGACGCTGTGCTACGGTTGAGCAGATGTATGGATCCGTTCAGGAAGCGGAAAAACTTGGCGTATTGCACGTACCGCAGGGGTGATCGCAATGAAGTATTGGAATATTCGACCGGCAATTCAAGGGTTGGCATTTATAATATTGTCGGGATTTGGCGGGGCGGGGGTCTTTGCGCAAGCCACTGACGCCGGGCAAGGACAAATCGTAATCGATGATTTATCCAGGCCGGAACTGCGTGCCCAGATTGAAAGAGTCCAGGATGAATTTTACAAAGTATTCAATGCCAATAATGACGATGATGATTTTGACATTACCTGTCATAAGGTCACTGTTACTGGAACCAATATCCCCGAGGTAGCCTGTGAGCCGAATTTTATGATCCAGCGGCGAGGGCGGAACGCCAATGATTACAAGAATGGAACTGATGAGTTGTTGTCAGGGGCAGCTTTGCTGAACGAATTGCAACCATCATTTGTCCTGCTGACAGAAAAAATGAATGCGTTTGGGCGCGAGAACGAATATTTTCGCGAACTTAACCAGGTTCTGCAGATGCTGCGGTCGCGTCTTGCCGAGTTGGAGCAGTAGGGCAGAATCAGCGTAAATCAGTGATTAATGCCGCGCGAGGCGGCGCTGAAATACTTTGCCTCAGCTTCCTTGAGATTTTGCATTTCCCATAATTTCGCGTATTTCATGAAACTGTAGAAGGCGATGTTGACACTTCCCACCAGGCCATCTATGCCGCCGAGAAAAAATCCCTTCAACACGTAATACTGAATAAAGGTTAATGGCAGGATAAAGAACAGTATCAGGAAATTAGCCTTGCTCCCTTGCTCGTATTTGTCCATGGCCTTGAGCTGGCTGTAAAGATTCAGCTTGTGCACCAGATCATCCAGAGTCATATCCTGATGGTGAATAATGCTCGCACTGGTGCGGCGTATGGAACCTGTTATGCTGATGCGTTCGTGTACCCGGCGCGGTGGGTAGTGTCCCTTGCTCTTGCGAAAGAAACGAATCAGCCAGTTATCCTTGGTGAAATAGGGCGATCTGCGGCCCCATCTATAAACTATCCTGCTTGATTCCAGAGCGTCACAGTCGTCTGCATCGATGCTGGCTCTGATCTCGTCAATCAATTCACCGCTTAGTTCCTCATCGGCATCAAGATTGAGCACCCACTCGCAACTACAGAGCGAAAGTGCGTGGGCTTTTTGCTCACTGAAGCTGGACCAGTCATGATGGGAAAATTTTACATTGGGAAATCCTCGAGCTATTTCCCTGGTCTGATCGGTGCTGCCGCAGTCGACGATGATGACTTCGGCAAACATCTGTAGTTGACCAAGCAAGTGATAGAGTCTTGCCGCCGCATTGAGCGTAATCATATAGACGCTGGCGGGGATTGGTGCATCGTGCTTCATTCATTTCTCCCAGGTGCTGTTTGCTGGCTCTTGCATGGATTGATACTTTGTTAGCGTTGCCGGAATTAAAAAAGGGGCCCAATTGGGCCCCTTTTAATCTTGCGTTGCCACTTCCATTTGGCGTTGATAGACCCCCGCAAATCAAGTATTGCGGATTTCTTATGGTTTAGAAATCGTAAACCATGCGGGCATAGATCGATCGACCCATAGGATCCTGCAACTCACCCATCACGCCGGCGAAATCCATAGTGCGCTGGGCTTGACGGTCGAACACGTTGCGTGAACCCACGGTAAACGAGAACTCACCGTCAAACATCTCATAGCCGCGGTAGGTATAGGCTATGTCGAAGTCAGTCCAGGCCTTGATTTCACCACCAACGATGGTTGGGTTGGGATTGGTGTTGCCGAACAGCGCGATAGTTGGGCCAAAATTGGTACCATCCCAATCCAGAGCGCTTAGATGATGCACGGTGCCAGTGACGGCGTGATTGTTCAGCACCCATCCCAGACGCAGGTTAGCCTTCACATCTGGAACTGCCGGGGCCGAGCCAGTTTGCAGGTTGGTCTTGCCAGCACCATCACTAAGAGTAGGCGACACGCCATCCTTGTACAGGAATTCGTCAATGACCGTGGCCTGCAGATTGACGCGGACGTCACCCCAATTGCCCAGACTGTAACTGTAGTTCGCCTGAACATCCCATGCGCTGATTTCCACATACTCGGCATTGACGCTGCCGGGAGAGGTAACCTGCAGAATGGTGCTGGGATCGTTGGGGTCACGGATGATTTCCGGATTACTCAGACCACTGGCCAGCCAGGCCTGCAACTGCGCCGCGCTTGGTCGTTGTGCCGCACCAATGCCGGTTCCGGTGAAACCGGACCATGCCTTGAATGCCGCAAAATCAGCATTCGCGAGCTGCTGACCAGAAACACCAACGATGCGATTTTCAAACTCGGTGTTGTTATAAGTAACCGAAGCCGTCAAATCGCCAAACGACAGGTCAATGCCCAACTGCTCGGACGTGGCAGTTTCGTTTTCCAGGGTTGGGTTGCCGCCGGCACAGTAGGTGGTGAAGGCCGAGAACGGGGTGAAGCGGTCGGTCACTGAAGACAGTCCGCAAGATACCGGATTCAGCAGTTGCTCCAGGCTCGGTGCGATGAAGGCATCACCAGTGGTCGCGCGCAGAGTTAACCAATCAGTAGCTTGCCAGGTAGCGCCAATCTTCGGGTCGGTAGATTTTTGGCCAGTGCTGAAATCCTCAGTCCTTACCGCTGCAGCTAATTCCACATTGGACAATACTGGGAACGCAAATTCAGCGAAGAAGGCGTCTACCTCACGACTGCCGGAAGTCACACTTTCCCTGCCAGGGCTGCCGATCCAGGTATTGCCGGCGAACTCGGTTTCCGAAGGCGTATTGGTGTATTTGTCATCACGGCGCTGGTAACCCAAAGCCGCGCCAATTGGCCCGCCAGGCAATTCGATGCCTACTTCACCGTTCAGCACGAGATCGAAGGTGGCAAGTTCGAACTCAGTGAATTCCCTTCTGCGTGCGGCAATGGCATCCATCACCTGCACCGAGTTGTTGGTAGACTGATCGACGACAAAGAACGGGTTGTAACAGGCATCCCGGTCGCGTTTCACATCGCAGTTCAGACCTTGCTGCATCGCAGTGATGTCATAGTTCTGGTTGGACATGAATCCCAGGTTTTGTTGGGCGTGAGAATAAGAAGCAACACCTTCCCAGCCTTCCAGCACAGGCACTTTGAAGTCTGCCTGCAGGCTGTAGCGGTTATTCACGTCGTCACTGCCGCTGAGGTTGTCGCCATCCGGGGCGTGACCGCTGGAGAGGGTGTGCGTCTTGTTGATCGGTCGCAGGGTACGGGGCCGTACATCTTCCCACAGTGGTATACCGTTGCTCACGGTGCCGGAGACGAGGTAGTCCATCCTGCCATCCAGGTTGCGGTCGATGGCGCCACGATCAGGAATACCGTCGCGATTGGCGTCAACACCGAATATTGGCAGCCCGGCAGAAGTTACTGCACGGAACGGGTTGCCGGGCTGTTCGCCACGCACGGCTGGCAGTTCATTAATGCGGGAGTTGCCAGGGTTGGAGGTGGAGGTATAGGACATCTGGGACAGTCTGGACTGGAAGCCCTGCAGGGACAGGGTCAGGTCATCGCTCACATCCCAGGTGGCATTGGCAAAGAAGTTGGTGGAATCGGTTGGCTCCCGGTAGCTGCGGTTGTCACCGTAGTCGAAGAAACAGGTGCCGGTGGCTGCCGTGCCTGAGCGCATGCCAAAGGGGTTGTTTAGCTGATTTACCTTGTAGCCCTGGCGATCGACACCCGCGGCACAGTTCGGGTCCGGTCGGTTGGTGCGCGCGCCGGTGTAATTACCGCTGGCATCACGGTTCGGTACGACCCAGTTGCCGGGTGCGTTGGAGGAGTAGTTCATGCCGGCCTGAGACAGTTCGGGACGCTCGTCCCAACCGAGGCGGCTATTGGACTTGAACTGTCCGGCCAGCACCACATCAATAACGCCGATCTCGGCGCCCCACAGCATTTGCACGGCGTGCTCGTCGTAATCACCGCGATCATCACCTTCCGCGTAGGTTTCCAGCTTGAAGCCATCGTAGGAAGTGTATGGGACGAAATTCACCACACCGGCCACCGCTTCGTTACCGTATAGGGCCGCGGCGCCATCGGCCACAATGTCGATACGCTGGATGGCGATGGTGGGAATCATCTGCTGCACGTTTTCATCGGCGACGCGCTTGCCGTCTATCAGCGTCAGGGTGGAGCGTGGGCCCAGGCCGCGCAAGTCAATAGATTGAGAGCGGGAGCTGGTGCCCTGGATGGTATTGGTAATGGCGGAAGAGGGGCCGCCGACGAAGGACAGGTTCTGCATCACCTCGCCCAGATTCATGGTGCCTTCAGCGGCAAGGTCATCAGCGTTGATCTGGGTTACGGAAGACGCCTGCGCAAAGCCTTCAGTGCGGCGAATAAACGAGCCGGTAACAATGACTTCTTCTACTTGGGTGTCCTGGGCGAATGTAGGGGTCGCCAGGCTAGACAGTGAAATCGAGATCGCAGCACAGAGTAATGCGCGTTTGTGGGGTATTTTTCGAAGCATATATCTTTCTCCAGTGGTTCTAATCGTTAAAACTATTAATATTAGGAAAAGCAGGAGCTGTCTGAAACAAAACCGGACCTAAGCAACTGGTTCTTCACCTCATCGACAAAGCCGCTTCTAGCGGCGGCGCAAGTTTAGTCAATTTCCGCAAAGATCGGAAGATGTTGCTTTAAAAAAACGAACACTGGGTCGGTTGGGTAAATTCGTAACAGATTCTGAGCTATGGTGATTGAGAGTCCATTATCAATGAAATCAGGCACCGCAATTGCCCATGGGCTTGCTTCAAAGCGGTTCAATGCAATTTATTCATGTGCTTAGCGGCCATAGCTCTGAACCAGTGAAAACCTGTGCGCTATACCGCAGCTCCAGAATATTTACTCAGCGTCTTCTATTGAACTTGAGGATCTGATTGTTGATATCTCCTTCGGCACTGAATGTCTGAATTGCGATGGTTAAAATCCGACCATCCGGAGAAATCGTCTTCGCACCTATCTGTGAAACTCTGCCGTCCACGCGCACGGTATATTGCACTATTTTTTCATTGTTCTGGATATAGGAGATTGTGGCAGGGGCAGTCAGACTCAGACTGGCAAGCGGATTTTCCTTGTTGTCGAATTTATAGGTAGCGGAGCTGCCGCCAATGCTGCCATCTTCGGCAATGGATACAACCAGGAACATGTAGCTGCCATTGCCTGCATCTTCGTAGACTCGAGACATATTTTTTGACACGGCAGCAGAGCCAAAACTTGATGCGGCCAGATCAATATCCCAAGTGCCGATGAAAGGGTTCAAGTCTTGCGCGAATGAAACACATGTGAAAATCGCGACGCCAGCGATGGTCAAGAATTTGCCTGGACTGGTTGCCATTTTCGGATTCCTCGTGTCAGTAGTAAATTGAGTCAATCCGAGCTACGCCTTAATCAAGCGATGTCAAGAGCAGCAAAACATTGAAACTACGCGACCAATACCGTTCTCAATATTGCAACAGTCACAGCAATTCGCGGGCTTAGCGCGCATCTGGTTTCAATTCATTTTTATACCGTTTGAAGTTTTGTACGTAGACGGCAGCGCTCAACGCCAGCTTGGCTTGCTGTTCTTCAGAAAGAACTCGTACCACTTTACCTGGCGAGCCCATCACCAGAGAGCCATCTGGTATAACCTTGCCTTCGGCAATCAGTGAGTTGGCACCAATCAAACAATTCCTGCCGACCTTGGCGCCGTTCAGAATCACCGAGTTAATGCCGATCAGGGAATTGTCCCCGATGGTACATCCATGCAGCATGACCTTGTGCCCTACAGTTACGTTTTTGCCAATGTTAAGTGGCATGCCGGGGTCGGTGTGCAGCACGGCACAATCCTGGATATTGGAATTCTCTCCGATGGCAATCAGGGCATTGTCACCGCGAATAACAGCGTTGAACCACACGCTGACATTGTTCCCCAGTCTCACCTGCCCAATCACTACAGCATTATCAGCGACGAAGTAATCAGCACCGATGGTTTCGACCCGTTTGTCACCCAAACTGTAAATCACTGGAATGGTGTCCCCAATTGCTTAGTTAAATCAGACTAGCACAGTTCAAGACACAGCTGATATATGCCCGGCTTACCGGTGTTTCCAACGTGCTTGCAATGCCGGTAGTGCCACGCTGTACCTACAATTTGTCACAACTCGTCCAGCCCGGTTCCGTTAACATCGCAAGCTTGACGAAAAACCTGTGACCGCATGATTTCGGGCAACTGGTCGAAACAAAAATAGACAATATTGATGACAGGTTGGAATTCGGAATGTCTGCACCCCACACTCGCTACTCAATTGGCTTGACACTGTTACTGAGCCTCACGTTTGCAAGTTCGATTAATGCGCAGGACAGTGCCAACGACGATTCTACCGTCAGGTATCCCGCTGCATATTTTGTCCAATACGGATCGGTAACAGCGCAAGACATGATTGACCGGATTCCCGGTCTCGGAAATGGTTCTGGTGGTGGCAGTGGCGGCCCTCCTCCAGCAGGCAACCGCAATGTGGGCTTTGGTGGCCGCGGACTTGGCAGCGGTGGTGGGGACCAGGTGCTCGTCAATGGCAAGCGCACAGCCGGCAAGGATAATGAAACGCGCGACATGCTCGACCGCATTACGGCAGAACAGGTGAATTATATCGAATTGATTCGTGGCACATCTGGAGATCTCGATGTGCGCGGCAGCAGCCAGATAATCAATGTGGTATTGTTCGAAGAGCTGTCCAGTACCAGCTTGTCATATGAAGTAAACATGGATCGCTATGCCGACCATGAAACCCAGCCGGGTGGTTCACTGGCTGTCAGCGGCCAAACCGGAAAATTGAATTATTTGTTCAGCGCTATTGCCGAACCACGTTACGATCATAGAGTCAGCAAAGAGACCAGTATCTTGGGCAACTTCTCTCCCAATGACGAGATTCGGGAAGACCGCGTTCGCGAACAAACCACTTACCAGTTCTCCACGAATCTGAATTATCAGATAACCGAAAACAGCAGTGCCCGCTTGAATGGCCTGTATGCTGAAAACGACAACCCAACCGATGTGCTCCGCTACACGCGCAATCTCAAGGTAAATCCCAGCACCTTGAGTATGGAACGTGAAGACATTCCAGGCGAACAGGACAATTGGGAAATCGGTGGCGATTACGAATACAAGTGGGGCAATGGTAATCGCTTCAAGATTTTATTCATTGATAATCAGAATAATACCGGCAGCACGCGCGAGCGATTCGCAATTGGTGCCAACAACACCGAAACGAAAAATCTGTATCTGGATAGCGAGAGTGTGGCGGAGGAAAACATCGTTCGCGGCTCCTACACGATGAAAATACTCGGGGATCAAGATCTGGAAATGGGTGTTGAGCGGGCACTGACCACCTTGGACTCCAATCTCAGGCTGGGCGTGGCGAGCAGCAGCGGAATACGGTCGCCGGATTTTGGTGGACTCGTTCCCGTTGCCGTGGCGAATGCGAATTCAAAAGTGGAAGAGATTCGTTACGAACCATTTGTGGTCCACAACTGGCAATTAAATTCACGCATGTCTCTGGAAAGCACGCTTGTGTATGAGATGTCTGAAATCACCCAAACTGGTGACCTGTATAATCAGCGCGATTTCCAGTATCTGAATCCAAAAATAGACTATCGCTTTAATGTCACCAATACTTTTCAGATTCGCGGCATTGCGGAAATCAGCACGCGCCAGCTCAGCTTCGCCGACTTTGTCGCCGCCACCGACAACGAAGACAATGACGCCAATACCCAGGCTGGCAATGAAAATCTTGAACCGGAAACATTCTTGCGCGTGGACGTAAACGCGGAATACCGCCTACCGGATGACATCGGTGTGGTGAGCGCCGGCATCAACTATATGGAGCACTATGACAAGATTGAGCGTATCGATGTGTCGAAGTCTCCAACCAATCTGCAGTCTGCGAATGGCAATATCGGCGATGGTGATATGTGGATCTTCCGCATGGATGCTGCAATCCGCATGAAGATGTTTGACCTGCCAAATTTGTTGGTTACATCGGGAATGGAACTCAGGGATTCCAAAATCAAGGATCCGTTTCTGGGCATCAATCGTCGCTTCACCAATTACGAACGTGGTCGCTTCCAGGCTGGATTCCGTCATGACCTGCCCCGTTACAACATGAACTACGGTTTAAGCTGGAATAACCGCTTTGACGGTAATATCAAACGCTATGACATTGACGATATTGAAGAAATTGGAGACGATCCCATGATGAATGCCTTCGTGGAATTCATCGCATTCGGTGGTACTACGTTCCGTTTCGATGCGCGCGATGCAAACACCAACCTGCAGTGTCGCGAGCGGACGCGATTCCTTGGCCGTATCAGCACCGGGATTCTCGAAGAGATCGAGAATCAGTGCAGTGGATCAGGCCGGGTGGTGTCGCTAAAAATTAATGGTACGTTCTAACGCTTTTTGTCCGTCTGCCAAGCTTGCAGAAATTGGCTGGATCGCGCACAGTCGATTTAGCCAATTTCGATTAGTATTTCCCCGGGCGTTATGCGATCGCCCTTGTTCACGTTGACGGCAAGCACTTTGCCAGCAATGTTGGCATGCACTTCAGTTTCCATTTTCATGGCCTCAGTAACGAGCACAGCCTGGCCGGCAGCAACCTCATCCCCTTTTTTGACCAGCACATCCACGATATTGCCAGGCATTGCCGCGGTTACATGGCCCGGTTCGCTGGCCTGTTTGCGTTCGCCGCTTTTCTTTTTGACATACTCATTGAGAGGTTCGAATACAACCTCTTCCGGCATACCATCAATCGAGAGATACAGTTTGCGGCGACCACCACCAGTGCTGCCGACACCGGTAATCGCGACTTCATAAGTTTCACCATGCACATCCAGCTTGAATTCAGTGGCGACTGAACCTGCTGCTCGCTGTGAGGATTGCGGTGGCAACAGGGGCTCTGGTTTGAGAGTACCGTCTGCGCGTTGTTGCAAAAACTCGCGGCCCAGATCCGGGAACATCGCGTAGGTCAGCACGTCTTCATCGGATTTGGCCAGGTCAGCGATTTCCTTGCGCAGCTTCTGCAATTCCGGTTCGAGCGCATCCGCAGGGCGTTCGTCTCTGTACGCTTCATTGCCGATCGCTTTCTTGCGCAGTTCCTCATTAACCGGTGCTGGCGGTTTGCCATAGCCGCCTTGCAGGTATCGTTTCACTTCGTTGGTGATGGTCTTATAGCGTTCATTGGCCAGCACGTTATAGACCGCCTGTGTGCCCACAATCTGCGATGTAGGCGTAACCAGCGGTGGATAGCCGAGGTCTTGTCTTACCCGCGGAATCTCCGCAAATACTTCACGAATGCGGTCGAGCGCGTTCTGTTCCTTCAGCTGATTCGCGAGGTTGGACATCATGCCGCCGGGAACCTGATTGATCTGCACTGAGATGTCTTCGCGGGTAAATTCGCTCTCGAACTGCTGGTATTTTTTGCGCACTTCCCGAAAGTAGTCTGCGATTTCGGTGAGTATGACCAGGTCCAGCCCGGTATCGAATTCCGTGTCTTTCAATGCGGCCACCTGAGTTTCGGTAGCAGGGTGTGAAGTGCCACCAGACCAGGATGAGGTGGCCGTATCTATGCGATCGGCGCCAGCCTCAATTGCCTTCAGTTGGCACAGCGGTCCCAGCCCGGAAGTGGAATGACTGTGTATTACCAGTGGCAGTTTGACTTTGGCTTTAATCGCCTTGACCAGAGCGTAGGTCGCATAGGGTGTTAATAAACCAGCCATATCCTTGATAGCGATGGAATCGGCTCCCATGTCGCGCAGTGCCTGCGCCTGCTTCACGAACAGTGCCGCCGTGTGGACCGGGCTGGTGGTGTAGCAGATGGTGCCCTGTGCATGCTTGTTGGCGGCTTTCACTGCCCGCATCGCCGTTTCAATATTACGCAGGTCATTGAGGGCATCGAATACACGGAAGACATCGACACCGTTGGCGGCCGATTTCTGCACGAATGCAGTGACTACATCGTCAGCGTAGTGGCGATAGCCCAACAGGTTCTGGCCACGGAGCAGCATTTGCAAACGGGAGTTCGGCAAGGCCTTGCGCAATTGCTGTAACCGAACCCAGGGATCTTCTTTCAGGAAGCGGATGCAGGCATCAAAAGTGGCGCCGCCCCAGACTTCCAGTGACCAGAATCCAACCTGATCCAGCTTTGCACAGATAGGCAACATATCCTCGGTGCGCATGCGGGTGGCGATCAAGGATTGATGAGCATCGCGCAGCACCAGTTCAGTCACTTCAATTTTCTTTACGCTGGACATGATCTTGTTCTCCTGCTGTTACCAGCCAGCATGTGCGGCAATGGCGGCTGCGAGCGCCAGAGCAACTTCGCTGGGGTGACGTTTCTCGGAATAGTTGAGCAGCTCGGGATGCTCTGCCACAAAGCTGGTGTCGAACCGGCCTTTTCTGAAGTCCTCGTTGGCCAGAATTTTTTGGTAGTAATTGGCCGTGGTGCGAATGCCATGCAGCCGCATGTCATCAATTGCTCGTTGTGCACGCGCTACTGTTTCTTCCCAGGTGAGCGCCCACACGATCAGTTTGAGACACATGGAATCATAGTAAGGCGGTATTTCATAACCGGTGTAAATTGCCGTGTCCACGCGCACACCAGGACCGCCGGGTGCATAGTAATGGGTGATGCGGCCGAATGAGGGCAGGAAATCGTTCTTCGGGTCCTCGGCATTAATTCGCAGTTGTATGGCAAAGCCCCGATAACCAATATCTTTTTGGCTGTAGGAGAGTGGCAAGCCCGCTGCAATGCGCATCTGTTCGCGCACGATATCGACGCCGGTAATCTGTTCGCTGATGGTGTGCTCGACCTGGATGCGCGTATTCATTTCCATGAAGTAGAAATCTTCGCCGGTGAGCAGAAATTCAACCGTGCCGGCACTGCGATAGTTCACTGCCGCGGCGGCGCGCACCGCGAGTGCGCCGATATATTCGCGCTGTGCCGTAGTCAGTTGCGGGCTCGGCGCGATCTCAATCAGTTTCTGATTACGGCGCTGGATTGAACAGTCGCGCTCGAATAGGTGAATGACATTGCCATGGCTGTCCGCGAGAATCTGCACCTCGATGTGTTTCGGGTTGATGATGCATTTTTCGAGGAACACTTCGGCGGAGCCAAAGGCTTTGGTAGCTTCGGAAATCACTCGTGGATATTGCTTGGTGAGTTCTTCAGCATTGTCACAGCGACGAATGCCGCGACCACCGCCGCCAGAAGTAGCCTTTAACATGATTGGATAGCCGATACCTTCGGCCTCTTGCAACGCGTCTTCAATGCTGTCGAGATTGCCGTCGGATCCAGGAGTGACCGGTATGCCAGCCTCAATCATGCTCTTGCGCGCCTGCGTCTTGTCGCCCATCTGGTGGATGACTGCAGAGGTGGGGCCGATAAATGCAATGCCCTTGTCTTCGCACAGCTGCGCCAAGGCGGCGTTTTCCGAGAGAAAACCATAACCGGGATGAATCGAATCACATCCAGTCTGCACCGCCAGATTCACAATTCTTACCGGATCGAGATAGCCGGCCAGGGGATCCTCCCCCAACGAGTAGGCTTCATCGGCGCGCTTGACATATAAACCATAACGATCTGCTTCGGAGTAAACGGCGACCGACCTGATGCTCATCTCGGCGCAGGCCCGCACAATACGCAAAGCAATTTCACCACGATTGGCTATCAAGGTTTTCTTCAGTCTTGTTTCATTCATGAATTATTGCCAGGGGCGCTATTCCATTAACGGTGCTGCATGCCTAAGTTCGCGTTATCAAGGGGCAATTTGCCGCCGTGGATTCTATCAGACTACGCTGCGACATGCTGTAGTGAGCGGTCCAGATCAAAGTGCGTGATTTAGTATTTTCGTGTACAACAAATCAGGCTGCTTCCAGCATGCTCGAGAGCAAGGTGGCGATACCAAGAAACGACATGAAGCCGGCGATGTCAGTCACGGTGGTGAGAATTATCGAGGCCGATAAAGCCGGATCTTGTCCCATGCGCTTCAGCACTATAGGTACCAGAGCCCCGGAGACGGCGGCGATGGTCATTGATGACACCATGGCCAGAGCAATGATCAGAGCGAGCCCGAAACTCTGACTCCACAGATACACGCCAAGGCCGCAGGTGATGGCAATGGAAATGCCATTGATAAGTGCTGCGCCAGCTTCTTTCAAGGTAACTCGCAACCAGTGACGTACAGTTATTTCACGTAAGGTCAGCCCACGCATGGTAACGGCCAAGGCCTGCGCGCCAGTGTTGCCGGATTGTCCTGCAGCGATGGGCAGCAGAATTGCAAGTGCGGTATAGCGCGCGATGGTGTCCTCAAAAATCCCTACTACAGCAGCGGCAAGAAACGCAGTCAGCAAATTGATTTGCAACCATGGCAGACGTTTTTTGACAGCGAACCATGCGCTGGACAAAGCACGCTCATCTTTGCTGACACCGACCATGGTGCCCATGTCAGAGGCCAGTTCGGCCTTGAATGCATCAATCAGATCCTTGCCATGAATAACCCCAGCCAGCATGTCATTGGCATCGATGACGGGCAAATTATCCAGGTTAAACTTGTTCAGTTTCTCGATGGCTTCTTCGCTTGGTTCCAGCACCGAGACAAAGGCGCGGATGGGTGTCGCGAGCGATGCCAGTGTCTGGTCGTCGTTTGCCAGCGCCAGCCGCTGGATGAACACCTGGCTTTGCAAGCGCATGTCATCGCTGAGCAGATAGAGGTGATGCAGTTCCTCCAGATTTTGGTTACGCAATTGCAGCAAGGCTTCGCGCACGGTAATTTTTTCGTTGAAGGCGATGACGCGGGTGTCCATCAAGCGACCAACTGTAGCATCCGGGTATTCGAGCAGTTCCCTGATTTCTTTGGCTGCGCTCGCAGGCAATTGCTCGAGGAATTGGGTTTGCTGCTTGCTGCCGAGTCTTCCTAACAAGGTGGCACACGGGCTGGCGTCGAGGGTCATGAGCAATTCCACCGCCACTTTTTCTGGCAGACGGATGAGAATGCTGTCAGCGACGCCGGGGGCAAGTCGATTCCAGACTGTGCGCAGTATCTTGATAGGTTGTTCAGCGAGAATATCCGCCGCGTCTTCTGGCTGCATGGTTTCCAGTTTGCGTGCGGCATCGCGCGGAAAGTTCTGCAAAAAAGCCCGGTTGAGTACCGCCAGGGATACGGAGTCGATTGCTAGTGCTTCTGCCAAATTCGTTCTCCTTATTGATCCCGGTTGGTAGCGAACGTGCCGACTGTATCCAGCAAAGAGAACAGGCTGCTGCCATAGACTGATAGTAAGCTGGTGATCGGATCACTCCCGACTGGTGTCTCGATCACGTTGGCAACCTGTGCCATCCCTCGGCGCAAATCGACATGGCGCAAGACCCCAACAAATTGATTTTGTCGATTAACTACCGCTACGGAGTCACGGTGTTCCCAGATATCCAGTTTAATGGCTGGTTCAAGCTTGGTGCGACCCTGTATCACTTGAGATTTCGCCTGCAACAGAGCGGCGATCGGGAGTTCCGGATTCGCCCGCAGCAACACGGCATAGGAAAGCTCGCCCAGTACCAGCCGATTCCGGTCAACCACGAAAATCGAGTCGATCAATGCCAGGTCGTCCTGATCAATAAGGGTTTTCAAGGCGGCTCCGACCGTACTGTCGATCGCTACACTGGCCGCTTGTATGATCATCCAGGCACCCACTGTGTCTTCGGCATAATTCAGCAGAATCAAACAGGCGAGCCGGGTTTGCTCCGGCAGCAAATCGATTATCAATTTGCGATTCTCGGAATTCGTGTAACGCAAGATCGCAGCTACAGTGCTGAAATTCATTAGCGCAAATAACGCGGCGCATTGGGCTGGCGGCAGCAGTTTGCAGAGGCGGGCAGTGTATTGCGGTAGCATGCGTTCCAGGACAGCAGCAGCAATGCGATGCGGCACATCCTGCAGCAAGTTCGTAACTTCACCCGCGGGTAGTTGCTCCAATATGGTGGCTGCGGTATCCGGATGTGATTGCAGAAACGCGAGCGCCAGCTCTAACTTTTGCTCAGACATGTTGGCTGTCTTGCTCCGTCTTTGAGGTTAACCCGATATTGTCTGCATCAGGAGAAAGCGTACTGCTCATTTCGTGAAACAACTTTGCGGGAACTACGACTCTGGCAACTCCGTTATCAAGCACTATGGAGGTTTGCGATACTTCGATGACCACTCCTTGCGCAGTACCGATTTGCATGTGTTCGCCGATTCGACAATGTTTGCGCGTGTACTGTGCACCGATTACATTCGCGATCAAATCCTTGGCACCCAATCCGAAAGCGAGCGCGCCACCAGCAATCAACACACCAATGATAACGAGGGAGACGTTGGTGATAAATCCGATATTGATGCCAATCTGCTCGACACCAATGACGAGCGCGGTAAACATGATGATTACCTGGACGCTGCGGCCGACCAGTTCAACTTGCTCGATACCAGCCGCTGTTGCCGCCCCAAAAGTGGCAGACTTGGCGCCGTTGCCAAGCAGGAAACCCGCCAGGATGATCAACAATCCAGTTATCAGATTAGGCAGATAGGTGATGACGTTGCCCAGCCAATTGGAAAACATGTCCCAGCCGAGCATGTTCGCAGCTGCGGCAATACTGAAGATAATGACTATCCAGAACACGGCGCCACTGATGATGACTGAATAGGAACGTTTCACCCGTTCATGCGCGGCATGATCACTCTTGAACATGCGTTGGAACAGGGTGTCCAAGCCGCCTATCAATTTTTTGATCGCGATGCGCAATGCATGTGCGGCGAGCCAGCCTATAAATAGAAACAGCAAGGCTCCGAGTATTTGCGGCGAATAGGCGATGATTTGTGTATAGAACTCCTGATAAGTCTGGGCGAGGGAGTCCTGCCAGTTGCTTGTTGCATTATTCATGTTGCCAGTCCTGTCGTAGAATATGCCGAGCTAAATAAGTTTGCTGGTCGTTGCTAGCTGGTTGCACAGAGACTGCGCTGATTTGATCGGCGCCAGCCCTGGCTAACTCGTGAGTGACTCATTTTGCTCATATGAATTAGTAATTGCCAGCGTCTTCGCGTAGCCTGAATAAATGCATAGTTAAAATTGGAGTGAAAGTTATGGGCAGAGTGGCATTGGTGACCGGTGGTACCAGAGGCATTGGGGAAGCAATTTGCAAAGCACTGCAGCAAAAAGGCTACTCAGTCATCGCCAACTATGCAGGTAACGATGCAGCAGCCGCTGAGTTCAGCGAGCGCACCGGTATACCGGTAGTGAAATTTGATGTCAGCGATTTCGAAGCAACGAAACTGCAGATCAAGCAAATTGAAGACGACTATGGACCGCTGGATATACTGGTTAACAATGCCGGCATCACCCGGGATCGCACGCTGCACCGCATGGATCCGAATCAATGGAAGCAAGTAATCGAGACCAATCTCGGCTCCTGTTTCAATACCTGCCATGCTGTTATCAATGGTATGCGGGAAAGAAAATTCGGACGCATCGTGAACATCGGCTCAATTAATGGCCAGGCGGGGCAATACGGGCAGGTAAATTACGCAGCGGCGAAATCCGGTATTCACGGTTTTACCAAGGCGCTCGCGCAGGAAGGTGCTGCGTTCGGTATAACAGTAAATGCCGTAGCGCCGGGATATATCGATACTGACATGGTCAGGGCGGTGCCAGCAGATGTGTTAACGAAGATTATTGCCGGCATTCCGGTTGGGCGCTTGGGGCAGCCCTATGATATCGCGAGGACTGTGGTATTTCTCGTCAGTGAAGATGCGGGCTTTATAACCGGCTCGACAATTTCAGTGAATGGCGGCCAGCACATGTATTGATATGTGGCTGCCGCATGTATCAATCGTCTGTATGCGTATCACCTGATCATGGACAGTAACAACGACAGGCATAAAAAAAGCCCCTCAAGAGGGGCTTTTTTGTGTACAGCAATCCGGATTAAGCCGCTTTTGCTTTTTTCGGAGCCACTTTAGCTACTACTTCGTTCGCAGCTTTTTCAACTTTGGCAAACGAACCCTTCATGATTTCGGTTGCTTTGGTTTGGGCTTCGGTAACAGTTGCATAAGCTTCTTTGGTAGCAGCAACCATCTTTTCCTGCAGCTCTTCGCTGAATTCTTTCTGCACGTTCAGCATGCCGGTAATTTCTTTCTGGCCCAACAGTGACTGGGTAAATGCCAGGTTGTTGTTGAGAGCGGCAGTAAAGAATTCAGTTTGCTGCTTGGCCAGCTTCTCGGTAGCACTCACGCTGATTTTCAGGATGTCTGTAATCGGCTTAACAGATTCTTCAACAGTTTCGGTAAATTGTGTGTACATGTTTAAAGCTCCTGCCAGTTGGCAAATTATGTTGCAATGCAGCAACTATGGGATCGAAGTGTAGAGAGGGTTGCAGGGCATGTCAACAAAATTATGCTGCGATGCAGCAAAAAAAGTGAGCTTTTTGTGAAAATAATAAGAAAAACTTTATAAATCAGTTAGTTGTCGTCTTTTTTTGACCTGGAAGGGCCGGTTCCCCACAGCTTCATGTTTTCTTCCATCAGCTTCGCAAACATATTCGCTGGGCTCGTTTTCACGAGGTTGTTCACCATGTTCTGCATCGCCTCTTGCTGCTCAAGCAGCCCGGCCAGGCTTTGTTCCAGATAAGACCTGACATAGGGTTGCATATCGCTGTTGTAAAAACGGATAAGCTGTTTCAGCAGGGTAGTGGTGAGCAGCGAGCGATTCTCACTGACTTCCTGCTCACTGATAATCTGCAGCAATATGGATTTCGTCTGGTCCTCTCCAGTCTTGGAGTCGACAATCTTGAAATCCAGATGGGTCTGCACCATCACCAGGATATCTTCCATATTGATGTATTCACTCTTGGCAGTGTCATACAGGCGACGATTGGGGTATTTCTTGATAATAATCACAATGCTTTTCCTGCAATGTTCCTGAGTTGTGCTGACGCGTACATCGATCTATATCCTGACTCTGACATAGCTGCCTGGCGCGTCCTCAATGGGCGGGAATTTTTTCGAGCCTGGGATGCGTGCAGCCACTTTCTTGCCAGAGAGTGGTAGCAGCCAATCATTCCAGTCTAGCCACCACGAGCCGGCAATTGCAGACGCCCCAGCTTTCCACTCGTCAGCGCTTGCGGTGTTGGTCATGCCAGTCCAATGCGGATATTTACCGCCTGCGGCCGGATTTATCACGCCCGCCACATGCCCAGACTCACCAAGTACAAATCTGGCTGGACCTGACACGAGTTGACTGCTGCGATACGCGGCTTGCCATGGGACGATATGATCGGCAACAGCGGCGAAAAAGTAACTGGGTGTGTCAATTTTTGCCAGATCAATTGGAGTGCCGTCCAGTTGCAAAGCACCGGGGGCGGCGAGTTTGTTGTCCATATACATATTGCGCAGGTAATAGGTAAAGGTTTCTGCCGGTATATTGGTTGAATCGCTATTCCAGAAAAGTATATCAAACGCTACCGGATCTTTGCCCTTGAGGTAATTGTTGATGAAGTAGGACCAGAACAAGTTGTTCTCCCGCAGCAGATTAAAACTGAGTGCGAGTATACGACCGTCGAAGATGCCATTGATTTTCGAATTTTGTTCGAGAATTGGCAGCATTTCTTCCGACAGGTAAGCGCCCAATTCGCCGGGTTCTGTGAAGTCAGTCAGCGTAGTTAAAAAAGTGCAGCTGTTGATGCGGGTGTCACCCCGGGCGCGCAACCACGCCTGGGCAATCGACAACACAGTGCCGCCCACGCAATAACCTGCCGCGTTAACTGTCTTGGTTCGGGTTATTTGCGTAATGGCGTCGACCGCAGCAACAACACCATTGATGACATAATCTTCGAAGCGGGTTGCGGCCATGCTGGCGTCAGGGTTTACCCACGACACCATAAACACGGTAAATCCCTGTGAGGCAAGCCAGCGCACCAGGGATTTCTTTGCATCGAGATCCATGACGTAATACTTGTTGATGAAAGGCGGGACGATAAGCAGCGGATTTTTGTAGACCTGCTCGGTTACCGGTTCGTACTGCAACAGTTGTAGCAGGTTGTTCTGGAAGACCACTTTACCTGGAGTAAACGCCAGATTTTCACCAAGCGTGAATGCGTCCGGGTCGGACTGGGTGATCTTTAATGCCTCGATTGGGCTTTGCTGCAAATCCTTTACAAAATTCTCGATGCCGTGGGCCAGGTTTTCGCCTTTGGTCTCGAGGATCTCACGGCAGACTTCCGGATTGGTGAGCGCCATATTGGTCGGCGCCGTAGAGTTGATGTATTGGCGGGTATAGAAACGCGCCTTCTCAGCCTGTTTCGGGTCTTCGAATTCAATGTTGTCGACTATGTTCGTCAGCATCTTTGAATTCAGTAAATACGCTTGCTTGATATAGCTGAAGACCGGATTCGTATGCCACTCAGAATCTGTAAAGCGCTTGTCGCCCTTTTCTTCTGACACAGTCTCTGCGGACGCATCCAGCCCGAGCATGGCCTTGTTGGTGTTCTGCCACAGCGCCATGTGCTGCTGCATGATTGCAACCTGATTCTGCAGCAGGGCCTCCATATTGACGTTTTTGTAATCTTTCACGGCATTAATCAGTCGTTCGCTATCGAAAGGCATTACCGAGGGAATCTGCGAAGGATCGCTGCCAGCCGGGTTGGCAAGAACTTGCCGGACCATGCCATTAAACGCATCGGCATATATTTCGAGGTAGTTTCGAACTTTGTTTTGTTCTTCTAAGTTCATCACATTTCATCCCCGGAATATTCGTTTGGCCTGCAATAAATCAGCCGTGAACTCATTATTACAAATTGAAGACTCTATTGTAATGGCCGACTAAGTTGTATAACGTTGAGCGCACTTGGAGCACTTTAAACGCGATGACTCGGCAGCTGCACGCAGCAGCGCAACACCGCAGTTCAAGTTTGCAGTGTAACACCAGCGGCACGATTCACCGAATGACACCCCGGCATAGCAGGGATTCGGCAAGCTCTCGGGTTCAAGTCGGGAGTAACAGCACAGCGCAAACACACGGTCTGAAAGGAGCTAGGAATGTTGTATCACGGCTTTGAGCTTTACCAGCGCTCGCTGCGCGCCTGGAATCCGTTTTTCGATATCAGCAGGGACATGCTTGCACAAAGCGTTGGTTACTACACGGATGAATTAACGGGTAAAACACTCAAGGCTATGCTCGAAGCGGGCACGGACTTTACCAAGAATTACGGAAAACCGGAATTCGGTATCAGCAAGGTTGAAGTTGACCAGGGCAAATTTCACGTCAACCAAACTACCGTATTACAAGAACCGTTTTGCAATTTGCTGCATTTCAAACACAAAGATTTTGTTAAGCGCCCCCGGGTTTTACTGGTGGCGCCTTTGTCTGGCCATCATGCCACGTTATGCAAGTCTACCGTTGAGACGCTCATCCCCGATCATGACCTTTATGTTACAGACTGGCTCGATGCCAAGCATGTGGCATTGAGCAAGGGAAAATTCAGTTTCGATGATTACGTCAGTTACCTGATTTATTTTCTGGAACACTTGGGGGGCGGATCGCACATTATTGCTATTTGCCAGCCAGCGGTGCAAACCTTGATTGCGACTGCGCTGCTCTCAGCCAAAAATAGTCCCGCGATACCAGCATCGATGACGCTTATTGCTGGACCGGTTGATACGCGCATCAATTCCAACAAGGTAAATGATTTTGCCGATAAATATCCCAGAGAGTGGTACAAGAATTCGCTGATACAAACGGTGCCTTATGGATATGCCGGTTCTGGTCGCAGGGTTTATCCGGGGTTTCTGCAGCTAAGCAGTTTCATGACGATGAATATTTCAGCCCATATGGAGAAATTTCAATCTTATTTCCAGCACCTCATTGGCGGTGATATGGAGTCAGTGGATCGGCACCGGGAGTTTTACGATGAGTATCTGTCTGTACTCGATCTGACAGAAGAGTTTTATATGGAAACGCTCGACCGGGTGTTCCGCGAGCATCATCTGGCGCGTGGCGAAATGATCTGGAATGATGAGCGTGTTGATTTGGGCGCGATCACCAAAACCGCGCTGTTTACTGTCGAGGGTGAAAACGATGATATTTGCGCAGTAGGTCAGACCGAAGCCGCGCATCTGCTTTGTAAAAATCTGCCTGCTGACAAGCGAAAACATCATGTGCAACCAGAGGTCGGACATTTCGGTGTATTCAGTGGCAGCAAATTCCGTGACAACATCGCGCCACAGATAGTTGAATTTATAAAATCATTCGACCGATAATTCGAAATATTCTATTTGCGGTCCAGGCTGTCGCCGGCGGAATTCTCCGCATTCCTTCGCGCAGCCAATCCAGTCCCGCAACAATTATCGTTGTGTGCAACGAGTTCATCCAGTGGCCTGCCAGGGGCCACCTCAAACGACAATATCCCTGGCAGATTTGCCAGGGTCAAGCTCGCGTAAATAGCATCAAATAATTGCTGCATTCCATTTTCTTTTGATATGCTCATTTTGGGTGCGTTGATCCTTGCAGCCAATGCCGCCACAACCATATTCATGGGACTTCAGGCAGTGCGTCTTGCCGCTGTCACAAGCTGCGAGTATTGTTTCAAACGCAGGGTATGCCACTAAATTGCATTGTTTTGGCGCATCGAGATATCGCAGGCACCAACTCAGAGCAATTTGAGATGCGTGTGACATTACTGGTGCAGGCGCGGGAATACTGCTGACTACTACGATTTACAGTGTATCAGTCCAGGCTGGCACGTTAACTGCAAGTCGCCAACTATAGGAAGTTGTATAAACTGGAAGTGAGACGATACCTGCCAGCTGCTCGGATAGAGGGTAATCCATGCGTGATGTGTATTTGATCGGTATAGGCCAGACGGACGTCACCAAAGATGGTGTCATTCGCGGTAGATATATTGCCAAGGCAGCCATTGAGAAGGCGCTCGCGCATGCGGGATTGGGTGCGCATGAAATTGACATGCTTGTGGTCGGAAATATGATGTCCGGTATCCTAGCCAAACAACAGCAAATGGGAGCTCTCATAGCAGACGTTGCAGGTATGCGCGGTATTGAAGCCGCTACGGTTGAGGCGGGTTGCGCCTCAGGAGCAGCGGCAGCGCGTTGGGGATATACGGCAGTAGCTGGAGGTTTGCACGACAGGGTTGTGGTGTGTGGTATCGAACGGATGACCCATGCTCCGAAGGAAGAAATCACGGCCGCTTTGAGCACCGCCGCGGACTGGCAATTGGAAGGAATCCACAATCACTCTTTCGTTTCACTCAATGCCAAAATCATGAAGCTCTACATGGAGACCCATAAAATAGCACCAGAAAACTTCGCGCACTTTTCGATTAATGCCCATGCCAATGGCTTGAATAACCCGCACGCGTTCCTGAAAAAACATGTTGATATGAATGTGTACATGTCATCAAAAATGTTGAATGAACCCATTAGATTATTCGATGCACCTCCGGTCTGCGATGGCTCGGCCGCAATTGTACTGGCCTCGGAAGCTGTTGCGCGTGCTGCACAGCGGCAGGGTTTACCATTGATTCGAATCCGCGCGTCAGCGATAGGCACTGATTGTCTGGCATTGGACAATCGCAAGGATCCCTTGGAGTTGAGTGGCGCCAAATTGTCTGGCCAGCGGGCTTTGAAGCAAGCAGGAATTACCATTGAAGATCTGGATCTGTTCGAACTGCACGATGCCTATACCATCATCACATCTCTAAGCCTGGAAGCGGCGGGGTTTGCCGAGAAAGGCCGGGGAGTCTTTTATGGACAAGACGGCGCCATCGGGCGCAGTGGCAAACTGCCCATTTCCACCATGGGAGGATTGAAATCACGCGGGCATCCGGTAGGAGCAACTGGCGTGTATCAAATGGTGGAGACTTATCAGCAATTAACTGGCACAGCGGGAGTTAACCAAGTGCCGAATGCTGGATTGGCGATGGTGCAAAACATCGGTGGCACTGGTGCCACCGTGGTTACCCATATAATGGAAAGAATGCACTAGGTGTTGCCAGCTGCGGTAGTTGCTGGCTGGGAATATGGTGCGTTGGGCAGGTGCTTGGGCTTAGTTCTTGAAGAGTTTGCTGAAATTGCGCGCGGTGCGTGCTTTCCAGTGACCGCGATGATAGGCATCACTGGCTAATAATGGCAGCACGCTGGTAGCTTCGGCAAACACCATTTGTTCTTTGGCTATATCCACTTTTCCCCAGGAGCAAGCCTCCTTCAGAGTAGAACTGGAACATGCGCCGTCGCGTGAATCGGCCACAGTGATCTGCACTGCATACTTATGCATATCAACTTCCTTGCCCAGAATTTCAGCACAGACTACTGTGTCCTGGGTAAAATTTTTCGGCACACCACCGCCTATCATCAACAGTCCAGTTGTTCCTGCCTGAATCTTGACTTCGGTGAGTTCGCGGAAATCGCGGATGGAATCCATGCTGAGATGTGCATCTGGATTACGCTCCTGATGTACCACGAGACCAAAGCCAGCGCTGGAATCGGTGAAGGCCGGGCAGAAAATCGGGACGTTATGCTTGAACGCTGTTTCGATCAGGGAATTGTGCTTCTTTGCATTCTGCACACACCAGCGACCCATCTCTTTAATGAATTCCCTGGATGAATAGGGCCGCGCTTGCAGAGAGTCGGCGATGTTGGCTATCGCATGGTCGCAAGCTTGCAGTTGTTCCTCATCGATCAGCGTGTCATAAATACGATCGATATAGAGGTCGCGCAAATCCCGGTCATCTACATCTGGGGAGCCATGATAATGTTTGAATCCGAGAGCCTCGAAGAAATCCATATCGACGATAGTCGCTCCAGTTGCGACTATGGCATCCACCATATTGTTCGCAACGAGATCGGTGTAAAGCTGCATACAGCCGCCGGCAGAAGTCGAGCCGGCGATTGTGAGGATAATGCTGCAATTTTTATCGGCAAGCATTTCATTGTAGATTTCAGTTGCACGTGCCAGGTCGCGCGAAGTGAACGACATTTTGTCCATGGCAGCTATTATCGGGCGGGCATCGAACGATTTAATATCGATGTGCTCAACTTCGCGTTGCAATAATTTTGCCTTGCGATCCACTCTCACTGCTGTTTGAGTCTGTGTCATGTTGTCTCTCCTTCCAGAGTGGTGTTTTCATGCAGAGCGGTTTCTTCTACGACATGGAAGCCGTCTGTGCCATTCTGTCTGGCGATTCCGTACATGGATAATAATGGACCTTCTTCAACGCTTACTAACTCGGTGCGATCGAAACCATTAAACTCGGTGCGCAACTGCATGCTGTATGCACCGAGATTGCCGATTTCCAGATAATCACCTTCACAAATATCAGATGGCAGTACAAATGGTCCCGGCATGAAATCCAGACTGTCACAAGTTGGCCCGTACAGACTGAATTTGGCGAGTGAACTGTTTGTGTCAGCTTGTTGCCGGATCGGCGTGACCGGAAAAATAAAACCGGGGTGACCGGCATCGAACAGGCCGCCGTAAGTACCATCATTTATATAAAGTGTGTTGTTCTTGCGCAATTCCACTTTTACAACTAGTGAGGCGGCTTCGGCTACGAGGGCGCGCCCAGGTTCGCACCACAGCTCACAGGTTTCACTGACCGGCATCTCTTCAAATCGAGTGACGATGGTATTGACGAAGTCCGCCAGCGGAGGAGGAGTCATATCCGGATAGATAGAGGGAAATCCGCCGCCCACGTCCAGAATGTCGATAATGACGCCGGAACTGCGAATCAGTTTGGAAACCACTTCCATCGCTTCAGCGTAGGCTTCGGGACGCATCAACTGCGAACCAGCATGGAAGCAAATACCTAACCGGGTAGCAACTTGTCGGGTTTTGAGCAGAAGTTTTGCAGCTGGTTTGCCAGCAATGCCGAACTTGCCAGACAGATCCAGACAAGAGTGACGATTAGACACAGACAAGCGCACGAACAGATTAAGGTCGGGCGCGTTACCAGTTTCCTGGATAATCTTGTCAAGTTCAGCTTCACAGTCAAGCGCGAAGTCGCGTATGCCAAACTCGAAGTAGGCACGACGAATGCTCAAGCGGCTTTTCACTGGATGCATGAATGACATGCGCGCCCCTGGGGCTTTGGCATGAATCAATTCAATTTCACCCAATGACGCAACATCGAAGTGTTGCAATCCGGCAGCGGAGAGCGTGTCTACGAAGTAGGGGTTGGTCTTGACGGCGAACAGTACTCTTCCGGGAAAATTCCCCAGAAACCAGTTAGTAGCAACGGTTACGGCACGTGGATGGAGACAATAAACGGGATGCTCCGGTCGCATTGCACATACCATTGCGTTAGAAGTATTGAATTTTTGCATTTCATAAAACCCCCAATACGCAATTGAACAAGGCGCCAGACCGCTGAATCGTACACTGCTCAAGGGCAGCTACGGGGCTCAAATCCACTGGCGAGCGCGAATTCTATGGAATTTTCGCGATTTGTAAAGAACATTAACGGATCGCGGGGAAATTTCTTTATCCCAGTCCCATGAAATAGTTTTCACCACGGTACCGACAGCCAATTATCTGGGGCAGGAAGCACTCGGATTGGGCCTCTAGCATCAGGCATTGGTGGTCTGCAGCAGTCGGTCCCAAGAATGTTTGTAATCACCAGATTGCTGTTATGCAGAGATCATAACGCAATTGACCGGAGTCTCTTCATGCCTGCAAACCTGATTGCTGTCGCAGCGAGTCTGCTTCGATAGTATTGATGCAACTTCTCCATGTTGCTTGGGTGCGCAGTCCTCTATAATCAGGCTCTTAAAATTTCAAATAAGTCGCACCGGGTTTGAGACAGATGTACGGAGATAGCAGCATTCAAGGTGATCGGGCATTCAGATGCACAGCCTGATTCCTGCCACCGAGACTTCAATTCAGGATAAGAAGCTTATTCTGAGAAGGACCCTGCGCTATTCGCAGCAGGAGGCTGTGGCTTCTGCGACGATGACGGGCACCAGTGATAACTTCCTCAATGCCTTTGCGATTTACCTGCAAGCGACAGCGATGCAGTTGGGGTGGCTGACTGCCATACCACAACTGTTCGGGGCTGTAAGCCAGATAATATCAGTCTGGCTTGGCAACCATGTGCGGCGCAAACCTTTGGTAGTAACCACCGCATTCCTGCAAAGTTTTATTGTTGCTGGTATGGCAACGTTGGCCTTGACCGCAGCTGGAGATAGATTGCAAGACACCAGCATGAACTGGTTGATAGTTTTGGCGGTGGGGTATTTTACTTGCCTGAACTGTATTCAGCCGCACTGGCGTGCCTGGATGGGTGGCCTGGTACCGCAGCCACGACGTGGTGTGTTCTTCGCCGCTCGCTCCCGTTTAACGATGGCTGCTTCGTTATTGGTATTCGTTGCAGGTGGTACCGTTCTCTCGGTCACAGACTCCAGCAATAACACATGGCTCGGTTTCGCTTTGCTGTTTGGGATGGCAGCGACTGGCAGGATGATCTCCAGCATTCTGTTATGGCGCATGCATGATCCGGAACCGGAGTCAGCCCAAAACTCCATGCGCTTGCTCGACAGTTGGCGTCATGTGCGGGAATCACTCAAAGACTCCAGCTTTCGTCACTACAGTTTCTTTGTCGCCAGCACTCAGGGTGCAGTTGCCCTTTCAGCACCGTTCTTTGCCGTGTACATGTTGCGGGATCTTGAGTTCACTTACCTGCAGTTTAGCCTGAACGCCATTGCATCTATTGGTACGCAGTTTGTCATGTTGCAATTCTGGGGCAAGTTTAGTGATCGCTTCGGCAATCATCTGGTTATGATGGTTTCCAGTTGCATGATACCCCTGATTCCATTGTTATGGATGGTCTCACCAGACTACAATTATTTGCTGTTCGTACAGGTTGTCTCGGGAATCTCCTGGAGCGGATTCACATTGAGTACAGCGAACTATCTATACGACATCCGCCCACACCAGACTAATTTCGCCCTCTACGCCGCCATCCAGTCCGGTACCAGTGCCTTGATGGTTTTCTGTGGTGGCTTGCTGGGAGGTTATCTGGCACGGCATGCTCCCGAGATCGCCGCAAACATTAGTGACTTTTGGCAACCTGGCAGTGATTTGTTTATTGTATTCGTGACGACCGCGGTGCTGCGCATGATGGTTGTTGCCTTCTTCGTGCCTAAATTGAAAGAACCGAAGATTCGTAGACGGCCGCGGATACTTGAGCTTATATTCAGGGTCGCCCGCTTCAATGCAATTTCTGGAGTTACACTCGACTGGGTGAGTGTTGCGAAAAAAGCACGAGCTACCAAGAAAGCACGAGCTATCAATAAAGAAGCAGCCAGCAGTGCTGCTGATGACGAGGAATAGCGCAAGGCTGCCACTCCATGACCGACGATCACGATCACTCACAACCACCTTCAGATCTCGAGCTTCGCGTAAAAGCCCTGGAGAGTCTGCTCGTGGAGAAGGGTCTGGTAAACCCTGACACGCTCAACAGCATCATTGATACCTACGAGCACCGGGTTGGTCCGCGCAACGGTGCTCATATCGTAGCGAAAGCCTGGTCTGATCCCGACTTCAATACCTGGCTGCTGGCGGACGCCACTGCCGCGGTCTCGAGTCTTGGGTACATAGGTCGGCAGGGTGAACACTTGCAGGTCGTAGCCAATACCCAAGACATTCATAATCTGGTCGTATGTACGCTCTGCTCCTGCTATCCCTGGCCAATTCTTGGCTTGCCGCCAGTGTGGTATAAGTCAGCACCGTATCGCGCGCGCGCAGTAAGTGAACCACGAGCTGTGCTCGCCGAATTTGGCACGCTGCTGCCGGCGCACACTAAAATCCAGGTATGGGATTCCACTGCAGAGTTGCGCTATCTGGTATTGCCGCAGCGTCCCGCAGGAACCGAGGGTTGGACTGAGCCGCAGTTGCAGCAAATCGTCAGTCGCAACGCAATGATTGGTGTCGAACTGGTGGTAGCGCCGAATACTCCCGCGACTAAATCCGGACCGGTGTCCCTATGAATGGTGCACATGATCTGGGCGGACAAAATGGTCTCGGTGCGATTAATCCTGAACCAGAGGCCACCGAGCCGGTATTTCATGCCGAATGGGAACGCCGCGTGTTTGCTCTGACCCTGGCTGCAGGCATGCTCGGGAAATGGAACATCGATGAAGCGCGTTATGCGCGTGAGCGCCAGCATCCGGTGACATATCTGAGTAACTCATATTATGAAAATTGGTTGGCAGGACTGGAACTGCTATTGCAGGAGAAAAAGCTGCTGGAGACATCTGCCAATTCCGGCCTGCAAATACCGACTCCGACTGCTGCGGCAAAGTTTCTTGCGAAGGGCGGGCCGACATTAATGCAGAGTGCAAAGCCGGCTCGCTTCAAGGTCGGGGAAAAGGTAAGGGTGAAGCGTTGTTATACGAACTTCCACACCCGGGTGCCACGCTATGCTCAGGGCGCGGTAGGAATCATAGCGGCAACGCGCGGTTCACACATATTTGCTGACGAGCACAGCAAACAGCACAGGATTGCCGAGCATCTATACAGCGTGCGATTTCAGGAGCAGGCTTTGTGGAACCGAAGCCATGACAATGTCGACGTGTTAATTGACCTTTGGGAGCCATATCTCGACTGTGGACAATAATCATGCTGTTTAAAGGCCAGCCTTGTGACAATGACGGCCCGGTCTTTCAGGCTCCCTGGGAAGCGCACGCGTTTGGCATGGTGCTGGCTCTGCACGAACAAGGTTTATTCACCTGGGATGAGTGGGCGCAGGCCTTGCACAATGCTATACGAGTAGCGCAAACAGATGGCGATCCTGATCTCGGTAACACATATTATGCACATTGGCTGGCGGCACTGGAGTCAATCGCACTCTCCAAAGGTTTGTTCTCTGGCGCAGAAATCAGCAATAAGAAAAAGCAGTGGTACGCTGCCTATCTACACACGCCACATGGCCAGCCAGTAGAGCTTGCGATGGGCGATCACTCCCAGCAATGATTGTGTGTTCGCACGCATTCGACACATCAAATTCGGCCATGCCTGCATGATTGATTCGAATGTTATCCCTGGGGACTTGCTGTCATCTGCTGACAGTACTCGTGCATTTTCGCAGGCAAGTCTTGCGGGCAAACATCACACAACTTGTTTCCGGGAACGGCGAACTCGATGAATTTGGGGTAGGGCAGGTCAAGGCTTTGCATGGTCTTGACGAATTGTGCTTCGCTCGTGCCTGTAGCTATGCGCGGATTCCGGGCTTTCTCCTGCGCAATAGTTGAAACGAAGCGACCACTATAGTCGTGCCCCGGATATACCAGTGTGTCGTCGGGCAGTGAGAACAGCTGCCTGGTAATGCTGTTGTACAATTGTTTCGCATCGCCATTCTGAAAATCAGTGCGCCCGCAACCATCAATCAACAGACAGTCACCTGTCAGTACTCGCCCATCTATCAGATAACAAAAATGGTCATCAGTGTGGCCTGGTGTATACACCGGCAGCAGTAGCAGTGTGCCTAACTGCAATGGCATACCGTCCTTTATGTGCACATCAGCGCAAGGCAGGTTATCCATGGCCGGGAAAGCGATTTTTGAACCGCACCTCTCGCGTAAATGCAGTGCAGAAGTGATGTGGTCAGCGTGTACATGAGTCTCAACTGTCATTGTCAAGGTCAGTCCCAGTTGCGCAACCAATGCCAGATCCCGGTCCATTGTAGGAACGACTGGATCAACCAGGATGGCCTGTCTGGTCTCGCTGCAGGCAATCAGATAGGAATAGGTGTGGGATAGCGGTTCCAGCAATTGATGGAAAATCACGGTAGATACAGTCTCCGTTGAGTAATGAAAGGCAAATCTATAGCGATAAACGGTTGTGGGCAATATAAGCGCATTCGTAGTTAGGCAACTTGATACCAATCAAGGGGAGTGAAGTGATGTTATGCAATCGGTTGTGAATTGTTCTGCCTAAATCGATATCAATCTGGCGCAATGCAAGACTTGATAAACGGGCTGCGAGCGGAGGTATTTTCGTGCCTGCGCCAAGCGCTCATTTACTTATCAGCTACTGGCAACAAGCTGGTCAACGAACTGCTTGATTGTTTGCAAGCCTTCGCTGCCGATAGTCGTGAACTCCATGTTGCTGCGATACCTGTCACCGCTGGCTTCTGAGCGAATAATACGGGCATACACGTCGGTTGTTCTCTCGCCGAATAAATCCAGCGACAGGGACATTTTAATCTCTGAAGATTTCGGTAGTTGGATTGATGTGCTCACCAGCAAACCGTTATAACTGATATCGATGACTTCCCCTTCGTATTTATCATCGAGGACGATCTTGCCGTTCAAACGCTGGAATACGACTGGCATGCTGACTTGAATACGTGGGCTCTTGCGTCCTTCGCGTCTTGGAACCTCGAGTTTTGACGGCCTCGACGTACCAAACAATTCATATAAATTAACCGCCTTGCGAGCGCCTTTCACCTCGACTGTATTGGGTTCGCCCACATCGGCGAATTCCCGAGCCAATTTATAGGTATATTCGCTTATTAAAATTTGCCCGCGGAGGCAATGCGCCTCGATTCGCGATGCCAGATTCACCGAATCCCCGATAACCGTATACTCATTGTAATGCTTGGAGCCGAGCTCGCCGACGACTACCGAGCCGGTATTGAGGGCGATACCCATAAATAGAGCAGGCATGCCAAGGGCTTCGCTCCTTGCGTTGAGTGCGGTCATGGCAATCTGCATTTCCACGGCGCAGGCAATGGCTCTCTCGACATCGTCTGCCTTGGGCTCGGGCATCCCAAACAAGGCGAGAATGGAGTCGCCCATTAATTTATCGATGTGCCCACCGTAATGAGTAATGATCTCGCCCATACAATCGAAATATCGATTCAGCAGAGATACCACATCGCGGGGTGCATGATTTTCTGCGATCTCCGAAAAGCCGCGTATGTCAGAGAGTAGAATCGTGATGGTCTTGGTCAGAACTTCTCTTTCGGGAAAGCCAGCATCAATCAGTAATCCAGCAAGTGCAGAGACGACATCAGCTTCCTGTTGTGCACTGGCACCGATCACTCCTCTGGCCTTGAGTGCCTAGAAAATCTCTTCCGCTAATTCAATTGCATCTTTAGTGTGAATTACCATTACGCCTGCTTCATTCGTTTGTCTGCTCGTTACTTACCGTGGTGGTTATAACTCTACTGCTGGTTCCCTACTTTAATCCAGGTCAATTCCTGCAAGCAATGCCGTGTCAGTGTCGGCGGCATCCATGCGGTCACCATAGCAAGTGCGAGCAGGTAGCAAGAGAAGGTTAGCAGTATGGCGCTGTGGCACCTCATTGTTACTGCGGGAGTGCCATTTCCTCACTTTCCTCAGTGCGCGCGGGCTGGAAACTGGCCTGCGCCGCAGCACTGCGCACTTGCTCCAGCCAGAATACGCCATCATAGGGTGCGCTGTTGCCGCGGGTGCCGATAAAGTCGATATCACCGTCTTGGTCCATATCGCGCGCTATGAACTTGTCAAACATGCCGCGTTTGCGCCGGGAGATGTCATGTCGCACCCAGTCTGCACCAGCGGCACCTGGGTTCTCGAACCAACCGAGTCGTCCCAGTTCATCGTTTTCGTCAACATCGTCCTCACCGGTACGCGAGCCACCGCTATAGCTGCCGACGAGGACATCGGTGAGTCCATCCGCATTAATGTCGGCGATTTCCAGGCCGGTCACCGTGTCGGGAGCAAAGCTGCCTATGTAAAAGCTGTTCCATGCGTCATCCATGCGTTCCGGTTGTTGCAGCCACGACAGGCCGTTTGGTGTGGCGCTTATAATATCGAGGCGTCCATCAGCATCGAGATCAACATATTCCAGATTAAAGCCGGCTGCGCGCGTGCCATTGATGCCAATGGCGTGCTCCCGGAAATTAAACCGGGATGAGCGGTCGCTGGCGCCGAGGTTTTCAAACAGAACCAGACGCTGTTCACCGCGAGTACCGACAATCAGATCCATGTCGCCATCATTATCTATATCAACCGGTTCGGCATTCTGGGGCACGCTGTAATAACCGAGTATGGTTTCCTGCCAATTGCCGCCTTGCAAGGGGTCGCCACTCACCGAGAACACGGAGACCGGCGTAGAGCGCGCGAAATCCTCTGGACCCGGTCGCTGTGCACCTTTATTGGGTGCACTCGCTTCCGGCCTGCCATCACCGTCCAGATCCGCCAGGAATACCCTGATATAGGAACCCTGGTCTTTGGTCATCGGCAGGATCAGGCGTGACCAGGTTGCAGTGCGTATGTTCGTGACTGGATTCTGCAGGTAGATCAGATGGGACAGCTCGGCGGCCACGATGACATCCAGATAGCCATCGCCATTTACGTCACCGATGTCAGCATCTTCCGGGGCCGGGGCGTCAGTGCCCTCAGCCAGGGTGATGTTTACCCATACATTGGGGTCGGCCGAGCCGAAAGCGATGCGAACATGGCCAGCCGGTGATGGCACGTAGCCAGGGTCGAATTCGCTGGAATCATACTCAGAATCTGATTCGTGCACGGACACGATGTCCTCATAACCATCCTGATCAATGTCTCCGACGACCAGGCCATCGCTGCCGCTGAGGGCGAATCCGGCCACGGCAGGGTCATCAATAATGTGCTCACGCCAGCTGATATAGGCGCCATCGGCGCTACGCGCAGTTGTTGGGGTGAGTCCAACCGGGGTTTGTGCCATTGCGGCTGAACAGAAACTAAAAAGTACACAGAAAGAGAGCGACTTGGTCTGCATCTGGATTTCACCTTAAAATTATTGAGTGCATGGTAACAGGCATTTTCAGCCGGCTGAAAGCGAATTCTGGGAAAGACCTTTTTCGCGCAATGGCTGTCGTGTTAGCTTGTGCGTGGCGTGAAGCGTAAATGCCGGATAATTACTTCATAACAATCAGATGGCATGTATACCGGTGCAGTTGCTGTACCTGGTTTCCCGGTTTTTGGTAGAGAGGTTTCAGGAAATCCCGTGGCAGAAGTTAAAGAGATATTGCAAGGGCTGAAAGCAGCGATGACGAAATTGCTGCAGGAAAACGTGCAGGTAGCGCTGCAGGAAGCGCACCTGGTTATTGTGAATAAATCCATGCCAGTGCCTAACAGTCCTAACTTGCACAAGGAAAAGGATGCAGTAGTTGCGCGCTTTGGCAAAAACTTTGCTGCCAATTTCGACGCCCTTGTCCAGATCACGGAAAAGCAAGTGAACGTGCTCGATTACAGCAGTTTGAGTCTGGTGCAAGAGGACGATCTCGAAGCGATAATCGCCATGGAAGGCATGATCTCCCATGCACGGAATTGTGATATTCCCCAATATATAAAATTCAACACCAGACTCGACTCAATTCTGTTTGGTACTCGCATAGACGAATCCAATAATCCAATGGATCCGGAACAAATAGGTGAGGCATTCAAGGAGGCAATACGGCCGGTCGGTTTGCCTGCCAAAAATCTGTTGATCGCCTATCGCAATTTCAATAGCTAGGTATTCCATAAGCTGGAATTTATCCTGGAACAGGCGAATGAGTATCTGGCCAGCCGGGGGGTGCTTGCTGATCTGGATGTTGCCGCCCGCGACAAAAAACTGTTAGTCAACAAGCGCAGCAAACAGCGTCAAAAAGATGACCCAATTGACCGCGCATTTCGCCGACCCGATGAGCAATCTCCTCAGGTCAATGTGCAACAGGATTTGTTTCCGCTGGTACAAAAATTATTGCACAGACTGGATACTACCAGCGCCGGGGCGGGTAATTCTGGAGCCCGAGCCGGAGCGCTTGGTGGTGCCTGGCAATCCGGTATGCTCGTTGGCAGCAAACGGGTTGAAGTTGTTTCGAATGAACAATTACTGGGCTACCTCAATGAACTGGAGCAGCGACTGGAACAGGTGAAGGAACAGTCACTGGCAGCGAATGCTCCGGTTGCCGTCGATATTCGTGCACCTCTGGGTGAATTGCTGGAAGAGCAGAGCGGTGCGAAAACTCTTTGTGCTGTTGATTCGCAATCCTCAGACATCATTCAGCTGGTAACCATGCTGTATGAAGCGATCTGGCGTGAAGAATCAGTATCCATACCAATCAAGGAATTGATCGGGCGCACACAGATCACCACCTTGAAGGTGGCATTGAAGGATCACACATTCTTCGAATCTGAGACGCATCCTGTTCGCGTCTTGCTGAACGAGCTGGCTGCCGCCGGTATTACCTGGACCCAGTCGGAGCAGTTGGATAAAGATCCAATGTACATTCGCATCAGGGCGACAGTTATTGAGCTGATGGCTAACTTCACCGGTGATATCGCCTATGTCGAACAGTTAATCGACCAATTCAGACAGTTCAAGAAAGATCTGCAGGTTGAAGTCGTGCATGCAGATTCAGCCTTGCTTAATGCAGCTGAGCGCGCACAGCGACTGGGCGAAATTGAAGAGTATGCGCAAAGCAAGATTAATGAGCGCATCCTCGACCAATCATTGCACCCGGATGTGCGGAAATTCCTGGATGAGTACTTTCGCAAATTTCTGGTACAAGTTATTTTGCGCGAGGGACCCGGTGGCATTAGCTGGCGTCCGGTAATGAATACCATAGACGTGCTGCTGTGGACCGTGCAGCGCGATCGGCAAAAAGGCGATTTGGAGCGCTTTGTAAAGGTGAATACGCGCTTGCGCGCATACCTGGCGAAGGCATTGACTGTGGCTGGAATTGAGCAATCTGAAGCAGACGCCGCGTTGCATGCCCTGCAAATAGTGCAAGACCAGTCTTTCCAGAGTGGTATAAAAACCAGGGTAACTCCGCAATCAGGGTCTGCGCTCGAAACAACGGCAGAGCAGGTAGCAACAACCGGGAAAGATGCAACTGATCCGCAGGCTGATTTGCCAATTGGCGATGCGCACTTGTTGGAGGTAGATCAATACACTATCGGTCTATGGTTCGAATTTCAGGTTAGTGACGAACAGTCCATTCGTTGCACATTGGCGGCCAAGATAGAGACGATTGAGAAGTTTGTATTCGTAAATAGTCAGGGTGTCAAAGTCATCGAGAAATCCCGCATGGGATTGGCGCGTGAGCTAAAGGCTGGCACCGTGAAGCTTATTTGCGATGGGCCCTTGTTTGATCGTGCCATGGAGTCCGTCATTGCACAACTCAGGAGTGGGTCCAGTCCAAAAGCGGAGTAAACCGGAATATTTTATCAATCTGTTATTTTATAAATGTGTCCATTCAAGCTGGAAACCATGCATACATTCAATTTGAAAACTATCAAAGTCATAGCGCTCAGTTTGTTGCTGGCGTTGCCACAAATATTATTAGGTGCCGCAGCTGGTCTCGAGCTGACGGCGCTGGATGAATACGTACGCCAACCTGATCCCAATTATCGTTACAGCGTTATCAGTACCGTGGAAGGTGCAGGGTACAAGACATTCGTCGTTGAGATGACTTCCCAGCAGTGGCTAACCGAAGCTGAGGTCAATCTGCCAATCTGGGAACACTTCATGACGATCACGGTGCCAGAGCAGGTTGTCAGCGATATCGGTTTTCTTACCATCGGCGGTGGCAGCAAATCCAATGCGGCGCCAGCGACTGCCCAAGCCAGTGACATCAAGCGTGCGCTGGAAAGTCATACCGTGGTTAGCACTCTCTATATGGTGCCAAACCAGCCATTGGTATTTGCCAATGATGCAGAGCGGCAACGTACCGAAGACAGCATCATCTCCTACACATGGGACAAGTATCTGCGCACCGGTGAGGAAAAGTGGCCACTGCGGCTGCCAATGACCAAGGCCGCGGTGCGCGCAATGGATACAGTTACCAATCTGCTCGCCAGTGCGGAAGCAGGCAACCTTGAGGTGGACCAGTTTGTAGTTTCTGGCGGCTCCAAGCGCGGCTGGACCACCTGGACCACCGCAATCGTCGATAATCGGGTCGTGGCTATAATGCCTGTTGTTATCGACTTGTTGAACCTGGAAGAATCATTCAAACATCATTTTTCGGTATATGGCTCCTACTCGCCAGCGGTCATTGATTATGTAGTAGGCGGCAATATCGCCTGGATCGGTACGCCTGAATTCGCCAGTCTGATGGATCTGGTGGAGCCGTTTGAATACAGGGACCGGCTGGAATTGCCGAAGTTTTTACTCAACAGCACAGGCGATGAATTTTTTCTGCCGGATTCCTGGCAGTTTTATTGGGACGAACTGGTAGGCGAGAAACATCTTCGCTATGTACCAAACTCCAATCACGGCATGGATGACACTGATGTCATGGATAGCATCGACGCCTGGTATCACGCCATCGTGCACAACGTGAAGATGCCGCGCTACTCTTGGGATGTGGCCGCAGATGGCACCATTACAGTGCTGACGCTCGACCAGCCAGAAGCAGTATTGCTGTGGCAGGCACACAACCCAACAGACCGCAATTTCATGCAGGCCGTAATCGGGCGCGCCTATACCAGCACGCCAGTGTCTGAAAAAGCAGGAGAGCCGGGAATCTATCAAGTCAAGCTCGATGCGCCGGCTACGGGTTTTACTGCCTACTACATGGAGTTGATATTTCCCAGCGGCCTCAACAGCGCGACTCCTTTCAAATTCAGTACCGGTGTCAAGGTGGTGCCGGATGTAACACAATATCAATGGCAGTTGCCGCCTGATTCGGCGCGCGAGAAAAATTAGTCTCGCTGCCTGTGGTCGGTAAGTGTCCTGTTATTTTTCTGCAGTTTCCCATTCATGCTCAGATGCCATCTGATCTCTCTGCAAAACCTGTGACCTGATTAACTTTTTCCATAAAAAGTCTCGCTGGTAGTGTGATTCAGTTACGCTCAAACAACTGTTGCTCCATCTAAGGTAAGTCACAGCAGATAATTGGCTGCGATTTATTAACAGAGGAGTTATTGTCAAAAGTGGTGTTTCAGCATCTGAGTCAAGCGGCGGCCTGATCGATTGCTGTCACCTCGATTCCATCTTTGAATTTAATTCCGGTAAGC
>Ga0208960_1000127_pt1 | contig 40117 bp, 35 predicted proteins | sample GreLakmeON33MSRF_FD_187703 | JGI IMG/M metagenome (GOLD analysis project Ga0208960, IMG submission 187703) | Freshwater lentic microbial communities from great Laurentian Lakes, MI, USA - Great Lakes metaG ON33MSRF (SPAdes) | ecosystem: Environmental > Aquatic > Freshwater > Lake | place: Great... | reverse complement strand
GTGAGCTTTGATTTCCCTGAAATTTTAGCAACAAAAAAGCCCGAAACATTTCTGCTTCGAGCTTCACAATTTTTCTTGACTTTAATAATGATATCTGCACTGAAGTATTACCATGTTTTGGTCGGCTACCTGATAAACCAATCTATTTGTATCATCAATTCTTCGCGACCAACAACCGTTGAATTCAAACTTGAGAGGTTCAGGTTTACCTATTCCTTGAAATGGGTCTCGGTTGATGTCCTTTATCAAGTCATTAATTCTCTTTACAGTCTTCTTGTCTTGTCCTTGCCAATACAAATAATCTTCCCAAGCGTGGGGTGTCAAACTGATGTTCTTTTTCATTCCATCACTTTCTTTTTCACCAATTTACCACTTTTCGCTTGGGCAATTGATTCACGCAATCTATCAGCATTTTTAGAACTCGATAAAAGGTGGGCGGTTTCTAAGATTGAATTGTACTCATCCAACGACATAACCACAACTCCTTTGTTTTTTCTAGCAATGATGATAGTTTCATGCTCGTCAATAACTTCATCGACATAGGATTTAATACCTTTTCTAAAATCAGATATTGTTGTTGTTTGCAAACCCATACTATTAACTTTTATAGTCCTTATTTTGTTGCTCTACACCTACAGCATATACCCTACACTTAGGGTATGATGTAAAGATAACCATAATCATTATCTCGTACAACATTTTGTACAACATTTTGTAATAATTTATTTTAGACGGTGGTATTGATTTTTAGCTTATCTCGATTTGATGTACCCAATTTTACTGCTGTCCTTTTCAGGAAGTGATGGGTAAAGGTCGTCTGTAGTATTTGGAATTCCATCTTCACCTCGAGAGAATAACAAATATTTATCTCCAAAATTTTGATACTGATAATAGTTGTTTTGTTGATTGTCTTCAGTTCGCATCACGTCATTAATAGGCGCCATAGCGTCTTCTCTCTTTAATTGTATCAAGCTATCTGGGTACTGTCCGTTTTGTAATTTATAGAACTCTATGTTTTTCACCAAGTTATTGAGCTGCATTTGAGAAAGTTTTTGCATTCCATCAGGATTTAAAAACTGAAAAAATATCATCCAAAAGATTACAGTGAATAAGATATCAGCGACTCCTACTAACATAAGAGATTTTGTTTTGTACTTTATTCCTTTTATAAAAATTATTATTCCTGCTATCACTCCAATATTTGGTATTAAGCCTAGCCATCCCCAATAATGTAAATTTCGTATTTTTCTCAAAGTATTGCCATCTCTAAGTTTCACAATATTACTTTTTATCGTGGCTAAGAAATTAATGCTTTCTCCCTCATTTAGGAATGCGTTTAAAGGAACTAAAAATATATTGTCGGTATACAAACTAATAGTTAGAAAATCGTCAACAATTTCTGCATTTTTAATTGTTTCCCATTTCCAAAATGACTCTCCGTTATCAACAGTGAATAAAATGCCTTCTTCATTAAGCGTTATTTTCTGTTCAAGATTTGAATATTTATCAAATTCTTTTTTGAAACGACGCGTTGCAAAATAGTAAGGAATTAACGTGAAAATTAAGAATAAAAATAAAGCTCCTAAACCTGCTTTGATAAAAAAGTTACTGAAGATAAAAGGCTCTTCATTTTCTTTCATTGAACCAAGCCAAAGTGATGCAACAATTAATATTGTTAATCTTCTAGCAAGATCTCTTTTAAAATAATAAGCTATTAGAAATTTTCTACTATCATTTTCTGTTGTACGGTATTCAACTTGCATAACTGCTTTATTTAGATTTTGGCACCTTTATATTTTATGTCAATAGAATTTGCAGGCCAATTATTTTATCGAGGATTTTGCATTGATTCGAAGATAATATTTAGGCTTAAAATCTACTATCACCAATTCACCGGCAGCGGATTAATCCCCGTTTTCTTTCTAAGATAATACAACATGATTAAATTCCATGCAGCCATAGAAACGGCTGTGGCAATGGCAACTCCTTCGATACCGTAATCTTTAATCAACACAATATTTAATATGATATTCATTAGCACACTAACGCCCATTCCAATGAATGAGTATTTTTCGTTTTTGCTTACGATTAAAAGATAACCCACTGAACCCGCAAAAACGTTAACGAATTGTCCGCACAACAAAATTACCATTGTTACATAACTGTCTTCATACCCTTCGCCATACCAGCTCAACATCCACTTACCAAAAACAATCAAAAGCAAAATGAGAGGCAAAGAAATTAGGCAAACCAAGCGCGCTGTTTTGGTAACAATGTTTTGTAATCTTTCTTTTTGGTTGGAGTAAAAAAGTTCGGCTGCCGACGGACCCAAAACATAATTGGCAATGATTAATCCTAAAGAAACGCCTTGCGCTGCTTTGCTGGCTACATTGTACAAAGCAATGTTGTCGAGCGCATCTTTTTCGCTCATCAACATACCAATCATTTGCACATCTATCCTCGAATTGATGATAGATAAAACACTTAATGGAACAAATACCCAACCCTGACGAAGCCAATTAACACCATCGTATTCTTTAGCATGGCCGTCTGGAATTTCAAATCGTAAGCCACGTTGCAGCAATCGCCACGTGATGAAAAAAACCAAAACGCTGGAAATAAAATAAATGTTGATTAAATCGCCACCTGTTGGAATAGCGAATTGAAAAATGATGAAACTACCAATGGCGAGTAACAGCGGACGAATAATTTTTTCGCCCAACAAAGATTTGCCAGTGTGTTGAATAGAGCCCATTACCGCTTGGTGATAAGTCATTAAAGCAATGAAAGGAACGCTGCACAACCCAATAATTAAATACCATTGATTCTCAATGCCATGAATGATTTCATAGTGTTGCGCAATAAAATAGGTGGCTAAAGCCAAGATGGTAGAGGAGATAAAAATGAAAATAGAACTGAAATGATTCATTCCTTTGATGAAACCAAATTGCTGATTGTTTTTGTATTCGGAAAACTGGCGCAAAACCAAAACATGCAAGCCCATAGGCGCAAACATCGCCAACATTGCCGCTAAGTTGTTTACGGCTACATACGCTCCGTAATCTGCTTTACTGGTAACATTGGTGAGTATTAGGTTGGTGGCGTAGGTTAAAATGATAGAACCAACATTGAGAATGAAACTAGAACTTAAATTCTTAAGATATTTTCCTTTAAAGGATTTCTCTTGCGTTGCGGAAGTGTATTTATTTAAAAGATTACCGAGCATTAATTAAATATGCTTTTGGTATAAATCGTTCAGCTTTGAGCTTATTACAGAAGAACTAAAATGCTCTACTGCGTATTGTCTAATTAAATGAGGATCGAATGCTTTGTGACGAATAATTTTCTGCATCGCGTTTAACAAGGCTTCACCATCATTCGCATCAATTAAAAAACCGTGAGCATCTAACAAGTGTTCTTTAATTCCACCTACATCGGTTGCAATAACGGGAGTGCCACAAGCAAATGATTCGGCAATAACGCAAGGCTGATTTTCGAAATTGCTAAACACAATAGTGGCCAATGCTTGTTGCATATAATTGCGCACTTCAACGGGTGCTTGAACACCCAAAAACTTAACGCTAGCGTCTATTTGCAAATCGAAACTCAATTGTTTTAACGCTACTTCATCTCGGCCTGCACCAATAATCATTAATTCTGCCTGCGGATATCTTTCTAAAAGATGGCGGAAAGCCAATATGGTTCCCGATATGTTTTTTTGTTTGTCGTACAAATCGGCTACCACCGCAAAATAGTGTTTTCTATTTTCCATGGGGGTGTTGTAGTAAAAGAAATTGGTATCCACTACGTTGGGTATGATGCGGTATTCATTCTTTAGTCCGTGTTTACGCATAGCTTCTTTCAATCCGCCAGAAACAGTAACCACTTCTTTAGCGCCACCAACAATGAATTTCGAAAGCAATTGTTGAACTCTGCTGTCTTTGTATCTATTGTCTTCAGGCAAATAGCCCGTCCAGTGTTCTGAAATAACATAAGGCAAGCTTTTGGTTTTATTCCAAATCCATGCAATGATACCAGCAGGATAAGTAACATTAACGTGCATCATATCGGGTTTAAATCCCATTACTTTAACGGCTCTCCAGCCCAGTTGGTGACCAATATAAAATCGCGACCAGTTAAACAAATGGCGCAGGCCCCACATTTTTTTACTTTTGAGGTAAGTAATCATGATGCCTGTTACACCATTATCAGAAATGATATTGGTATCGAAATGCGTTTTTTGGTGTTCAACACTTTTCACGTAAATAATTACGACGTTATTTTTAAGATGCACCGCCTCGGCATGGCGCTTAATAAAGATACCCAAAGTGGGGTCGGCTTTATGCGGATACCAGCTGCTTAAAAATAATATGTTGTTACGATCGGCCAATTGAGCGGTTAAATTAGTGTTTTTGTTTTGATGCGTAAAGAATTTCCTATAACAAACACATCAGAAAAAGCCATAGTAATGGCAGCGAACATGGGCATTAGTAAGCCTACTGCCGCAATAGGTATGGCTATTACGTTGTAAAACAAGGCCCAAAAAAGATTTTGTTTGATGGTGCGTAAAGTTATTTTACCTAGTGCTATGGCTTGTTGCACCTGTTTTAAACTGTTGTTGTTAAGCAAAATTACTTGAGCCGATTTTTTGGCCACATCACTTGCGCCGCCTAAAGAAATACCAATAAAAGCTTTCGCCAAGGCTGGTGCATCATTAATACCATCGCCTACCATGGCGGTTTTGCTTTTGGCATTGAGTTGTTCGATAATGCGCAATTTATCTTCGGGTTTTTGCTCGCTATACACCGTTTCAATACCAATTTTATGGGCTACGCTTTCGCAACTTTCTTTTTTGTCGCCAGAAAGTAGAATAGGAGTGATGCCCTGCTTTTTCAACCAAGTGATGGTTTCTATCGCATCGTTTTTAATATCATCTTTAATAGAAAGAGAGGCTATTTTTATAGTGTCTTCAAACAAAAAAATTTCCCCGGCTTTGCCACCTGCTTCAATTTTGTATTCTTGATTGTTGTAAGTAGCAGAGATACCCACACCTCTTATTTCTTTAATGTTTTGAAGTGAAAGAAAAGTAGCGACGCTTTTCAACTCTTTACAAATAGATTTGGCGATAGGGTGTGTTGACTGACTTTCGATAGAATACAAAAGATTTTTCACCAGAGTCTCATCGTGGGCGCCAACAACGCTTAAGTTTTCAATTTTAAATTCACCTGTGGTTAAGGTTCCTGTTTTATCGAAAACGATGCATTTAATTTCAGAAAGCATTTCAATGGTGTTTCCTCCTTTAATTAAAATACCTTGTTTGGCTGCTACTCCTATACCTACCATAACGGCAGTGGGGGTAGCTAAGCCCATGGCGCACGGACAAGATATCACCAATACCGCAATGCTATTCATTACCGCTACTTCGCTGCCATAGCCTAAAAAGTACGTTATGATGAAGGTTAACAATGAAATACCCAACACCACAGGCACAAAAATAGCACTTACTTTATCGCCAATTTTTTGAATTTTGGGCTGGTTCTCTTGCGCACTTTTAACCAAAGCAATAATTTGTTGCAGCGTAGTATCTTTGCCCACACGGTTTACCACAAAACGAAAATTGCCTTCTTTGCATAGCGTGCCGCCTATTACATGATCGCCTTTCTTTTTCAAAACAGGCACACTTTCTCCGCTTATCATGGCTTCATCAACATAACATTCTCCATCGCTTACAATGCCATCAACAGGAATTTGTTCGCCCTCGCTTACCATCACAGTATCGTTAATTTGAACGTCTTTTATATCTACTTCTAAATATCCACCTTCGCTAAAACGCGAATACAATTTGGCTTTTGTTTTTTGCAGTTTACTTAACTCGCCAATGGCACTGGTGGTGCGTTGTACAGAAAGATGTTCAATCCAATTGCCTGTTAGCACCAAGGTGATGATGGTTGCCGCAGTTTCAAAATACAAATAATGATGGGCATGATCGGGGTGAAGAAAAAATGCACCCGCAATACTATAGATATAAGCTGCGCTAGCTCCAATAAAAATCAACACATCCATATTGGGCATCATCACTTTTATAGAGCCCCAGGCGCTTCTGCCAAAATGAAAACAGCCAATAATATAAACAGGCGTGCTTAGTATCAATTGTAAAACCGGATTGTTTAAAATAGAATCCTCTGCAACAAACATATGCAGTAGGAGAGGGAAGGTGAAAATGGCGCAAATAATCAATATATTCTGAATGCGAAAAAAACCTTTGTCTTCCTCATGAGCATGGTCGTGATGAATTTTTTCTTTTTCGACAATCTTAACACCGTAGCCTAAATCGCTTACCGAACTTACTATTTTTTGAATATCATTTTCGAAAACAAAGGCAGCTTCACCTGTGGTGAAATTTACAGAAACATCAGTTGCACCTTGCTTCTCCATCACTTTTTTAATGGTGAGAGCGCAGTTGGTGCAATCCATTCCGCTAATATCCAAACGTTGTTTTTCCATGGAGCTTTAAAGGTAGGAAATTAAGGTGGCAACCGTTATGATTCGCATCAATATGTGTAAAGTTTTGCAACATATTTGCATCAATTAAGAATTTAATTACCTTTGCGGCCATACGGCGATGTTAGCTCAGCTGGTTAGAGCACTGGTTTGTGGTACCAGGGGTCATGGGTTCGAGTCCCATACGTCGCCCAAAAAAAACCTTAGTGAAAACCAAGGTTTTATTTTTTTATGACATTTTAGCGCGCAGTTGCTGTGTCATTTTCTCGAGTGCTAAAGCCCTATGACTCATCTTGTTTTTTTCCTCCAAAGTCATCTCTGCAAAAGTACGGCTGAAGCCATCGGGAACAAAAATAGGGTCGTAACCAAAGCCGTCATTGCCTCTTTTTTCATTAATGATAGTGCCGTTGATCTCGCCTCTGAAGTAAAGTGTTTGTTCCTTATTAATTAGGCATATCACAGTTACAAAGCGTGCTTTTCTATTGTCAATTCCTTTAAGATTTTCTAAGAGTTTATTCATGTTGGCTTCTGCATTACCTTGCTCGCCTGCATAACGCGCAGAATATACGCCAGGAGCACCATTTAGTGCTTCTACCTCTAAGCCCGAATCGTCGGCAAAACAGTCGAAGCCGTATTTTTCTAAAACATAGTTGGCCTTAATGCGTGCATTTTCTTCAAAGGTTTTGCCTGTTTCTTCAATGTCTTCGCTGCATTGAATATCCGCTAAGCCAAGAATATCTATATTTAGCTTACTTTTAACTTCTTTAATTTTGTTATGATTATTGGTGGCGAAAACTAGAGCCATACTTTTTTCTACAAACCTACATGAATTTTATTATTTTAGATAAGATGACTTACCAAAAGATAATTATTAGCCGAACAGATAGCATTGGAGATGTGATACTCACGCTGCCTATGGCGGGATATTTAAAAAAATGTTTTCCTAAAGTGAAGATTGTTTTTTTTGGTAAGAGTTACACCCAGCCTGTTGTTAACGCTTGTGAACATGTAGATGAGTTTTTAAATTATGATGATTTTCAAATCTTAGATAGAGAGGCGCAAACTTCATTTTTAAAACAAGTGAATGCCGATGTTATAGTGCACGTTTTTCCTAGAAAAGATATTGCCCACTCTGCAAGAAAAGCGAGTGTTCCGCTGAGAATTGGTACGAGTCATCGCTTTTATCACTGGACAACCTGTAACAAAACCGTAAATTTTTCTAGAAAGAAGAGTACTTTACACGAAGCGCAATTGAACTTTAAATTGCTGGCGCCATTAGACATTAAAGACGATTTAAGTATTGAAGAAATTGTTCCTTTTCTTTCGCTTTCACCAACTACTTCTTTGCCTCATGAAATTCTTTCTCTACTTGATAAGAATAAAACCAAAGTTATTTTACATCCTAAATCGCAAGGCAGTGCAGTAGAGTGGGGTGTTGCTCATTTTGCAGAATTGGCCAGTTTACTTATAGACAAAGGATTTCAAGTGATTGTTACGGGCACCGCAAAAGAAAAAGAAATGATAGCCGATAGCGCTTTGTTTGATATGAAAGACATTGTTGATTTAACAGGTAAACTTTCTTTAGAGGAGCTGATGGCTTTAATTGCTGCTTGTGATACCTTGGTTGCTGCAAGCACTGGTCCGTTGCACATCGCTTCTGCCATGAATAAAAAGGCTGTCGGATTGTATTCAGAGCGCCGCCCTATTCACCCTGACAGATGGAAACCCATTGGTGCAAAGGCCTCTTACCTTAGTAAATCACGCGAAGGCGCAAGCGATAAAGAATTAGATGATTTGATTAAACAAATCACTCCCGAAGAAGTGTTGCAGAAAATTATTTAAGCTATTGCTCTAAGTTCGTCATTGCGAGATGGGTAATTAAATCTCAGCAATAACAGATATTCCGCCTTTTACTACTTCATCAATTTTCACATTGATTTTGGTGCCTACAGGAAAAAATAAATCTACACGAGAACCAAACTTAATGAAACCAAACTCCGCGCCTTGTTGCGCTTTGTCGCCTTCTTTAGAATAGAAAACGATTCTTCTTGCTAAGAATCCGGCAATCTGACGAAACAATATCGCTTTACCTTTCACCGTATTTTCAACAACAATGGTTGAACGCTCATTTTCTGTAGAGCTTTTTGGATGCCATGCTACCAAGTATTTACCTGGGTGGTATTTCACATATTTCACTTCGCCATCCATTGGGTATCTGTTCACATGAACGTTGATAGGCGACATGAAAATAGATACTTGAATTCTTTTGTCTTTGAAATATTCGGGTTCTTCCACTTCCTCAATAACTACTACTTTACCGTCGCACGGAGCGATAACATGGTCGATGCTAACAGGTGTATTTCTTTTAGGATTTCTAAAAAATTGAAGCACCAACACCAATAGAAAGAGGGCGAGAGTGTAAGCTGAGCAGTGAACAATGGTGTAGTCGGTTAAATTGGCCGCAAAAATTAATAAGGCTGCAAAAGCAAGAGTGACTAATATGGTAGGAATTCCTTCTCTGTGTATCATGTTTATTTTTTAAAGTTGGCCAAAAATAGACTTTTTTTTCTAAAGTAGGTTATACCACAAATTTGCTGGTATTGATGCGGTGGGCGCAGTTGAAATGACCTTTTGGGCAAGCCTTCAATCCGTGCAATCCACAAGGGCGGCAATCTAATTTATCTTCTATTTCGGCTACAATACTGTTGTCGGCCAAAGGGTAAAAACCAAATTCTTTCACCGTTGAACAAAAGAAAGCAGTAGTACTGGCATTCATCGATGAAGCCAAATGCATTGGAGCAGAATCGTTCACATAATTCATCATTGCTTGCTCCATCAAAGCGGCACATTCAAGTAAGTTTAATTGGCCGCAAAGCGATTGTATTTTTTCGTGTTTTGATGCAGTGATAATTTCTTTACAGAGAGCTTCGTCACTTGGCGCACCCAACAAATAAATTTGGTGTTGAGGCATTTGTTTAATCAGTTCAATCCATTTTTCTTTGGCCAACTGCTTGGTAAACCAAACACTTGCTGGAGCCATGCATATATATGGTGTATTTTGAAAAGCCTTTACTTTTTGGAAGTGTTTGGGTAAAGGGTAGAGGCGGGGACGGCGCTTTCCATCTTTCACCCACTGCGCAATCAACTCTAAATTTCTTTCGCATTCGTGTTTGCCACTTTCTATATCGTGTTTTACTTTTTTGGTAAAAGAAAAACTCAAAGGATTTTTATCGAAACCAATTTTCATTTTTGCTCCAGATAACGCAGTGATTAATCCTGCATTAAAAAAGCGCTGCACACATAAAACCACATCGTACTTTTCTTTGCGCACCCTCTTAATTATTTGAAACAAGCTTTTGTATTTTTCCTTCTTGTTCCAAATTAAAACGTGATTTACTTTCGGGTGATCTTCCAGCAGCGCTTCATTGCCTTTTCGCAATAAGAAATCTATTTGAACAGAAGGAAATTCGTCTTTTAAATTCTCGATGAGCGGTGTAGCTAAAATAACATCGCCAATGAAAGCTGTTTGTATGATGAGAATCTTTTTCAATGCTACAAGGATACGAAAATATGTAGGGGCGAAAAATTTTTCGCCCAAATGATATATTAATTGTGTTTAACGGGCGAAAAATTTTTCGCCCCTACAAATTAATTCCAATTTAGAACTTCCAAAATTCTTTTGCCAAAATTCATCGTCATTGATGAAGTTTTGGGTGTTCCACAACCAGTTGATGGAGAATTTTCTAATATCTTTTATAACATCCATTTTCTGGTCTTGAATCTTTTCAATTTTTCTTTCAGGATAGGTTTTCCAAATGTGCATGCTATTGGTGGTGTCGCCAGGGGTGTAGGTATAGTAAGATAAATACATTTGTTTTTTGTTGTCTTTGTGTATCAAAGGAATTAATACTCTGCTTCGATTGCTGTTGTACAAAACGTAGTAAATGTCTTCTTCTTCGTTGTCTTGAAAACGAGCGTTGTAATGGCTACTATCTTTAGCGTTTAGTTTTACCCAAAGGCTATCTGTTTTAATTTCGGCAGCTTTTTCTAGTTTGAAATTCATCTTTAATCTTTCTCTTTTCTCCTTAGCACTTCTCGAATGAATCAACATCGCGAGGTCTTTTTTTCCGTTTTCCATTTTCTCTTCGGTAAAGCCATTGCTGCTCCAAAATTTGCTGTTTTCCTTAAGTTTCCCGTCTTTGAAAAACCCTCTTTCTGTAAGAACCATGAACATCATTTCTTCTTGTAAAGACGATAAGTCTTTACCCGCCAAACGTATGTATTCTTCGCCATCGAAGATCCATTTGCCATCTTGCAAAATACCCGCAACGGTGTAGCCTATTGCTTTAAATTTACCTTTGGGTTTGGGTGCATTTTTAAAAGAATGAAAGTGTGCACCGTATTCTAATTTTAGACTTCTGTAGGCTTTCGATTTTTTATCAACAGCGTAAAAAGCCAGAAACTTAGTGTGATTTTTATTGAAAATAAATTTAAAACATTGATCGCTAATGGCCATTGAATCAAGATAAACGGTAGCCTCCTCTAAAATTTCTTTAGGTCTTTCGTTGTAAGCTGAATCGATATATCGAACCATTGCATCTTTGGGTACCCTTTGTTGAGAGAGGGCAGAGAGGCCAATAAACAAAAATGCGAGCAGCGATAATTTAGAAAAATTCATCAGTATAAAATAAGGTTGCTATAAGCTAGGATATTTTTAGAAGAATAGTTTAAGTAGGTATAACTTTTTTCAAATACTTAGTCAGTTCAATATCTATTTAATAGTAGCTAAGCCAAACCTCAATTCAGTGTAGGTGTATTTATCTTGCACTGCAGCTTTAATCGCGCCTATTTGCATCGTCTTCATTTGAAATACAATATCGCGAATTTCCTTTGCTTTCTCTGCTGAAATAAACTCTTCGGCGTTAAGTTTCCCGTCTCTTACGAGTTGCGCCAAATGCCCTTCAATAGTGGTGATTGCAAAGTTTCTTTCTTTGGCTATTTCTTCAGTTTTTTTGCCTTCTTTGTATAAGTTGTAAGTGAGTTCTCGAGTATCTACTTTGTCGGTTTTTACCGATTTCTCTTTTGTTTTTGCAGCTACATAAGCATTGGTTTTTAATGCTTCATTGATTTGCTTTTCTCTTTCTATATCTTGATTGAGATGTTGAATGTCGTTTTTAGAAAACTCACTATTACTCATCATCGATTTAGCAATAGCCAGCGCTTTGTTGAAGTTTTTAATTTGCTCGTTGCACTCGGTTTCTAGTTCTAAAAGTTCTTTTAAATAGATCTTGTTTTTCTTTTCGGTTTTCACCAATTCAATATGTTGTAGAATTTTTGCGCTTAGTTTTTTTACTAGCGGAGAGAAATATCCTTCGGCGGCAACGGAACGTTGGTAAAGGGTTTCTAAGAAATTATTTCCTTTCTTTTCTAAAACACCATTTACATAGAGAATGAATTTTTCGCTATGCGGCAATTCTTTTTCTAAAATTTCCTTGAGTTGAATTGCCCAATTGATGTATTGTTGTTTGTTCGATTTGCTTTCGTCTTTGTCGTAAGTTTCTATGTGCGATTTTAAAATTCTATCGAGATTCCTAAGGTCGAAACTCTTGTTTAAATATTCTTTAAAGTACAACTCACCTTCTTCTTTGGCTAAGGTTTTTAGAGATTCTGTGGTTGATTTTATAGAAGAAAATTCAGCGATGTTTTTATCGTAGTCGATGGCGTTTTCGCTCAACCTTGACGTAAGAATCAATCCGTTTAAACTGCGCAAACGCGATAGTGCAACGTAGGCTTGTCCGGCCGCAAATGCACTACCAATATCAATTATTGCCTTATCGAAAGTTAAGCCCTGACTCTTATGCACAGTTATTGCCCAAGCCAATTTTATAGGGTAGTGCGTAAAAGTACCCACCACTTTTTCTACAATCTCGTTGGTTGTTTCGTTAATACTGTATTTCGTGTTTTCCCAAATTTGTTTTTCTAAAGTGAGCAATTCAGCAGCATCATCGAACTGTATTTTTATTTCTTTTTTATCTACCGAAAAAACTTTGGCAATCTTACCATTAAAGAATCTTTTGCCTTGCGAATCATTTTTGATGAACATTATTTGCGCACCTTTTTTTAGCTCTAATTCTTTATCAATAGGGTAGGCCATTTCGCTAAACTCGCCATGCACCTCGGCATTAAAAACAAAAGCAGACCCTGTCAATGAATCTAAATGTTCTTTGTTTATTTTATCGGCCTTGTAATTGTGCGTGGTAATCGTAATGATGTTGTCGCTATCGGTAGAAATGTGTTGCGGTTTGTAATGCTGGTTGAGCAGTTTAATATCGTTTTCGCTCACTGTATTATGGCGTAAATTGTTGAGCAGGTGAATGAAAGTTTCATCCTCTTGTCGGTACACCTTTTCCAATTCAATAAACACAGGTTTCTCTTTTTGTAAAACTTGTGCATCGAAAAAGTAGGCACTTTTGTAATAATTTTTTAGCACCACCCATTCTTCGTCTTTCACAATAGGAGGAAGCTGCAGCAAATCACCAATGAATAGCACTTGCACTCCACCAAAAGGAACAGTTGATTTTCGGCGAATAAAGCGCAACACCAAATCTATTTCGTCTAAAATGTCGGCACGGCACATACTCACCTCATCAATGATGAGCAGTTCGAGCTCCAACATTATTTTTCTTTTTACGCCTGCAATATGTAGGTTTTTAAATAAAGTAGCAGGAGTGCTAAAACGCTGATGGTTTTGATTTTTATCGGGCACAAAAGAACCAAAAGGCAATTGAAAAAAAGAGTGAATGGTTACTCCGCCAGCGTTAATAGCTGCGATACCAGTAGGAGCAACGACTACTGTTTTTTTGTGCGTATTTTCTTGAATGTATTTCAAGAAAGTAGTTTTACCTGTTCCCGCTTTTCCGGTTAAGAAGATGTTTTTGTTGCTGTGATTGATTAATCGCGATGCCAATGCGAAAGCATCGTTACTGTTTGTTTCCATGAATTGTAAATTTAATTAGGGCAGGCGAATATAAAAAGAAAATGGAAAAATATATTTTGCTCGCTTTTTCAGCAAACTGATATGAAACTGTTTGCAGAATCTGTTTCCGTTGCTTCTTTTAGCTTTTATAAAACCAAGCAAAGATTAGTTTTGTAAAAAAACTTAATCTTTTTACTCTCACTTTTTTTACTAAATTTGTTCGCAACTTATTAAGTTGCACATGGCAAAAACTATCAAAAACTCGATTGAAGAAGGCTTAACCTACGATGATGTATTGTTGGTGCCTGCTTATTCTGAAGTGCTTCCAAGAGAAGCCGACATTAATTTGTCTTCTAAATTTACCCGAAGTATAGTGCTTAGAACCCCCGTGGTCAGCGCAGCGATGGATACCGTTACCGAATCGGCTATGGCTATTGCTATGGCGCAAGAGGGTGGTATTGGCGTGATTCACAAAAACATGTCGGTAAAAAAACAAGCCGATGAGGTGCGTAAAGTGAAAAGAGCCGAGAACGGTATGATTCTAGACCCCGTTACTGTGCCCAACACCGCTAAGGTGGCCGATGCTTTTCGCTTGATGAGCGAATTTGGTATTGGCGGTATACCGGTGGTAAATAAAAACAATGAGTTGGTGGGTATCGTTACCAGCCGAGATTTACGTTTCGAAAAAGACAAATCAAAAGATATTTCAAAAGTGATGACCAAAACGGTAATCACTGCGGATGAAAAAACCGATTTCTCTTTGGCCGAAGCGATTTTACAAAAACACAGAATTGAGAAATTACCGGTAGTTGGGGCTAAAAACAAACTAATTGGGTTAATTACTTACAAAGATATTATCAAGATTAAATTGAGACCGAACGCTTGCAAAGATAACTTGGGACGATTGCGCGTTGCGGCAGCCGTTGGCGTTACTTTAGATACCATGGAGCGCGTAGATGCTTTGGTGGCTGCTGGAGTTGATGCTGTGGTGATAGATTCGGCTCACGGACATTCAAAAGGTGTTATAGAAATGGTGAAAGCCGTTCGTAAGAAATACAAAGATTTACAAATTGTTGCAGGTAATATCGTTACAGCTCAGGCTGCTAAAGACTTGGCGAAAGCCGGAGTGGACGCAGTGAAGGTGGGTATCGGTCCGGGCTCAATTTGCACCACCCGTATCATTGCCGGAGTTGGCGTACCTCAGTTAACAGCCGTTCAAGATGTAGCAGAAGGACTGAAAGGAACTGGCGTTTCTTTAATTGCCGATGGTGGAATTAAATACACAGGAGATTTTGTGAAAGCTTTGGCAGCTGGAGCAGATGTGGTGATGGCAGGTTCGTTGTTTGCTGGTACAGATGAGTCGCCAGGTGAAACTATTCTTTTTGAAGGCAGAAAATTTAAGAGCTACAGAGGAATGGGTTCAATTGAAGCTATGGAGTCGGGTTCAAAAGATCGTTATTTTCAAGACAACCAAAGCGATTCCAAGAAATTGGTTCCCGAAGGTGTAGTAGGCAGAGTACCTTACAAAGGAACTTTATCGGAAGTAATGTATCAAATTATTGGTGGGTTGAGAGCGGGAATGGGTTATGTTGGAGCACCTGATATAAAATCGTTAAAAAAGAGTACATTTATACGAATCACCGCTGCTGGTATGCGTGAGAGTCACCCACACGATGTGTCAATCACTCGTGAGGCTCCTAACTACAGCAGTAAGTAAAATTTAAAACCTAAACGGACAATGAAGAAGTTAATAGTATCTGCTTTGCTGCTTAGCGCAGCTTATGTTAATGCACAAAACCTAATCAAAATTGGAGACCAGCAAATCACCTCTGCTGAGTTTTTACAGATGTACAACAAAAAATCATCTTTTCAAGATACTTCTAAAACAAAGGAAGAATCTATGAAGGAGTATTTGGATTTGTACACTAAATTCCGACTCATCGTGAAAGAAGCAGAGAGTTTAGGAATTGATACTACCAAAAAGTTTAAAGATGAATTGGCTGGCTACAGAAATCAATTGGCCGAATCTTATTTAACCGATAAAAGTGTGAGTGAAGACTTGTTGAAAGAGGCTTACGAAAGAATGAAATACGATGTGCATGCGAGCCATATATTAATTTTGAGCCGCCCCGACGATATGCCCGAAGATACCTTGAAAGCCTACAAAAAAGCTTTAGAATTAATGAATCGCGCTAAGGCAGGTGAAGATTTTGCAAAGTTAGCGAAAGAGAATTCTGAAGATCCTTCGGCTAAACAAAATGGTGGTGATTTGGGTTTCTTTTCTGCTTTAAGAATGGTTTATCCTTTTGAAAGTGCAGCATACAATACTACTGTAAATGAGGTTTCTAAACCTGTAAGAACTAAATTTGGCTACCATATTATTAAGGTACACGCCAAACGTCCGTCGGTAGGTGAAGTTAAAGTGGCGCACATCATGGTTCGCTTGAAAGAAAATGGCACTGCCGATGATATTAGAAATGCCGAAGAAAGAATTAACGAAATATACAACAAGCTTCAATCGGGTTCCACCTGGGAAGATATGGTGCGTATTTCAGAAGATTATCAAACGGCTCAAAAAGGAGGTGATTTGGGGTATTTCGGACCAAATAAATTTCCTAAAGAATTTGAAGAGGCTTCTTTTTCCTTGAAAGAAATAGGTGAAATTTCTAAACCTACCAAAACCGCTTACGGTTGGCATATCATTAAATTAGTGGATAAAAAAGGGATGGATAGTTTCGAAAAGATGCAAGGTGATTTGAAAAAATCTATCGCTAAAAACGACAGAAGTAATTTGAGTAAAGATGTGGTGTACAGTAGAATTATGAAGAAAAACGGTTTCAAAGAATTTCCTAAGAACCTAAAAAAGATTTATGATATTGCCGATTCTACTTTGGTGATGGGCTCTTGGAAAATTCCTGCGAACGTTGAATTGAATAAATCTTTGATGCAAATTGGTAAAATGAAATATACACAAAAAGATTTTGCCGATTATATTTATAGGCATGAAGGTGTGCGCAAAAACACTGGCTATAAGCAATTGGTAAATCAGTACTACGATGATTTTAAACACGAGAAAGTGTTTGAGTTTGAAAACAAAAAATTAGAGGAAAATTATCCTGCATTTAAAGCTACCATGAAAGAGTACAGAGACGGTATGCTGAAGTTTGAAATTACAGATTCTAAAGTTTGGTCGAAAGCCAGCAAAGACACAACTGGACTAAAAGAGTTTTATAATGCCTACAAAGACAAATGGATGTGGCCTCAAAGAATTAAGGGTGAAGTGTACATTTGTATCAATGCTGATGTGGCAAAACAAGTAAAAGATTTGTTGGATAGAGGCAATACACTTCCTCAGGTTTTAGAGATGGTAAACAAAAGTTCTCAATTAAATGTGCGCGTTTTACAAGGTGCCTACAGCAAAGATGATTACCCCGCTTTAGCTTCTTTCTACTGGAAAAAAGGGATAAGCGATGTAGCAGAAAATGCCAAGATGTATTATGTATTTAGAATAGATGAAATACTTCCTCCTTCACCTAAGAAAATAGAGGAAGCGCGAGGTATCATTACTTCTGCTTACCAAAATTATTTAGAAGAAAACTGGATGAAAGAGCTTCGTGCTAAATATCCAGTAGCGGCAAATAACGAAGAATTTAATGTATTGCTTAAACAGAAATAACAATAATTTCTTTAACATAGTGCAGCAATTGGCGTATGCCGGTTGCTTTACTATTTTTATGGGCTGTTCTCCTTTTGCAGCCAATAACGACCCATCGCAAAAGGAATTGGCTAAGGTGGGCGTTTACACTTTGTATTTGTCAGATGTTTTAGATGCCGTTCAAATCAACGGTGAAAAAGACAGCGCAGCAGCCGTTAAGTTGTATGTAAACAACTGGGTAAAGAGTCACGTTGTTTTGCAAAAAGCAGAAACCGAGTTGTATGCCGAAGAAAAGAAATTCAGCAAACAATTAGAAGAATACAGAAATTCATTGATTCGTTATGCTTACGAAAAAAAATACATTGCCGAGCATTTAGATACTGTAGTAACAGAAAAAGAAATTAAAGCTTTTTACAATCAGAACGCTAAAAATTTCGAATTGAAGCAAGATGTGGTGCGTGTGCGTTACGCCTTGCTGAATAAAAAGAAAGGCGCTTTAAAATCAAAGGTTAAAACGTTGTTGAAATCGAATAAAAAAACGGCTCAAAAAGATTTTCTTAATTTCTGCAAAAAGAACAAGTTACAAGGTTATTGGGACGATAGCACCTGGGTGTTTTTTGATGATTTCATGAATATAGTACCCATAAAAACTTACAACAACGAAGATTTTTTGCGTTCGTCTAAATACTATGAAGGGGCAGATTCCGTTAAGTACAGCCTTGTTACTTTTACCGATTTTAAAATTAAAGATGGTTCTTCTCCTTTGGAGTTTGAACGTGAGAAAATTAAAAGGATTATACTGAACCAGCGAAAAATAAAGTTGGTGGAAGAAATGGAGAAGTCGGTATACGAAGAAGCAGTAAAAGATGGTGAAGTAGAAGAGTATTAATCGGCTGTGCAAAAACAAAAAAAATATTGGTAATCTTGTACTATGAAGTTAGTGTTTAGTGTTTTATTGTCAACGGCGGTTTATCTAGCAACAGCGCAAAAGCAAATTGATGGTATTGCAGGCGTTGTGGGCGGACACGTAGTTTTGGAATCGGATATATACATTCAAATGGAGCAAATGAAGCTGCAGGGTTTTCCTATTGTGGAAGGTTCTCGCTGCGAATTGTTTGAAAATTTCATGTTTCAAAAACTATTGTTACAGCAAGCTGAGTTAGATAGCGTAGAGGTTTCTGATAAAGAAGTAGAAGATGAAATCAATCGTCGTTTGCAATACCACCTTTCTCGTTTAGGCGGTTCTGAAGCCGAGTTCGAAAAAAATTATGGCAGTATTGTAGAGTTTAAGCAAATGGAAATGCCCATCATCAGAGAAGAGTTGTTGGTGCGTCAAATGCGTTCTCAAATCACAGGCGACATTAAAATTACGCCTTCTGAAGTGCGACAATATTTTGCTAGAATGCCTAGCGATAGTTTGCCCGTTATTCCTGCGAATTATGAAATTGCAGAGATTGCCATCAAGCCACAAATGAATCAGTTTGAAAGAGAACGTGTGATGAAAGAAATGCTGCGCGTTAGAAACGATATCGTTGTGGGCGGAAGAGATTTTGGCACTATGGCTTATCTTTTTTCTGAAGATGGGTCGAAAGTTAACAACGGTGATTTGGGTTACATCAGCAGAGATCAGGTAGTAGCAGAGTTTGCGGCGGTGGCTTTTAGAATGAAAATCAATGAGATTTCAGAAGTGTTTGAAACAGAATTTGGTTTCCATATTTTACAAGTATTAGAGAAGAAAGGGCAGTTGTTGAAGGTGCGCCATATCTTAAAAAAACCAAAAATGTACAATTTCGATTTAGGCATTGCCAAAGCCAAAGCCGATTCTATTTACAAAGTATTGTTAGATAGAAATAGCACTTTTGGTGAAATGGCATCGAAGTATTCTAGCGATCAAAATTCAAAAGGAAATAGTGGTATTATGATGAATCCTAAAACAGGAGATTCAAAATTTATGGCCGAGGACTTAGACCCTGAGATTGCCGCGAAGGTGAGTCCGCTAAAACAAGGAATGTTTACCTTACCCGAAATGGCTATGGATTATGGAGGAGGAAGTTCTTACAAAATATACAAATTGGTAGCTTATACCGAGGCACATCAAGCCAATTTGAACGACGATTTTGAACAAATTAAAAATGCTGCTTTACAAGAAAAGCAGCAAGAAGCCATGTTGAAGTGGGTGCAAAAAAGATTAGATGGCACCTATTCTCGTGTAAGTGCCAACTACCAATCTTGCGAACAAAGCGAGCGTTGGTTAACCAAAAAATAAAGAGCCATGAATTTTGAATCAGATGTTAAAGCTTTGGATTCTTTAAAAGAGGTAACAGAGAAGTTAGAAAAAGAAATAGGGAAGGTGATTGTAGGGCAGCAAGAGGCGGTGCGCTTAGTGGTGATTTCTATTTTTAGCAATGGCCATGCTCTTTTGGTGGGCGTGCCTGGTTTGGCTAAAACCTTATTGGTAAATTCTATAGCCAAGGCTTTGGGTTTGTCGTTCAACAGAGTTCAGTTTACACCCGATTTAATGCCATCAGATATTATTGGTGCAGAAGTTTTAGATGAATCGCGCCACTTTAAATTTGTTAAAGGGCCTATATTTGCCAATATCGTACTGGCCGATGAAATCAATCGTACACCGCCTAAAACTCAAGCGGCGTTGCTAGAAGCAATGCAAGAGAAAAGGGTAACCAACGCCGGACAATCACATGAATTACCAAAACCATTTTTTGTTTTGGCTACGCAAAATCCGATCGAGCAAGAAGGAACTTATCCACTGCCCGAAGCGCAATTAGACCGTTTTATGTTTAATATTTGGATAGATTATCCTTCATATCAAGAGGAGATTGATGTGGTAAAGAGAACTACAATCAACATTTCTAGCGATATTCAGTCGGTACTATCTGCCGAACAAATTTTGTTCTACCAGCAGTTGATTCGCAAGATGCCCGTTGCCGATAATGTTTTTGATTATGCGGTTAAATTGGCGCGCAAAACGCGTAAAGATTCTGCCGAAGCAACAGAAGATGTTAAGAAATATTTGTACTGGGGTGCTGGTCCGCGTGCCTCACAATACCTCATTATTGGCGCTAAAGTAAATGCTGCTTTACGCGGTAAATATTCACCCGATATTGAAGATGTTAAAGCTATTGCTGTTCCAATACTTCGCCATAGAATTTCACGTAACTATAAAGCCGAGGCTGATGGAGTGAGTGTGGAGAAGATTATTGATGGCTTGTTGTAGTTGATTGAAGTTATTTCTTTTTATTTATTTAGTCCAAACAGAACCATCACTCCAAGTGATTTGTTGATTTGAGTTGAGCACTCCTGATACAGAGTTGTTGTTTAATTTATTGATAATCGTTAAGCCATTACTTTTAATAAAGCCTAAATATTCTACTCCTCCCTTGGTGTTTTTTATTCTAATGATATTTCCCGCTTGTTCTACATTTTTAGCTTCACCCGTTTTGTTTTTCCATGAACCACTAATTTCACGGTACCACTCACTCCCATTACTCCAAGTAATAATCATATTGTCGGCAGAAACACTACCTGTAATGGTGGTATTGTTGTCGATGCTAAGACTAACAGAACTGCCATTTACATTTCCATGCATTTTAAGCGCTTGTCGACTTACGATAAATTTCGCATCACTTTGCATAATAGACATTCTATTATTGGCGGCATCTAACCAGGTTCCATTTAAAGATAGAGTAGAGGAGAAAAGTTGAACAGAAGCAAATACTGCAACACTTAATGCAACAATTTGTTTTTCATAGAATTTCATTATGTGGCATTTATTATTCTACTGTAACGTCGTTTAAAGCGCAACCCGGACAATCTTTAGCGGGAGTGTATTCAAAGTCGGCATCGGGCATGACTGCATTAGGAACCAGTTTTTTCAAAATAATGGTGATTACTTTAGCTGAACGCTTTTCGGCAAAGTCCATTCTGTAAATTTGTTTTCCTGCTTTATCAACGTAGATGGTGATTTTTCTAAACTGACTTTTATTCGTTGCATCGGGAACCAATTCAATTATTTGGTAGATTTTGGCGTTCATTTTCTTTTCGCCAATGTATTTACTTTTGAACCCTTTCTTATATATAGTGAGGATTTCATTGGGTTTAATTCCTCCCGATGCGCTTGCAGATACTACATCTTTATCAACACTCTTGTCGGTTTTATTGATAGTCCACACAAATTTACCATTGCATTTTTTAGTAGCACCAAACAAAGTGTAAGCGTATTTGGCACCTTTTAATTTTAATATTCCTGCTTTTTTGTCGTTTTGTTTGGTAGTGGTATCACTAATGTTGAATTCGAAATCTACAGTGGTGGTGGTGTAGGCTTTGTTCTTGTTGCTTACATCATCTAAAATTTTTGTTGCTACGGCATCTTGCTGAGCAACTAAAGCCAGAGGAAGAAGAGCGAGTACTAAGAGAATTTTTTTCATGAATCAAATATCTTTATCGGTGCACAAATTAAGCGTTATTTTTTGAATTCAAATACTGTTCCAAGCTGTATTCATCTGGAAAAAGAACTTGGCGGGCTTTTGAACCTTCAAACGGACCAATAATACCAGCCGACTCCAATTGGTCAACAATTCTACCTGCTCTGTTGTAGCCTAATTTTAATCTTCGTTGCAATAAAGAGGCAGAACCTTGTTGGTGCATTACCACCATTTTAGCGGCTTCCATGAACAAAGGATCGCGCTCATCGGGGTTAATGTCTTCATGGCCCGATGTTGCATCAGGGTCATTGTACTCAGGCAATTGAAAAGCATCTGAATAACCTTTTTGAGAGCCAATGAACTCACAAATTCTTTCTACTTCGGGCGTATCAACGAAGGCGCATTGCACACGTTTTAAATCGCTACCAGTAGAAATTAACATATCACCTCGGCCTATTAACTGGTCGGCACCTCCTGCATCTAAAATAGTTCTTGAATCGATTTTAGAAGTCACTTTAAAAGCGATACGTGCAGGGAAGTTGGCTTTAATTGTTCCGGTAATAATATTTACTGAAGGACGCTGCGTTGCAACAATTAAGTGAATACCAATGGCTCTGGCCAATTGCGCCAAACGGGCGATAGGCGTTTCAATTTCTTTACCGGCCGTCATAATTAAATCGGCAAACTCATCAATCACCAATACTATATAAGGTAGAAATTTGTGTCCTTTCTCTGGATTCAACTTGCGTTGAACAAATTTCTCGTTGTACTCTTTTAAATTACGGCACTCTGCTATTTTCAATAATTCGTAACGATTGTCCATTTCAATACACAAAGAATTCATAGTGTTTACTACCTTTTTAGTTTCGGTAATAATGGCTTCTTCACTATCGGGTAATTTGGCCAAGAAATGACGAACGAGTTTTTTGTATAGGGTAAGCTCTACTTTTTTAGGATCAACCAAAACCAGTTTCAATTGAGCCGGATGTTTTTTATAAAGCAAGGAAACCAAAACAGCGTTCAATCCCACCGATTTACCTTGTCCGGTTGCACCAGCCATTAATAAATGTGGCATTTTTGCTAAGTCGGTAACATATATTTCATTCGAAATAGTTTTACCTAAAACAATAGGCAATTCCATTTTAGAATCTTGGAAAGTTTTAGAGGCAATCACCGTTCTCATAGAGACGATATCGGGTTTCTGGTTGGGAACCTCAATACCAATAGTGCCTTTACCAGGAATAGGTGCGATGATACGAATACCTAAGGCAGACAAGCTTAACGCAATGTCGTCTTCTAGGTTTTTGATTTTTGATATTCTAACGCCAGGAGCAGGAACAATTTCATATAAGGTAACCGTTGGGCCAATAGTAGCTTTGATTTGAGAGATATCGATACTGTAGTTTTTTAGTGTATCGATAATTCTGTTTTTGTTGGCTTCTAATTCGTTTTGTTCAACCGTATTGCCAGCAACTTCATATTCTTTTAAAAGGTCGATACCAGGAAACGTATAAGACCCTAAATCTAAAGTAGGGTCGTATTCGCCGTGTTGTTCTACTAATACATTAATTTCTTCCTGAGAAAGAATTTCTTCTTTAACGGCAGGTTTTTCAACCTCCATTTTTATGTCGCTTGCCGCAATTGGTGCAACATAAACTTCTTCTTCAGTCTCGAGTTGGAAGTCTCCTATTGGTTCCAAAATTATTTCTTCTTCCTCTTGAGGAATATATTCCACTACTTTTGGTTCGTTTTTAATTTCATTTTTAGCCGGACGCAAATCGGGAGGAATAACTATGGGTGTTTCTACCTTAATTTCTTCCACAGGAGCAACCTCAGCTTCAGGCAATTCTATTTCTGCAGCATCTTTTTTGAAATGCTCATAAACAGCGGGCATAGAGAAATTGAAGTTTAAAATGAGTATTACAATAAGTAAACTGAAGATAAGAATTCCTGTGCCAACGCCACCCAAAATACTCTGCATCCAAAGTGTACATTGATAGCCAAATCCGCCACCTGCAGAAAACTGAGTGTCTTCAAAAATTTGAAAGATATAACCAAAAGTAATAGAGCTGAAAACCAAAGCAATTAAAGATAAGCGAGTTGTTTTTCTAAGAGGCAATAAGTTCTTTTTGAAAAACAATCTTGTACCATACAATAAGAATAAGAATGGAAATACAAAGGAGATGATGCCCATCCATTGGTGAAAAAATACGTGAGCAGTAATGGCGCCCAGTTTACCCAACCAATTTCCAACTTGAACACTGTTGTCGGCCAATAGCCCCATCCACGAACCACTTAATTTATCTTGGTCTGCTTTCCAATGAAATAAATAGGAAGTAAAAGCAATTAGCAAATAAGAACCTGCAATCAAAAGCGCTAAGCCCGTGATGCTTTTGGTCTTTTCGCTTTTCACAAAATCAGAGACAGCCGATGGCTTGGCAGGTGTTTCTGCGTCATCGTTTTTCTTCTTTTTAAGGGTGGCACCTGTTACTTCCTTTTCTACTTTCTCCTCTTTAGGCTTCTTCAGTGTGTTTCCTTTTTCAGGTTGCGGCTCCTGTTCAGCTTCTTTTTTTGTTGAAGACATTGACTTCATAATTGCCCAAATGTAGTTCTTTAAAGGGGGCTATTATAAAGTAGTGCGGAAAAGTTTTCCGCACTACTTTGTGAAAAAGAAATTTATACTTAAAATCTCTTGGTGTAGGCGTGACAATAGGGTGTTTTGCCAGTTTTATAATAGTATTCTTGGTGATAATCTTCGGCAGGATAAAACACATCGGCTTTGGTTACTTCAGTAGCTATTTTAAATCCTTTTGATTTTAGCAATTCAATAAGTTTTTCTGCTGTGGTTTTTTGTTCTTCAGAGGTGTAAAATACGCCAGATCGGTATTGATTGCCTAAGTCGGGACCTTGCCCATCTTCCTGCTCAGGGTCATGTGTTTCAAAGAACAATTTGGCCAAAGTTTCAAAAGAGGTTTTGCTGTTTTCGAAGATAACACGAACGGCTTCGGCGTGTCCGGTTCTGCCCGTGCAAACTTCTCTGTATCCCGGATTTTTGATGTGTCCGCCTATGTAACCCGATTCGGCAGATATTACTCCTTCGGCTTGTTGCATGTAATATTCCACTCCCCAAAAACATCCACCAGCAAAAATTGCAGTATCTATATTTTTTTTAGCTTCTGTGCCAGAGTTTTCTGTTTCAAAATTCAAAGAAATAGAATTTACACAATGACGGGTATTTTTATCGGTAAACCCTTCGCCTTTAAATACGTGTCCGAGATGTCCCCCACAATTCGCACAAGTGATTTCTGTTCGGTGTCCATCGATGTCTATCGTTTCCTTTACCGCGCCAGGTATAGCGTCGTCGAAACTCGGCCAGCCGCAGCCGCTATTGAATTTATCCTTAGAAGTATATAGGGGGGTTTTGCATCTTTTGCAAACATAAGTCCCCGAATCTTTCTTCAAATAATACTCTCCACTAAAAGGAGCTTCTGTTCCTTTGTTAACAATTACTCTTTCCTCTTCGGGAGTTAAATCGTTGAATGATGTGTTTTTGTTTTCCATAGTGGTATTGCTTTTTTGTGCACATCCTTGCATCAAGATTAATGCTAATGCGCTAATAATTAAGGTTCTATATGTTTTCATAAGAATATGTTTTTCAACATAGTCGGTTATTTGGTTAAATCCTGCCAAACTTGATGTAAATTCGCGCGGTGAAAGTAGTGCTTTTTTATATTTCCTTTTTGTTAATTATTGTTGGTTGTAATAGTAGTTCACTTCCAGTAGAGGCTACATCGGGACAAGCATTGGTTTCTTATGCCAGAGGATTTAAGATATTTGAGTTTGATACCAATTATGTTGTTGTTATTGGGGATAAAAGATTTTCGTTTTCTAAAAATATAAAAAACAGCACTTATGTATTGTCGGGAGTTACTCAACTTCAATTTTTAAAAGCATTGAAGGAAGATTCTTCTGTAGTGGGTTTGTTTGATGTAGATTATTTTAATGATAGCATTGTTTCCTCGCGTTTAGCCAAGCACGAAATATCGAATTTAAAGCAAGCCAATTCTCCCGATTGGGAGTTGCTTATTAAGTATTCGCAAAGTATTGTTTTGGGCTATCGTAGTTTCAATTTAGATGAGCAGATGATTAAGAATTTGAAACTAGCTGTTCTTCCTATTAATGAATTTCAGGAAAATCATCCTTTGGGAAAAGCAGAATGGATAAAGGTTTTTGGCGTGATATCGGGTAAATATGCTTTGGCCGATTCAATTTTTAGGAAAATAGAGGAGCGTTATTTGGCGGCTAAGCCTTCTCAAAACGATTCTTCGCATAAGCCTAAGGTTGTTGCTGGTGAGTACTATGATGGAGTATGGACGGTGCCTGGTTCTAACAGCTATATAGCTACATTGGTAAACGATGCAGGGGGAGAGTATTTAATTAAAAATGAAAAGCAATCCGTCGTAATGATGAATAAAGAGACATTTTCTTCCTACTTAAAAGATGCTGAATATTGGAGAAGAGTGAGCAGAGAAAGTTGGGATGTTTCAAAAGTGAGCAAAGATGAATTAAGACAAAATTTTCAAGTACATCCCGATAGATTGAAGGCTTTAATTTACTGTGATGTTAGTAAAGTCAATTATTTTGATGCAGTTTTGCTGAGTCCAGAAAAAGAATTACAAGATTTTGTAAATGCTTTCAGAAATCAGAATACCACGAATTATTATAGATTGATAAGAGTTGAGTGAGATTAAGAACATATTGTTAAAAGAGAAATCTAAATTCAATGCATGGATGCTGGTGTTGTTTGGAGTGTTTTTAATTTTGGCATATTTAGAACTCAATTGGGGAAGTTCAGGCGTTGGCATTAAAGATTTGTTTTCGCCTTCGCAAGAATATAGTTCTGTGGTGTTTTATGAAATTAGAATTCCGCGTTTGCTTACAGCGCTTATTGTTGGGGCATCTTTATCGTTTTCGGGTTTAATTCTACAAACCGTATTTAGAAATCCTTTGGTGGGTCCTTCTGTGCTGGGTATTTCATCTGGCGCGAGCTTAGGCGTTGCGTTGGTTACTCTGGCTGGTTATAGCACTTTGGCCGATCAGGATTCATCTCCTAAAGTGATGGCAGCTTTGATTTTCGCCTTAGCAATTTTGTTCCTTCTTTTTGGTGTTGCCAACCGATTTAAAGACAATGTTTCGGTGCTCATCGTAGGCATGCTCATCTCTTATTTGGCCGGTGCTGTAGTAGATATATTGATTTATGTTAGCGATAATGAAGCCTTAAAAGAATACACACTTTGGGGTATGGGAAGCTTTGCGAGAATGACTTATACACAAATTATCATCATGTTTTCTTTGCTAATAGTGGCTTATTTGGTGGTGTACAACAAAAGAAATTTAATGAATCAATACCTCATTGGTGAGTTGCAAGAAATTGCACCTAAAAAGAAAAAAAGATTGGTGTTTTTACTTTTAGTGATCGCGGGGGTAATCACATCCTTTGTAACTGCTTATTGCGGACCAATTGCTTTTATCGGCATTGCTATTCCTAATTTATTGCGTTTTGTGCTTAAAATTACCAACCATAAATATTTGTTGTTGGGTTCTATCGTGTTGGGTTCTGTGGTGGCTGTTTTGTGCGATTTAATATCCTCTATGCCTTGGTCAACCCGCAGCCTACCGGTTAATGCAGTTACTTCATTGTTTGGTATTCCTATAATTATTATCATGGTTTTTAAATCAAGATATAAAGGATTATGAACCACTTAAAAGGAATAGATATTAATCTTGGCTACGAAGAGAAATCTTTGGTGAGCGAATTTGATTTTGATTTGCGCTCCGGACAAATCATTGCGCTGCTTGGTTTAAATGGTTCGGGTAAAACTACGTTGTTTAAAACCCTAATGGATACCATACCTTTATTAGGCGGTGATTTGCGTTGGAATGGTATGAGCATGCGTGATTTCTCTGTCAGTAGCCGGCAGAAAATATTCTCATGGCTGCCTGCAAGAAGGGCGATGGAAGAAAGTTTAAAAGTATATGAGCTGTTGAGTTATTCTGCTGCAGCAGTGAATAACGAAGATGTCTTAAAAAGTAAAAGAACATTAGAGGTGATGACCAAAATCACCGATTTAATGAAGCTTCATCCTTTCTTAGAAATGCCTTACCATGCCTTAAGTGAGGGGCAGAAAAAAAAGGTAGAAATAGCTGCTATGTTCATGAAAGATGCACCTGTTTGTTTGTTAGATGAGCCTTCTGTTTTCTTAGATATTTCTAACCAGAAAGAAATAGCCGACATACTTCGTTTGTTCGCTAAAGAGGAAGGTAAAATAATTCTATTTAGTTCTCATGATTTGGCACTTATCGAAAATGTGGCCGAAACTTGCTGGGTGATTAATAATAGCAAAATAGAGGTGAGTAACAACATTAAGAAAACCATCGAAGAATACACCGAGAGGGATTACACAGAAATGGTGTTAATCGAAAATTAAATTCGCTACTTTTTTTTCTCAAAATAAACTATCTTACCCTTAATAAATTAGCATTCGTGGTAAAAATCACAACTGGAGTCATAGAGATTAATGAAGCAGGATTAATTATCAATAATTTTAAAACACGATCGGGTTTTAAGCCTGTTTATGTTTTAGAGCAGGCGCATACAATCCGCTTGATTACTGAAAACAAACTTTTGCCAATGTTGGTAAATATTTATTCTATGAAAGATTATTCATTTACTTTGGTATTTAATTTATTTACCACAGATAACCTTTCTTCTGTATCAAAGATGGCTGTTTTCATGAACTCTGATTTTAAATGTAAATTCCTTAATTTCATATTGAAATTCAAATCTACGGCTTGTCCGGTGCGTGTTTTTACCAATTTTGAAGACGCCGATACTTGGCTCAGAAGCTAATTTTATTTTATGATTAAACAAATTATACTTGCATTCATTTCGACTGCCATAATTTTTTTGGCCTGTTCATCTCGTCAGGCAGAAAATAAGGGTTTATCCTCAGTAAGCTCCTCTTCATTTGCTGCAGATTCTACTATTGAGAGTAGCTATTTAAAAAAACAAATGAAGTTTAAAATTATTCTCCCTTCAACTTACGCATCTTTAGATTCTTTGCCTCTTATTTACTTATTGCATGGCTACGGTGGCAATGAAAACAGCTATTTTAATTCTTTACCCAATTTGCAAAAGTTGGCAGATAGTTTAAGTATTGTGGTTGTTTGTGTAAATGGAGAAACGAGTTGGTATGTTAACAGTATTGAGCGTGATAGTTTGAGATATGAGGATTACATAGTGAAAGAATTGATTCCTTTTGTTAATGCGCATTATAAAGTAGGTAAAACAAATAAACAACATGGCATTGCAGGTTTAAGTATGGGGGGGTATGGTTCTTTGTACTTAGCATTTAAACATCCTAATTTGTTTGCTTACGTTGGTGGCTCTAGTGCTTGTGTGGATGTAAAGCCTTGGCATAAAAACTGGGGGATTCAAGGTGTCTTTGGTGATGTGGTGTTGAATGCAAAAGTGTACGAAAACCATTCTCCTTTTTATATGTTGGATAGCATTAGTAAAGAATCGTTGAAATTTAAATTGGTGATAGATTGTGGCACAGAAGACTTCTTTTTTCAAGAGAATCAGCGCTTCGATGAAAAGCTAAGTGATTTAGGTATAAAACATGATTATTTTAAATCTGCGGGCGATCACAATTGGACTTACTGGAGAGTAAGTATTCCCAATCACTTGAAAAAATTTGCCGAGGTAGTGAAGTAATACTTTCGCTAATTCTTCCAAAATCTAATTGTCAACACTTCTAACAATAGCATTAAAAGTGCAGCAATGATGAAGTGTTTCCAGTATTCTTTTTTGCTCAATAAATCGGCAACAGATGCCGATGATTTTAGTTCAGACGCGCTAATAATATGTACGTTTTTACTTTCTCCAAAAATAGTTTTCAAGTCGTCATCATCCATGAATTGCATGTTCGATTCTTGGCGCGAATAATTTAAAGCCACAGCGTCAAATACATTTTTGTCCTTCATTAAATTGAAAATTCCCGCTTGTTCTATGTTGTTGCTGCTGAATAAAAATGGATGGTCGCCAATTTTAGAAATGTTTAAAGCGTATTCGTTTTTGCTGTTGCTCATGATGTACTGTGCCGAACCTGTATTCTCTTTGTTTTTAAGTGGTATTTGTAAATTCTGCTGAATACTTTGAAACAATACATCGCTTGAAATACTGGTAAAAATAATGCGGTAAATCACCGTTGGAAAAAGCCAATGTTGAGCAAAATTAGCCAGTGGAGAACTCAAAACATATACCGCCGAATTTCCTTTTTTGTAGCTCACTAAATAAGGGTCGTTGTTTTGAAATGGCAATAGTATTTCTTTGCCATTGATGAAGTTGTTGCTTATTCTATAGTGTCCTTTAATGGTAGGTAAATTTAACTTTTCATTTTCGGGCAAATCTTTCTTAGCAAAAACATTGTTGAAGAATTCGTTTTGGGTGTTGAATCGAGAAAGCGCAATGCTGCTCGAATCCCAAAGGTTTATTTCATCTATTTGTAAGGTGGTGGTTAAGGTAGAAAAGTTGTTATTTTTAGAGGGGATGAATAAAATACTACCTCCATTTTGTGTGAATTTAAGCAGCTCTTGTGCCAAGCCCGAACTATAGTTTTGTAGTTCATCTAATACAATTAAATCGTTTTCTTTTAATTCAGAATAATCTAGTTGATTGATGTTTTGCTTGCTAAAAACAACAGAAGAATCATTTTTAAAAAGTTTATCGAAAGAAGAATTGGTAAGTTTTTCGGAGATTTGCAATATCCGTGTTTTCTTTCTAATATCATAAGAAAAGTAAAAAGTATTGTCGAAAAGAATAGGGGAGTCGTCTACTTCAATTTTCCCATTGATAAGTTGTGGTTGTGCTACCGAATAGCTGAGTGTAATAACTTCGCTTTTTTCGGATTTAAGATTAACAGTGGCAAAAGCTTTTTGCTCGTTGTTGATGCTCAATCGAACAGCAATGTTTTCTAGGTTTTTATCGCCGTGATTGCTAATTTTTATTTTTAGTTCTTCGGGAGATTGCGTCTTTCTAACCGGGGAGTCGAACCAACACGAATCGATGCTCACGTTGTTTTTCAATGAGGCTTCAATAGGAATAATAAACAATGTGCTTAAGGAATCAATTTTCTTTTTATTAAAATCATTCATCCCTTTTTGAAAATCAGAAAGCCAGTACAATTCAGCATTTTCTTCGCCCAAATCTGATTGCTGACGCAAATATATTTCGCTTAATGTTCGTGAATGTGGCGATTCATCTACCAAATTCAATTCTTCTGAAAATGTTTTTTTATCGAGATGTCTTCTGTGTTTTCCTTCAAAATCGTTGGTGGTTAGAAGAAAGTAGTCGGTGTTGGGTAAGTTTTTCACCAAAGATTCAATTTTCTTTTTGGCCTCGTCGATGAGTCTTCCGCCTTCGGCACTGCTGTTCATGCTAAAGGAATTGTCGAGATAAAAAGCGTGCAATCTGCTTTGTTTCTTGTTTGCGTCTCCTCGAGAGCTAAAAGGAAGGGCGAAGGCCAATATCAAAAAGCTAAAAGCCAGCAAGCGCAGCAACAATATCAATAAGTTTTTAAGGTGGTTGGCTGCTTTGCTTTGTTCTTTTATCGATTTTAAAAACAAAGTATTGGGGAAATGAAGTTCTTTGTATTTTCTGAAATTAAACAAATGTATGGCCACAGGAATAAACAGTAGCGCAAAGGCCCATAAAAACTGCGGATAGAAAAAGGAAAAATTCATTAATACAAATATAGTATTTGGTGTAAAGTTAAGGTTATTGGTTTAAAGTTTATAGAATGATATACTTTGATGAAAATATTTGTAAATTTCACTCGCTTTGTAAAAGCCAACGATTATGATTGAACAAACATTAGATACCCGCCAAAAAGCATTGGCGGTGAATTTAGATAGAACCATTTACGGCACATTTGCGGAGATTGGTGCCGGACAGGAGATTGCGCGTAATTTCTTTGTTGCAGGAGCTGCATCGGGAACCATCGCTAAGTCGCTCTCTGCTTACGATATGCAGATGAGTGATTCTATTTATGGTAAAAGACCAGGAAGATATGTATGCATGCCTCGTTTGAATCAAATGATGGAGCATGAGTATAAAAAGTTGATGGTGAATTTAGCGCCCAACAATCCCGAAAAAAGATTTTTTGCTCTTTGTGATACCGTTGAAACCATCAACTACTCTAATACCAATCAGAGTCATGGTTGGATGGGTGTTCGTTTTCAGCACAAAGCAGGCGAAGAGCCAAGTGATTTTATTATTCACTTACGTTTGTTAAACCGCGATAGCTTGCAGCAACAAGAAGCTATTGGTGTGGTAGGTGTTAATTTATTGTATGGCTGTTATTACAACAGTCACGACCCCGAAGGTATTTTAAAAAGCTTAAAAGACAACTTGCGCAGCGGAAGAATTGAGGTAGATATGGTGCATTGCGCCGGTCCGGCTTTCAAAAGAGTAGACAACCGTTTGTTAAGCTTGTTCCTGGTGAAATCGGGAATGGCCGAAGCGTGCATGTTTGGTCCAGATGGCAATACCATTCACCCTACAGAGGTATTGTACAAAAAAGATATCTTGGCTTTAAGAGGTAGATTTCGGCCGGTGACGTACGTGCATTTAGACATGCTAAAAAATGGCTTGAAACAATTTGAGAAAGAATTGAACAACCCTCAAAATGTGGTAGTGATGACCGAATTAACTCTTAAAGATTTAGCTGGTGAAGAGGGTATCGACGACCAAGATTTCTTAGATAGAGTAGATATTTTAACCTCTTTAGGGCAATACGTGTTGGTGTCGTCTTTCTTAGAGTATTTCAAATTGGTTCCTTTCTTAACGCGATACAATACAGGCTCTCAAGTGGCATTGGTATTGGGAGCTAACACTTTAATAAATATCTTCAACGATAAATATTACAAGCAATTGAATGGTGGATTGCTGGAGTCATTCGGTACGCTTTTCCACAAAGATGTTCGCTTGTATTTGTACCCTTATAAGTTTGGTAATGAGATCATCAACTCTACCAATATGATGATTCCGCCTAAGTACGAAAGTTTGTATAAGTACTTAATCGACAACAATAGAATTGTAGATTATCAGCAATACGACCCCACCAATTTAAATGTGTTTTCTCATAAAGTATTAGAGAAAATTCAGGCCGACGACAAAGATTGGGAGCAAATGGTGCCGCCAATTGTAGCGCGTATCATCAAAGAGCATAAGTTGTTTAGCTACAGAAATCCCGATGCGCAGAAGATTAAAATTAGAGATGAAAATTTGGGGGGAAAATAGATTAACAATACGCACAATATTTCGCATCGTGATTGTGCAAGTATTCTATTTCTGCAGAAAATAATTTATCAAAAATCAACAGCAATTGTTTCTTAAATACAAGGCACATTTCTCTGTCGGCTTTGTCTTTTTTCTCTACGTTGAGTTCGAATAAACCCTGACTCAAGGCTCTAAACGACAACAAGCCCGGAGTGATAGAATCAGCGTCTTTGTTGTTTTCTAAATACAATAAGCTGTACCACAACAATTGTAAAAGTTTGCTTTTCTTTCCGTTTACTATCGTATCGAGGTTTGAAATGGTAAGGTCTTCATTTCTCACTTTTCCTGTTTTATAATCTACCAAACGAATCTCATTTCCAATTTTATCAATTCTATCGGCAATTCCTGTTAGCCTTATTTTTAAGGGTTCTCCATCAACTTCAATCTCTATTTCACTCTCCATTTTATATTCTAATTTTAAAATGGTGAGCGATTGATTGGTTAATTCTAATTCTTTTAAAGTAATGATTTCATTTTGTAAAAACTGCTTAATAACATCTATTGCAACATTGTAAGTAAGATGATTTTTTCCGACGTTAAGTTCATTTATTTCTTGCGCCTGAAATGCTTTTTCTAACAAAGAATCAACCTGCGGAAGCATCAACTCCACATCTTTTATTTGCAAAACTTTGCCCACGTAATTTTGATATAAATTTTCAAGAACTGTATGAATGGCTGTACCCAAACTGTTGGATTGAATGTCTTCTTCTACTTCATCCATTTCGCCTAAACCTAGAATGTAGCGGTAGTAAAAATCGCTCGGACACTCCAAAAATTTATTGATGGCCGATGGTGAAAATCCTTTAGCAGCTCTCTTTTTTAAACGGGCTATAATATCGGGAGTATTGCGTAAAATAGGAGAACTTACTTTCATTTCACTATTGGGTAAAGAAGCAAATTCACTAGTGAAATTCACGTTTTTGTTGAGTGGAGCATACTCCATTTCCAGCTGACTCAAAAAGCGACTCTTTTCGTTTTGTCCGCCCATATTATCGCTCGCCGACGTGTACAAAAAGTAAACATTTTTAGCACGTTGTATTAAACGGTAAAAGTGATAAGCGAAGATTGCATCGTTCTCTTGGTAAGTGTGTAAACCAAATTCTTTTTTAATGTCGTGTGGAATAAATGACTGCTGATGTTTGTTTTTAGGTATCACACCTTCGTTCATCGATAGTAAAATTATGTTCTCAAAATCTAAAGCTCTGCTCTCTAGCATACCCATTATTTGCAGGCCTTGTAGCGGTTCTCCGTAAAATGAAAGTTTTTCTTGTCGGATGAGTTTGATGAATACTTTCTTTAAGGCTTTGAGCTGCTCTAATTCAGTTAACTCATATTTCTTTTGCAGGTTGTTTAGCTTTTGCAAGAAGGTGTAAAAGGCAAAAAGGTATTCGTTTTCTAAGCTCGATGTTTCGCTGTATTTGTCTCTCAAAAGCGTGATGAGTTGCAGCATGTTTTGCAACAATGTTGCTCCATTTTTATTTCCGCTATCAAAGATAAATCGAAGCTCTTCGCCTAATATACTCAAGCATTTTTCTACCGTAATGTAAACACGGTTGTTCTTCGTGATGTAAGTATTGAGTTCAATCGTTTTCTTTTTGTCGCCCAACAAAAACTGAATTTTTTCGTGCGCCAAAAACAGCAACAAATCTTTGTGGTAAAACACATAATCATTCGTTGATTTTTTCGCTGTTTCATGCATCACAAACAATTGCAACAACATAGGGTACAAATCAATTTGCTTGATAGGCAAACCCATGGTAATGTTGGCTGCTTTGGTTTCATCGGGCAATTGATTCAACAAGGGAATCAATAAATTTTCATCACCCAATATAACTGCCGAATTGGGGGAGTTGCCGGGTATTTTAGTTTGTATGAGTTCGGCGGCAACGTGGGCTTGTAAAACGTTTTGCGGACAGCCAATCAAGTGTATAGTCTTGTTTTCTTTCGATAGTAAATCCTCTTTGAAAGAGAAATCGTTGCTCCACGAGTTGAGGTATTTTCTAAGGAAAAATCCAGCTTCCTGATTTCTATTGTGCAGATAATATTCATCGCTATCCCACAATATTTCGGCCCAACCAGCCTTGATGCTTTTTTGAATTATTTTTTCTTCCGATGGCGTTAATGCGTTGAGTCCGGCAAAGATTACCTTACTCCATTTCGTATTTTCAAAATCATTGTATTCACTTGCTTTTCGGTAGGCTTGTCCGCTACTCACCAAATGCTCTTTCGCCAAAGATGTATTCAGCGCCGAGTAATATAATTTTAAGTTTTGCCAAAATCGTAAATACTCTTTTTGAAAATCGCTAATGGGCTGTCCGTCCACATTCCAAACCTCCAAAGCCCTTGTTTCATTTATATAATTGAAGAACTTTTCGGGGTTCACCAAGTGTCTGTCCACCGCATCAAAATCGGCCAATAGCGCAGGCGCCCAGTTTAAAAAATCATTGAAATCATCTCTATCTTCGGCAGGGGTAGAGGCAACATATACCTTATAAAAATGCAGTGTTAGTTCAAAAGAAGATACCGTATTGCTGTTGCCCAATTCGCTCATAAAATCATCCATAGAGATGATTTGTGGCGCCCAAATGGTTTTGTTAAACACCTTAGCTATTTCTTTTTTAAGGAACAATCCGGCGCGCTTGGTAGGCAACACCACACAAATCTTTTCGGTCGATTGAGGGTAATGTTGAAAAATATGTTGCGCTACGCGATTTAAAAAAGAAATCATTATTTTAGAAAAATAAACCTCAACTAAAGTATAAAATTATGACGAAGCATTTTGTAAAAATATTGTTTGCAACTACACTTGCTGTAAGTTCTTGCTGCAGTGGTGAAGGCGGAGGGAGTTCTGTAGTAAGCGGAAAAGTGTATCACCATGCTAAACCAATTGCCAATGCAAAGGTGTATGTTAAATACGATGCTAAAGATTTGCCTTCTACCGATGTTTCTGTTTACAACCAATCGGTGACAGCTGGAGCAGATGCTTCTTATAGTTTAAGCGGATTGAAATGTGGTGATTATTATATTTATGCTACAGGTATTGATGATGCTTTAGTTTCTCCCGAAGATGTTGTTACTGGAGGTTTGTATGTGAAAATTGGTAAAGATGGAAGCGTGGTGGAGAAAGATGTTTATGTTACTGAGGCGGAGCATGCGCATTAAGAACTTGTTCAGTTTAGTTATTCATTACGCCGCTTTTTTTCCGTTAACCTTCAAATCATACGCTTTATTAAATGCATCCTGACTCACCTTAAAATGTTGAGCAAGTTTTCTAATAACCTCTTTCGACATCCCTTTGTTGTAATTCAATATTTCAGAAACCATTCCTTTGCTTATGTCGAGGATAATGGCCAAATCTTTGGCTTTCAAATTGTTTTCTTCCATTAAAAAATGTAACAACTCAATAGGGTCGGCATCAGTGAAAGAATTATGTTCATTATCCCATTTTTCAATTAAAAGGTTTAGTAATTCTATTTCCTCTTTTATTGATTTATCTTTCTTCTTTTGGTCCACCAACTTCTCTAGTGTTTCACAATACTCGAAGTACTGTTTTTTCGATTTTATTATTTTGTATTTAAGGGTTTCCATATTGTAATGTGAAGATAATAAAAAGTTTACAAAAAGTAAACTTTTTATTCGTTTAGTTATTGGGCTTAGACACAACAAAAGAAAGGTGGGGTAATATTATTAAGTTATGAACCTCTTCTTGTAGGGGCGTGCCTTTACGGCCGCCCAATTTACTTTAATATTATGGGCGGCCCTAAAGGCACGCCCCTACAAATAACCGGACCTACTTTTGAAATGAAAATATTTATGTCTCTACAAGAAAAACAGACGAGCCATTATTCTCAGTTTTTCTTAACTTAACGCCAATGGGCAATAGAAAGAAGGAAATTCGGATTACTCATTAAAATACAACCACATTCCATGTTCAAACTCAATGAGTTCTATTTCCTTTTCGTCGCTGGTTGCATCATATGTTTTAGCTTTATCGAAAACAAAACTTTCTTTGTAAATAGTAGAACTAAAATTACGGAAGAAGAATAGGTCATCTAATGTTTTTACTCTTGATGAAAGAGTTTTTTCGGATATTTTTTCTTTTGCTAATTGAGTGCGAATTTCGGGTAAGTAAATCCAGTATAAATCGGAAGTATCTTTTGTTGTTTCGTTAATTCCTACCGGACAAATTCCAATGATTCTTGATTCGAAAACAAAGCGTTGGTTGTCGGTAAAACAATCTTCTTTGATTTTGTAGGCAACTATTTTTGTGTTTTTTAGCTTGATGTCTTTTGATGAAATGGCTTCTTTGAATACATCATCTTTATAGATTTTTACAGAATCGTTTAAAGGTATTTTTTGAAGCACTTTAAATAAAGCATCATTTTTAAATAGTGCTGGATTGTTTTTACTATCAATGGTTCTCCAAATTCTTTTTGCCCAAACAACATTTTTTTCACCAATTGGGAAGTAGTTTAAATAGCCGCTGCTGTTGTATTTTAAATCATACTTTAATGAAGTGTCTGCATTATGGAATTTGATTTTAAAAGAGAATTGGGTCGTGTAATCTCGTTGTACCAAAATTTTACCTGTGGTATCCCAAACAGTCCAAATGCCTTTTCTCAAATTGTTGTCGAAATCACCTTCTGCTAACTTCTTTCCATTCTTATAATAAGAGATGTAGTGGCCGTTGAATCTACCATCTGTTTTATGGTAAACACATTTTACTTCTTCGTTCTCAAAAGTGAATTCGTTGTTGTTTACAACCAAAGAGCACAGACTTAAGAACAGGAAAATAGCAAGTATTGTTTTCATATAATGTTTTTGATATAATGAAAAATAACAGAAAGGTTACAATTCTATTTACTCCGCAGGTTCCACCCCAATAGTATCACTTTTTTTAGCCTTACTATTCTTAGGGTTTCGTGCATCTAAATTCGGTTTTAAATACCATTTGTTGTTCTTTAAAACAAATCCATCGTAACTAAAATCGGGAGCGTAAAAAGCGTAAGTGCCTTTGTAGTTCTCATCGCTTGGCGCCAAGTGATCGAAAACAATCATGCCTAAATCTCTATTGAAAGTAAGCGACATTGATGCTTGGGCTGAATGCTCGTATATCATTCTCGATTTTAAGGCCTCGGCTTTTACCTTTTTCTTCTTTACGGGCGGTGCATTTTTCTTGGTTTTTGTTTTTTTCTTTTTGGCTGGTTCGGCACTTTCTTTAAAAACGGTTGCGCCAAATTGAGGTTTGCCGTGCAAGCCAAAAGTAATGGGTTCTATCACTCTCTTTTTGGTGAGCCAGTCGTTGGCATCAAATCCCAATAAAAGATAGGTGTTGTTTCCTTTAATTTTTTGCGGCACTATTTCGTAATACAAAATGCCATACCAAGTAGAATCGTCGTAAGTGCTAAAAGCTGCAATGTCTTTCTCATTGTCTTCTAAAGTGTACACATACATCTTTTTCGATTTCTTATCGAAGTATTGCGTAAAGCCAAAATACCTAAAAATGCCGTCGCTGTTCGCCACCATCCACGTGATGATGTTGTATTCTAAATCGGGAGTAGTTAGTTTGGTAATGTTTTTAAGCTTTTTAAATTCATGCTTAAAAGAAGCCGGTTGTTCTAATGTTTTGTGTAAAAGCTGATGAAATTGGTTGTTCAATGAAAATTTCAATTCATCGTCACCTGCTGCATCCAACATTTTGGTAGATATTTGAAGCAGCGAATCTTCTAAAACAGAAATTTCTTCTGCCTTAACAACAGTAGCGAAGAATAGAAATATGATGATGAGTATTTTGTTCATGCTTGCAATATAAAGCAAAAACCCCGCTCGTATTGTGGAGCGGGGTCTCTATTTTATTAACAGCGTACTTGTTATAAGTGTAAGAAAGCTTTCTTAGACAATAATATTTCTTCTGATTCTCTGTGTTCTGGATCGTCTACGCAGCAGTCAACCGGACAAACAGACGCGCACTGAGGCTCATCGTGAAAACCTTTGCATTCAGTACATTTATCGTTAACGATATAATATACATCACTTGCCTTAGGTTCGTTCGCAGTGTCAGCTTCGTATGAGTTACCTGCTGGTGAAGTTACATTTCCTTTAATTGAGGTGCCGTCGGATAATCTCCATTCAACACCGCCTTCATAAATAGCATTATTCGGACATTCCGGTTCGCAGGCGCCGCAGTTAATGCATTCTTCTGTGATCATTATAGCCATGAGTCAACAATTATTATGTTAATTTGTAGGCGAAAATACAAATAGTTTTGAATAAATGAATTTAGATAAAAGAATAAATTCTCTGGTGCTGTTGGGGAAGTCGCTCGAAAAGGTGATAAAATCTCATAAAGGAGAAGCCATTGAATTGAATGAGCAGGAAGAGAAATTTCTTGCTGCTGCTCACTTATCGAAGAGCTACAACGGTTGGTTTTCTATCCAAAGTGTGATGCAATCGGTAGAGGGTATTCAACAGTTTTTACACGAAGAGAACTTAACAACTTTTGCGGCTAAATACGCCGCCGAGATGAATAACATTAGTTCGCCCAAAAGAGTTTTGCTCATTATGGCGGGCAATATACCCATGGTGGGCTTTCACGATTTGTTGTGTACTTTGTTGTGCGGACACACCCCTGTGGTGAAGTCCTCAAGCGACGATATGCACTTACTGCCTGCCCTCACAGAGATTCTTAAAAATATAGAGCCTTACTTCGCCGATAAAATTGAATTTATCGAGCGACCAATGAAAAATTTCGAAGCGGTGATTGCAACAGGTAGCGACAATTCGGCTAAGTATTTCGATTATTATTTTGGCAAATATCCCAACATCATTCGCAAAAATAGAATCTCGGTGGCTGTGCTCGATGGTACAGAAAGCGAAGAAGAATTGAACGAATTCTCTAAAGATGTTTTTCAATATTATGGCCTCGGTTGCCGCAATGTATCAAAGGTTTTTGTGCCCAAAGGCTATCAGTTTAAAACCATGATTGAGGCTTTTCAAATTCAATTGCCTTACCTAGAAAACAACAAATACCAAAACAATTTAGAGTACCAAAAGGCGGTGATGTTGTTGAATAAAGACCCCTTTATCGATGCCGGCTTCTTCTTTATGAAAGAGAATGCATCGCCTTTCTCATCGGTATCGGT
>Ga0208960_1000124_pt1 | contig 40390 bp, 37 predicted proteins | sample GreLakmeON33MSRF_FD_187703 | JGI IMG/M metagenome (GOLD analysis project Ga0208960, IMG submission 187703) | Freshwater lentic microbial communities from great Laurentian Lakes, MI, USA - Great Lakes metaG ON33MSRF (SPAdes) | ecosystem: Environmental > Aquatic > Freshwater > Lake | place: Great... | reverse complement strand
TCCTGAACTGAAGCGGCTCTATCAGACGGTTCTGGACGCGCAGGAAGAGGCCATCACAAAAATTAAGGACGGGGCAGACGGAAAACGTATTCATCAAGGAATCTGTGCGAGGTTTGAAAAAGCCGGGTATAAGACCGGCCTTGTCAATGGACGGATGCAGGGGTATTTTCATGGCACTGGCCACGGCGTCGGGCTCGATATCCACGAAGCACCCCGTATCAGCCGCACCGGGTCATTGCTTCAAGAAGGCCATGTCGTGACCGTCGAGCCGGGCCTCTACTATCCAGGCCTGGGGGCCGTCCGCATCGAGGACATGGTGCTCGTGACGAAAGACGGCTGTCGGAATCTGACGAACTTCCAGAAGGTTTTCGAACTGGGCTAATCGACGTAGTCCTGTGTGAGCGGTGACGGGCGGTGGAGCCGCAGCGCGCGGTGCTTGTTCCCACTCAAAGAGAGACATTTTCTTGGACAAGGAGCGGATGCTGCGGCAGGCTACGTAGCACCTAGCAAGTAGCCTGCCGCAGAGGCCCTAAACGATACACACGCTCAGGCCGGTGATTAATCTAGTAATTGTGGTGAGAAAACAGCTCTCACTTGCAGCTGATCATCTTCTCGCCGCAGCCACCAAATCGAGGCTTTTTTTACAGACCACAGCGCAGGCTTGCCACTCAATATCAATGCGGCAACAGCGCCTAGCGTTGGTTGATGCCCTACTGCAATCACAGTGCCTTCGCCATGCTCCCAATCAACTGCTTCTAGAAATTTTTCAGGCGTGGTGCGCGTTGACAATGCATGATCAATCACAAATTCATCGGTCAAGGCAGAAGCGGTCTGGCGAGTACGTAGAGCCGGGCTAGCAATCACTCGCCAATCACCACGCAGCTGCGCGCGCAACCAACGCGCCATCGCAGCAGCCTGACGGGTGCCACTCGCACTTAGTTCTCGCTCTTCATCGGGCATGCCATCAATAGCGTCCGCATGACGCCATAAAATCAAATCCATATCGCAGTATCCAATATTAAATGGGGCGTGCGCCACTCGTAACGTCACGAAATATCAAGCATCTACTACATGCGATAAGTTTTCAGTAAAAATTGCTGCGCCGAAAGCGGTTTAGCGCGCCGCGCCGTGCTCCGGGCATACTGGCCAGTGTTATCCATTAGCCAGGCCTCCTGATTATCATCCAAAAAAAATCGCAAGCCTTCACGCATCACGCGCTTTTTCAGTTTCTTATCGAGGATCGGGAAGCAAATCTCCAGGCGGTCAAAAAAGTTACGATCCGTCCAGTCTGCACTTGAGAGATATAAATCATCAGCGCCATCGTTGTAAAAATAAAATACGCGTGTATGCTCGAGAAAGCGACCGATAATTGAACGCACCCGAATATTATCTGAAATCCCAGTCACGCCAGGGCGCAAGGTACAGGCGCCGCGCACAATTAAATCGATGTCCGCCCCAGCTTGTGATGCGCGATACAAAGCTGTAATAATATTTGGTTCGAGCAAGGAGTTTACTTTAATAATAATTCGGCTTTTACGACCAGCGCGAGCGTGCGCAGCCTCTTTGTTAATGGCGAGCATCATTTTTCTATGCAAGGCAAATGGTGAGTGAAACATATGTTTTAAGCGCTTGATGTGACCCAGACCAGTGACCTGTATGAACAATTTCTCCACATCAGTACAAATTCCAGGATGCGCGGTAAACAATCCAAAGTCAGTATATAAAAGTGCTGTGCCAGAGTGATAATTGCCAGTAGACAAATGCACATAGCGCCGCAAGCCGGTCTCTTCGCGCCGCACCACCATCAACATCTTGGCATGAATTTTATGATCGGCCACGCCATACATTATACGCACGCCAGCATCATCTAAGCGTTGCGCCCAATTAATATTAGCTTCCTCATCAAAACGCGCTGTAAGCTCTAAGACTACCGTAACTTCCTTGCCATTTTGCGCGGCTGCAATCAACTCCTTCATCAACGACGAGTCCTTACCAGTGCGGTATATCGTCATTTTAATTACCACTACCAAGGGGTCTACGGCGGCTTGCCGTAAGAAAGCAACTACTGGTTGAAACGATTCATAGGGGTGATGCAATAACCAATCAGCTTTACGGATACTGGCAAACATATCTTTGGGGATAACCTGCAGATTCGGCTGAAATGGCAGGTATTTAAGTTTCGGCATCTCAGCGCAATCCACCACGCTAGTTAAGCGGGATAGATTCACTGGACCGTCAACCCGGTAATGATCTTTAGGATGAAGTTTGAATTGATGTAATAAAAACGCAATGACCTTCTTCGAACAATCTTGTCCCACCTCTAAGCGCACCGACTTACCATAATTACGATGCGGCAATTGCTCAAGCAAAGCCAAACGTAAATCTTTGTTATTCGAATTGTTTATAGACAGATAACTACTCCGAGTTAAGCGAAATTGACAGCAACTGTTTACCGTCATACCAAGAAATACTTCACCGATATGCCTCTGCATAATCGATGATAAAAGCATAAACGGATATTTAGCAGTGAAAATAGTTCTCGGCAGACGAATCACCCGCGGCAGCACGCGTGGTACTTGCACAATAGCAAGACCCGCGTTTCTACCAAATGCATCTTTGCCGTGTAACTCCACTGCAAAATTCAAACTTTTATTGAGCACGAGTGGGAATGGGTGCGAGGAATCAAGTTTAATCGGGCTCAGTAATGGCAAAACATGCTTTAAGAAATACTTTTTAATCCATCGTGTTTGTGCCACGCTAAGTTCAGGATGGCTTACAAGCCCTACACCAGCAGCTTGCAGCCCCGGCAACACTTCTTTATTTAATAAGTCGTATTGGCATGCAACAATCTGTTGCACTTCTGTAAGGATTTGCAGATAGGTCGCATTGGGAGACACGTCGTCTGTGGGAACCAGTGCAATGCTATTCCCCTTCTCAGCCTGCAAATAGGCGACCCGCACTTCAAAAAATTCATCTAAGTTACTACTGACAATACACAGAAAGCGTAATCGCTCTAGCAATGGACACTCCGGATTCTCCGCTTGTGCAAGAACCCGACGATTAAACTGTAGGACTGTCAACTCACGGTTTAAATATAAATCCAGCCTTTCGGCTAATTGTGGTATCCGGCTGCGGGGTCTAGATTCTTGTCGTGTGCCCATATTATCCTTCTGGAGAATTCGTCACTTATTCAATAAGGCTTATTTGCTGATCCGTACGTACTAATAATTACTCGCCGCCGCTGTCGTCGTCGAAAAACTGAACCTGCTCGAGTGCGGGAATTTTGAGTGTGAAGCCGACCTCTTGCCACTCTTTGATTTCGTCGCGTAAGGCGGTTGCAGTCAGTGGGTTTCTATTGAGCCACGCTGGATCGAATTGCAAGCTTGCGGCGCTCGACTGTGAGCGAATTTTAGGAATAGGTATGCGCTGATTGCGGCGTGCACGCTGGAGTAACACCGCAATGCGCAAGACGAGGATGATCGAATGGTCGCAATCATCGATAACTGCCGGTAAGGTCTTGCGCAAAGAGCGGCGGTGACTGAGCACAATCGTGGCTAGGCGCGCTTGCTCATCTTTTGAAAACCCCGGCATGTCGGCATTGGTAATAATGTAGGCCGAGTGACGGTGATAGCCGCTGTAGGACACGGGAATCCCGATCTCATGTAATTGTACAGCCCACAGTAATAATTGCTGTGCATCGTTATCCTCAGCATGATCGAGTTGTGCAAATAAAGCGCTCGCAGCTTGACTGACTCGTCTGACTTGGCGTTCATCGACATGATAGCGTTGCATAAATTGAGTGGTTGTCACATCGCGCATATCCTGATGGTGAAAGCGTCCCAGCATGTCATGCAAAATACCTTGACGCATCGCCCCTGGGGCGAACCTTAGGCTGGTTATGGCTAACTCATGAAATAGCGCATACAGAATGGCTAAACCGCCCGGCAATTCAGGGCGGCGATCGGCGCGCAGCCCGGGTAGTTCGAGTAGATTGATATCGCCTGACTTTATCAGTAGAGCACGCAGGCGCTCAAGGCCAGGCAGCGTAATCGTACCAACGCTGTAGTCCAGCAGTTGGAGCAGGTCAGTAATTACGCGCACGGTGCCTGAGGCGCCGACTGCATGTGACCAGTTGTCACTGGAAAATTGATCTGCCATTGGCTGTAATTCAGCGCGTGCGGCCAGCACTGCTGCTTTGAAATTGGATTTGGTCACAATGCCGTTCGGAAAGAAGCGCAGACTGTAGGAGACACAGCCCATGAACAGACTCTCTAGCTGCAAAGGTTTATAGCCGGTGCCGATAATACATTCTGTTGAACCACCACCAATATCAATCACCAGTCGTCGCTCGCGGGTGACCGGTAGGCTGTGTGCCACGCCCGCATAAATGAGTCGCGCCTCTTCGCGGCCAGCTACTACTTCGATTGGAAAGCCCAGTGCGCTGCGTGCTCGCCGTAAAAAAGCAGGTGCATTTTTAGCAATCCGTAAGGTACTGGTCCCAATTGCACGGACTTGGTGTCGCTCCATTCCGCGCAGACGCTCACTAAAGCGCGCTAAGCACTGTAAAGCGCGCTCTTGAGATTCTTCGCTTAAGACTTTGTCGGCGTCTAACCCGGCACCTAGCCGCACGGGTTCGCGAAGTGCATCTAGTGGATAAAACTGGTTATCGACGCTACGTCCAATCTGACAATGAAAGGAGTTAGATCCCAGATCAATTGCAGCAATCGTAAATTGGTCTCTCATTGCATGGCACTTCTTTGATCTAGCGAAGCGCTAGACTTGACTATCGGCAGCACAACAGTACTGGGCCTGTTTGTGTATAACGTGGCTAGAGTTTTGAGTAGCTCCGCTCTACGCTTGTCCAGGTTTCTCGATAAGAGAGCATTGAAAGGCTAATGAAGGCAAGCACTTATTTTGGGTTGTGAAACTTTTGTATAAGTAAAAAACCGATACAAATCAACACTCAAGCCGATAAATCCTACTCCCACTCAGTAGTTACTCGGTTAGCCTGTCTTTATCATCTGTTCGAATTAAAAGCATAAAAATCTTTTTGAGTGTCCTGTCACGGTCGGCGGCGGCGGCCATAGAGCAGGGTGATATTAATGCGTCGGCTGAGGTAGTCGTCTTTAAAGGCGATCTCGTCGGTTTCGTGGAAGAGATCGGAGTTGAAGACGATGGCGTGATTGGCTCGATAGGGGATCTTCATCGCTTGGGCACCCACCTGTTTGAGCCAGGCCAGAATCTTTGGTTTGTTCTGGTCGCTGTTATAGTCTTGAAAGTTCCACTCTCGTGGCGCTTCCTTGTTATAGACGACTAGCCCGCCCGTTTCCCGGTTGAGGTTGGCCTCGTCAGGCGTAATCCAAAAATTCACATTGACTGCCGCGGCGTCGGCATGGATGTTGAGGCCACGGCGCGCGCTGTCGTGTTTGAAGGCCCAGGCTTGGGTGAGCCGGTGTTGTTTGAAGATGCGAGGGAATGTGAGCCGCAACTCCTCGGCGATCTGGAGGAGCAGGGGCGAGGCGAATCCGTCCCCGAGAAAGGCGCCGCTGTAGCCGTTCTCGTAATCCTTTTTCCAGATCGTGGATTCCCAGCAGAACTGTCGCAATCCCTCCAGCGCTTCGTCTGTCAGCAGCCCGTCGATAAAAGTGACTTCCGGCTGCTTGGCCAGATAGCGGGATTCCACCGCCTCGACGTCCAAGGCAGGATGGAGTGCCCCATCTGGAAGGTGTGGGGCCTGGGCGCGATAGAGGAGTCGATTGAACGAGGCAGCGACCGGCGCGAGTTCCTCGGGCGTAATAGGCATTCGATTGCCTGGGGCCAGGCGGCAGTCCAATTCGTCGCGGAGTTGTTGGAGTGAGTGGAGATAGGGACGTTGGTCCTCGCGCAGGAGTTGCCGGTCGAAAAGGTATTGGACCTGCTCAAGATCATGTTTGATGCGTGAGCGATAGACAAAGGCGTCGGTGACCGGCTTGCCATGATCATGTTTGGTTGTGGCGGCGCGTTGGAGACAGTCGACGGACTTTTCGTCTTCCCCGGCCCAGGACCAGGCGATGCCCAGATTGTAGAGGGCCTTCAGGTAGCCAGGCATGAGCGTGAGGGCCTGGGTGAATGAGGCAATGGCCTCATCCAGCGATCCAATTTCCAGCAAGGCCAGGCCTAGATTGTTGAGGGCTTCCAGATGCGTCGGTTTGAGTTGAAGGGCTTGGCGGTAGGAGGCGATGGCCCGTTCCACCTGGCCCTGTTCTTTTAATGCGACGCCCAGGTTGTTGTGGGTATCAGCATGGGACGGGTTAAGAGCCAGGGCTTTCTGGTAGGCCTCAATGGATTCGGGGATGGCGCCATGGTCTTTGAGCCCATTGCCCAGATTGATCCAGGCTTCCAGATGCCGTGGGTTCAAGACCACGGCCTGTCGATAGGCGCGGATTGCTTCGTCTGGTCGAGCGGCTTTCTGGCTCACGACGCCGAGGTTGAAACAATAGAGTGGCGAGGCAGGGGCCTGTGCGATGGCGCGGGAAATCGCAGCGATGGCCTCATCGAATCGGTTGAGTCGATAGAGTAGGAGCCCGAGATGGTGTAGCGCGTCCGGATGGTTCGGGGCCAAGTCGAGGGCCTTCCGATAGGCCCCTTCTGCGTCCTGAAGCTGTCCTGCTTGCAGGTGAGTTGTGCCCTCGTTCAGCAAGGCGCGGACGGCTGCGTTGTCCAGTGTTCGACTCTTGATCGGTCTCATGATGCGATGAGGGTATACGATAATTGGAGCGATGGTCAAAGAGCGTCACGGCTCGGTGACTTTCCTCAAGGCGGAAGTTATACTTCCAATGGACCTGCGTCTCGGTGGGATGGAGGCGGTTTTCATGAGAAATGGCATGGGCGCGGTGTGGAGGATTCTTGGGCTAGGCGCCCGCATCAGGCCCGCTGCCGTGGCGATGGCTGACGCGCACATGCGCTTGGATATTTATCAGGAGCGGGCCGGACGTGAGGTCGGCCGAGAGCTCCATTTACTGATCCTGCCTGTGCCGCAGTTGCGCGGTCTGGCGATAAGGATTTTACCGAAGGACTTGGGGCTGCATCGTTTCATTACTGTCGATTCGATTCTGGTGACGTGGGAGCGTCGGCAGACATATCTGTAATATGCCCGTAGGAGTGATTGTATGAATATCGTAAATATATCTGACTATCAGCTGTTTAGCAGCGATAAGATGAAAAAGAACAATATGTTTGAGACGCCGCGATTTTTTTGCGACATCTATTGTTTTGAGCCGGGACAGGAGCAGAAGGGGCATATCCACGGTGAGCAGGATAAAGTCTATCTTGTGCTTGAGGGGCAGGGGACGTTTCAGGTCGGGTTAGAGAAACGGGTGCTGGGTTCTGGGCAGGGAACGATGGCGCTGGCCGGGGAGGAACATGGGGTGAAAAACCATACGAACCAGCGACTGAAAGTCTTAGTGTTCGTGTCGCCAAATCATTCCTGAGCGTTTGACAGATTGGGCCACGTACTTGTTCAGTACGTGGCCCAATTATGTTGCGAGACTACTGCGTTAGTTGCGGTTTCTGCCGGAGCAGGGCCGGTGCCATCTGACTCCGGTATCCTCAGTGATCTTGTTTGTGGACCAGCGGGTCAATTTCCTTCTTCGTTTCTTCGGACACGTTATAGCGGGTATAGCCATGACCCATCACTTCGTTGGCGTAGAGCCGCCCCGTCGGGGCCGGAACCGCGATAGTGGCTTGCACGGCTCCCTTGGGTCCGACGGTGACGGTTTGTTCGGTCGTGGTCCGGATATAGGGATGCCAGATGACGAGCTTATAGGTGCCGGGCGGCACATCGGTCATGGTGAACCGACCCTGCTCGTCCGTTTTGGCGAAGTACGGATTCGTGATGGCCACGCCCCAGCTCTCCATATAGGCGTGGAAGCCGCATTGCATGACGAAGATCCTGCGGCCCTTGGTGAGATTGACCAATTGCTTCATCGGTGGGCCGGCCATGTGTTTGTGGTACAGCCCAGCATCGCTGCGATCTTTCAAGTTGCGCGGGTGTGCTGGATTCATCGGTAGTGGCACGTTGAATAGTACGCGCGCCCCTAGCTTCGACGTTTCATAGGCCTGAATGTCATGCATGACGGGGTCCATGTTGACCACCGTCACCGTTTGATCGTCCCGTACGATGGTCGTGAAGGGATCGAAGAGGCAGTCTTTCGCTTCGATTTGCGGCACGCTCTTTTCGACGAAGGGTTTGCCTTTGTCGATTCCCTCTAGATAGACCACCACGTCGCGGAACTCGCCAGCCGGCCCGACCTGGAAGGGTTGCAGAATACGCCAGCCCTGCCCATCGGAAATACGTCCGCAATAGAATTGGTCCGGCAGGGTCGTGAGATTGTAGCCCTTGGGTTTGGGCACCTGGCCGTCGAGGGTGACGATTCCCGTGATGCTGCCTCCGTCTGTGACGGTAATTTCTTCATAGGCCCAAGCCGGATTGCCAAAGCCGGCGGCGGCGATGATTAGTGCGGCAAGTACAGAACGCATTGAATCCTCCTGGTTCTCAATTAGGGCCTCGGCATGAGTCCCTGTGTAAAGGGTCGATCATGTACCCTGCGTGATCCTGCGCGAACAGCGTTTATTTCGCAATGTTTTTGACGGCTTCGACAATGGATCGTGCTCCGATGCCAAAGTGGTCCACGAGTTCGTCCGGCGTCCCGCTGTGGGGAATGGTTCGGACCGCAAGCTTGTGCACTCGTAACCCTTCTGTTGCCACGGCGCTGAGGACCGCGTCGCCCAGTCCTCCGTGGGCATAGTGGTCTTCCACGGTGAGGATACGGCCCTGGGTGGCTTTGGCACTCTCGAGCAGAGTGGCACGATCGATCGGCGCGATGCTGTAGAGGTCGATGACCCGCACGGAAATACCCGCCGCCTTAAGCTGATCGTAGGCCTTGAGGGCTTCGAAGAGGGTGACGCCCGCTGCCACGATGGTTAGGACGTCCGCGGCGCTCTGGCGAAGGACCTTGGACCCGCCGATCTTGAACCGTTCTTCTGGTCCATAGATGACTGGTGCTTTGGGACGTCCCGCGCGCAGATACACCATGCCTTTGTGAGCCGCCGCTGCTTCGACCAGCCAATAGGTGCAGGTGGCGTCAGCGGGGTAGAGGACGACGACGCCAGGCTGGGCTGCCATCATGGCGATATCTTCCAGCCCCATCTGGGACGGACCATCTTCACCGATGCTGACGCCGACGTGGGTGCCCACCAGCTTGATGTTCGAGCCGCTGATAGCTGCCATGCGGATGAAGTCGTAGGCGCGGGTAAAGAAGGCGGCAAAGGTTGCCACAAAGGGAATCTTACCGCAGGCTGCCAATCCGGCTGCCGCGCCGAGCATGTTTTGCTCCGCGATGAAATTCTCGAAAAATCTGTCAGGGAACTTTTTGCCGAATTTGTCGGTATAGGTGGAATTCTTGACGTCGGCGTCGAGCGCGACAACGAGTGGGTGGACATCGCCCAGGGCCGCCAGTGCGGCGCCGAAGGCCTCACGTGTGGCGACCGAGTCCCCGAGTTTGTAGGGGGACGCCGGCAAGGATCCGATCGAGACCTGCTTAGACGGGGCCGCAGAGGGTTGCTGGATCTGAATCGCCATCTGGCTCGGCTTGAGTTGTGCCGTCAGTTCGGCAATCGCCTTATCCATTTCTTCGCCTTTTTTCAACGGTTTTCCATGCCACGCTGGGTGGTTCTCCATCACAGAAATGCCGCGGCCCTTGAAGGTCTTAGCTAGCAGGACGGTCGGTTTCCCGGTGGTCCTGGCGGCCTCATTGAACGCGGCAAGAATGGCGGAGAGATTATGTCCGTCCACGACGATGGCGTGCCAGCCGAACCCAGCCCAGCGGGATCGATAAGCCTCCATATCATGTTGCAGCATCGTGGGATCGCTTTGGCCGAGCCGGTTGATATCTACGATGGCACAAAGGTTGTCAAGACGATGATGGCGCGCCACTTCTGCTGCTTCCCAGACCGACCCTTCGACGGACTCTCCATCCCCCAGCAGGACGTAGGTGCGGTAGGTGGTTTTGTCGACGGATTTGGCGCTGAGCGCGAGGCCGACGCCCACGGGCAGTCCCTGTCCGAGCGAGCCGGTGGCCATATCGACAAAGGAGAGGCGGGGAGTCGGATGCCCTTCGAGATCAGAGGTCAGGGTCCGTAATTTGAGTAAGTCGCTTTTCGGGAAGAGTCCTGCTTCGGCCCAGGCTGCATAGAGGAGGGGCGCTGCGTGGCCTTTTGAAAGGACAAAACGGTCGCTGTTGGGAGCTTTGGGGTTCTTCGGGTCGTAGCGCATCACCGAGAAAAAAAGCGCAGCGACAAGGTCGGCGGCGGAGCAGCAACTGGAGGGATGGCCGCTCCCTGCTTCGGTGGTCGCCCGCACACTTTCGATCCGGAGCTGGGTGGCCTTGTTGTGTAACTCATCGAGTACTGCAGACGAAGCCGTTAAACTGGCCATCGAAACTCCTTTTGGGATGTAGTGCCAAGGATGCTGGCAGACCTTTCTTCCACTGTGAGAAGTTGCCAGCCACGCGGCGGATCTTGAGGCTAACAAAAATGAAATGGGGGAGTCAATGAAAGGATCGCACGGATGGATCGGTTGCGCCATCGGCCGCGAGCGGCGTCAATTTATGGAACGGTACGGTCGCGAAAAAACCGGATTAATAAGTAGGCGTTGAGCACCATCACGATCGAGAGGATGCTGTAGGTGGTGAGGGCGGTGGCCATGTGTAATTCGATGAGCACCCGCGACAATCCGAACGCGACGACCAGCGCATCGAAGGCCATGCAGATGCGCCGGAAGGATTCCGGGTCCATCCAACGAATGAGATAACTTCCGAGGGGAATACCCAGGAGGACACTGGGGATGATGTAGGGGATGATCTCCAGGCTGCTGACGCTATAGAGTCCGATGAAGTAGTAGGCGATGCCGGTCAGAACCGACTCGCCCACGCGAATGACGCCGAGCGCGGCCCGGAAATCCTGTTTGGCATAGCCTTGATTGTTGAATAGCAGCGCCAGGGGAGGCCCCGAGATGGTGGTGACGGAGTAGAGGGTGCCGATGCCCATTCCGAAGGGGATCGCAATGGCTTTTTCTGCCTTGATGGGTTTTCTGATGCCGGCCGCTTGGAGCAGAATCAGCGGTAGTAGCATGAAGTAGGTGACGAACTTGACCCAGGCCGGATGCACGAGGGAGAGGATATAGCTGCCGATCCCGACGCCGATCAGGAGGCCGATCAGAATCGGGGCCACGCGCCACCAGATGGCCGGGATGCTTCGGCGGTTGATGAAGAGGACGTAGCTATTGATGACCAGTTCAACCAGCACCAGGGCCGGATTCAAAATGCGGTTGGTGTAGAACAGCAGCGCAACGGGAACGGTGATGGAAGAGAATCCGTATCCCAATGCGCCATTGACCGTGGCGGCGACGAAGGTGATCGCTGCGAGTACGACGAGATCCATGCTTATCCTTTGCGATGCCCGAAGGCGAAGTCGTTGAGGGTGTAATGGTCCAAAATGTCGGCGATGGCATTGCGCACTTCACCCATCGCATCTTGCAACGGGCAGTGGGGCTTCGAGGCATAGGGGCAATCGCGGCATTTTTGATAGGCGGTTTTACTCACGCAGGGAATCGGCGCGAGCGGCCCATCTAGGATACGAATGACTTGGCCCAGGGTGATCTCGTCCGGTGACTTGATCAGCGTATAGCCGCCCTTGATGCCGCGGCGGCTTGCCAGCAATCCCGCTCGTTTCAGCGCGAGAAGAATCTGTTCCAGGAACTCCACGGGAATATGTTGACGCTCCGCAATTTGCTGGCGCTGAAGCGTCTCCTTACCATAGACCTGTGTGAGTTCCAGGAGGGCACGAAGCCCATATTCGCTTTTCTTCGAGAGTTTCATGTTGGGGTCACGCAATTCCGAGTGAGTCAATCAACTTTATTGGACAATAGAGTATTGCCTAGAGCGGCGTCAAGAGTGATGTATAAATGAACGTGGGGGAACATCTCACGGATTGCGCGGCAAATTGTCTGGGCGGAGGACCAAAATGACGAGAGATATTTTAACGCAAGCCATTGATCGTAGAGGGATCTTTCTTGACAGTTTCCTGGCGTTCCTGTTAGCTTCTTCGCTCGTTCCGGGACGCGAACTCAATAATTTCATCATCCCATAAGGCTGATTGTGACCTTCCAAGATCTCATCCTTACATTGCACCATTACTGGGCCGAGCAGGGCTGTGTGATCCATCAGCCCTATGATCTGGAGATGGGGGCCGGCACCTTTCATCCCGCGACCTTCCTCAAGTCCCTTGGGCCGGAGCCTTGGCGGGCTGCCTATCCCCAACCCTGTCGGCGGCCGACTGATGGACGATACGGCGAAAATCCCAATCGCATGCAGCATTACTATCAGTATCAGGTCGTGCTGAAACCGGCTCCGGACAACATTCAAGCCTTGTATCTGGAGAGTCTGGCCCAATTGGGGATCGACCCGAAGCAGCACGATATCCGTTTTATTCAAGACGATTGGGAGTCTCCCACATTGGGCGCTTGGGGCCTGGGCTGGGAGGTGCGTCTGGATGGGATGGAGATCACCCAGTTCACCTATTTTCAGGAAATCGGCGGGATCGAGCTGAATCCCATTACGGTCGAAATCACTTACGGAACCGAGCGCATCGCGATGTATCTGCAGCAGGTAAATAAAGTGTTTGACCTGGCCTGGAACGATTCCGTCAGCTACGGCGATATCCATCACGAAACCGAAGTGCAATTTTCGACCTATAACTTCGAAGAAGGCGACGTGGCGATGCTCAAGGCCACGTTCCAATCGTTTGAGGGAGAATGTCAGCGGCTATTGGCGAATCGTGAGAAGCGATTGACGCTCCCGGCCTATGAATTTTGTATCAAGTCCTCGCACCTCTTCAATCTGCTGGATGCCCGCGGGGCGATCAGCGTGGCGGAGCGCACCGGTTATATCGGTAGGGTCCGCGCCCTGGCACGGCAATGTGCTGAACGTTATATCGAAGAGCGGGCGGCGATGGGCCATCCGTTGCTCAATCGCGGAATGGGGCCAGATGGAGCGAAGGTCTCAGGTCCCCGCACGAAAACTGTGGCCCGCCGCTCATAGGAACTGCAGAAGGATTCATGGCAAAGACTCAGACCTCTCGTCGTTCCGCTTCTCCTGTGAAAAAGGGAGTTCGTGCTGCTGCTGCGACGGCCGAGCTCTTGCTCGAGATCGGCGTAGAAGAATTGCCCTATCAGTTCATTGCCCCAGCCCTGACGACCCTTAAAGATTCGGCTGAGCAGCTGTTCAAGGATCAGCGGTTGTCGTTTCATTCCATTCGCACCTTGGGCACCCCGCGCCGCTTGACCCTGGTGGTCGAGGGTCTCGCAGCCTTGCAAACCTCGATGGTTAAGGAAGCGATGGGGCCTTCCAAGTCTGTGGCCTACGATCCAGCCGGCCAGCCGACTAGAGCGGCGACAGGATTTGCTGCAGGGCAGGGAGTCTCCGTTCAGGATCTGCAAGTTCGCCAGACGCCAAAGGGGGACTATCTCTTTGCGGTGAAGCAGGAAAAGGGGCGTCCTACGAAGGTGGTCCTGGAAGAGCTCCTCCCCCAGTTGATCGCCAAACTGACCTTCCCAAAAGCGATGAAGTGGAATAGCACTGGCGCCCGGTTCGCGCGCCCGGTGCGGTGGTTGGTGGCCTTGTACGGAGGGGCGACGCTTCCGATTGCCGCAGTGGGGATTACCGCTGGCAATAAGACTGAAGGCCACCGCGTGTTAGGGAGCGCCAAGGGGCTGGTGGCGCGAGATGCCGAGTCCTATCTGAAGGGGCTGGAACGGCAGGGCGTCATGGCCGATCCACAGCGCCGCCGCCACATGATTGAAGAACAGATCGCCGCCCTATGTAAGGAAGCTGGCCTCAGGTTGAATGTGGATGAGGACTTGCTGGATCAGGCGGTCTATACGACCGAATGTCCTAACGCCATTATCGGCTCCTTCAAGCCTGCTTACTTGGAAGTGCCGCAAGAGATTTTGATTACCTCGATGAAAGAGCATCAGGGGTTCTTCTCCTTGTTACACAAAGAGACAGGGAAGCTAGTCCCTCACTTCATTGCGGTGACTAACAATCGTGCTAAAGATATGGGATTGATTCGCGAAGGCAACGAGCGGGTCTTGGCTGCTCGTCTGTCCGATGCCAAGTTCTTTTTTGACGAAGACCGGAAGATCAAGCTTGCGGAGCGGGTGGCAAAGTTGGCCGGGGTCACGTTCCATCAGAAGCTTGGCACGATGGAGAAGAAGCAGCAGCGGATCAGAAAGCTGGCCAGCTTCATTGCGTCGAACTTGAAGCCGGAAGATGGCGAGCTGAAGAAGGCTTGTGAGAGGGCGGCGGATCTCTGCAAGGCCGACTTGCTCACCGGTGTGGTCGGTGAGTTCCCGGAACTGCAGGGCATCATGGGGGGCGAGTACGCCAAGCATGACGGGGAATCCGAAACGGTCAGCCAGGCCATTCGTGAGCAGTATCTGCCGCGCTCGATTGAAGGGGCGCTGCCTAAGACGACAGCAGGCCAGGTGCTGTCCTTGGCCGACCGGCTGGATTCCGTGGCGGCTTTCTTCTACGTGGGGCTCGTGCCGACCGGGTCGGAAGATCCCTTTGCTTTGCGTCGGAACGCCACGGCTATCGTGAGGATTATTTTGGAGAGCCATTTGCGCATCGATGTGGGCAGCTATGTCGATACAGCAAGAAGCTTGGTTATCGCCGATGGTTTCAAGGGGACTCCTGGCTCAGAGCAGGAGGGCCGCCGCCGTATGACGGAATTTCTTTTCGACCGGGTTCGACATTACGCCAGGATCGTTCATGCCTTGCGGGACGATGTGATCGACGCGGTGCTGAAACAGACTTATGGTACGGGGCTGGATCTTGTGGATCTTGTGCAGAGGATGAAGGCGCTGGAGTCCGTGACGACGAAGCCTGAGTTCGATCCCTTGATCGTCGGATTCAAACGGGCGCACCGGCTGGTCGAGAAAGAACAGTGGGATCGCACGCCGGTCGATCCGGTGAAGTTCAAGGATCCCACGGAATCGGCGCTCTACCAGGCTGTGGCGACAGAGCGGGAGAAGGTATCGGCTGCGATGACCAGCGGGGATTATGGCCAGGCCCTGGATGCGTTGGTACGGATGAAGCCGGCCATCGATACATTTTTTGCCGCAGTTATGGTGAACGCGGAGGATCCGGCTGTCCGGAGCAACCGTTTGTCGCTGCTCCAGGAAGTGGATGATGTCTTCGGCTCATTCGCGGACTTTTCGCAGATTGTGGTACAAGGGGGATAGGGATAGCTAGTCAGGAGAGTCCCTCGTGCTCGCGCAACGCGCGGCCTCGGAAGGCCCTCGTTGGACGCGCGCAGTCGAGGACTCTCCTGACCATCTGTTAGACAGAGAGACGAATTGGGTGGGGGATGGATCAACCATTGTCAGACGATCAGCGTCGGGTGGGGAAAGTCCGTCGATACACTGCCTGCGTGTCTCTTGTCCTGATGGTGCTCTGCAATGCGATTGTGCTGGTCGGGTTATGGGTTAGCGGGATCAACCTCGATGAACTGGCAGCGACCCCCGATGTATTCAACTCCAAACAGGATGTTTGCTTGCGCCTCAGATGGCAGCCCGTTACAGGAGCATCTGACCCGGTGCCTTTCTGCTCGGAATGGATCAATCTCTCTGATCCTTCAGGCCAGACCCATCAGATTCAACGAGAGAGCAGGCTTCAGCAGGGGCCGGACGGGCAGTATTATGTGGGCCAGAACATTCACGCCGACTACCGGTTGCTCATATTAGTGATGTTTGTAATCGCGGTCATTGCGTCAGGGCTGGTGGCGAAGTCCTATCTAGTCAGCCGGTATCGGCTGCGTCTTGAATCCGCCGCTGGTCATGGGGCGTCACTCGTCGATTGAACTGAACTCAGCGTAAAGGAGAGGGCAGCGTGGCAACGAAATACGTGTACTACTTTGGCGACGGTAAAGCCGAAGGCGCCTCCAATATGAAAGAGCTCCTGGGTGGAAAGGGGGCCGGGCTTGCCGAAATGACGAATCTTGGCATCTCCGTTCCGCCCGGCTTTACGGTTTCCACCGAGGCCTGCGTCGAGTATTACAAGAACGGGAAAAGGTATCCTCCAGGCATGTGGGACGATGCCTTGAAGTCGCTGAAGCGGATCGAACGGTCGATGGGCATGGGGTTCGGCGATCCTGAGCATCCCCTCTTGGTTTCCGTTCGATCAGGCGCCAGGGCCTCGATGCCTGGCATGATGGACACGGTGCTGAATGTCGGTTTGACGACCAAGACGGTCGAGGGACTAGCGGCCAAGACCCGCAACGATCGGTTTGCCCAGGATAGCTATCGGCGTTTCGTCGCCATGTACGGTAGCATCGTCATGGGTGTGCCGCGCGAACATTTCGAAGAGATCCTCAAGTACAAGAAGGCTGAAGTCGGTGTGGCGCATGAGACACATCTCGATGCGCGGCATTTGCGTGAGCTGGTGGCCAGTTTCAAAGCCCTCGTCAAGGAAGAGACCAAGAAAGAGTTTCCCGATGAGCCGCTCGAACAGCTTCGCTTAGCCATGAACGCCGTGTTCTCCTCCTGGTTCGGTGCGCGGGCTGTGACCTATCGGCGCCTCTATGGGATTCCCGAGTCCTGGGGCACGGCCATCAATGTGGTGGCGATGGTGTTCGGCAACATGGGAGAGACGAGCGGCACCGGCGTGGCGTTCACGCGCGATCCTGCCAACGGCGACAAGAACTTTTTCGGCGAATGTCTGATGAATGCCCAGGGAGAGGATGTCGTAGCCGGCATCAGGACGCCACTTCCGCTAAATGCCCTCGCGAAGAATGTGCCGGAAGCCTACAAGGAGCTGGAGCACACCTATAAGAAGCTCGAAAAATATTACCGGGACATGCTCGATTTGGAGTTTACGATCCAAGAGGGCAAGCTCTACATGTTGCAGACCCGTGTCGGCAAACGGACCGGTATCGCCGCCGTGAAGATTGCCGTGGATATGGTCCGGGAAGGCCTGATCTCTAAGAAGGAAGCAGTGCAGCGGATTGGGCCTGAGCAACTGTCGCAATATCTCTATCCGATTTTCGATACGAAAGCAGAGTCGAAGTCCAATCGACTGGGGAAGGGGCTTCCCGCAGGCCCCGGCGCGGCAGCGGGAAAGATTGCTCTCACCCCAGACAGGGCTGTTGAGATGAAAGCGGCCGGGATTCGCGTGGTCTTGGTCCGGCAGGAAACAAGCCCCGACGATATTCACGGCATGAACGCCGCAACGGGATTCTTGACCGCCCGGGGCGGGATGACGTCCCATGCGGCGGTGGTTGCGCGGCAAATGGGCAAGGTCTGTGTGGCCGGGTGCGACGCGGTGGAGGTCTTGGACGAGGAGTGCGTTCGCATCGGAGCCAAGGTGTTCCACGAAGGGGACTATCTGTCGATCAACGGTTCGACCGGTAATGTGTACGAGGGGGACTTGCCCGTCGTTGAATCGGAAATCATCCAAGTCATCCAGGGCAAGCTGAATGCGAAGAAGTCAGACAAGTATCAGCGCTTCGTCTTGATTCTCTCCTGGGCCGACAGCGTGCGGACCTTGCGTGTTCGCGCCAATGCGGACGTGCCGGATCAGGCGAAGATTGCCCGGGGCTTCGGCGCCGAAGGGATCGGACTCTGCCGGACGGAACATATGTTCTTTGCCGAGGATCGCATCACGATCATGCAGAAGATGATTCTGGCACGGACCAAAGAAGAACGGGAAAAATTTCTCGACCAGCTCCTCCCGCTGCAAAAACAGGATTTCATTGGCCTCTATCGCGAGATGGCCGGTTTCCCGGTCACGATTCGCTTGCTTGATCCTCCGCTGCATGAGTTTCTGCCGAAGCGGGAAGACTTGATGGTGGAGATTGCGCAGTTGCAATTGACCGGGGAAGATGGAGCTAGACTCGAAGAGAAGCGCCGGCTGCTGGCTCGAGTTGAAGAACTCCACGAGTTCAATCCCATGCTGGGGCTCCGTGGCTGTCGACTTGGGATTACGATGCCGGAGATTACCCGCATGCAGGCGCGGGCAATCATGGAGGCCGCCTGTGAGCTGGCCAAGGAAGGGACGAAGATCGTTCCGGAGATCATGATCCCGCTGGTGGGGATGGTCTCGGAAATGAAGGCGCAGAAGGATCTGATCCGCGAAGTGGCGCAGGAGACGATGAAGCGGTACAACGTGAAACTGTCCTATCTCGTGGGTACGATGATTGAACTGCCTCGCGCCGCCGTGACGGCGGCGCGCATTGCGACCGAAGCGGAGTTCTTTTCCTTCGGCACGAACGATCTGACTCAGACCACGTTCGGCTTCTCCCGCGACGATGCGGCGAAGTTCATCGATTTCTATCGAACTGCCAACATCATGGATGCGGATCCTTTCGCCACGCTCGATCGCGAAGGGGTGGGGGCCTTGATGAAACAGGCCATCATCGGTGGGCGGAAGACCAGACCCGGAATCAAGCTTGGCATCTGCGGTGAACATGGAGGCGATCCCAGCTCCGTCGAGTTCTGCCATGAGCTGGGATTGGACTATGTGAGCTGCTCTCCCTATCGCGTCGCCATTGCGCGGCTGGCTGCGGCCCATGCGGCCTTGGCCGAAGAAAAGTCGAAGGGCCCAGCCACTACGCGCAAGGCCTCAGGGTCTCGCGCCAAGGCCAAGAAGACCATGAAGGCAGCGACCAAATCGATCGTGAAGGCTGCCAAGACCACCAAGACGAAGTCGGTTTCTCGTAGCCGATCGCGTGTTACCCGCAAGGAACGGTGACTACCGCCTCTACGCATCTCCACTTCATGACCCTGGCGCTTCGTCTCGCAGCGAAGGGCCGGGGCAAGACCAGCCCGAATCCTATGGTCGGTTCCCTTGTGGTCAAGAACGGCCGCATCGTCGGCCGAGGCTCTCACCAGGGTCCCGGCAAGCCCCACGCAGAAATTCTCGCGCTCAAGCAAGCGGGCTCCCGCGCCAAGGGGTCAACGCTCTATGTCACGCTCGAACCCTGTTGCCATCTCCTGAAGCGAACCCCTCCTTGCGTGCCGACTGTCATTCAGTCAGGGGTAAAAGAGGTGGTGGTGGCGATGACCGATCCCAATCATTTAGTGAAGGGACGGGGGGTGACCGCTTTGCGCAAGGCCGGCCTTGTTGTGACGACCGGGGTTGCGCGAGAGGGCGCGGCGGAGTTGAATCGCGCCTATCTCCATTGGGTCACGACGGGCCGCCCCTATGTGATTCTCAAAGCCGGGATGACGTTAGATGGAAAGGTCGCAACGGCGCAAGGGGAGTCGCAATGGATTACCGGACCGCTCGCAAGACGAGCCGTCCACCGGCTGCGCAGTCACGTGGATGCGGTGCTCGTCGGAGTCGGGACGGTGCTCAAGGATAATCCCTCGCTGACTGCGCGACTGTCCGACCGTCCACTCAAGCTGGCGTCGAAGCAGCCGTTGCGAGTCGTGCTCGATAGCCAACTGAGAACGCCGATACAGGCAAAGGTCTGTGCCAAACAGGATGTGGCTGAGACCGTGATCGCGACCACGAGCCACGCCTCCCAATCACGCCGCCGTTTCTTTGAGCTGGCAGGGGTGGAAGTCGTCTCCCTCTCGACGAAGGACGGGCATGTATCGCTTTCTGCTCTGTTGACGCTTTTGGGCAAGAGGGGGGTCACTTCTCTCCTAATTGAGGGAGGCAGCACCGTCAATGCCGCAGCGCTACGAGCTAAACTGGTCAATCACGTGTTGCTCTATCTCGCGCCGACTCTGATGGGGGGACAGGATGCCAAGGCCATGATCGGCGGCCGCAGCCCGAAACGTTTGGCCCAGGCATTAGCCTTACATCACGTGACGGTTCGCCGTATTGGAGACGATGTGGTTGTGGAAGGCGATCTGTGACGAGCCGGTCGGCAATGATCGGCATCCATCCCAGGGCCTCGTGGTGCAGTTGCGTGAGACCGTGCTGCGACAGCATTTAAGGGTGTGTCTTCAGCATCATTTCGCCAGTCACATTCGAAAGCAGCGATCATGATCTCCGCGTGTTTTCCCCTGCTCAGATTCGGCTCCCTCTGTTTAGCCTGTGTGGTGGGGCTGAGTGTAACGCCGAGTTCAAGCCAGGCCCATTTGGAAAACTGCTCCTTGCCGTCCCTTTATGCAGGAGTGGCCTTTCCGGTCGAACTGGTTGAAGCGGGCTGGGCTTGCAGGCTGCAACCGATCATCAGTCACTATACGACGGCGAATAAGTTGGGCCCGGTGCGCACGCCGTTGTCTGAATCGGTTTATCTCGATTTCTTGGATCGTCCACTCATGACCGCCTCCCTGATCAATCGCCTGGGTATTGCTCCCTATCAATTGGAGTCGCGAGGTCTCGTGCGTTATTGGGGTAATGATGGCGAGGGGACTGAGGGGATCGTCGAGCTCGTCTATCAGGACCATACGAGCCGGATCTATTACCTGGAAGGATCACACCACAGCCGCCTCCTTCCGGACATTGCCGGGAAGGCCGTGGTGCTGCTCAGGATGAATCAGGTGACGGACTCGAATGGAACAGCGGCGATGGAGAGCACGTTCGTCTATTATACGAGATTGGACAATCGTCTGTTGTCAGGTCTTCTGTCGCTATTTCGCCCGCTCGTCGGCAGTACGGTGACGAAGAAGATGGTGAAGGGGGTCGATAGCGTCAATCGTTTAAGTTTGGCGATGCAGCAGCAGCCGGCCCGGATATTGTCTGAGGCGGCAAAGCCTCCTGCCCTCACTGTCGACGAGATGGCTTTTTTGCAACAGACGGTCGAGTATTGGTCTCATCCCATCGGCACAATTCCGGCGAAGACGGTGGCGCCATGACGACCTCACGCAGTTTCACCTTGCTCTGCACCGTCGGCGTCTTTTGCTTTATCAGCTACAACATGGTCCGGATGCCGGTGCTGGCCTTGTTTGCAGAGTCGCTGGGGGCGAATCCTGAACGGATCGGGCTCATCGTGTCTGTCTCGACCCTCACCGGAGTCTTTCTGAAATTACCGTCCGGTGCATTGTCCGATATCTATGGTCGGCGGTATCTCTTGCAGATCGGTGTGATCGCCTTCGGGCTCCCGCCATTTTTGTATCCCTGGGTGACGGATCTCGATACCTTGACTGGCTTGCGTATGTTCCATGGGTTGGCCACCGCCATCTTCGCCCCGAGCGCGTTGGCTACCGTGGCAGATCTCTATCGGGAACGGAGGGGCGCCGCGCTCGGCACCTATACGGCCTCGACGCAATTCGGCGCCTTACTCGGTCCCTTCGCCGGGGGCTCTTTGATCTATGCGTTGGGATTCTCATCTGCCTTCGTCATGGCAGGCCTCTTCGGCTGTATCGCCATCGTGATCTTCTATAGCCTGCACCTCACGCCGCCGCCTCCTCGTGTGCAGGAGAAGGGGATGGCGCCGTTGCTGGCGGAGATGTGGAAGGGCTTCCGGGTGGTGGCCAAGAACAGAAAGGTCCTCGTGACCAGTTCAACCGATGCAGCTAAGATGATTGCAAACGGAGCCTTGATGGCCTTCCTTCCTCTCTATGGTGTGTCGGTAGGACTAAACCCTGGGGAGGTCGGGCTGCTTTTCACGCTGCAGGCCTTCACGTCGCTGGTCTCCAAGCCGATTATGGGCCGGGTGTCCGATCGCGTCGGGCGGCAGCCGCTCATCGTCATTGGCCTCGTGGTCTGTGCCGCAACCTTCGTCTGTATTCCCCAGGTATCGATGTTCTGGCTGCTCTTGTTGCTGTCGGCTGGTTTTGGCTTCGGCGAAGCCATCGTTTCCTCTTCATCGTCCGCGCTGGTTGCGGACAGTTCCGAGTTCAAGACCCTCGGAGCCGGGATGGGGATGCAGGGGACGATTGGAGACATCGGCCATGCCAGCGGACCGCTCCTGGCAGGAATTCTCATCGCGCATTTGAACTATGCCAGTGCCTTTGCGATTATCGCAGGATTGCAGCTGGTCGCGGCCTCGTTGTTTTGGCTGATGGTGAGACGGGCGTAGCGTCAGTGGGCTATAATGGATCAATGATGAAAGCCATTGAGACAGAGAATATTGTGATTGGCACCTTGGCCGGCATCGGCTTGCTAGTGCTGATTGTTTTATTCGTCTATGTCGTGCAACGGCTTATGAGGGACGAATAATGTTCACAGGCATCGTTGAAGAACTCGGCGCCATTATCTCGATCGAGAAGAGCCTGGCAGGAACGAGGATGACGATTCTGGCCTCCACTGTGATGGGCGATCTTAAAATCGGGGCCAGTGTCAGCGTGAATGGCACCTGTCTGACCGTGGTGAGTAAGAGTGAGCATAATTTTTCTGTGGAGGTCTCTCCTGAGACCCTCTCCGTCACGACCCTCGGCCTGCTCATGGCCGGATCGCTGCTGAACCTGGAGCGGGCGATGAAGCTTAACGAGCGGCTCGGCGGGCATCTCGTGTCCGGCCACGTGGATGGGGTCGGCACGGTGCGCGTCCGCCAGCAGGAGGCGAATGCCATCTTGCTTACAATTGAAGCCTCGCCTGAGGTTCTGCACCACTGTATCGTGAAGGGGTCGGTTACCGTCGATGGCATTAGTTTGACGATCAACCAGATGACAGACCGTGGCTTCTCCGTTGCGATTATCCCTCACACGGCGAAGGCCACCAGCCTGGGGCTCATGCAAGTGGGCGATCAGGTCAATCTCGAATCGGATCTGATTGGAAAATACGTCGAACGGTTGCTACAAGAAAGGGCGCAGCTCCCGGCCAAACTGACTCCTGTGATTGACAAAAATTTTCTCCAGAAGCGCGGACTTCTCTAATGCAAAGCTGTCAGCATCCAGCGATTAGCTTCGACGGATGGAAATGACTCAGATGACACAGAAGTCCTCGATATCGTCTAAACGGTTTACGGTGGATCGGCTCCTCTCGAAGCTGGGAATCGCCTCTCGTAGCACGAGCCAGGAATGGATTCGTGCTGGGCGAGTCCAGGTCAACGGCCGAGCCATTCGAGATCCAGCGACTTGGGTCTTGTGGCCGAAAGACGCCCTCTCGCTTGACAGCAAGCCGATTCAAAATTCAGCCAAACGATTTATTCTTTTTCATAAACCCAAAGGGGTCATCACGACGCATAGTGATGAAAAAGACCGGAAGACGATTTTCGATGTCTTGCCGTCGGACCTGGGCTATTTGCATGCAGTCGGGAGACTCGATCAAGCGACCAGCGGGCTTCTGCTGCTCACCAACGATTCGGTCCTGTCGAGCTATCTCACCGACCCTGGGCATAAAGTGATGAGAACCTACCTGGTCTCTGTACGGGGAGAATTCACCGAGGATCAAGCCAAGGAGGCTACAGTCGGAGTGGTTGAAGAAGGCGAGCGGCTTCAGTGCCACAGTGTGAAGATTCAGAAGAGTTCCGGACGCGAATCACATCTGGAAGTGGTGCTGGTCCAAGGGAAGAATCGTGAAATCCGACGGCTGTTCAAGGCCTTGGGCCATGAAGTAACCAGGCTCAGGCGCATTCAATACGGCCCATTCAAATTGGAAGAGCTTGCCCCCGGCGCCTGGTGCGAGATCCCGATCGCGGGCGTAAGAAAAACGCTCAGACTCCCGTAACTCGCCGGTTGTCTGTAAAGACCTGACCGGCTAGAAGTTTCCCGCCTGCACCACATCCTCAAGGCTGTTAATGTCGAGCCAGTGTCCCGCTGTGTAGAGCACGCGGATCGGATAGTCGCGCTTCAACAGCTCTTGGATGAGCTGGGGGATGGTGGCTTTGCGGTTGGCCGGGTTGGCCAGCATCTCGGCAATGATGCCGGTTATGAGCGTGGTGGCGCTGGGTGAGACTTTCAGGAAGCCCATCCAGACTCCATGGATGGACTCCTGGGGCAGCTTGGTGCCCAATTGCTTGAGATAGATCTTGGTGTTGAAGGCTTTTCTCGAATTGGGAATGGTGCATTCGGCAAATCCGCCGAGGCGGGCATAGCTGCTCTGCTCCTGCCAGTTGCTATCGACGAAAATCACGCAGGCATCATTTTCCTGACAGAGAGACTGGGGGATGTATTTGTTGAACAGGACGTCCCCATAGGAAATGATCGTGCTTTGTGCTGGTCCTTTTCTGGATTGGAGAGCCTTGAGCAGGGAATCCAGTTCGCCTGTCTCTGCAAAGTCGTTATTGTCGACATAGGTCAGGTTGGGCAGGTTGACGGCTTCTTTCTTGTACCCGCGCACCACAACGATATCCTTGATTCCGACGGCATTATAGGCATCCACGATGCGGGAGAGGATGGGGGTGCCTTGAATCTTGACCATCGTTTTTGGCTGCTGCTCGGTGAGGACCCCCAGTTCCTTCCCCCGGGAGGCGGCCAGCACAATGGCGGAGGTGTCTTCGGCGCCTTTCGGAAGGTAGCGGTCTTCTGCTTCTTGGAGTTCTGCAGCGTTTTGTAGACGGAAGATTTCTGAGACCGGCGCGACATTGTCTTCAATCGAGAGCAGATGTTCCTGTTCCTTGAGGATTTTTGAGGTTTTCTGCATGGCGGTCACGGAGGAACGGAGCATGTGGTTGGCCCAAATCACGATTGAAAAGCCTTGTTGGCGAAATACATCGGTCGGCGTGGCGTAGTACTTCGTGGGCACGATCACGACCGGGCAGCGGTTGCCCCATTCCTGCTTGAAGGCCAGAATTTCATCCGGCACAGAGAGGGCACTGTGGATGAGGATACCGTCCGCTCCCGCCTGATGGTAGGCCTCGGCGCGCCGCAGGGCTTCCGCCAGGCCCCAGCCGCAGATGAAAGCTTCCACTCGGGCGATGATGGAGAAGTCCTGGTCGGTCTGGGCGTCTTTGCCTGCCTTGATCTTCCCGCAGAACTCCTGCATGTCCGCCATGGGCTGGGCGCCGCCCTTAATGAAGCTATTGGTCTTGGGGAAGAGCTTGTCTTCGATACAGACCGCAGCGATCTTGCGTTGCTCTAGTTTGCGGACGAGCCGCTGCATGTTGTTGAAGTTGCCGTAGCCCGTGTCGCCATCAAGGAGAATGGGAATGGTGGTCGCGTCGGACATGAACTCCAGGGCCTCCAGGACTTGGGTCCAACTGGCTTCGTTGTTGTCGCGCACGCCGAATTGAGCTGAAATGGACAAGCCGCTGGCCCAGATCCCTGTAAAGCCTGCTTCTTGGACTATTTTGGCACTGAGGCCGTTGTGGGCTTCACAGATAAAATCCAGCTGCTCCGATACGAGCATTTTTTTAAATTGACGTGCTGCGGTGATGCCTGTTGTTGAGCTCATGAGTTCCCTTCCTTAGTGCCGCCAAAACCATTCGAGGTGGTCCCCTGTAGCGTACGCTCGTTTAAAAGAAACCGATTCATGCGCAGGCTGGAATCCGTGTAGAGATCAGAGGCAAAATTTATCTTGCCGTTGCCGCACATGGACTCAATATATTATTAGATGAATCCTAAGCGCGGCCTAATAGTTATTCAGTCGAACGACGGTGGTTTTACGTCTCACGTTTCACGGTTCGCTCTCTGCCGAGGACCGATAGGCGAAATAGAGTGCGGTGGCGCTTCCGACAGCGATGAGTAAGCCCGCGCCGAATCTGGTGGCAAAGCTCAGGGTACCGATGTAGCGGTGGTAGAGGAGGGGCAGTAGAATCGAGGCGAGCAAGGCCAGGGCAAGGCCTAGCATGTGACACTTGAGATAGATCGGTTCGCCTGGTTTACGTTTCATGTCGGTTGTCTTAATCCTCAATCGTCGAGATATCGCCCGGATCTTGTCCAAGCTCTTTGGCTTTGAGCACCCGCCGCATGATTTTGCCTGACCGGGTCTTGGGGAGTGAAGACACGATGTCAATTTCGGACGGCACCCCGATTTTCCCCAGCTCCTTAAGTACTTGATCCTTGATCGATTGGATCAGAGCGTGGCTCTCCACTTCTCCCTGTTTCAAAATTATGAAGGCCTTGATGGACTCGCCGACGAGCTTGTGCGGCTTGCCGATCACCGCTGCTTCCGCCACCGCATGGTGGCTGACCAGCGCACTCTCGACTTCGGCGGTGCCGAGCCGGTTGCCTGCCACTTTGATGACGTCATCGGCGCGCCCCATAAACCACAGATAGCCGTTCTCGTCTTTGTGACAGATGTCACCGGCTGTGTAGCAGTTCGGGATCGTGTTCCAATAGGTTTTATAGCGCTCCGGATCTTTGTAGATGGTGCGCATCATCGCAGGCCAGGGTTTCTTGATCACGGCGAAGCCGCCTGTGTTGGCCGGGAGGCTGTTGCCTTGGCTGTCCACCACATCGGCTTCGATGCCGAGGAAGGCTCGGGTGGCGGAGCCAGGCTTCAAGGGAACGGTCGGCAGGGGGGTAATCATGATGGCCCCTGTTTCGGTCTGCCACCAGGTATCCATGATCGGTTTGTTCTCGCCCGTCGCGCGGTGAAACCATTCCCAGGCTTCCGGATTGATCGGCTCGCCTACGCTTCCCAAGATGCGGAGGGTGGAGAGATCGTATTTTTTGGGCCAGTCTTCTCCATAGCGCATGAGCAGGCGAATGGCGGTGGGAGTCGTATAGAAAATTGAAACGCCGTACCGTTCGATGAGGTCCCACCAGCGGCCCGGGTTCGGATAGTCCGGTTTGCCCTCGGCTGTGAGGATCGTCGCGCCGTTGAGGAGAGGCCCATAGACAATATAGCTATGGCCTGTGACCCAGCCTGGGTCTGCCACACAGAAGTAGACGTCGTCGTCTTTCAGATCGAAGACATATTTCGTGGTGATGTAGGTCCCGACCATATAGCCGCCATGGACATGGACCACGCCCTTGGGCTTTCCGGTGGTGCCCGAGGTATAGAGGATGTACAGGGGATGTTCGGCATCCAGATGCTCAGCCTCGCAGACAGCCTTCTCCGCCTTCAGCCAATCGTGCCAGTCAATTTCTTTTGGCGTGGCTAAGGTCACCCCGGGAGTCTGGCGCCGTAAGACCACGACATGTTCGACGGTGGGGGAATTAGCCACGGCCTGATCGACCACGGACTTGATGTTGAAGACCTTGCCCCGGTCGAACCCGACGTCGGCGGTAATGACTAGTTTGGCTTCTGCATCTTGAATGCGGTTCGCGAGGGCCGGAGCACTGAATCCAGAGTAGACCACACTATGGATGACGCCGATGCGGGCGCAGGCGAGCATGGCAACGATTTGCTCCGGCACTTTCGGCAGGTAGATCGTGACCCGGTCGCCTTTCTGGAGCCCCAGTTTTTTGAGTCCATTGGCGCAGCGGTTCACCTGCCGGTAGAGTTCGCCGTAGGTGATGATCCGTTCCTGATCGTTCTCGCCCACCCAGATGATGGCGACTTTGTTCTTGCGCCAGGTTTTGACGTGACGGTCGAGGCAGTTATAGGCAATGTTGCAGGTGGCGCCAATGAACCACTTGGCCCAGGGATAGTTCCATTCCAGGACCTTGGTCCAGGCCGTGAACCACTCTAATTCCTTGGCGACGTTGCTCCAGAAACCTTCCGGGTCGGCGATCGATTGCTTATAGGCGCTCTCGTAGTCCTGGATATAGGCTGCGGCCTTGGTTTGAGCGGATGGCTGATAAACGCGGCTTTCTTTGAGGAGCGTGTTGATGTTCTCTGACATGCGGGAAACTCCTTCAGGTAAAGATGCGAAACACAGCCTCGGCATTATGCTGGAGAGCCGGGGAATAACTCAACTGCGGCGGGTGCTGCGAGCCTTGGCCTGGCGTTTCTTGACAGCCGCGCGGAGGCGAGAGTAGGCTGAATTATGATGCTGATTTTGTACCGGCAATCCCTTTTTCTCGTGCTCCTCGCCTCCTCACTGATCGCGTTGCTCTGTCCTTCGTCCGCGTTTGCCCAAGCGGGGAAGCCGGAAGGGCTCTATTATAAGTCCTGGGCCGTTGTCATCGGGGTCGAAAACTATCTCTTGGCTCCGAAGATCCCCGGCGCGATCGAGGAGGCCAGGGCTGTGGCTCACGCGTTTCGTCAATTGGGATTTGACGAGGTCGTCGAGTTGTACGATAAGGATGTGAGTTTTCGGCGATTGCAGCAGACTCTTGCAGACTTTTTGCCTCGCAAGGTTGGGCGATACGATCGCCTCGTGCTGTATTTTGTCGGCCATGCCGGTGTCACGCAGGATCTTTCAGGGAAGGAACTGGGGTATCTCGTGCCTTGGGATGCACAGATCGGGAACGTGTCCAAGTCTGTGACATTTGAGCAGTTGAAAGAGTTCAGCCGGCGTAGCGCGTCCAAACATACCCTCTTCCTCTTGAATGCCGCGGTTCGCGGGTGGGAGGTGAGTACGGCTCAGCCCCTGTCCCTCGAAGGGCGGATGGCTCCGGAAGACGATACGGAGCGGCGGGGGGTGCAAGTCTTGACGGCGGGCGATAAGGGGCAGGCCTTGATTCAGGAGCAGGGGAAAAGCCTTTTCGTGCAGGTGTTGCTGGACGGGCTGAGCGGCCAGGCGGATCGCAATAAGAACGGCTGGCTCATGGCCTCCGAAGTCGGCGACTATGTAAAGCAATCCGTCGTGGAACGGTCAAAGGGCACCCAGCACCCCCTCTTTGCGCAGCTTGACGGAGACGGAGATACGGTGTTGATCGAGGGTCGGCGATCCGCGTTCGTGTTGGGGGCAGGGCCTCAGTCTCCGGCTGAGCGCCGGCAGGCGGCGAAGCAGCAGTATGAACAGGCCTTCGCGTTGCTTCAAACAGGGAAGTCACCGGAGGAGGCGTTGGAACGGCTGAATAAAGCCTTGGAATATGACCCCACCTTTGGGGATGTCTATGTGCTCACGAGCTATGTACTGCTAGAAGTCCTGCCGAACCTTGACGCGGCTTTGTCGGCGGCGAAGCTGGCGGTGCAGTATGTGCCGACGAATCCGGATTCTCAGTATACGCTCGGGTTGATATATGAAAAGCGCGGGCAATATGTCGAGGCGGAGCGTGCGATGCGAGAGGCGCTGGTGGTCAATCCCAACTATCTGGATGTTTATTTCTCGTTGGGTCTTCTTTACGCCGACGAGATAAAGGATCAGCCTAAATCGGTCGAGGCCTTCACCCGCTACCTTGAGCTGGGGGGGAATCATGCCCGTGCCGTAGCTGCCGTGGCACAGTCACGTCCCGTCGCTCCTTCTGCACCTTCGAAGCCCTAGGGCTTCTCTCCGCCCTTGAGATACCCCAAGCCGATCTTGACGGCTTTTCTGGTAATTTCAGCCCAGCGGACCTGGGGGTACTCCGCGAGGACTGCGGCCGCTTTGGGATCTTGCACTTCCATGTTCAGAATCTTAATGATGCCGTCATCAATCTGAATGTCTGCCATTAGTATCCTCCTTTAGGTGAACAATAATCCGGTTCGCGATCGGCCGTCTGCTTCGTTGACTGGTTCAGGGGTGCATGCTAGCATGATTGTGTGTAAGTTCTCGAATGCTTCTCGGTGGCATCTGCCGCTTGCACGTTGCTGTTTTACCGTTCTGATCATTATCAAGGAGGCACGGGCATGAATAGGATACTGGGGTTCAGGTCGAGGTTAGTCGGGGGAGGAGTAGCGATTGCCCTGATGATCGGACTTGTGGCCTGCGGCGGTCCCCCGAAGTGGGTGAAGCAGGGGTCCGGGGCCTTTAACGAGAAAGACAGCAAAGCCTTTTATGGCGTCGGGTCAGTAGTCGGTGTTCGGAATGAGCCCTTGGCTTGGGACACAGCCGAAAATCGTGCTAGAGCTGAAATCGCCAAGACCTTTGAGACCTATACCGGCTACTTGATGCGCGACTTTGCGGCCTCCACGACGGCTGCAGACTTTACCAAGAACACGGAAGAGCAGAGCGTCGAGCGGGCCATTAAGACGGTGACGACCGCCACGCTCAGCGGCGTGCGCCCTATCGAGCGCTACAAGGATGAGAAGACGAACACGTATTACGTGTTGACCAAGCTGAATCTCGAGGCGATGAAGAATAATCTCGAGCAGGCGAAGGAGTTGAACGCGCAGGTTCGCGACTATGTCAAAAAGAACGCCGATAAGCTCTTTGATCGGCTGGAAAAAGAAGAAGATAAACGGGCGCCGAAGTAAGGGCTCCCTATTAATCGACCATTCATGGCTGCATTGGCAGGAGGTATCTCGTGATCGATCGAGGACGAATCGGGCTCGTTGCGCTGACGGTATTGCTTCTGGTCGGCTGCGCGCAAGAGATCAAAGTCACCCGGGTCGACTCCGGGGTCGTCACGGACCTGAGCGGTCGTTGGAACGATACCGATTCCAGGATGGTTGCGGAGTCTATGGTCAAGGCGGCGCTCGAGTATCCCTGGCTCAACAATTTTTCCAGTTCGAAACGCCGCCAGCCGGTCGTCGTGGTCGGGGCTATCCAGAACAGCAGCCACGAACATATTAACGTCAGTACGTTTGTGATCGATTTGGAGCGTGAGCTCACCAACTCACAAAAAGTGACGTTTGTGGCAGGAAAGGGAGATCGTGAGGAGCTTCGTACTGAACGTCAAGAGCAGGCAATGCATGCCCGCGAGGATACACAGAAGGCGCCGGGGAAAGAGATTGGCGCTGACTATATGATGAAGGGTACGATTGCGACGATCCTTGACGAGGCCGAGGGGACGAAGGCGGTGTTCTATCAGATCGACCTGCAGATGGTGGATTTGGAGAACAATACCAAGGTCTGGTACGGGCAGAAGAAGATCAAGAAAGTCATTGAAAAGAAACGTTCTATTTTTTAGGCTTCACCACCGCCATTGAGCCCTCTTATCTCAGGCCCCACCGTCTGTTCTCCTGCACGGTGGGGCCGGGTTGTTCGCCCTCAGTCTCTCTTTGTCCTATTGGCTATCCTCTTGCTTACCGGGTGCGCCCCCCCAGTTAATCGGTATCTCCTTATTGAAACGAGTCTTCGCGCCCACGATCCTAAGGGGGCCGATGCCATTGTCCAGCTAGCTGAACAGGACTATGGCGAAAAAAGCCTGGCGCTCTATGGCATGGATCGAGGGATGACGCTTCAGCTCGCCGGCAACTATCAGCAGAGCAACGCCCTGTTGGAACAGGCCGAGGATGAAGTGGATCGTCTCTATACCAGAAGAATGCGCACGGAAGTTCTCGCGTTTCTGACGAATGATACGGCGTTGCCTTATGAGGGGGATCCCTACGAACAGGTGCTGCTCAATGTGTTGAAGGCCCTGAATTATACACGGCTGGGTCAGTGGCAAGAGGCGCTGGTCGAAGCCCGCCGTATCGACCATCGCCTCAACGTGCTGTCGGATCGAACCAAAGAGACTAATGCCTATCGGGACGACGGCTTCGCGCGCTACTTGAGCGGCATCCTCTATGAGAGTACGGGCGATGTGAATAATGCATTCATCGCCTATCGAAATGCCTATGAGATCTTTGAGTCGACCAGTGCCTGGTCGCGCATGGTCGTTCCGCCACAGCTGCGGGTTGATCTGTTACGCACGGCCGAGGCTCTCCATTTCACTCAAGAGCTGGCCCTGTATCAGCAGGCGTTTCCCGAGACCAAGTGGGAGAGCAGTCAGGCCGTGCAATCTCTCGCTCAAGTTGTCGTGATCAGCTATAATGGCCGCGCCCCACGTAAAGAAAATCAGTTTCTTGACCTGCCGATCAGTCTCGATGCACTCCAATTGGTGCGCTTAAATCGTGGGGCCTCGCAGTCGAAGCAACCTTCCCAACAGGCGGCGGATGCTGTCCTATATGGACTTAACGGACATATGGTGCGTGTGGCGTTGCCACGGCTCGTCCTGCAGAAGACCCAGGTGCCGATCGATACGGTGAACCTTATTCCTGAGAATGGTACAAGCGTGACGGTGAAGACGGAGTTGGTGCAGAATGTGACGGCCCTGGCAGAGAAGGCCTTATCGGAACGAATGGTCGGCATTACTGTCAAGGCTCTCGCCCGTGCTGCTGCGAAGTTTGCATTGGCCGAAGGCGTGACGAGAGAGGCGAAGAAAGCAGCGGGGAAAGATGCGGGCCCCTTGGTCGGTCTTCTCGTGGGGCTGATAACGAAAGGTTTAGCTGTAGCATCGGAAGAAGCAGACAAACGGAGCTGGCAGACTTTGCCAGATGAAATCCATCTTGCGCGTGTCTGGGTTCCAGCTGGCCGCTACCAGGTGCAGAGTCAGCCAGCCGGGTCCTATGACCCTCTGAGCCCTGAAGCCATGGGGACCTTGTCGCTCAAGCCAGGTGAGACTACCGTGCTGATTCAACGGGTGATGCCATGATCGACCAATTATTGAACATGAAGAAAATCAGATTGGTCCTCTGCGCCATCGGCGTCCTGTCCGGCTGTGCAGGGGCTGGAGGTCAGGCAAAGCCTGATTGGATCGATGGGGTGAGTGTGGCCTATCCGTCCAGGCAATATCTCGTCGGAGTGGGACAGGCCGAGAACCGTGCGGTTGCTGAAGGTCATGCGTATGCAGCCGTGGCTCGCATCTTTAAGGCCGAGGTCAGCGCGCAAGCGAAGGACTGGGAGTCGTATCTACTGATCGAGCAGCGAGGTCATAGCAGCGAGGAGCGACGGCTGACGCTCGACAATCTGACGCGCGTGTCGACCGACAAAGTCTTGGAAAATGTCCGGATCGTCGATCGGTGGGTCGACCGGCATAATGGAGTGCATTATGCCTTGGCTGGGATGCATCGGCCCCAGGCCGAGACCTCCTTCATGGAAAAGATTACCGAGTTGGACCGATCGATCAGCGACGATGTCGAGGAGGCCCATCGCCCTTCTGATAAGCTGGCCAAAGTGAGAGCCTTGCGGCGGGCGACCAGAAGTCTGGTGCTGCGGGAGACCTATAATGCCGACCTTCGCGTGATCCGTCCGAGTGGCCAGGGGACTGCCGCCACCTATCGTGTCAGTGAACTGACCCATGAGCTCGAACAGTTTTTGGCAACGAATTTAGTACTGGCGGTTTCGGTGACGGGCGATCAGATTGAGCCGGCGCAACGGGCCTTGATCGAAGGATTGCTGAAGGAAGGCCTACAAGTCACGAGCCGGCCTTGGAGTGGAGAGCGTTTGCTCGGGGGTGATTCCAGCGGGCCCCCTCCGGAGTTGCTGCTGCGAGGCGTCGTGCGAGTCTGGCCGATGGACGTGCGCGATCCTCAGTTTAAGTTCGTACGGTGGTGCAGCGATTTCGAAGTCGTAGATTTGGCCAGCCAGCGGGTGGTCGGCGCCCTGTCGAAGGGCGGGAAAGAGGGCCATCTGTCGGATCGTGAGGCGATAGCCAAGGCGGTGCGAGTCATGCAGCAGGAGTTTGCTGCTGATGTGGCGAAGGCCATTGCGGCGCATGTCTATGGAGAGGCGGAATTGCCAGCACAGGCGAGCCAGCCTGCGGGATGTCCGCGGGACGGGCAGGGATCGGCGCCGGCGTCAGCAACCCATTAACGCAGAGAGAGGGAGGGTCTGATCAGATGCCCCTTGAGTTCTAACGCCAAGTCCAACACTTCAGGCCCGGACTGGCTACGGTCTTGCTGGACAGAACTTTTGACCATTCTGCGATGGTTCAGATCCATGTGGTCCAGCGTGCGGTCTGCGTGAAAGAGACAGCGCTAGCGGCATTGATAGTCGGCGATGAGTGAGTCGATGACGGTCCGCCAATCAGCGGCTGCCTGCTGGAGCTGGAAGGATTCTGCGGTACAAACGCCCGGCTCACAGTTTTCTGGCGTGAGCATTGTGAGTGCTTGTTGGAGGCTGCTCTGGGCCAACGAGAGGCTTCCGCAGACACCGGACGAGGCGGGCAGTTGGCCTCCGGCGCGGCGAAAGAGGACCATCGCGCGATAGCTATGTTCCTGTGACCGAAACAGGATTTCTGCTCCGTAGAACAGGCGAAGGGCCGAGCCATCATTCTGGTTGGTTTTGGCCAGATATTTGGCCATGAGCGCCGCGAGGCCCATGGCCATGGCGGCTCCTTCCGGATCGTCACTCGCCATCGCTTCTTCTGCTTTCCCCTGCAAGCGATCCATTTCCGCTTTGTTCCCGATTAGTTGAGCGGTCGCTAGATTAGCGATCAGCAGTGCCGCGATACAACCGAGTCCGAGTATCGGCCTCACTGTGGCAACGTTGGTGATGGGTGCTGCTGACACGGGTAGATTTCCTCAATCAGTCATGGGTGAATGATGTGGGTTCACTTTACGCAGGTAGGCTGGCCTGTGCAAGTTGCAAGGCCGAGAGGGCGATCAGTATAATCTCGCGAGAGTTGCCACGTGAGAAGGCGGCTGGATCAATAAGGGGGTGCGCGTGCAATATTGGGTGAAAATTGTATTTGTCGATAATCAGGAGTTGCTGGTCAAGGATGCGATCCGACATACCATTAGTGATGATATGGAAGTGCTGGAGGTCGACTCGGCAAAGGAAGTGATCATCATTCCGATGAAGCAGATCAAATACATCGCCTGCGATGCCACCGTGTTCGCTAATAAACCAAAGGCTTAACTTCAGCCACCTCTTCGCTATCACGGTTCTGGTCACGGCTGCCTTCTAAGACAGCCTCTTTCCGGTCTCCGTCTAGCAGATCCGCGGGGCTCCGGTTCCCCCCAGGGAACAGGTGCAGCAAATCACAGCTAGGATCAGCCATCAAGCAACTAGATCTGTGTGAGGGGCTTGACGCTCGGTTCGCCCCCATTGGATAAGTACAGTATGTCTATTCATGATGACGGTTCCTGCGGCCAGGTCTGCCTTTCCCGTACACGTGCGGTCGAGGAGCCGGGGCATCTTTGGATCTATGCAGGCTACGTTGAATCGGTCAGCGGCGAACCGGTTGCTGGCGATGTGGTGGATGTCCTGGCACCGAATGGGCGATTCTTCGCGCGAGGCCTCTACAACCCCGCCTCCAAGATCCGCGTGCGGATTCTGAGCTTCGAGGACGAACCGGTCACAGAACAGTTTTGGAAGAACCGTCTCGCGCAAGCGGTCCGGCTGCGGCAGAAGATCGTCACCGGTACTAACGCCTATCGCTTGGTCTATGGAGAAGCGGACCGCTTGCCAGGCCTGGTTGTGGATCGCTATGACGATGTCTTGGTAATGCAGACCCTCTCAGCTGGGATGGACCGTCGCAAGGATCTATTGGCCGATCTCTTGTGTCAGGAATCGGGAGCCACGAGGGTCTATCTGCGCAACGATGCCAAGAGTCGTGTTTTAGAGGGGTTGCCGGTGGAGCGAGGTTTTCTTCGAGGGCGCGGCGCGACGACGATCGAGGTCCAGGAGGGGACGGCCAGATTCCTTGTCGATATCGAGCGGGGACAGAAGACCGGTTGGTTCTGCGATCAGAGGGAGAATCGACTGGTGGCGGCGCGGTTCGCGGCTGGTGCGGAGGTGTTGGAGGTGTTTGCCCATACTGGGGCCTTCGGGATCCATGCAGCGCTTGCGGGAGCCAAGTCGGTCGAGGGGCTGGATGTGAGCGAAGAGGCCCTGGTGCTCGCGCGCAGTCATGCGGCTTTGAACAAGGTCGAGGACCGGTGCCTCTATCGCATGGCGGATGCATTCGACGAGATGCGAAAGCTAGAACGGTCGGGGCGCCGCTATGACCTGGTTTTGCTCGATCCTCCCGCCTTTGCCCGGAGTAAACAGGCAGTTTCCCGCGCCTTGGCTGGCTACAAAGATGTGAACCTGCTCGGGATGAAGCTCACGAAGCCGGAAGGGTTTTTGGTTACAAGCTCCTGTTCTCATCATGTCACGGAGCAGGAATTATGGACGGGGATTCGTCTAGCTGCGCGAGATGCGAAGCGGCAGATTCGTTTGCTCGAACAGCGTGGCCAGGCCAGCGACCATCCGATCCTCGCCACCATGCCGGAAACTCGCTATCTTAAGTGTTTCATCCTGCAAGTCTTCTGATCGAACGGTTCCACACCCGTCTTTGCTGATGAAACGTTTTGCTGGATGCTCAAAAGCCTGTCTGAAGATCCGTGAGACGTGAATTGTAAAACGTGAAAGGTTCCGGAGGCAGAGGGCTCGCAGTTCTACGTTTCACTATTCACATTTTACCTTTCACGGTGTGTGAGAACGACGCTAGTGAACTATTTCAGCATCCCGTTAATCGTTCGGCGGTTCGAAGTGGCCTGACGGCCGATTCTGCCAGGGGATCGTCGCTTGTTTGGCTTGTTTGACAAGGCTCCGTAAATTCACCTCTGCTGCACGGAGCAATTTCGGTTCGCCGCTTTGGATGATTGCCGTCAAGAGGACATACAGCGACCGGTCCATTCGTGATCCGGCGAGAATTTGTTCTGTGACAGGATCAGGGCCTGGAGGGATGGAGCTGTCTGCTTCCTCGGGGTCTTCAAACAGGATGCGGAATGAAGTTGGGTGGTGAAAGAGCCAGGCTGGCGGGATCCTCAGTGCAGCGCCGAGTGATTCCAGTATCGAAACGGAGGGGTCTGTCTCTTCAGCTTCAATGGCCTCAAGTGTCTGAAGCGCGAGAGACGATTGAGCCGCTAAATAGTCGGTCGAGTGGCCTCGTGAGATCCGCCAGGCTTGAATCTGTTGCCCCAGTGCCATGGCGCGATGATACTAAATAGGGGCCGCCTTCGCAACCTGACTGTCGCGGCCATGTGACGAACTTTCGTTGTAAATCAATAGCTTGTCATTAATTTGCCCTAGTGGAAGATGGGGGGTGGAATCAGGTATAATGAGAGACAAATTTCATTCTTGATTCAGTCAGGAGGCTGCATGTTAGGGACAGATATTCGCGGAATTCTCGCAGAGGAAGAGGAAGTGCAGCGACGCAAGGAAGCCTTGAAGTCGCTCCTGACCATGCGCTCTAAGCAGTTGCGGGAATCGTTGCAGCAGCGGATCAAGCGGGCACGGACGCTCGGTGATTGGATTCATCTTTCCGAAGAAGAATGCGCCACGCTTCACAAGCGGGAAAAACTTTATCTCAAGTCTCAGTTTGATAAACTGCAGCATGAGCAGGATAGAACCAGAGGGAAACTGACGGCATTGAAGCGAGCGAAGCTGCGAGCCCAGCGGATTCGGGCTGCCGAAGCCGCTTCCGGGCGGAAACGTCGCTGAGTCTTCGGTGTTCACTGTGATGTACTAGCGTGGCTCTCCCGCTCCTCACGCGTGCGCAAGGCTCGCATATTCGGCAGCTCCTCCATGAGCGGCGGGTGCGAGCAGCGGAAGGCGCCTTCGTAGTCGAAGGCGCCCATGCGGTGCGCGATCTCCTGACTCGGTACCCCGAACAGCTTCTCACGGTCGTGACGGCGCAGGGGTATCTGGCCAAAGAAGGGGAGACTGACCGGCTGGCCGGACTCCCCGCCTCGGTGCAGCAGTATTCCTGCCCTCACTTTCAATTCTCGAAATTATCTGATTTGGAAGCGCCGCAAGGTATTCTTGCCGTGGTGCGGCAGCCGACGTGGGATGAAGCTGCGATTCTTCGGCAGCCGACGGTTCTGGGGATTTTCGGAGAGCAGTTGCAAGATCCCGCCAATGTCGGGGCGATTATCAGAACGGCGGCAGGGCTGAACGTGAGTGCGCTGTGGCTCACGCCTGAGTCGGCCGATATCTATCATCCCAAGGTGGTGCGTTCGACGAGCGGGGCCCTGCTTGCGCTGCCGATTTTCTTCGCCAAAGATGTGTCCAGTTTGCTCCAACAGGGCTGTCAGATCTTCACCGCAGAAGCGGGAGGAGGCGAGACCATTCCGATCGACAAGATTCGCCAGGCGCCGCAGAAGCTGGTGTTCGCGGTCGGGAATGAAAGCCGAGGTTTGTCCGCGCAGATCCGCACCCAAGCCACTACTCGATTTACCATCCCCCTCAGCCGCGATGTGGAGTCTTTGAATGTCGCGGCAACCGTGGCCATCGCCACGTTCTACTTCTCGCGACTGCCCAAAGGGGAGTGAGCGATAGCCTTTTATAAGCGCCAGTAGGTCAGAGAGGAGGGGAGCTTGGCTTGGTCGAGCAAGCACCTCACGTCAATGCGCACTCCTTCTTGTTGACTTCGGATTAGAGTAGGCTCGGGATCTTGAAAAGAGAACAATCGAGTCCTGAGCTGTTTAGCAGGGAAGGGGATGGGAGATGACGCCACAGACGGCAAAAAAGTTGACCCGCACCGTGGTGAACGCCGTTCCCCGCTAAATCTTCCCCCGCTGCCGGAAAACCACGCTTCTATTGAGGGGCAAACTGAGGGCCTGGCTGTTTTCAGTTACCAGCGTTCGGTCTAACTTCACTATGTTTTTATGGGTTTCCGTGGTGCCGAGGGACAGAATTGAACTGTCGACACCAGCCTTTTCAGGGCTGTGCTCTACCAACTGAGCTACCTCGGCACGATTCGCGGCAAGAAGAGCGAGGCACTGTTACAGGATCGATGGACAAAAATCAAGTCTCTGTCGATCTCTCCTGTGCAAGTGCCGACGGAACAGGTTGTGGCGGAGAGGGAGGGATTTGAACCCTCGGTAAGGGTTTTGCCCCTACGGCAGTTTAGCAAACTGCTGCCTTCGGCCGCTCGGCCACCTCTCCACTTATTTCAGCCCTACGCGGGGTTCCTGATCATGTGCGGTGTCGTCGATGATCGTAGGATAACCAGTAATCGAGGCGTGATCTTACCTCAGGCCCTATGGGAGGTACAAGCCATTCGCGAGGCGGAGCAACAAAAAATCTTGGGAGAGGCGGCGAGGGTTCAGGCGTCCACTTGCTTGTTCCACTGAAGGACGATCGGTTTTTCGCGAGATGGACGAGGGAGGAGGAGAGGTTGCTGATGTAGTGCTAGGTTGTTGCGAGGCTGGCTGTGAGGTTCTGTTCTCAGAGGGGGAGAGCACTTCCGGGAAGGGGTTTGCGAGCACGAGGCGGCGGCTGTTTTAGAAGATGACTTGATCTGTGTGGTTTGGCGGAGGGGGCGAGATTTGAACTCGCGGACCCCTTGCGAGGTCTCCAGTTTTCAAGACTGGCGCATTCGGCCACTCTGCCACCCCTCCACACTCACGCTCGACCAGACGCGCTCGTCATGGGAGCGCTCGGGCTGGTTCCCATCATAGCCTATTCTTTGCGAATCAGCGCAAGCCCGCCCATGTAGGGACGCAAGACTTCCGGTATCGTAATACTTCCATCCGGCTGCTGATAGTTTTCCAGGATCGCCACGAGGGTGCGACCGACGGCCAGCCCCGATCCGTTGAGCGTATGGACGAACTCGGTCTTAGCGTCTTTTTTCCCAGCTGTGTCCTTATACCGGATACTACCTCGTCTGGCCTGAAATCCTTCAAAGTTGCTGCAGGAGGAGATCTCCCGATATTGGTTTTGAGAAGGGAGCCAGACTTCGATGTCGTAGGTCTTCGTCGCGGAGAATCCGATATCACCGGTGCAGAGGGTGACGACCCGGTAATGCAGACCCAAGCCCTGCAAGATCGCTTCCGCATGGCCGGTGAGCCGTTCTAACTCTTCGTACGACTTTTCCGGTTTAGCGAAGACGACTAATTCCACCTTATTAAATTGGTGGAGACGGATAAGCCCTCTGGTGTCTTTGCCATAGGTTCCGGCTTCGCGGCGGAAGCAGGGGGTATAGGCCGTATACCGGACCGGCAGAGAAGTCTCGGCGATGATTTCGTCTCGATGGAGATTGGTCACTGGCACTTCTGCCGTCGGAATAAGGAAATAGTCTTCGTCCCGGAGGCGAAAGAGATCCTCTTCGAACTTGGGCAACTGGCCTGTCGCAGTCATGCTCGCGCGATTGACGAGGAGCGGGGGCAAAACTTCCCTGTAGCCATGCTGCGTCGTGTGCAGGTCGAGCATATAGTTGATGAGGGCCCGTTCGAGTCTTGCGCCAGCCCCAGTCAGGACCGCAAAGCGTGCCCCGGCGATTTTTGCGGCCCGGTCGAAATCCAAAATGCCGAGAGCTTCGCCGAGATCCCAATGGCTCTTGGCTGCTACGGCGAAGGTGGGCGGGGTACCCCAGCGCCTGGCCTCCTGGTTGCTGCTCGCGTCTTTCCCTGCAGGCACTGAGGCATGAGGGCAATTGGGGATGCGGAGATTCAGATCGGTCAGGGGCTCTTCGACGCTGCGGAGTTCGTCTTGAATCGTTTTGACCCGTTCGCCGAGTGCTTTCATAGCTGCCATGGCGGTGTCAGCTGGCTGCTTGTCGCGTTTCAGCTTGGCGACTTCTTCCGATCCTTTTTTGAGTTCAGATCGAAGTTGCTCGACCTGGCTGGTCAAGGCGCGGCGTTGTTCGATCAGCCCCCGGAGGCTGTCCCAGGGGACGTCAGCTCCGCGGGGTCCGAGTTGTTCTCTGAGGCTGCCTAAATTGTCTCGTAAATAGCGTAAATCGTACATAGTTTCCTATTTTAGAAAGCGGCTGGAATCTAACATCGGGGTAGGGGTTAGTCAATCGAGCGAGCGGCGCGATTCCGCAATGAGTCGGTTGACAGGAGCC
>Ga0208960_1000119_pt1 | contig 41346 bp, 48 predicted proteins | sample GreLakmeON33MSRF_FD_187703 | JGI IMG/M metagenome (GOLD analysis project Ga0208960, IMG submission 187703) | Freshwater lentic microbial communities from great Laurentian Lakes, MI, USA - Great Lakes metaG ON33MSRF (SPAdes) | ecosystem: Environmental > Aquatic > Freshwater > Lake | place: Great... | reverse complement strand
TGACGGACGATGGCGACGGTGTTGCGCAGAGCGCCCAGCACCGTGCGCCGCGAGGATGAGCAGGAAAAGCGAGGACAGGGGGAACGAGGGACGCTGCGATCCGACAAACAGCTCGGCGATAAAGGCACTAGCCAGGGACGGCAGCATATGCCCCCCTCAAGCGGATGCTACTGAAACTTACCCGATATGGGCCTTAATAACTTCGACCAGTCGATTGGCCACGTCGCGAATCTGATCATCGCGCTCTCCTTCAACCATCACCCGCAGGAGCGGTTCGGTTCCGGAGTACCGCACCAAGACACGTCCGCTGCCATTGAGGCGCTGTTCACTGTCGCGAATGGCCTGTTGCAGCTCTGGGACCGTATCAAGGTCCGGCTTCGTCGCCACCTTCACATTGAGCAAGACTTGCGGGACTGCCGTCATGGCCTGGGCCAAGTCCAACAGGGATTTGTCTGTCCGTTTCATCAACGACAACACTTGCAGCGCCGCGAGCAACCCGTCACCGGTCGTACTATGATCCAGGAAGATAAAATGACCTGACTGTTCCCCCCCAAAGTTATACCCGTCAGCCGACATCCGTTCGAGCAGATATCGGTCGCCGACAGCCGTCCGCACCAGCGTAATACCGGCCTTCACCATGGCGCGTTCCAGCCCGAAGTTGCTCATGACAGTCCCCACCACTGTCTGCTTGGCCAACTGTCCCTGGCGATTCAGATCCAGCGCCAACATCGCCATAATAGGATCTCCGCCCAGGACTCGGCCCTGCGCGCAGACGAAGAGAGCGCGATCAGCATCCCCGTCGAGCGCCACACCGAGATGGGCCCCACGCTCACGCACCGCCTGCTGCAGCAATTCAGGATGAACCGCTCCGCAGCCTGCATTGATATTCATCCCGTTTGGCTTATCGCCGATCACCTCGACCGTTGCCCCGAGCTCGCGCAGGACTTTCGGCGCGACTTTGTAGGCCGCGCCATTGGCGCAATCGACCACGACTTTGAGTCCCTTGAAATCCATGTTCTTGGGCAGAGATCGTTTGACGAACTCGATATAGCGCCCTTCGGCATCGTCGATGCGATAGGCCTTGCCGACGGCATCGGCCGTGGGCCTCAGATGGGCAATCTCGTTCGAGACGATGAGTTTCTCGATGCGCTGCTCCATTTCATCTGGCAGCTTCACTCCGTCGCTGGAGAAAAACTTGATGCCGTTATCCTGATAGGGATTATGTGAGGCCGAAATCATCACCCCCGCATCGGCCCGGAGGCTTCTGGTCAAAAATGCAATCGCCGGAGTCGGCATCGGACCCACCAGCAACACATCCACGCCCATCGAACAGATCCCGGAGGTCAAAGCCGATTCCAACATATAGCCAGAGATGCGGGTATCCTTGCCGATCACGATCTGGTGTCGTCCGGCTCGGCGCATAAACAAATGCGCGGCGGCCCGTCCCAACTGCATCGCCATTTCGCTGGTCATCGGATCGAGATTGGCGACCCCGCGAACCCCGTCTGTGCCAAACAATTTACGCATGTTGCGCTTTCATGGGTCGGGCCGTCGCTTGACTGATTGCCATTGTCACCTGCATCACCTCGCGCATCGCCCGCACATCGTGCACGCGAAGGATTCCAGCGCCGCGCTCGACCGCCATCGCGACCGCTGCCGCCGTCGCCCACTGCCGCTCCTGTACTGGCTGGTCTACCAGCTGTCCGAGAAACGCCTTGCGCGAGACCCCCACCAGCAAGGGACAGCCAAACCCTGTGAAACGATCTAGTTGCGCCAAGAGCATCAGGTTATGCTCGAGCAGCTTACCAAATCCAATGCCCGGATCAAGTACAATTTGTTTTTGCACCAAACCGCACGACAGGGCGAAACGGATTCGCTCGTCGAAAAATACGGAGACTTCGCCCACCACATCCTCGTAGGAGGGTTGCTGCTGCATCGTGCGCGGCGTCCCGCGCATATGCATCAGGACGACCCCGGCCCCCATACGGACGATGACTTGGACCATCGCAGGATCGCCTCGCAAAGCCGTGACATCGTTTACCAGCACCGCTCCCGCGTCAAGAGCCGCTTGCGCGACCGAGGCTTTCGAGGTGTCGATGGAAACCGGAACCCGGACGGCCTTGGCCACTGCAGCCACGACGGGAATCGCGCGACGACGCTCTTCCAACTCATCGACAGGGTCCGCACCAGGACGAGTCGACTCTGCGCCGATATCCAAGAGATCCGCCCCTTCCTCTACCAGGCGAAGGGCATGGGCCACCGCAGCGTCAGAGTCCAGATAACGGCCACCGTCAGAAAATGAATCGGGCGTGACGTTCACCACGCCCATCATGAGCGGTCGGCCCGGAAATTCGATCAGCCGGTCCGTGGCCCGTCTCGTCAATGTTGTGTAATCGACCAGCAAAGGACGGTGCCTCCCTGCAGCAGAATGCTGGAAATCCGCCAGCGGCCTTCTCGTCTATGGCAGCTCGGCTGGACTGCTGGGACGCCCAGACAGGCGCCCCAGATCAGTGCATGCAATTAGGCAGGAACTGTTTGAGATGTGGACTGCAAAATAATCTGGTCAATATCGGCTGAATCCAGCACTTCTTTTTCCAGGAGCGCTTCCGCCAAGCCCTTCAAGCTGGGCATGTGCTCCGTGAGCAGGCGCTTCGCCCGCTCATAGTTTTCTGTCACCAGCCGTTTGACTTCATAGTCGATTTCCAGCGCGATTTGCTCGCTGAAATCGCGCCGGCTCCCCATCTCTCTCCCAAGAAACACTTCTTCTTCTTTTTTGCCGAACGTCAGCGGACCCAACTTTTCGCTCATGCCCCATTCGCAAACCATCTTTCGCGCGAGATCCGTGGCCCGTTCGAGATCGTTCCCCGCTCCAGTCGTGATGTGCTTCAAGACCAGCTCTTCCGCCACACGCCCACCCATGAGGATGGCCAGGTTGTTGTACAAAAACTCCTTCGAGTAGTTGTGCCGGTCATCGGTGGGAAGCTGCATCGTCACGCCCAACGCGCGGCCGCGAGGAATGATCGTGACTTTATGGACCGGATCCGTTCCAGGAATCAGCTTGGCGATCAACGCATGGCCGGCTTCATGATAGGCCGTCGTCCGCTTCTCGTCGTCGCTCAAGATTAAACTCTTGCGCTCGGCCCCCATCAAGACTTTGTCTTTAGCCATCTCGAAGTCGACAACTTCCACTTCTTTCTTGTTCTGTCTCGCAGCCCAGAGGGCCGCTTCGTTGACCAGGTTCTCCAGATCGGCTCCGGAAAAGCCTGGCGTGCCTCGTGCAATTTTCTCCAACTCCACATCCGTGGCGATCGGCACCTTCTTCGTATGGACCTTGAGAATTTCCGTCCTGCCCCGCAAGTCCGGTCGATTGACGATGACTTGCCGGTCGAAACGCCCAGGTCTGAGCAGGGCTGGATCGAGGACGTCTGGCCGATTGGTCGCCGCGACCAGGATCACGCCTTCTGTCGTATCGAATCCATCCATCTCGACGAGCAATTGATTCAGCGTCTGTTCGCGCTCGTCATTCCCTCCGCCCAACCCTGCGCCGCGCAGCCGGCCGACTGCATCGATTTCATCGATGAAAATGATGCAGGGCGCATGCTTTTTCCCCTGCTCAAAGAGATCGCGCACGCGGGAAGCGCCGACGCCGACAAACATTTCCACAAAGTCCGATCCGCTGATACTGAAGAACGGCACGCTGGCTTCACCGGCAATGGCTTTGGCCAATAGAGTTTTGCCGGTCCCGGGAGGTCCGACGATCAAGACGCCCTTGGGAATGCGGCCACCCAGCTTTTGGAACTTGCGAGGATCCCGGAGAAACTCGATGATCTCCAGTACTTCTTCTTTTGCTTCATCGACGCCGGCGACGTCGGAGAACATCACTTTCTTGCGGTCCTCCGTCAACATGCGGGCGCGGCTCTTCCCGAATGAAAGGGCCTTATTGCCCCCCATCTGCATTTGCCGCATCAGGAAAAACCACAGGCCCAGGAAGAGCACAAAGGGCCCCCAGGTCACTAAGAAGGTAATGTACCAAGGGCTCTCGTCCGGTGGCTTGGCTTCGATCTGAACACCACGCTCCCGCAAGACCTTCACCAATTCAGGATATTCCACCGAATAGGTCCTAATACGGGTCTTGTCTTTCAGCACGGCGCTGATGTGGCTGGATTTGATAATGACCCGTTCAATCTCGCCCTTGTCGAGCTTGGCCATAAACTCGCTAAAAATCACATCTTCTTCAGGCGCATGGGTCGGCACACTGAACAGGTTGAACAGTAAAATCATGAAGAGGCCGACGACGACCCAGAAAACCAGATTTTTTGCCCTGGAATTCATCCAGATCTCCTTGTGGATTGACGCTTAAATGAGCAAAATTACGCAGTCCACTTATGCTACCACAGGTTATTCCTACTGACAACCGTGAGCACGAACCTATTCTTGGTCCTCTGCCACATCTAGGACAGCCAGATAGGGCAGATTACGATACTTCTGTTGATAGTCGAGCCCATACCCGACCACATACTTGTTCGGAATTCTAAAGCCCTCGTAATCTATGGTCACGTCGACCGTCCGTCGTGCCGGCTTACTTAAGAGGGCGCAGAGCTTAATCGACTTGGGCTTCTTTTTCCCCAAGGCCTTGACCAAATATTGGGCCGTCAACCCTGAGTCGACGATGTCTTCCACCAGCAAGACATCCTTACCTTTGATCTCCTCGGACAGCTCAGTCACCATCTTGACCTTGCCAGATGTTTTTGCCCGGGACCCGTAACTTGTGACCATGAGAAAATCTACACGGAGGGGAATTCTGATCGCGCGGGCTAGATCGGCATAAAAGGCATAGGCGCCCTTCAGTACCCCGACCAACACGAGATCTTTCCCCATATAATCGGTCGTGATCTGTTTACCCAGCTCTCGAATCCGCGCACGCATTTCTTCCTGCGTCACGATCGGTCGACCAAAAATTCGCTCCATGCGCCCCTACTCCTTCCCTGAAACCCTGTGATTGACCGACACCACTAGACAGTTCACCGTCTCACTGCGAACAGCGAATCGTTCATCCTGCCTCATGCCCACCACCCACAGAATCCCTTCTGGAGACACCAACAAGGGAAGCGCCTCACGCCGCTGGCGCGGGACTTTCCGGTCGGTAAAGAAATCTTGTAACTTTTTGCTGTTCCCCTTCATTCCCTGAGGAACGAATCGATCGCCTGCTCGCCAGGACCGAACCACCAAGGGCCCCGAACAACGGTCGGCATCGAATACAGCCCGCTGCGCGGACGGAGCCGCGCCTCCCTGTTCCGCCTCCCGACGAGCCATACGCTGTACATGAATTTGTTGATTCGTTCCAGCCCAATAGACCGTTACCGGCACGGAAAGACGGAGGCTCTCGCTCTGCCCATGCCCCGAACTGGCTGCAGCCGTGCACGCCCCACTCAGGGAACAGAAGCGCACTGAGTCCTGCTCCAGAACCACGAGGGCCTGCCTTAACGAGAGCTGCGCCCCGCTCTTGCCCTTCAGAAAAATCTGACGGACTGAGTCCACCAGGCGAAGGCTGCTGGCTCGACCCTCTGCATCGTAGGTCCGTAAGATGGCCCGAACGAGACGCCGTTGCAGGGCAACCGGCAATTCAATGAAGGCCTGGCGATCGACTTGTTGCTCGCCTCCGGAAGCCCGGCTCACGAGCCGGCGCACCAGGTCACTCGTCACCTGCTCCAGATATCGTTCGTCCTCGCGCAAAACATCTGTCTGTCTCTGTAACAGACGAACGGCAGCCGGCGCCAACTTCATAACGACAGGCAGGAGCTCCCGCCTAATCCGATTGCGATGGTACAGCGGTTTCTCGTTGCTCGAATCCCGGCGATAGCTCAACCCTTCCTGATTCAAATAGGCCAGCACCTCCTCGCGGGTGGACGCCAGGAGCGGACGAATGACCCTGTCCTCACGAACATAGGGCATCCCGGCCAACCCAGTCATGCCGGCCCCTCGCAACATCCACATGAGCACCGTTTCCGCCTGGTCATTGGCGGTATGACCGACCACAATCCGGTCTGCCTCCACTTCATGAGCCAGTTCCCTCATAAAGGCATAACGCGCCTCGCGAGCCATGGCTTGCAGCGAGGAGCGCTGCCGGCACTTCACGAGCAAAGGCCGATGGGTGACCAGAGGCAGGTGCCGCTCCTGGCAAAAATCGCGCACAAAGGACTCGTCTCCGTCTGACTCCGCTCCCCGCAATCCATAGTTGCAATGGACGACCGTCAGGGTGAGCCTCCAGGACTGAACGAGGCGATGGAGGAGCGACAGCAGGGCCACCGAATCTGGCCCGCCTGACACTGCCACGAGCAAGTGCTGGCCCGGGACGAACAGCTCATGCTGCCGCACCGTTCGAACAAGCTCGGTCAACAGGGCCGGCCGTGCGGTCGACCTGGAGGACGGCCTCGCCATGGGCGTCTCAACTAGCATGGTTATGGAACTCCCTGCGGGATATTGCGCAAGCTGACACGGGCCTGTTCCACATCACGGGCAATTTGCTTCGACAACTCCTCGGCAGAGGCAAAGGTATGGTCGCCCCGCACCCGAGACACAAACTGCACGGTAATGTCCTGGCCATAAAGATCGCAGGAATGATCCAGGAGGTTCACCTCGATCAGCCGCTCGCCCGCGCCAAATGTCGGTCTGGTCCCAATATAGGCGATGGCATCGTAGATCTCTGTTCCATGCACCGCCCGCGCGGCATACACTCCATCGGGCGGCACGACACGCTCGGCCTGGATACGCAGATTGGCCGTGGGCCAGCCCATCGCCTGACCTTGGTGCATCCCATGCACCACGGACCCGCTGAGACCATAGGCTCGTCCGAGCAACGTAGCAGCCCGATCAACCTGCCCTGCCTGAATGAGCTGGCGCACCCTGGTCGAACTCACCACGTCCCCCTCGATCATCACAGGCGGCACGGGATGTACAAGAAAATCATACTGGCCGCCAAGACGCACCAGGTCATCAATATGGCCTGCCCGCCCCTTCCCGAAGGCAAAGTGATTGCCCACGAACAGTTCAGCCAGGGTGAGCGAGCGATGCAGAATCTCTGAGGCAAATTGCTCCGGGCTCATCGCCGCGAAGGTGGGAGTAAAGTCCAAGAAAACCACTTCATCGATCCCCGCCGCTTCGAAATGCGCCAGCTTTTCCTCGGGGCTAGTCAGAAACTGAAGATCGATATGGGGTGCAAGAATTTTCACAGGATGAGGCTCAAAGGTCAGTACCAATGCCTTTCCCTGCGCCTTCCTGGCCGTCTCAACCACCGTCTGCAACAGCGCTCGGTGGCCCAGGTGGTGGCCATCAAAGTTGCCAATCGTGGCGACCGGATAGGCCCGAAGAGCACGTTCGTCGGACAGTCCATGCGTAACTTTCAGCATGGCCGTCAGTGGAGAAGACGCGCAGCGTCTTTGGCAAAATAGGTCAAAATAAGATCTGCGCCGGCCCGCTTAATCGAGAGCAGCGATTCCATCATGGCGCGCGACTCATCGAGCCAGCCAGCCTTGGCGGCTGCCTTGATCATGCTATATTCCCCGCTCACCTGATAGGCCGCCACTGGCAGCAGAATCTGCTCTCTGGCCGCGGCAATAATATCGAGATAGGGCAGCGCCGGCTTCACCATGATGATATCGGCCCCCTCTTCGACATCGAGGGCGATCTCGCGAAGCGCTTCCCGCCGATTGGCCGGATCCATTTGATAGGATTGCCGGTCGCCGAATTGCGGGCTAGAAAATGCCGCATCCCGAAAAGGGGCATAAAAACAGGAGGCGAATTTGGCGGCATAGGCCATGATCGGCAGCTCGGTAAACCCCGCCTGATCCAATTCCGATCTGATCGCTGCGACCCGCCCATCCATCATATCGGACGGGGCCACCATATCGGCTCCAGCCTGCGCATGGGTCAGGGCCATGGCACGAAGACAGTCTAAAGTTTCATCGTTAAGGATGCGGCCATCCTTCACGACCCCACAATGGCCATGGTCGGTGTATTCGTCGATGCAGACATCGGTCACGACCATCAGGCTCGGCACATGGTCCTTCACCGCCTTGACGGCCCGCTGCACGATACCGTTCGGATCGTAGCCGGCGGTTCCCTTCCCATCTTTGCGGTCAGGAATCCCGAATAGGATGATCCCGGGAATCCCCAAGGCTGCAATCTCGCTCGCCTCCTTCACCAAGAGATCGACCGAAAGCCGGAACTGGCCCGGCATCGCCGCGATCTCCTCCCGCCTATTCCGCCCTTCAACGACGAACAGCGGATAGATGAAATCGGCGGGGGATAGGCGCGTCTCCCGCACCATACGGCGGAATCCCTCATGCTGCCTCAACCGCCTGAGCCGCTGAATTGGAAAAGCCATCGAATTACTTCCTCGGAAGATTCGTTAAGAACACCACGAGGTCGCGAACGGAAATCATGCCGACCAACTTGCCGTCCTTCGTGACGCCAAGATGCCGGAGATGGGTCTGCGCCATCAAATCGTTGGCATCCAAGAGGGTCTTATTCTCCTCGATCGCCAAGATCGGAGCCGACATGATCTGCTCAACCGTCGTCTTGTGGGTATCCACTCCAGTCGCAACCACCCGCCGCACCATATCGGTGTCGGTCAGGATGCCGATGACTTCCTTCCCATTCGTCACGAAGAGGCTGCCGATCCCGCGATCCCGCATGATCCGCGCCGCCGTCTGAGCATCCATATCCCGCTCAACCGTAATGAATTTCTCTCTCGGAACCATGAACGCCTTCACTGCAACCATGAGATCTCCTCCTTGCTAATTAGTCCGTCACCACCGTCTGCGCTGACCTATCCATGAGTCGAAACGGCCACACGCGTCCCTTCACTGAAATGTTTCACAATGGCATCGGCCAATGCCGGCACGGTATTTTCTGTCGGCATGATCGTGACCGTCAACCCATATTCCTCTGCCGTGCGGGCCGTAATCGGCCCGATGCAGGCGATCACGACTTGCCCCACGAGCCCTTTAACCGCCTCTGGCCCGCCGAAAAGCTCTACAAAATTGCGCACCGTGGAGGAACTCGTAAACGTGAGTGCCGCGATCTGGCCATCCTGAAGCTGTTGCGTCAGCAGCACGACATCAACGGCCGGCACGACCGTACGATAGACCGGAATGACATCGACGACTGCTCCCAGCTCACGCAACTGCTTGGGCAAGATTTCGCGCGCCACTTCAGCGCGGGGAATCAAAATGCGATTACCTCGAATTCCCACCTGGGCCAAGGCCGCAATTACCCCTTCGGCTTGGAATTCTGCCGGCACGAGATCCGCCGTCAACCCGTGGGCCTTCAGTTCCTGTGCCGTACGCGGCCCGATGGCACAGAGACGAAGGTGTGCCAAGGCCCGCGCATCTTTCCCTGCCGCCTGGAGCCGGTCCATGAAAGGCCCGACCCCATTCACGCTCGTGAAGATCAGCCATTGATAAGTCCCAAGACGAATGATCGCGTCATCGATCGCCTGCCAACTGGCAGGCGGCACAATCTGAATGGTCGGCACTTCGACCGGCTCCGCTCCAGAGGCGGCCAGCAATTGGGAAAACTCTTTCGCCTGCTCCTGCGCCCTGGTGAGCACGATCCGCTTACCGAAGAGCGGCTTGATCTCAAACCAATTTAGCTGCCCCCGCAATCGCACGACCTCGCCCACCACGATCACCGTCGGTGGTTCAAGCTGCGCGGCTTCGGTTTTGTCGACAATATCAGCCAGGGACCCCACGATGGTCTGTTGATCGGCTTTAGTCCCCCAGCGGATCGCCGCCACCGGCGTATCGGACGCACGTCCTTCCGCCAGCAAGTGGGCCACGATCGACGCGAGATTCTTCATGCCCATCATGAACACGAGGGTTCCAGACACATTCGCCAACTTCGGCCATTCCAGCAACGTCGCAGGCTTGGTCGGACCTTCGTGGCCGGTCACAAATGTGACCATGGAGGCCAAGGTGCGGTGGGTCACAGGAATCCCAGCATAGGCCGGCACGGCAACGGCCGCCGTTACACCCGATACAATTTCGAACTCGATCCCTGCCGCGGCCATCGCTTCCGCCTCTTCGCCCCCACGCCCGAACACAAAGGGGTCGCCGCCCTTGAGGCGGACCACCACCTTCCCCTCTTTGGCCCGTTCGACGAGCAATCGATTAATATCGGCTTGATCTTGATATTGCCCGCGTCCCCGTCGACCGATATAGAGGCGCTGCGCCGTGGCTGGAGCATACTGGAGCAACACTGGATTGGCGAGATAATCGTAGAGGACGACCTCCGCCTGCTCCAGACATTCCTTGCCTTTCAACGTCAAGAGACCCGGGTCCCCAGGCCCCGCTCCGACTAAATAGACCTTTCCAGGCTTGAGCTGTGTCGTCATGCCGTCCCGTAGATGGCGCGAAGAATTTTGTCGGCACCGCGATCGATCAACTGTTCCGCGAGTTGAATGCCGATCGACTCAGGATCTTGGAGACTGCCTTCGGCCCGATCGCGAATGAGCTCCTTGCCATCCACGCTGGCCACCAGCCCCTCTAAGATCACCTTCGTCCCGGCTAAAGTCGCATGGGCCGCGATCGGAGCTTGGCAGCCCCCTTGGAGCCGATGGAGCAGAGCCCGTTCGACCCGCACGGCGGTCTGACTTGGCGCATGGTTCAACCCACTCAACAGCGAACGAATAAAGAGATCGCCGCTCCGGCCCTCGATACCCAGAGCCCCCTGCCCAATAGCAGGCAAACTGATCTCCGGCGCAATGTACTCCGTGATCTCATGACCCCAACCCAATCGTCTGAGCCCGGCCGCAGCGAGCACGATCGCGTCGAACTGGCCCTCGCGTAACTTCTTTAGACGGGTATCCAGGTTCCCGCGCAACATGACAATGGTGAGATCGGGTCTGGCATGCAGGAGTTGCGATTGGCGGCGGAGGCTGCTGGTCCCGATTCTGGCACCCAAAGGAAGATCCGCAAGCGACAGCCCTTTCCGGCTGATCAACACATCCCTAGGATCCTCGCGGGGCGGCACACAGAGAATAGCCAGTCCTTCCGGCAGCTCCGTCGGCACATCTTTCATGCTATGCACCGCCAGATCGATCTCGCCGTTCAAGAGCGCTTCCTCGATCTCTTTGACAAACAGACCCTTCCCGCCGAATTGCGCCAAAGGAACGTCGAGAATCTTGTCTCCCGAAGTCTGGATGCGGCGGAGCGTCACCGTGACATGCGGAGCCAGCGCCTGCAACTGTGCCTGCACCCATTCGCTCTGATGCACCGCCAGCTTGCTGCCCCTGGTTCCCAGCACGACGGACGATCGTTCATGACTGACTTCCGACATGGCTTCCTTTCACCGGCTCACATCCTGATACGGGGTGTGAAATGGCGCAGACCCTTCGCGCCCTGGAAGTTTCTCAGCACCCTCGCGGTCCGGCTGTGCCCGCTCGCTGGAGAGAGTTCCGCTAATAAAACTCCGATAGGACGACGAAACCAATAAAAAACTAATCAGCCCGAGAATCGACAGGAGATAGACGAGCACATCCCATCGGACCCCCTCACTCTCCCGATAATCGAACCCGCAGGCAGGACAATCGGGCAAGGGATCATGCCCCAAATATGTCTTTCGACACTTGGGACAGACAAAGAGTTTCGGCCCCTTGCTGGCAGTTCCCATACAAATGACTGCTCAATGATCCGGCCTCTTCGAGCCGGCTCTCGGGATCATGGCTTCAACATCCTTGCTCTCTTCATGTGACGAAGAACCGGTCTCCGACGCAGAAGCAGCATTCTCATCGACGAGAGAGAGGGCCGGGTCCCCCAGACTAAAAAACCGTCTTGCTGCCTCAACGAAAGCCGCTCCGTCCGAGGAGTTCACCTCGGCCTTCAGCGTCACCATCGTATTATGAATCAGCTTATTCACAATCGACGAGGCCATCGCTTCGACCAATTCCCGCTCCGACGCGGACAGATTCGCCAAGCGCCCCAAGGTCTTCTCCATCTCCACGCGCTTGATGTCATCGGCTTTGGTGCGGAGCGCCATGATGGTCGGAGTCACTTCGAGCGACTGGAGCCATTGCCGGACAACCTTCACTTCATCCACTACAATCCACTCGGCCTTCTCGGCCTCCTCCAAGCGGCCCCCGCGATTCTGCTCAACCCGCGCTTTCAAATCGTCGATGTCGAAAAGGAAGGCATTATCCACATGGCGCACGGCTGGATCGATATTGCGTGGAACCGAAATATCGATCAAGAACATCGGACGATTCTGCCGTTGCCTCACCGAGCGCTGCACATCATCCTCGCTCACGAGAGAATGGGCAGCACCGGTCGACACCAAGACAATATCGGCCGAGGTCATATCCTCCCGAAACTGCTCGAAGGGAACTGCGGTGCCGCCGAACCGCTCCGCCAGCTCCAACCCATGTTGAGGGTTCCTAGTGGTCACCCGCACATGCCTAACGCCGCTAGCAATAAAATGCCTAGCCGCCAGCTTGGCCATCTCCCCCGCGCCCACCAGCAAGACCGTCTTCTCGCTCAAATCAGAAAAAATCTTCTTAGCCAGTTCGACCGCCGCATAACTGACCGACACCGCCATCTCGGCAATTTTCGTCTCCGTCCTCACCCGCTTGGCGACCGAGATCGCCTTCTTCACGACCTTGTTTAAAATGATGCCGGTCGACTTATGCGTGAGCGCGGCCTCGAAGGCATCTTTAATTTGCCCGAGAATCTGCGACTCCCCAATAATCATGGAGTCGAGACTGGAGGCCACGCGGAACAAGTGGTTGATCGCCCGGTCCCCTTGGTGCCAGTAGAGATGGGGCGTCAATTGCTCGGAGGAGAGCGACAAATGGGCATCGGCCAGAAACTCCTGGATACGCTCATAGCCGGCCTCGATCTCATCCACCACGGCATAGACCTCGACACGATTGCAGGTCGATAACACGATCCCCTCCCGCACCCCTTGATACGAGCAGAGACGGGTCAAGGCTTCGCCCATCCGGCTTTCAGACACCGCGAGCTTCTCGCGGATTTCCACCGGAGCAGTCTTATGGCTTAAACCGACAACAACAATATGCATGTCAAGACACCGGTCCGTGACTCTTCAGGGCCACGCCAATGAGGGTCAGGAGCACCCCGGCAAAACCGATGATCGTTAAATAGGCCGCCCGCTTGGCTCTCCAGCCCATGGTCAATCGCCCCATCAGCACGGCAAAGTAGAACACCCACGTCACCAACGCCCAAGCTTGTTCGGGGTTCCAATTCAGATAGGACCCGCGCGAAAACTCCGCGGATAGGGCACCGGTAATGATGCCCAACGTCAAGAGCGGAAAACCCATCACGATCGACTGCTGACTCAAATGGTCGAGGAAATCCAAGGCGGGCAATTTCGAATAGAGCGTATTAAACTGTTTGGACTTGAGAAGTCTGTCCTGAATCAGATACATCACACCAGCCACAAAGGCCACAGCAAATCCCACAGTGCCGAGCATGCTCAGCGTGACGTGGACCCAGAGGGTTCGAAATACCGGAGTCAAGGTCGGAGCCGGGTCCGGCAAGGCCGCAGCAGAGAGGAGCGAGACCAGCGCCAATGGGACGATGAACGACCCCAGCACGTGCAGCCGATGGCGAAATTCCACGGCAAGGAAAACCAGAATCAGCATCCAGGAAAAAAACGACAGGGCTTCATGGAAGTCTGGCGGCGAGACATCTGTCGCGCCGACCATCCGCGCCACGAGCGCAATCGTATGGGCGGCAAACCCGACAGCTGTCATACCGAGCGAGACTTTCGATAGAACTTTCGAGGGCCAGAGCAAGTAGGCAAGAAACGAAACGGTGGCCGCAAAATAGAGGGCCAGCGTCACCACTAAAACCATGGCGGCCATAGAGGTCTATCCTCTCAACTTTTCAGGACAAACAGACGGGCGATAACAGGGAATTATATCGATGGCGCGAGATGGGAGTCAACAAAACGATCGTGAGCTGGCAGGCAAGACCGCCATGTCTGGCTCATCCGGCACACTCTACATCGTCGGCACACCGATTGGCCACCCCGATGACATCTCACTTCGAGCCCTGGCGACGTTGCGCGCTGTGTCGATTATTGCGTCCAAGGACCCTCGCGAAACTCAGCGGCTCCTCATACACCATGGCATTACCGCCACCGTCACGAGCTATGGCCCGCTCCATCGTCAGGAAAAAGTGCGGCTTCTGCTGTACCGGCTCACCCAGGGGCAGGATGTCGCCCTCGTGTCAGATAAAGGCAGCCCCGTGATCTATGACTCAGGCAGTCAGTTGGTGGCTGCGGCCCATCACGCAGGAATCCCGGTCAAAATCATCCCAGGCCCCTCTGCCATGACGGCCGCGACCGCGATCTCAGGCTTCTCCGGTGACGCGATCGTGTTCGAGGGACAGCTTCCTGCAACCAGCGCGCGTCTCGCACACCATCTCTCTCAATTGCGCACGGAACAAAGAACCCTGGCCTTCTATGTTGATCCGGGAGCCCTCACAAGACTGCTAAAAACCCTGGCACAGATACTCCCAACCAGACAAGTAGCCATCGCAATGAATCTCACCACAAAACACGAAGCGCTCCTCCGCGGAACGGCTGAGAGACTACTCAAAGAAATGCGAGGAGTGCCAAAAAAATCACTGGTGACGGTCGTCATTGAAGGAGATGGCGCGGAAAACCACATGGAATGAACAAGAGGGAAGCAATCTCGCGCTACGCTTCCTCCCGGCGGCGAATGAGCACACGATAGGATCCTTTGACGAGATCTTGTGAAAGAATGCTGTGGCCCTCGTTACTCACGCTGTGGGGAACATTCTGAATCGGGTCACCCTGATCCAGAAGCACGGCAAGCACCTGCCCCCCTTCCATCGCTTCCAGCTTCAACTTCGTTTTGACGAAATTGTAAGGGCAAATCACGCCACGCAAATCGAGTTCCGCATCAGGCTCATCCATCACTGTCGCGCCCCCTTTCGAAGTGCTTGCATTGTAACGCCCTGCTTCGCATAAAAAAAGAAGGGGCAGCGAAAACGCTGCCCCTTCTCACATCCTCACGGAATGTAGCGCGACTTAGTTCAGACCCTTGCCCAAGTTGGGCTTGGTGTAGTCCGTCCCATAGTCTGACTTGTTGCCGACGGCATTACCCCAGCCTGGCTGCGGTTCACACTGCCAGCAAGGAGCAGCACCCGTGTATTGACCAACCGGGCTGGTGACACCGGAATCGATCGTGCCTGGAAGCACCGCGCCGCCAATACCACCGGTGGTGGAGCCGCTGTTCGTGTTAATCGCACGCTCGGTCCTCGGATTCGGGCGCTGCCCAAGTCCGCCGTTACCAGCGAGCTTCTCATTCCCGCGAATGACGGTGACCTCACGGACAAGCTTACGGCCTGTGCCGAAAGGCTGCGCCGTGGTCGTCTCTTCGATCGCCTGAATAGTGACATCGTCACCAGACTCAATGATACGAAGCTGATCGTAATTGGTCCTGTCATCAAAATAGATCGTGCGGTAATTCATCGCACCACCACCCGCACGGCCCTCGTCATGCGAGCTTCCACCCATTTCGAGATACAATTTTTTGGCTGAGAGATCGAGTCCGATCACACGGCCAAACATGGTTTCAGGCTGTGACAACCGATCGAGGAAGCTGCTCCGATCGAACGTGTTCACCCGAGTACTCGACCCCGATATATCGCCCACTCCTTCGCCCACGCCCAATCCTGATTGGTTCGTTTGCAAACGCTCCTGAGCGATTGACACACCCACGGAGCCGACAAAAAGAATTGCCGTTCCTAGTGCCAACACTTTACGCATGTGCTGCCTCCTTGGTGAGATTAGAGAATGAAATGACGGACAACAAAATATGGGACCAACATCATCAGGTTAGAATTTCCTCATGACCACTCTAGGGCCCGAACTATAGGCCGCTCACTCCGTCATGTCAAGAGGCCGAATTGCCATGAATTCGCTGGTGATTTACGCACAACTGGCCAACTGAGCGAACCACGAAAAACACCAAGGCTCTCGACATCTCAACAGTTGGTGCCCAGAGGGAGGGTCGAACTCCCACTCTCTTACGAGAACCGGATTTTGAGTCCGGCGCGTCTGCCAGTTCCGCCATCCGGGCACAGCACATACCAACACCGAAAACCCGCACCTTCTTAACACGAAGCCTGATGCAGGTGCAATCAATCTCCCCTCTTTTCTTACGCATGAATGCAATGCTACAATCAGCCTCCCTTACCTTAATTTATGAGCAGGAGGATCCTCAGACCATGGCAGACGTTCAGTGCGTGACGTGCGGACAAGCAGGAGAAGCCATTACCGACCCCCTCTTCATGGGGAAGCTCGAAGCTGAGGTGAAAGCCAAAGTCTGCACACCCTGCTGGAAGAAGTGGGAAGGCATGCGAGTCATGGTCATCAACGAGTACCAGGTCAACCTGGGCGAAGAAAGCGGAAGGGAACTCGTCAAAAAACAAATGAAAGCGTTTCTAAAGCTCGGCGAGCAGACCGACACAGCGAAAATCGATCAAAACTTTCGCCCGCAAGCCTAAGTCTACGGTGGGCGAGAGCCCCCGTGAATTTCTCCAGTGATCTCGCAGGCTTCGTTGACAAGCTGACTGCAAAAATGTTAAGTAGACTCCTTCTTGATCTTTTCACCTGGACGATCAGCATCTCCTCACGACTACAAAGGCGAGAAAAAGGAATTGATTTGTCGTGATTACGCAGATGCATATAAAGCAGTTGATGTTCGACCCTTATAATAACGCGTATATTGTGGTGCTACGCGACGAAGAGCATTCAGACGTGATCCCCATCTGGATCGGGAAATCAGAAGCCGGCTCCATCAGCATGGCGATGGAGAACGTCACACCGCCTAGGCCGATGACCCATGATTTCATGAAATCGTTCCTGGATGCGTATAATGCGAAGGTCATCAGTGTCGTGATTACAGATCTCTCAGAGCACACATATTTCGCAAAGATTCATTTGATGTACGAAGATTCCGAATACACCGTGGACGCCAGGCCCAGCGATGCTATCGCCCTCGCGCTTCGATCCAATGCGCCGGTGTTCGCCAACGACACCGTGATCACAAAACAAAGTTCCGAAGAGCTTGAACAGTGGTTAGAAAATCTTAAGCCGGAAGACTTCGGCAAGCTGGACTCCTAATTGAGCATGAGCACCGCCAATCCACCCAAAGAGCAAGGCCTGGTTGAATACCGGGTAGACCGCCTCCTCGAAGAGGCCAACACCGACACGCGCATTGTCGTCCTTGCGAAACAAGATGACGCCCTCGACACGTTCCCGATCTGGGTCGGCGCAGCGGAAGGCAATGCCATTAAGCTTGCGCTCGATGCCATGCTCACACCGCGCCCCATGAGCCATGACTTGATCAAGAGCTTTGCCGAGCACTTGAACGTCACGATCCAACGGGTCGTCATTGCAGACGTGAAGAGCAGCACCTATTATGCGACGGTCTATGTCGCCAACAAAGGTGTGGAGCGCACGATCGACGCCAGGCCCAGCGATGCGATCTCGCTGGCACTCCGGGCCCATTGCCCGATCTACATCACGCAGGACGTGCTGACGCGGCGGAGCACCACGAATCTCGACGCCTGGCTGTCAAAACTCGAATCGAAGAATATCGGCACGCCGGAAGTACAAGAAATCTGATTCACTCGTTAGCGAAGGAGCGCGAAAGAACAATGTCGACTTACCAGCAGAAACCGTTAGACGTGCAAGAGAAGTGGTATCTCGTGGATGCAGAAGGGAAAACGCTGGGCCGCCTGGCTTCCCGCGTTGCCGGCATGTTGCGCGGCAAGCACCGGCCGACCTTTACCCCCAATGTCGACATGGGCGACCATATCGTAATTGTGAATGCCGAGAAGATCCATATGACCGGCGATAAGATGACCACGAAGCTCTATCGCCACCATACCGGCTTCCCGGGCGGACTCAAAACCGCGACGGCGCAGCATATCTTCAAAAAAGACCCCACGATCATTTTGACAAAGGCGATCGAGGGCATGCTCCCCAAGACCCCACTGGGAAATGGGATGGCCAAGAAACTTCGCGTCTATGTCGGGCCCACTCATCCGCATCAGGCCCAGGGACCGGAACCCATTACTCTGTAAATCATCATCGAGAGCGAAGAAGGAGACGTTGTAGCATGGCAGCAGCAACTCAATATGCGACCGGACGACGCAAGTGCGCAATCGCCAGAGCCTGGGTCACCGGGACGGCGGGTGACATCACGATCAACGATCAACCGCTCGAGCAGGCCTTCCCACGCCTGACCTTGCGGCAAATCATCCAGTTCCCGCTTGAAATCGGCGGCGTCGTCGGGAAGTACTCGATCAAGGCCACGGTCCATGGTGGCGGATTAGTCGGACAAGCCGGCGCCCTGCGTCATGCAATCGCGCGCGCGTTAGTGGAACTGAACCAGCCCCTCCGTACGCCCCTGAAGAAGGAAGGCTTGCTGACACGCGACTCGCGCGTCAAAGAGCGGAAGAAGTACGGACAGAAGGGCGCGAGAAAGAAGTTCCAGTACTCGAAGCGATAAATATCGGAGCCACAGCCAGAAAAAGGGAAGGCTCCATGCCTTCCCTTTTTTTATGTCTGTAGGGTGCGCAACAGGTGAAACAGATGAAGAAGATACGTGTCGCCATCGCAGGGGCCAGCGGCTATGCCGGAGCGGAACTCGTTCGCCTCGCCGCCCTCCACCCCCATTTCGAACTCCATGCCGTCACGTCGGAGAAGTCCGCCGGGACGCCCGTAGCCGCGGCCTTCCCAAGCCTGGCAGGCCTGGTGTCGCTTTCGTTTCAAGCGCTTTCACCGGAATCGCTGGCAGACCAGGTCGACGCTGTCTTCCTGGCCCTGCCCCACACTAAATCATTAGCGCCGGTCGCGGCCTGCATAAAAACCGGCAAGCTCGTGGTGGACCTGAGCGCCGACTATCGACTAAAAGATGCAGCCACCTACAAACAGTGGTACCAGACATCTCATACCCATGCGGACTTGCTGAAAGACGCGGTCTACGGACTGCCTGAATTGCACCGAGCCGCCATTGCCAAAGCAAAGCTGGTGGCCTCGCCTGGCTGTTACCCGACTGCGGCTATCCTACAATTGGCACCCCTGTTCGCCCAGGATCTAGTGCAACCGCATAGCGTAGTCATCGATGCGAAGTCCGGCATTTCCGGCGCGGGACGAAGTCCGGCCCTCCCCTACCATTTCCCGGAAGCCCATGAATCCTTGGAACCCTACAAGATCGGACAACATCGCCACATTCCTGAGATCGAACAGGAACTGGGAGGACTGCTTCAACGCGCCTCCAAGCCATCTGGGGCGGTTGCGCCACAGCCGATCATCACCTTCACGCCGCATCTCGTCCCGATGAACCGGGGCATTTTGAGCACGGCTTACTGCAAACTGAAGAGCCCGATGGCCCTGGCCGATCTGCGAAATCTCTATCGCGCCTTTTACAAAGGCGAGCGATTCGTCAGGATCCAGGACGACATCATGCCGAACCCTCGCTACATCAAGGGATCTAACTATTGCGACATCGGGGTCTACCTAGACCCCCGATCTGGCTCCGTCATTACGGTAGCCGCCTTGGACAATCTGGTGAAGGGCGCAGCGGGCCAGGCCATTCAAGCCATGAACCTCATGCTGGGACTCCCGGAAGAGACTGGCCTGACAGCTCCCGCAGCCTATCCCTAAGCCTCTCGAACAGGATGTCGCTGCCACGATGAAGACGAAGAAGACCGCAACCACCGCTGCTCGCCGAGGGATTACTGCCCCGCAAGGGTTCCGCGCAGCCGGCATCCATTGCGGCATCAAGAAGCCGGGCCTGCTCGATCTCGCTCTCGTCGTCTCCGAACAGAGCGGGCCCATCGCCGGTGTCTTCACCAAAAATCAGGTCGTCGCAGCGCCGGTCATCGTCGACAGTCTGCACCTGCGCAAGGGAATCGGGCGAGCCATTCTCGTCAACAGCGGCAATGCCAATGCCTGCACCGGTGCCAAAGGGTTGACGGCTGCAAAAAAAACCGCTTCAGTGCTCGCGAAAAAATTGGGTGTTCCCACTGAGCAGGTTTTTATCGGCTCCACCGGCGTGATCGGACGAGTCTTGCCGGTCGCTCGCATCGTCAAGGGCATCCCACAGCTACTCCTGCAGCTCAGCGAGCATGGCGGCCCGGATGCAGCCAAGGCGATCATGACGACCGACCTCCGCCCGAAATCCATCGTCCTGCAAGACACCATCGGCGGCCGGTTGATTACCATCGGCGGGATGGCCAAAGGCTCCGGCATGATCCATCCCAACATGGCTACGATGCTCGGCTATTTCACGACGGATGCCTCCATCACGAAAAGCGCCCTCCAACAGGCCCTCAGCCTGGCGGCCAACGAGTCTTTCAATTGCATTTCGGTCGATGGCGATACCAGCACCAACGATACGGTCCTCTGCCTGGCAAACGGCATGGCGCAGAATCGCACGATCACAGAAGGCACAGCTGCCTTCTGCCGATTTCTGCTACTCCTGACAGAGGCCTGCCAATCCCTCGCGCTGGCAATCTGCCGCGACGGCGAAGGGGTCACTAAAGTGGTGAAGATTGAGGTGACAGAATCCACCAGCGTGGCCCAGGCCAGGCAGGTCGCCCAAACTATTGCCACCTCGAATCTGGTCAAGACCGCGCTTTTTGGCGAGGATGCCAACTGGGGTCGCGTAATGGCCGCCATTGGCCGCTCCGGAGTCCCCATTACCCCCGCGAAGCTGACGGTCTCGTTTGGCGGGGTTCCGATGGTACGGTACGGGATGGGACTCGGACTCAGTGCGGAGCGCCGCATCGCCAAGGTCTTTTGCCAGAAAGAGTTTACAATTGCCGTGGGGCTGGGGCAGGGCAAACAGAAGGCACATATGTGGACGACCGACCTGTCGTTCGACTATGTCCGCATCAACGCAAGCTACCGATCCTAGAGCACAATTTCATCCCACCGCTTGTAAATCTACGCGCCGCTATGCTAGGATTCCAAGGCTTTAGTAGTCAGAAGACTGTCTCCTCCTCGCATAATTTTGTGCGTTGAGGAGCTGTACAAAATTCGTATCGGCGTCTATGGACGTCGCTCGACTTGAGAATAAGGGGGCCAGTCCCCCTCACCTGCGTCAGCGGGTGCTCTGCAAGTCTTGAGGGGAGGTGAAGGCATGGGGGTGGTTTCGATCAAGGAATTGCTGGAAGCAGGCGTCCATTTCGGGCACCAGACGAATCGCTGGAACCCGAAGATGAAGAAGTTCCTCTTTGGCGAACGTAACGGCATCTACATCATCGACCTTCAGCAGACCCTGAGCCGGATGGAGCAGGCCTATGCCTTCGTCCGCGACACCGTCGCCGCCGGCCAGGCGGTCCTGTTTGTCGGGACCAAGCGTCAGGCTGCCGAAATCCTTCAAGAAGAGGCGCTGCGCGCCAACATGTTTTTCGTCAACCAGCGCTGGCTGGGTGGCATGCTCACGAACTTCCAGACCATCCGGAAGAGCATCGACAAGATGAAGAAGATGGAAGCCAAGCTGGCGGACCCCAGCCAGTACGGCTTGAAGAAAAAAGAAATCATGAAGATGCAGAAAGAGATCGTCAAACTCCAAAAGTATCTGAGCGGCATCAAGGATATGCGCGGCGTTCCCGGAGCGGTCTTCGTCCTCGACACGCGCATCGAACACCTGGCCGTCCAGGAAGCAAAGCGGTTGGAGATTCCGATGATCGCGATCCTGGACTCGAACTGCGATCCGGACCACATCACCTACCCGATCCCAGGAAACGACGACGCCATTCGCTCCATCAAGCTCATCACGTCCCTTATTGCCAACGCCTGCATCGAAGGCGCCAATTTACGGACGCAGCGAGAGGAAGCGGATTTCAAACCAGCGCCTGTGGCCGGCGACAAACTCGCAGCCATGAGCCTCGCGAGCACGCTAGCCTCATAAGGGCCAGCACCCGCGCGTCAACAAAGGCACTGACTGTTTAGTGAAAAGGACCGTTGCGTATGGCTGGATCAAGTCAGCTTGTCAAAGAACTGAGAGAGAAAACCGGCGCCGGCTTCCTCGATTGCCAGAAAGCGCTTACCGAGAACGGCGACGATATCGAAAAAGCGATCGATTACTTGCGCCAAAAGGGTTTGGCTGCGGCACTCAAAAAGTCCGGTCGCGAGACCAACCAGGGCCTTATCCATGCCTATATCCACATGGGCGGAAAAATCGGCGTGCTCATCGAGGTCAATTGCGAAACAGACTTTGTGGCCCGGAATGAAGAGTTCAAATCCTTCGTCAACGATCTGGCCCTCCAGGTGGCAGCCAGCAAACCCTCCTACGTCAAACGGGAAGAGATTCCCTCAGACCTCATCGCGAAAGAACGCGCGATTTACGAGGGACAAGCCAAGGAAATGGGCAAGCCCCCAGCCGCCTGGCCGAAGATCGTCGAAGGTAAACTGGAAAAATTCTTCCAGGATAGCTGTCTGATGGAGCAGTCCTTCGTTAAGGACTCCTCCGTCACGATCAAAGATTTGCTAGCTTTGAAGATTTCTAAAATCGGCGAAAACATGAACATCCGCCGCTTCACCCGGTATCAATTAGGCGAAGTATGAGCTCTGCGAACTATCGGCGCATCCTCCTCAAAGTAAGCGGAGAGATGTTGGCCGGTGAGCAAGGCTACGGCATCCAGCCTTCCATTCTCGAGGGCCTCGCGACGGAGATCGCCTCCGTCGTGGCCCTCGACATTGAAGTCGCCGTGGTCATCGGCGGCGGTAATATCTTCCGCGGCATTGCCGCCAGCGCCTCCGGGATGGAGCGCGCTTCCGCCGACTACATGGGGATGCTTGCCACTGTCTTCAATGCCCTAGCCCTGCAAAACGCGCTCGAGCGCATTGGCGTCATGACCCGCGTCCAATCCGCGATCGAAATGCGCCAGCTGGCCGAGGGCTATATTCGCCGCCGGGCCATTCGTCATCTTGAAAAAAAACGCGTCGTCATCTTCGCCGGCGGCACGGGAAATCCCTATTTTTCGACCGATACAGCCGCCGCGCTCCGGGCGATGGAAATCGGCGCCCAGGTCATCATGAAGGGGACTAAGGTCGACGGCATCTACGACGCCGACCCCGTCAAAACCCCCACCGCGACGAAGTATCACACCATTTCCTTCCTCGCGATCTTGAATCAGAACTTGAAGGTGATGGATGCGACGGCCATCAGTCTCTGCATGGATAATAATCTGCCGCTCATCGTGTTCAACTTAAAAGAACAAGGCAACTTCAAACGCGTCGCCACAGGCGAAGCGATCGGCACCCTCGTCACGCCCGATCGCCGGTAATTTCCCCGGGAGCCTCGCATGTCCAATCCTGCCGCCATACACCAGAAAATCACGGAAAAGATGGAGTCCGGGCTGGAACATCTCAAGCGCGATTTAGCCGGCCTGCGGACAGGACGAGCCTCTGTGGCCCTCTTCGACGGGGTGCGGGTAGACTACTATGGCACGATGACCCCACTCAAACAGGTAGCCAATATCTCAACACCGGAAGCGCGCCTCATCACGATCCAGCCCTGGGAGCCGGCCCTCATCAAGGAAATTGAAAAGGCCCTGGCCGGATCAACCCTCGGCGTGACCCCGTCCAACGACGGAAAGATCATTCGCATACCCCTGCCGCCCCTCACCGAAGAGCGCCGCAAAGACCTTGGCAAGATCTGCAAGAAGCACGGCGAAGATACGAAAGTGGTCGTGCGAGGGTTTCGTCGAGATGGCAACGAAGAGTTGAAGAAGCTACAAAAGGATGGCAAGCTGACCGAAGACGATCTGCGAAAAGCCGAAATCGACACCCAGAAGCTGACCGATCTATACATCCAAAAAGTCGACGACGTGGTTAAGAAAAAAGAACACGAAATCATGGAAGTCTGACCGCCATTTCCACCTTGGTACCTACCTACGCCACCGTCAATCTCACGGCACTCGCCCATAATCTCTCGTGTATCACCGGCTATCTGTCCCCGTCCTGCAAGGTCCTGGCGGTCGTCAAGGCCAACGCATATGGGCATGGAGCTGTCACCATCGCACACACGCTGGCCAAGCAGGGAGTCGAACGATTTGCCGTCGCATCCCTGGATGAAGGCATCGAACTCCGCCAAGCTGGCCTCACCGCTCCTATCCTCATTCTTGGGGCGCTCTTTGAGGAACAGATCGTCGACCTGATGGCTCACCGATTGACCCCGGTCGTGAGCGATGGGCGCATCTTGCCAGCCTTGGCCAAGGCCGTTCGCGCCCATCCGGCCCCCTACCAGATCCATCTCAAGGTCGACACAGGCATGGGAAGGCTAGGGCTTTCCATGGACGAGCTGCCAGCCATTCTCGACGCCCAGATCTTACGGAGCCCCCTCCAGATCGAGGGAGTTATGACGCACCTGGCCGACGCCGATGGAGAAGACAGCGCCTTCACGGAACGGCAACTCGGCGCATTCCATGCCATGCTAGAGCAAGTCCGCCTGCGAGGCCTCACCCTCCCTCTGGTCCATGTGGCCAATAGCGCCGCCATCGTGCGGTTTCCCGAAGCCCATTTTTCGCTCGTGCGCCCCGGCATCATGCTCTACGGCTACCACACTCTGCCTGCCTCAGTGCGTGCGCCTGCACTTAAGCCAGTCCTCTCGCTGCGAACCACGATTGCCCAACTGCGAACGATTCCGCAAGGTGGAACTGTCAGCTACAATAAAACCTTTGTCGCCGAACGGCCGACGAGAATTGCAGTCCTTCCCATCGGCTACGCGGACGGCTATAGCCGGCAACTCTCCAACCGCGGGTTTGTGTTGATTCAAGGCACGCGCGCCCCGATCATCGGACTGGTCTGCATGGACATGATTATGGTGGATGTCACGGATCTCCCCTCGGTACAGATCGGCGAGACCGTGACTCTGATTGGTCAGCAGGGAACAGAATCCATCGGAGCTGATGAAGTGGCAGGATTGATTGGCACGATCCCCTATGAAGTTCTCTGCGGAATTGGCTCCCGTGTCCCGCGCTTCTACGAATCCACCTGACACAAGGCCGCCCCGCCGCTTCTTAGGTCACTCTGACCGGTGTCGGCAGGGTGCCGACCCGGCCTCTTGAGAGGTAACGGAAACCGACGGACAACGGCAAAGGGCCCTACTGCTTGATGGCCCTCTTTAGCTTCGACTCGACGCTCGCTACTTTGCTCTGCAACCGCCCTGCTCGGCTTTTCCGGTAGTCGACCTTGATCGTGCAGGAGATGCGGCCGCAATCTTTCTTCATGCGGTTATAGCATTTCTTAACGACGGCAAAAACCTCGTCCCATTCCCCTTCGAGCACCGTCCCCATGGGGTTCAAGCGATAGTCGACGCCGCTTTTATCGATAATATCGAGCGAGCGCGCCACATACTTGCCCACGCTCTCGCCCTCGCCCAATGGCGACATACTGAATTCCAATAAGACCATATATCCCTCTTATACCTTCCCCCGAACTTTTCACACCTCAGACGTTATCTGACCTCACCCCTCTGCCCCTTGTACCCCCTCGACTACGCTTCGCCCTTCACGCCTGACGCGACATTCAGCTTGGCCCGTTCATCCAACCAGACTTTCGGATACTGAACCTTGCCCAATAGACGGAACCCGTCCAGCGCCTCACGCAACAAATCACGACGTTTCTCGAAGTCCGGCGCATCTGCCTTGGTCTGCTCACGAAGCTGGCCAACCCACTCCACAAAAGCGGCAAACTCCTCGCCGAAGATCTTCTCGATATCTTCCTTCATGAAACCGGACAAGGCCGGGGCCACTCCGCTCGTACTGATCGCAATACGGAGATGGCCACAAGCCACAACCGCCGGCATGCTAACCGTGGAGGATTCTGGTTGATCGATTGACCACAACAAGAATTTCTTCTCGCGCGCTTTCGCGAACAGGGCCTTGGCAAAATCACGATCCCCGCGAACCATGTTCATCACCAGAATCGCGCTCTCCAAATCCGTGTCGCGAAAATGGCGGCCGCGATGCACGACCTTCGCCGACGCGGCCAAGTCTTTAAGCGTATCGTTGAGCGAGGGAGCCACCACGGTCACTTTCGCCCCTGCTGCCAATAACTGCTGAGTTTTTTCCGCAGCCTCCTCGTCTCCCCCGAGCACAAGCACCGGGTAGCCCTTCACATCCAGAGACAACGGATAGCCAGAATTTGCAGCCATAATAGTTCCTCCAAATTCACAATAGAGGGCCTATCATACACACCCTGTTTTGCAGCGTAAACCGTGACTTCCCATTTTCTCTATGCCCCCGCTATAATAAGGGAGCTTGCCCCCTTCACCTTTGCAAAGGAACCGTACCAATGGCAGCGTACAACCTCCGTACACTTGGACTAGCCGGCAGTATTATTGGTCTCGCCGCCATGGCAGCCTGGCTTGGCCTGGCCCATAGTTGCGACCCGGAAAGCCGCGAAGCGGTCATTGCCGGTCGCGTCATGATCACGCAGGCCCTGGCCGATCAGGTCCGCCCCACCGATGTCCTGTTCGTCATCGTCAAAAGGCCAGGCGGGGCCAGGCCGGTCGCGGCAAAACGGATCGAAAACCCGCAGTTCCCGGTCGCTTTTGAGCTTACCAACGCCGATGTCATGGTGCAGGGATCTGAACTGCGCGGCATGCTGGATGTGATGGCCCGGTTAGATCGTGATGGACAGGCAGGCCCGGCACAGCCAGGCGATATCGAAGGTCGCTATGCTAAAAATCCGACGCTACCAGGCGGACGGGATTTCGAGATTACGCTAGATTCAGTGAAACCATAGAGGGACAGTGCTAAGAGGTTCAGTCTTCGCACTCAAGTCTCAGCACTCCATTTATGGTTGTGCAGGATCAGCATCCAATTCTAGGTTCCAATAGAGATAGTCGCGCCAGCTTTCCGGCGCATTCCTAATCCCGATGGTAATGGTCACGGTGGGACTCCAGCGAGGCTTGATCGGTTTTTTCATGAGCTTCATGCCGGCTTCATCGGGCGTGCGGCCGCTCTTTCTGTTGTTGCAGCGCCAGCAGGCTGTGACGATGTTTTCCCAGGTCTTGCGTCCACCCTTCGCAATAGGCACGACATGATCGAACGTCAGCTCCTCAGTCCGGAACTTATGCCTGCAGTACTGGCAGGCATAGCCGTCTCGCGTAAAGATATTGATACGGGAGAACTTGACCGCCCGGTGGGCATCCTTGAGCCGGACCAATTTGAGGAGACGCATGACGGAGGGAAGCTTGAAGGAGATCGACACCGCGTGAACCTCTCGGTCGTAGACCTCGAGGACTTCGACCTTACCCTGCCAGAGAAGCGCGATCGCTTTTTGCCAATGCACAACCCTCAGGGGTTCGTACGTCGCGTTGAGCAGGAGAGTCATTTCCATGCAGCAACCTCATTTCTCGCCGAGGCTCCTTCTGTGAGAAGGCCTAGGTTTCGTCTTCAGATGCCTACTTGTATCTATGCCATACGCCTCGCTTGAAATCAAGACATTGAACGGTCTCGGGAAAATGCCGACGCTTTGAAATCAGCAAAAAAGGATCCCCGCCATGCCTGAGTATGTCACCGTCGCGACGGTTGAGGAGATTCCCCCGGGAACAGGACGGACCGTCCAAGTCCAAGGGATCGGAATCGCGCTCTACAATGTCGAGGGAGCATTTTACGCCGTCGACAATACCTGCCCCCATGCGGGAGGGCCGCTGGGCGAAGGCCATCTAGATGGGTGTCTTGTCGAATGTCCGTGGCACGGCTGGCAATTCAATCTGCGCACCGGAGAACGACCGGAGAATCCCGACATCACCGTCGCCCGCTGTCTTGTGCGGATCGAAGAAAACCAGGTGCAGGTGGCGCTGCCGGAGGACTTTAGTACTTAGGACCGAACGGCAAAGGGGGCACTGGCATGCTTGTTGGCTCAACATCCGGCTCTTTGGGAGTAATCCCATCCGCTGGAAGCGACGCGGCATTGACCTTCTTCAACGAGAGATTGGCGTGCCAAATGAATTCTCGCTCGAACCATTGCCCAGTCACCCCTTGGTCTCGCAACTGGACCCGCACTTCATACATATCCCCCTCCACCGGTTTCACCCGCCATTCACCCAGCCGGGCGACCCGGTTCCGTTCGTGCATCGAGCGCACATGCTCCGTCATGGCCTGAAGGATCGTGGGATAGCCCTGTGCCCGATGGGTCTGCACCAGCGCGAGGGCCTCGGCCCCCCGTGGATCGGTGATGGGGTTGAGAGCCGGAGGCTTCAACCAAATGTAGTAGGCAGCACCCAGCGCAAGCAGGGCCACGACCGTATAATGAATGACTTTCACTGCCGAAAACGAGAAACTATTCTCTGCCATAGCCATCCGTAGCCAGGGTTCGCAAAAGGAATACGCGCTGCATCTTAAGAAGAGCGGCGGCACGATGTCAAACAGCGCGCATCCGGTCACATCACCGCCAGACCTCGCTTGTGCGGGTGAAAGTGGTTATGCTACAAATATTGCTCGAAACGACAGACCTGTACCCTTGGCGGTCAAGCACCCATGAAATTTTTTCTTTACGGGGACCATCTCAACCCCACACAGCTCAAACGCCGCGCGCCGGAGCAGCAGTTCCTCCTGCTGGCTACCCTCCCAGAACACACGATCAAGTTCTGCCGCTGGTCCGCGCAATGGCGCTGCGGCCTCGCCAGCGTGGCCCCCTCACCGGGGGAACAGGTTTGGGGTGGAGTCTTCGAAGTGACCGATGAAGATCTCAAGCTAATGGATCTCTTTGAAGAAGATGTCCCCCCCAGCGCGTTTCGCCAGGTCCAAGTCACCGTACTCACCGAGACCGGTGAGAAGATGCTCGTCACCACTTATGCCGCCACCCCAATCGGTAAGTTCAAACCCAAAGCCCATTATCTCGATTGGGTGATAAAGGGCCTCAAGCATTGGAAGCTGCCGGAAGAGGCCATCAATATGTGGAAGTCGTTCGTGCCGCAATGAAATAGCCTTCAGCTCACAGCATTCAGCGCTCAGCTACTTCCTGAGGATAGCTGAAAGCTGATGACTGAACGCTGACAGCTTCATCGACTATCAAAGGAGAATCCATGCCAAAGCCAAAATATCATATCGTCGTCTGTACCAACTCCCGTCCTCCAGGACACCCGAAGCCTTCCTGCGGGAGCGCCGGATCGGCCTCCCTCCTCATGGCCTTCAACATGGGCCTCATGCAGAAGGGTGTCACACCGGGCGACGTCATCGTCAGCGGCGCCTCCTGCCTCGGCCCCTGCGAGGAGGGACCCACCGTCATCGTCTATCCGGACGCCACCTGGTACTCCAAGGTGACAGAAGCAGACGTTTCCACCATCATTGATGAACATATCAAAGGTGGAAAGCCGGTCGCCAAGCTGAATCCTGATTCAGTCTGGAAGTAGAAATAGCCATCAGCTGTCAGCCTCTCGCAAAAAGCTGAAGGCTGGCAGCTGAGCGCATCCGGATCTGCATCATGAGCACGACCGCCACACACCAAGAGCACAAACACCATGCACCCAAGTCAATCGGGTGCATGGTCATTACCTGCAGCGATACGCGCACGCCCGATACCGATACTAGCGGGCAAGCCATCCACAAAATGCTCCGGCAATTCGGACACGAAGTGATCTCCTATTATTTGGTGAAGGATGAGCCGGCCCAGATCACGGACCGGATCAAAGAAGGCCTCGCGAACGATGCCATCCAGGCCATCATCATCAATGGCGGCACAGGGATTTCAAAGAGGGATTCGACCTTCGAAGTGATCGATGCGATGCTGGAAAAACGGCTGGTGGGATTTGGCGAGATCTTTCGCTACTTGACCTATATGGATATCGGCTCCCCTGCCATCATGAGCCGCGCCACAGCCGGCATCATCAAGGGCCGGATTCTCTTCTCCACCCCCGGCTCAGAAAACGCCGTCCGAATGGCGATGGAAAAACTCATCCTTCCAGAACTCGGGCACCTCGTCAAAGAACTCAGCAAATAACGCAGGCTGATAGCTATCAGCCTTCAGCGTCAAGGCATCAGAAGATTCCTTCGTCCCGCTGTCGGTCGAAGCGCAGGCAGATGGCGCTTTCATCATCCTGCGGTTAAAAGGCAAGCGTGCCCTTCACCATCATCACACATTGCCCCCCCACCCTCACCGTCTGGATCTCGTCGCCCGCCGATTCCACTTGAACCAGGATGCGAGATGGGCGAGCGATTTCATAACCCTGCTCAACGATCAGTTCCGTCATGGGCCCCACTTCCACCAACCCATTATGGACCAAATAGGCGCCCATCGCGCCGCTAGCGCTCCCGGTGGCGGGATCTTCCAGGATACCGATCGAAGGCGCGAACATTCTCGTGTGCACCGCCGCAAGCGGTTCCACGGTGACTGTCGTAAAGACCATAATCCCGTTGGCGCCGAGCCGACCGCAGAGTTCGATGATCGCCGCCGCGTCCGGCACGATCGACCGCACGGCCGTCAACGTCCGCACCGGCACAATCAAGACCGGCAGACCAGTTGAGACCACCATCACCGGCCATTTCGTGTCGACAATCTGATTTTTCGACAAGCCCAGAGCCTTCGCAATGTCGAACAGATCATCCGACTCCTCCACTGAGCCGAGAAACAGCGGTTTCGGCTGGGTCATCACCACCCGGGTAATCAACTCCTCTTGCGCATGGATCTCAACGGGAAAGAGTCCGATATTGCATTCCTGCATCACGCGGGTCACGCCATCGGTGATGGCAATCAGCCCAAGCTGAGCCAAAACGTAAAAAGTCCCCAACACTGGGTGGCCGGCAAAAGGAATTTCCTGTGTCGGGGTGAAAATTCTGAGGCGCACAACGGCGGCAGGATCCGTCGGGGGCAATACAAAGACCGTCTCGGAGAGATTCATCTCCCGGGCGATCTGCTGCAATTGATCATCGTCGAGACCCTGCGCTTCAGGGAAGACCGCAACTGGATTTCCGCCGAACGGCAGCGAGGTGAATACATCGGCTTGATAGAATTTGAGCTGATGCCGCTCAGGCATTCGGACCTCCTAGCAGGCTGAGGACAACGGCCGTGACACGCACTGTAGAACATTTTTACAGGAGGCTCAAAAAGGTCGCCGCAAAGCACAGACGATGCGAGCATCCTGCTATGCAGGCTGCGGAAGCGCTTCAAAATCCTGCCTCATCGGGCTCCGCAGATAATTCTCCACAAAGTTCTGGAGTGAGCCATTCCGGTAGAGCAGCTCATTGGCGAATCTCGTATCGATCTTGTGTAGAACCTTGACCGTGACACCGGTCTTCTTCGCAAACTGCTCCAGCGTCACCCCCGTGATATCGCTATAGGGGCCGCGCCCCGACTGCATGATACACTTGGGAATATGCACAACTTTTTCTTTGGTTAACCGGCGAGCGATATCGTCGAAGGTCAACAGGACCGTGCAGTCCGAATCGCCGCTCAACATCGCATTCGGCACATAAAGGAACTTGGCTCGGTTCTTTCGGTACAGAGTCAGGATCTTGTGAACGCTCGCAGCCGTCACGACCGTGTCCCTCTTTTCCAGATTCAGTGAATCAAAACTGCTCAGGATCCGTTTCCGGTTGAGAAAAGCCGTCGCATAGGATTCGGTATGGATCGTCTGGAGGTTGGGCAGCCCCGCCTCGTAGATCCGCAGCGCTTCCCCCTGCAGATGCTTCCGCCCCTGCCTCATCAGATGCGACGTCTCCTCTTTCAAGCCTCGCACCGGTGTCAGAGTGCCCATCCAGAGCACACAGTCTTTATTGATCGAGGAGATCAAAGCTGCATCCTTCGACATGGTGTGCTCATCGAAGGCGTAGAAATTTGCCGAGGAGACAGCTGGTCCATCCAAAACTCTCAGCACATGTTTGACCGAGGGGGCATGGGGCATCAGCCGCTGGCGATAGTCGCTCAGGGTAATGACCGACAGTTCAAAGTTGATCCGTCCAGGAAACTGCGCCACGAGCTGGTGGATCTTCGGCACATGCACATAGCCCACGGTAAAGAACTGGATGCTCTTGTCCGTATAGGTGAGAAAGTCCTCGACCCATTCCATCGCCTTGGGATGGAGGAACAGATCGGTCCATTCCATATATTCGTTGCCGCCCAAACACCAGAACTGTTTCGGGTCCGTTGGCTTCTTACTGATGTAGTCGAGGATGTATCGCCAATCCTCGTCGCTGGTCTTGGGGGGATCAAGCGTTTCGCGGTAGGAATGGTCCAGCTCGTAGCAGAACTCGCACTTTACCGGGCAATCGCGCCCCAGGCTGAGCGGAATCTTGCCCGCGTCCATTTCCTTACGCAGAACCTCACGATAGTCTTTGTTCGTGAAGATGGGAGTGGCTTGAAGAATCGGTAGCTGCGTTAGCATGGCTTGACAGGCTTATTCAGGGTTTGGGAGACTCGGACTATGGCCGATGTCACACAAGAAGACGTGAACCATGCATTGGAGGTACTGGGGCTCACCCTCCCTGTCACTCCCGAAGCCCTTGAGCAGACGAGGAGAGCGCTGCTCCATACCTGGAACCCGGCCCGCTACGCAAATCTGACCAACAATCCCAAACAGTATATGGAGTCCTACAAGAAGGCCGAAGAGATGACCTCACTCATCGGAGCAGCTTACGCCGTACTCGCCCACGATGAAGCATGAGATGTAAGAGGTGAAAGGTTTTTTCGGAATTTCCTGCCCGCCCCTCCCTCTCGCATGTCACTTTTCACGCCGCTACCCCACGCCGTGGGAGACCACCCGACTCATTCCCTCTTTACCATCTTCCCCTTCACTTACCGCCACAGGCCATGTGACTAAGCCTGACACCCCGTCAGGCGAGCCGAGGGCCTGCGTCTGCTGGGCGTAGATCTGCGGCAGCCGGTTCGTCCCGAGCTTGGAGATATAGAGAAACACATGCTCGCGGCTATTCACCCGCACGGCCCAGGGCTGGAAGTCGTTTTTGTAGAATTCTTCGCAAAGCTGCATCGCATCCATGCAGGAGAGGGTGCTCGGATCGTTCAGCGTGTAGTAATAATCCAGCGGCAGATCGTAGTCCGCTTGCTTATGAATCGTAATACCGAACTTCTCCGGGTTCCGCACCATCGGCGTATGGCGATAGGCTACAAAGTAGAACAGCTCTACCGAATGGATGACCGGCTGGTTGTCGATGACGAACTGGCGCGTCTCCAGCGCTTCCTCTCGGGTCTCGCCGGGGAAGCCGTAGAAGGCCATCACGTGGTTCCAGATCCCGGCCTTGGCCGCCTGATGCAGGTTATTCTGGATCACACTCTTCTTGGCATGTTTGTCCATGAGGTTCAGCACCCGCTCGTTCGCCGACTCCATCCCATAATAGAGAGTGCAGCAGCCGGCCTTCGCCGCTAGGTCCCAGATCTCCTGGCCCTGCAGGGTTTCTTCAAACCGGATCAGCGTCGTCCACTTGATCCCGACGTTCTGCTCGACCAAGAGCTGCGAGACCTTCTTGAACAGTGCTGGCGGGTATGACTCATCCGAAAAAAGGAAGTGCGTACAATGGTACTTGTCCCGCAACGTCTTGATCTGTTCGATCACTTGCTGGGCCGGCACACCGCGATATTGATCGAAGTAGCCCTGGCCATGGTCGCAGAAGGTGCAGCGGCCCCAATAGCAGCCGCGCGTCGCAAGGTAGGGGATAATCAGCTCCGGCACGAAGTACTTCTCCAGCGGCAACCCCTCGAAGTCCGGCAGAGGCAATGAGGTCGTCTTCTCCGTATAGACTTCCAGATTCCGCTGGAGGCCTGACTCGTCACAATACATCAAGTTGGGTACGGAGGCGATAGGCCGCTCCCCGTTCAAGGCTTCGATCAGCCAGAGCAGCGCATGTTCCCCTTCATAGAGGATGGCCGAGTCGAAGAGCTCTGTGAAAAATCGTTTCTGGTTCGGTAGTTCGTCTTGCAATCTCGTGATGACATTGCCGCCCACCACCACATGTATGAGGGGGAAGGTCTCCTTAATCATCTTGCAAAACGTCAGGCCGGCCAGCAGCTGCATCTGGGTCCCGATCGAGATCCCGACCACGTCAGGCTTCTCTTTCGCCACAGCCGGCATGACCAACTGGTTGCAGATATCCCGATAGACGTTCACCTGTTCATCGTCCAGACAGGCAAAGACTTCTTTCGACACGCCGGGCCGATAGCCCAGGTTGCTTTCCATCGGATAGAACACGATCGAGGCAGGATAGTAAGCGGCGGAAATGTAGTGCATCACCTCGCGGAAGCAGTTTAGCGCTTCTTCCAGCTTCTCAGCCTGATAAAACCGCTCGCCCCGCACGATCAACTTGGCATCCTCGGCCCGCTCCGCCAGATCAAACACGTCCACGGCATAGGCCTGCTCCACCACGACTCGCTGATGAGCCTGCTGCTCGGTCAGGGTCCCGGCCTTCTCTTTGTCTTGAAGAGGTTTGAGCTGCATCCCCAACCGGGCTTTCACCCAGATCAGGAACTCCATCGTGAAGAAGTGGTCGTACATCTCGATATTGATGTCGCACTGCACGACCCTATGGCCTGCTTCGCGGAGCACCGCCGTCAAGGAGGGCAAGGCCAGATAGGGAGCCGTCGGCACCCACTCGGGTGGGAACAGCAGCATGACCTTCGACGACTTCCGATCTTCTTGCTTGATCGGAGTCAGACCTTCGATTTGTACGAGAGCGTTACTGCTCATAATTCTTCTTCGTAAAACATAAAGCGTACAAAGTGAACGATGAACATGAGCGGCCGTGAAGAGGCCCGCCCCTCTGGCATTCACCATTTCGCATCTTAGGTTTCATTTTTCACGTCTCACGTTTGACGCCCTCGTTCACATTTTTCCGGCAAGGGATGGAGCCACACTGACAATCTTCGCCGCTTTGAACTGCAGATCCTGCAACTTCTCCAACCCGAACGTCGAGATGTAGAGGAAAATATATTCGCGGATGAAGAGCCGCAGATCCCAGCCGGGGTTATGGTTCCGCTCGAACTGTTCAAAGACCCGCTCCGCCTCTTCGACGCTCATCCCGTTCGTCACCGTGTAGTAATAGTCCAGGGCTAGGTCCCATTCCGGATTTTTATAGGCGGTCACGCCCCACTTCTCTGGGTGCTTCGCCACAGGGTTGTGGCGGCCCAGGTCGAAGGTGCCGAAGCCCAGCGAATGCACATGGTCTTTATTCTGCTCCAGAAACTCCACCGAGGACCAGGCCTCTTCCTTCGTTTCACCGGGAAAGCCGAAGAAGCCCATGCAATGGTTCCAGATGCCGGCCTTAGCCGTGAGCTCCAAGTGCTTCGTCATGATCTCCGTTGTCGTGGCCTTGTCCATCAGCTTCAGTACCCGCTCGTTCCCCGACTCATAGCCGAAGTGGAGATACTTGCAGCCCGAGTCCTTCGCATCCTGCCAGACCTGATCTTCCAGTAGGCTCTTCTCGAACCGCATGTGGGTCGTCCAGACAATATCCATCTTAGTATCGATCAGGCCACGAGCCAGCTTGCGGAAGAGGGCCGGCGGATAAGACTCGTCGGTAAAGTGGAAATGCTTCGCCCCGTACTTGTCGCGCAGATGCCGGATCTCCCCAAGAATGTCCTGGATCTTCTTCGTGCGATAACCAGCCGTATAGCCCTCGCCATGGTCGCAGAACTCGCAGCGGCCCCAGTAGCAGCCTCTCGTCGCCAGATAGGGCAGGATCTTCGTCGGCACAAAGTATTTATCCAGCGGCAGCCCGTCGAAGTCCGGCGGAGGCAGTGCATGCATATCTTCCGCATAGCTCGTCGCGGACACATGGACGCCGGTCTCGTCCTTGTACATCGTATTGGGCACATCCGCCAGGCTCCGCTTGGCCCCCACAGCCGAAACCAGCTGTACGAAAGCCGTCTCCCCTTCATAGACCACGGCACTGTCGAAATATTGGAACAGGGGCGACTGGGGCAGCACATCGCGCAGGCGCGTAACCGTGTTCCCGCCGATCGTGACATGGATATGGGGAAAGTGCTGTTTGATGAGGGCACAGAAGGTCATGGAGGAGAACATCTGCTGCTGCAAGACGATCGAGATGCCGATCACGTCTGGCTGCGCTGCTTCGATGGCTGGTTTCACCAGCTGCTCGAACACGTCCCGGTAGATATTTACCTGGGTATCGCTCACCGCATCCATCACTTCGGAGGAGACGAAGACCTTATAGGACAGGTCCGTCTCCATCGGCGGCATGCAGATCCGAGCCGGGGCATAGACCATCGAAATGACCGACGTTACCTCACGAAAGACATTGATTGCCCACTCCAGCTTATCGATTTCATAGAAGACTTCTCCTCGGATGACGGCTTTGGCCTCCTCCGCTTTCTTGATCAATTCATCGATCCGCTGACGGCTCAAATCACAGAGAGATAGCTGCAAATCCATCTCGGCGTCACTCAGGCCCTGCTTCTTGGAGAGTTTCCGGAGCCGATCGAGCTGCTGCGGCACCCGGCGCAGGACCTTCTTCAAAAAGTCCTCGCTGAAATACCAATCCCACATTTCGAGGTTGATGTCTTTTTGGATGACGGTATGGCCAGCCTGACGGAGGACGGCGGTGAGGGAGGGAAGGCTCAAATAGGGCTCGGAAGGGAACCAGTCCGGCGGAAAGATCAGCATGACCTTCATCTTGCGGCCGCTAGTGGCTTCGGAAGCTTGCCGCTGGAGCAAAATCAGCTCTTTGGAAGCCCGTTCGCCCTTCGAATACTCAATCCGCATGCCGGCCTGCTCTCCTATCGATCTCTACCGAGTGACAAGAAACAGTCAGAAAGCTAAAGGGTTAGGAGGATATTGTAAGGGGCGCTGAGATTCAGATGCAAGGGCGGGAGCGCGCGGCCTTAAAAGACCATAGTTGGACGCACACATAATGGAAACTAACCCGCCTGTCAAAATTTTTCTCCGGTACTATTAACTTCTTGCTCGGCGCAACAGGCGGCAATGACTCGAAAACCCTATCCCACGATGTTGTCAAGGCTTTCGTTGGCTATATGCGGAGATTGGGGAGCCTCAAATCTGACTCTGGTTGGTCTCCCTCACGGAAATACAGCCGCTTGACGGGGGGTCTTTTGGCACGTAGCATGAATCCCGATGTTTCAGCTACGCCGACTGTCTCATCCCTCGCGCGTCCCAGGCCTTCCTCACGCGATCGATTCTCCAGTCTTCGCCGTTCCACCACCGATATCGCTCTGCGCATTCGTCACACAGGCGCACAGTGGGCAAGGAGCAATCCGATGGCATCGCCGAAACCTATTACCGACCGGATCCTCGAGATGCTCCAAGGCTCATTGGAATGCGAGTTCGAAGCCATTGTGGCTCGCTATCCAGAATTCACCTGGAATGAGCTCTTCCAAGAAGTGTCCCGATTGAACCGCATCGGGCAGGTGAAAGTGACCAGAGGAGTTGGAGTCTTTACCCTCAAGCAAACTGCCCCAGCAAAATAAGCTCCAGCCTGCTAGTTGCCATGGCGCTCATAGGCTGCCTGACCTTCGGAGGCTGCATCACGACCGTTCCCCTCCATGACCCCATTTACCCTAATGCGACAACGGTGGTGGCCTAATGAGGCGACGCTAACTGAGGCCGAGAAGCCAGGGCACAACTGCCAGGAGAATTTCCTGGTCAAGTTCTTCTCATCCAATATTTTCTTGGCGCATGGAGCTGATGCGTGGCAGCAACGGCGGATAAAGAACGTCCCTCTGTCTCTGCCCTTAGAGGGAGACAAGACGCCAGAGAGTTGTGAGTTCCGCCGCTCGGGCGGCGCTGAGCGGGTCTGTCGGGTCGGAGGCGCGGGAATGGGTCGGACGAACACTGATCTTGCCGATCACTCGGAGGCCCGCGGTCGCAATAGCGGCGAGGAGCTCTTCTCGCGTTCGTAACCCCAGATGCTCGGCCAGGTTCGAGAGCAACAGCCAGCCTTCTCCTCCCGGCTCCAAATGGGCGGTCAGACCATTTAGGAATCCGCGCAACATGCGGCTCTCGGGATCGTAGATCGCATGTTCGATGGGAGAGCTGGGCCGCGCTGGAATCCAAGGCGGGTTACAGACCACGAGCGACGCCCGGCCCTCGGGAAAGAGATCTGCCTGCACAACGTCGACTTTGGCGGTGAGTCCCAACTTCGCAATGTTCTCCCTGGCGCAAGCCAGGGCACGAGGATCATGGTCGGTGGCCACGATGTGCACGACGCCGCGCTTGGCTAAAATTGCCGCCAACACGCCGGTCCCGGTCCCGATATCGAAGGCGCGCGTCTGGGACGGCAAGGGTGTCTCGGCAACCAGCCCCACATATTCACTGCGAACTGGAGAAAATACGCCATAGTGCGGATAAATACGGCCGCCGATCACGGGGATCACCAAGCCCTTCTTTCGCCATTCGTGCGCGCCAATCAGCCCCAGCAACTCACGTAGCGACACCAGGGCCCGCCCGTCAGCAGGACCATAGGCTTCGGTACAGGCCAGGCGAAGATCCGGCGCACGGGGCAAGCGCACTTCATAGTCCTCTTCGAGCGCCACGAGCAACATCCCCAAGACGCGAGCGCGAAGGGACTGCCCCTGCCGATGTAGATGGAAGCTCTCAGCCGGAGACGAGCCAGGCTTGGGAGGATGGCGGTCAACTCGCCGCGCCATCGCATTGAGCAACTGTCTGGCATTCTGGAAGTCGCCTTGCCACAGCAGCGCACTTCCCTCGCAGGCTAAGCGATAGGCTGTGTCGGCAGTCATCTTGTCAGTCGCAAGCGCAACGCGGGTGGGCACGGGCGCGCCCCACTCAGAGCGCCAGCGCGCAGAGTAGGCCAGACCTGCCTCGGTCCAATTCACCACGAGCGGTGCACTCACGGCCACACCGCCTGGCGATGGCTAACAGCAGAGAGAAAATCACTGTGCACAGTTTGCGTCCTTGTATCTGATTACGAATAGTCGGAAGGGAGCAGGAATGGAAGCGCTGGCCAGCATCCCTATCACGGCACGTGACGGAGATCGAACCTCGAGATAGTCTAACAGATTAGAAGTGGATTCCGACACCGGCGAACACATTACCGGGTCCGTGGTTGGCACCTTTGCCGCCGACAAAATTAATTCCAAAGTCTCTCCCATTGGAATTGTGCTGATACCCGACGGAAAGAAAATAGCGCAAATGTTGTATCTCAACGTAAAACCAAGATCATAGGTATGCTTCATCTGGCAATCCGCTCGTTGGCATACGGGCGGCAACGTTCACGAGTGCTTCCTCCCTACCCAACTGATAGCCCAAGGTCATTCCACCAAGGAGCGCGCCCCTTGCATAGGGACCGATCGCGAAGGCCCTCTCCACAATGGAAGCGACGGGAAAAGTTGACCGGCAAATATCTGCGCTGTCCCTTTGCCTCTCCAGGGAGAGGTTTCGCTATTGAGGTAGGTCCCGCAGACCACTTCCGTCCCATTCCCGCAGGCGCCTAGCTCCGCGCTTCCGCGATCAGGTGGTCTCAGCAGAAGGGCTGGACCGGACCGGCCCTGACCCAGTAGAATAGGCATCCGCTTTTCCTTCCCCCCCGCCTCGACGGTACGTTGGAAACGGTACGACTCAAAACAGCATCCCATTAATGTGAAGGAATTATCATGAGCGTGAAATGCGGAATCGTCGGGCTCCCCAACGTGGGCAAATCCACTCTCTTCAATGCCCTCACTAAGTCGGGAATCGCAGCCGAAAACTATCCCTTCTGCACCATCGAGCCGAACATCGGCATCGTGGAAGTGCCGGATCCGCGAATGCAGGCGCTGGCCGACATCGTCAAACCTCAGAAGATGCAATATGCCACCACCGAGTTCGTAGATATCGCCGGACTGGTCGCCGGCGCCTCCAAGGGCGAAGGCTTGGGCAATCAATTCCTCGCCAACATTCGTGAGACCGACGGAATCGTGAACGTGGTGCGCTGTTTCGAGGATGACAACGTGATCCACGTGGCTGGCAAAATCGATCCGATTTCCGACATTGCCACCATCATCACGGAGCTGGCGCTGGCGGACCTGACCACGGTAGAAAAGGCCCAAGAAAAAAACGTGAAACTCGTACGCGCCGGCGCTAAAGACGCGGCGAAACTGGGCGAACTGCTGGAGCAGATAGCAGCCAGCCTGAACCAGGCCACACCGGCTCGCGCGATGAAGCTGGATGCGGCGCAGATCGCCTTGCTCAAGCCGCTCTGTCTCCTCACCATCAAGCCAGTCATGTACGTAGCCAACGTGGCGGAAAAAGGGTTCGCGAACAATCCTCTCTTAACCCGTCTGGAAGAATTCGCCGCACGCGAAGGGGCCCCGGTCGTGGCCATTTGCGCGGCGCTGGAATCGGAAATCTCCGGGCTCTCAGACGAGGAAAAACTGGAATTCCTGACCGATGCCGGCATGGCCGAGCCGGGACTCAACCGCCTGATTCGCACGGCCTACCAGGTGCTGGGGCTGCAGACCTACTTTACCGCTGGCGTGAAGGAAGTCCGAGCCTGGACCATTCATGTCGGCGACACGGCCCCGCAGGCAGCTGGCGTCATTCATGGCGATTTTGAGAAGGGCTTCATCCGCGCAGAGGTAATTAGTTACGAAGACTTCATCGCCTGCAAGGGCGAAGCTGGTGCGAAGGAAAAAGGAAAGATGCGGCTCGAAGGCAAGGAATACTTGGTGCAGGACGGCGATGTCATGCACTTCCGCTTCAACGTCTGACCGGCTGCGCAAACAGCTCGCAGGGTTCGCTACACAATAGCACCGGCAGCACCTAACCCGATGACACAACCACCACCCACCTCTCATCCCCGCGATCCCCTCCATGGGATTACGCTGGAGACCATTATCAAGGAACTGGTCGCCCGGCATGGATGGGAAGAAATGGGGAAGCGGGTCCCGATCCGCTGTTTCCTTCACGACCCCAGCGTGCAATCCAGCCTTACCTTTCTCCGCAAAACCCCCTGGGCGCGCGAACGGGTCGAAGGCTGGTACATCGCCTATAAAGATCTGTGAACGACTGCCCCAGCTAGCAGCTCCATCATTCAGTCCTAGGAACTACGACCTTATGGCCTCGAACGCGACCATTTTCAAAGCAACTCTGCAAGTTTCCGACATGGACCGCCAGTACTATCAGGACCACACCCTGACCCTGGCGCGCCATCCCTCCGAAACCGATGAACGGATGATGATGCGATTGCTGGCCTTTGTGCTCCATGCGCACGAGGCCCTGGCCTTTGGCCGCGGGCTCAGCACGGAAGACGAGCCGGACCTCTGGCAAAAAGATTTGACCGGCGCCATCGATCGCTGGATCGAGGTGGGCCAGCGCGAGGAGAAAAGCCTGCGCCAGGCCTGCGGCAAAGC
>Ga0208960_1000118_pt1 | contig 41440 bp, 46 predicted proteins | sample GreLakmeON33MSRF_FD_187703 | JGI IMG/M metagenome (GOLD analysis project Ga0208960, IMG submission 187703) | Freshwater lentic microbial communities from great Laurentian Lakes, MI, USA - Great Lakes metaG ON33MSRF (SPAdes) | ecosystem: Environmental > Aquatic > Freshwater > Lake | place: Great... | reverse complement strand
CTAGCAAGCCGAGCACATCATCTCGCCAACCTGCTGGCAAATCTGCAGCAACTCCACCTGGTCGAATGAAGTTATGGTTCATTCGTAAGCCGGTCACTTTTTGGAAAAACCGCAAAACCTCTTCGCGCTCACGAAAGCCGTAGAGCATCATCGAGACAGCACCAATATCCATGCCGTTTGTCGCCATAAATAATAAGTGACTGCTGATTCGATTTAATTCTGAGAGCATCATGCGAATCCACACTGCTCGCTCAGGAATATCGCCATCAATGCCAAGAAGTTTCTCGGTCGCCATTGAGAACACGAGTTCATTGTTTAATGGTGATGCATAATCCATTCGCGTGACATTGGTGCCACCTTGCATATAGGTCAACGACTCGCCTGTCTTTTCCATGCCGGTATGCAAATAACCAATCACTGGCTTGCAACGCAAAACTGTTTCGCCTTTTAGTTCGAGCATCAAACGCAATACTCCGTGCGTACTCGGGTGTTGTGGACCCATGTTGATGATCATTGTTTGATCATCGCTCTGAGTATCAGCAAGTGATGCAACTTGCGATTCACTCATTCGAAGAACTGCACCTGACTCACGAAGCACTGCTTTAGCCGAAACATCCGACCGCAGTTGTAATTCTTGACCACCTTCGGATGTACCAGCAGAAACAATTTCTGAAGCCATATTCTCAGTTGCGGTCACGATGCTGCACCTTTGAACTGCACCGGAATACTGCCTTGCGAATAATCTTTGCGTAACGGAAATCCAATCCAATCTTCGGGCATCAGAATTCGGGTGAGGTCTGGGTGGCCATTGAATGTGATTCCGAACATGTCAAAAACTTCACGTTCCATCGCTTCTGTGCCTGGATACAAATCGAAAGCCGAATCAATTGACGGATCAGATTCTGAAAGTTGCACACGCAATCTGACTCGGCGGCGCTGTGAAAGTGAAAGAAGATTTACAACAAGTTCAAATCGCTCAAGTGTGATTTGACTAGCAACTTCTGGGGCAAGCGTGCGACCAGGATGAGTCAGATAGTCAACTGCAGTTAAATCGGCACACATCTCGAAGCCTTCACTTCGTAATGCGGTGAGGGTCTTTAGATAATCAGTCTTTGAGACGAAACGAACATCATCGGTAACATGGCCAGCAACTTGCGACATGGTTCAACGCTTTCCAAGAATCACTGGCGTAATCGTGCCAGCAGGAATTTCTTGAACATGAACTTGTGCTCCCGCACCAGTTGACGCGCGACGCTTCATAATCTGACCATCTTCAATTAATTGATGCAAAGTTTCAATTGCATGAATCAATGTCTCAGGAGTTGGTGGGCAACCAGGTGCATAAACATCTACCGGCACAATTTGATCTACCCCCTGCACAATTGCATAGTTATTAAACATTCCTCCACTGCTGGCACATACGCCCATCGAGATAACCCATTTCGGTTCCATCATTTGGTCGTAGACCTGACGTAAAACAGGTGCCATTTTTTGACTCACACGCCCAGCGACGATCATGATGTCAGCCTGGCGAGGTGAAGCCCGGAAAACTTCCATACCGAAGCGCGCTAAGTCGTAATGCGCGGTTCCGGATGCCATCATTTCGATTGCACAACATGCCAAACCGAATGTCGCTGCCCAACTCGAACGAGAGCGTGACCACTTAACAAGATCTTCAACACGACCAGTTAGAAAATTGTGTTCAAGACCACCAAGGCCATCATCTAAAACATCTCGTGTTAGTCCCATCAGACTGAAACTTTCTCTACTGGTCGTCCCTCTAACCCAACTCGACGAATAGTCGTCGAAGAAGTGCGGGATGCCGAGAAAATATCATCATCAATTGTCAGCAACTGTCGTGGTTTGTTTATCGGACCCCAATCCAAAGCCCCACGGGCAATTACATAAACAAACGCCACAAAAAATACAGCGCTGAACGCGACGAACTCCCAGAATCCGTAAGCACCCAGAGACTGACTTGCAACTGCAAACGGATAGGCAAAAATAATTTCGATATCGAACATGATGAACAGCATTGCAACCACGAAAAAACTCACAGGAAATCGTTCAGGGGCTTCACGGCTCGGCACGATGCCACATTCATAGGGTGCTTCTTTGGCCGTGTTTGGTCGACGCGGTGCTAAAAGTTTTGATGCGACTACCGACCCTGCACCAAATAAAACTGCAAGAACTGTCAGTACAACAATTGGAAGATACTGACCCACGATTTATGCCTTTGCAGGCGACTGCTCTTTGACGTTTTCTTGCACTTTAAGATCTCGTCGATGCAGAATTCGACACAACAACAAGAAGATTATTGAAGAGCCAATGGTTATAAAAATTGCAGGCTGACGCCTAGTACCAAGGTCGCGAATCATGTAAATGTAGCGATGTGGTTGAGATGAGTCAATCTCTGGTCGTGCCGGTGCTCGACCAGGTTCTGTTCTTTGTGGAACAACTGGAACTACTTCAACTAATGAATAGTGCGGCTTGTGAAAGAACGCCACAAAATCAAGTGAATCATTAATTTTTGGCCAACGATCGCCACCCTTGTCGTAAACGGCGATTGAAAGATATTCGCCCGCAACAAGTTCTTCGGCTTCATTTTGAATTATTTCATCTGACGCGGCGACTGCTTGACCTCGACGCGGGTCTGACTCTTCTAGCAATTCCCACCCTTCGCTTTGTAACGCTGAAGATACTGCTACTGAATCGCTTGCTATATCTCCAATAAGTGTCAGCGGTAATTCTAAAATTTCAGCACTCTGTAGCAAAGACGCTTCGCGCACGATGGTTGCTGGCTCGGCGGCTAGCCATGCCGGCGCACGGCCCGTGAGGCCGATTCCATATGTCCACCAAATTGTGCCCATGATTGTCATCCAGCCAAATAATCCTGCGAGCACGACTAGCAAACCTAAACGCGCACCTAAATTTGTGCCGACAACCAAATATGTGCCGCCGATTAATACGCCAACAGAAATTGCCACGATGACGATTCCGCGAAGTTCTGGCTCCCAATTTATTGCAAGTAACGTCAACACTTTTACAAACCTCTCACGTAATCGATGACTGCAGCAATTTGATCATCGGTAAGCATCAACCCGAACGCCGGCATTCGACCCGAACCTTGACCTTGCTGTCCATACTTTTTGCCGAGTTCACTGCCACCCTTGATGAAAGAAATCATCTCGTCACGCTGCGGAAATTGGCGTACTGCTGACCCGCCAGTGAGGTTCGGCCCGAGTGCTCCGCCGCCAGTAATCTGCGGCTCACCATAAGACCAACCTTTTGTATGGCATCGCGCGCAAGAAAAGTTTCCGCTACCAAGATCTAAATTAAACAATGCTTCGCCAATAGTCGCATGGGTTCCGGCTTTAACAAGTCGTTCTGCTTCGGCTTGAATCTCTTGTTGTTTAGCATCTGGCAACTTGCCATTTTCGTCTCGCGGAATCTGAATACTTTTTACATATTCAAGGACAGTTTGAATTTGCTGATCATTTAACGGGCCGCCACCAACAAGACCCCATGCCGACATCGGCGAAAAAGGGCGCCCGTAATTTAGAATAAACCGAAACTCTTCATCGCTATATCGATAAAAAACCGTATTGATGGCTGGCGCTTTCCAATTGACTTGTTGTACTTCGCCAGTTTTTGGATCAGTAATCGCGTACGACGCAACACCGCCGCCGCCTTTCATTCCACCATGACAACCAGCGCAATTGAATCCGCCGTCTGCTGTTGTAGCGAAAAGTCCACTACCCCACTCTTCAAACTGATGTTGAAACTCTTTTTCTGCTCCGACCATTCGACCTGGCTCAAGAATCCAATACAGCGGAAGTGCAACCGTTACAACGGCAAGAAATGCAAGACCAATCAACTGTGTTCGCTCAATTTTTTCACCTTCAAGACGCTCATCGTCGTAATACTGTTTGCGATTCGCGGCAAGTTTTATTTCTGAACCAACTTCGCGTTTTGCAGATCGAATATTTGCAAGACCATAAACAACCCAACCCAGAACTGAAACGAGAAGAACTACCCAAGCAATAGTTGTTGTAGTGTCGGCGAGAATTATTGCAGCAGACATTTAGTGACTCCCTGGTTCGCCGATGCAATTCGGGCCTTCTGCTTCTTGACCAGTTGTGTTTGTGCCAATCGGTGGACCACCAAAAACTGTGCCTGTGTCGATCACCATCACACCGTTGTTAACCGAAACTCCGAAGCGATCCATTCCGCGTGGTGCAGGACCACCTTTCTTCTCACCAACTCGGTTGTATTGCGAGCCATGGCAAGGACACTCAAACCATTGCGAAGTTGAGCACTCAGGAACTCGACAACCAAGGTGTGGGCACTTTTGGTAGAGCGCAACTACTCCTGCATTCATTCCTGCCAACACGGCACCTTGGCTACCGTAAACAACTTCTGCTTTTGAAATTGCTTCCCTTGGATATTCTGTGACCCACGAACGAGCCTCTGGTAAATATAAGAAACCACGAGCCGAACGAATCTGTCCGATGATGTCGTCAATTTTTCCGACTGAAATCTTAGAACCGAATCCGCCTTCAGCGCCCTTCCACAAAAATGCGATCAATGCGGCGGCGAATCCACCAAGGCTGGCGCTCATCAAAGTCACAGTTGCTCGATTCAAAAATGCACGACGCGTTTCGCCGAGTGCTTCTGTATCTGGGGCAACCCATTTCTCAATTTCTGGTGGTGGCATTACTGCCAGAGAAGAACCTCGGCTCGCAAATGCTTGAGATTCAACTTCTTTAGATGATGACTTTGCTTTTTTCGCAATACTGCGGTCACGCTTACGGGTTTCACGTGACAATGAGCCGATACCGCCAACGTCTGATCGGCGAGATGCTGTCAACACGACGGCAAGTCCGAGCACTGCAAGTACAGCGACTGCCAAGGTGATGATTGTTGTTGAGCTCATTTAAATAAGAGTCCGATCACAGTTCGAAGAAAATGCCGTCACGCCACGGAAATGTGAAGTTGAATCCCGGACCACGAAAGAACGATCCAATAATTACGAGTACTGCCCAAAACATTAAGTGCACTGTCCACAGACCAGTGAGAAACTTGCGATCTTCGGGTCGATTCGACTCGTTGCGATCTAAGAACGGCGCGAACATCATTGCGATTATTCCCATGCCAGGAATCGTCACGCCTGCGATCATCGGATGGAACATCGTCAAAAGTTCTTGCAATCCAAGAAAGTACCAAGGTGCTTTGGAAGGGTTGGGAGTTCGGTTGAAGTTTGCGGCCTGCAACAATGGCGCGTTAACAAACCACGAAAACATAAATACGAATGCAGTACAAGCCAACGACGCAACAAACTCAACGCCCAACAAATGCGGCCAAGTGTGCACCTTGTCAACTGGAACTGCTTTGACATCTTGAATCGATCCTGACTTAACAACAGTCAGCAATCGCTGAGTATGTCCGCCAGGTCCGGCACCATACGGAATGCCGCCATTAGATGGAACACCAACAACTGGCGCCGCAGATTTTTCGGCTACTGCAACTCCGCCACTTGCTGCCTTGCTGCGTTCTAAAAGATCGGCAGGGATTCGCGAACCAGCATCGCTGCTGGCGGCGGTTGGTGCTGATGCACCCGCGGCTTCGGCTGCTGCTTTTTCGCGTGCCTCTTGAGCACGCTTAAGAAGATGTTCTGGGATTCCGGCCATCAGAGTGGTCCTGAGATTCCGCCGTCTTTACGCACGCGCCAGAAATGGATCGCGAGGAAGATGACAGTTACGAATGGGAAAAGTAAAACATGCAACACATACCAACGCAGAAGTGTTTCTGGTCCGATCTCAACGCCACCGAGCAAAACGAAGCGAACTTGCGAACCAATAACTGGCGAGTATCCCATCATGTTGGTACCTACGGTCACCGCCCACAGCGCGAGTTGATCCCATGGCAACAAATAACCCGTGAACGAAAGCAAAAGTGTCAAGGTCAACAAAATTACGCCAATTACCCAGTTAAATTCGCGAGGTGCTTTGTATGCGCCGTGATAAAAAACACGAGCCATGTGCAAGAACACTGTCAACACCATTAAGTGAGCACCCCAACGATGCATATTTCGCACCATCAACCCGAATGTCACTGAAGTATGCAACGACTGAATGTCTTGCCACGCATTGGCGGATGTTGGGCGATAGAAAAACATCAAGAAAATACCGGTAATCGTCAACAGAATGAATAAGAAGAAACTCAATCCACCAAGACAAAGCGTGTAACTAACTTTTACTGCATGTCGCTTAACTTTTACTGGGTGCAAGTGATAAAGCACCGAGTTCATAACTACATACGAACGATTTCGTGGTGAGTCTGAATAACCTTTTCTAAAAATTGAGCCTGGTCTAAAGATCGAGTTCCATGCTTGGCTGCCTTGCATCGACTCATTGAGTTTTGTCACGCGTTGTTTAACTGTTGGCCGGGATTTTTGTTCAAGCATTTGTACCATTTGAGTTAATCTCCGTTCCTAAAATCGCATGCCATATGAATAGCCGTGGTTATTTGTGCGCATATGAGTTTCACCAGTGGCTGGCGCTACCCCAACTTTGCCAAGAATGATCACTCCGGTTGGACAACGATCTACACACAACGCACAACGTGTGCACACATCGTCGTCGATAATAAACACAACTTTGTCCGACGGATCATCCCCAGGAAGTTCTGTTCCATCAGCTTGAGTGATCGCTTCTGGTGAAACCATGAAGATGCACTTCCATGGACAAATATCGACGCAACCTTCGCACATGATGCACTCTGATTGATCGATGTGAATGAACTGCTTTGGCTTAACAGCCTTGCTTAGATACTCGGCGTCTACTTCAACAAGTTGATAATCATCCGTGTACGGCATCATCGGTGGGTTTGCGTCAGTTTTTGCCATTGCTCAACTCTTCTTCACAAGCGGACGGCCATAACTCGATGTCACAACTTCTTTAGAAACTACTTCTCCACGCTTTTGCCACCAGCTAAACAAATAGATCATCAAACCGATGTAGTACACGTGAATAACAACCACCACGATGTCGCGAATCGCTTCATAGCTCAAAGTAATCGGGAAACTTCCGCCAACCGTATCTGACTTCAAAATATCGAACGGACCAAAAACAAGTTTGTCTTTACGCCAACCTAAATTTTTGTCAGCATGGTCGATCCATTGGTGAGGAACAACACCAAATGCAAGAAACAAAACGAAGAAAATATACGCTGACCCGAGCATCGCTTCACCCCAAGTTGCTTTGCGATCGAAGCTTCGCCGTTTACCAATCGGAATAATGACAACGCTGAGCAACGTCGTGAGTACAGCGGAGAAGACAAACGCCTGGTTGACTCCTGGCCATCTGAGAATGTCAATTGCGAGCATTAGTTGGAGGGCGTGCCTTTCTTCCTAAATCTGTTAAAAGCCTAGTCGGATAGAGAAACTAAGCAGTATTTGTAGAGTGATTTCTGATGTCAATAAAGTCTCAATCACCCGAATCGAGTTTTCATGGTTGTGCGATCGTGAACTTCTCATATCGGGCTGAGTTGCGTCTAACCTATTAACTGCAATCACATCAAAAAACCAGTTACAAGAGTTTGAGGAGCGAAGTGGCAGGAATACCCGAACATCTACTTAAGCGCGCGCAAGAACGGCGCGATGCACTTGCGGGTAAGACTGCTGAATCGGGCGATGCCAGCGCTTTGGCTACAAACCTCCCTGCAAAAACTGCAGAAAATAAACCCGCCGCAAGTGCCCCTGTTGTTAGTGCACCACCTCCGCCGCCGCCAGATCCTGCGTATGTTGTTGCAGCAAAGTCTCGAAAAAAAATCCCATTCTGGGCGATGGCTACTTTAAGTTTGTTGCCGCTCTGGGCCTTCCTTTACGTACTTGCAGTAAAGCCACAAGAAAGAGTTGTTGAAGGTCCACTCGCTGTTGGAGCTGGTGTCTACGGCTCATGCGCAGGTTGTCACGGCGCAGGCGGCGCAGGCGGCGCAGGACGAGTTTTGCATCAAGGTGAAGTTCTGAAAACTTTTCCAAAAATTGAAGACATGCTGAATTTCGTTTACACAGGTTCGCAGCAGTATGTTTCGGCTGGACTAAAAATTTACGGCAACCCGGATCGTGAAGGTGGCGCGCACGCTCTGCTTTCATATAACGGAAACCCGATGCCACAACAGGGTGAAAAATACGGTGGTGCTTTGACCGAAGCAGAAATTCTTGGAGTTGTCTGTCACGAACGCTATGCGCTTAGCGGTGCAGATCCACAAAGCGAAGAATGGAAATCTGAATACGAAAAATGGTGTTCGCCAGAATCGGAAATCTTTGCCGCATTAGAAGCAGGAGCAGCAAATTTCGACAATCTTGCTGAAACCTATTCTGCAATGGAGAACGCCCCAGCACGTGTCGGTACCGATCCTCGCCCATCTGGCAAATAATTAATCTCCGGCTCGCAGTTAGCGAGCAACGTCACATCGCACAAATAGCCGAGATCAACTTCATCTGCTTAGCCTTGTACTTGCATGGAAAATGAAATCCAACCGATCGATGTAACTGGCGAAGTAAGTCAAGTGCTACGCACCGAAGTGCTCGTCGTTGGCGGTGGCCCTGCTGGAGCAGCAGCCGGATTTTGGCTGGCACGCCTGGGTCACGATGTGACAGTCATCGAACGCAAAAAGTTTCCGCGTGAAAAAACTTGTGGAGATGGTCTAACCCCACGAGCAGTAAAACAACTTGACGACATGGGATTGAGCGATCAACTATTGCAATTTCATCGATACGAAGGACTTCGTGCCACAGCACACGGTAAGGCTCTTGAATTGAAGTGGCCTACTCATCCGATTTATCCGCAATACGGTTACGTAGTTCGCCGCTGCGAACTTGACATGATGGTTGCGAGAAATGCGCAGAATGCCGGCGCGAAACTTCTGGAAGAACATGAAGCAATTGCCCCAATTATTGAAAAGGGTTGTGTTCGTGGGGCAATCGTTACTAACAAACAAAATGAAAGCACCGTGGCGATACATGCCGATTATGTGATTATCGCCGACGGTGCGAATTCGCGATTCGGGCGCGCAACAGGAACATCGCGCGAGAAATCTTGGCCATACGGAACCGCAATTCGTACTTATTGGAAGAGTCCGAGGCACGCTGAACCGTGGATTGAATCTGCTCTTGACGTAAAAGATCGCAGCGGAAAATCAATGCCTGGCTATGGATGGATATTTCCTGTTGGCGATGGAACAATCAACATCGGTGTCGGACTTCTTTCTACTTTTAAAAACTTTAAAGACGTCAACACTTCACATCTACTTGATTCGTATGCACATATGGTTGCCGATAGATGGGAAATTGATCCAACCCAACCAGAATGCAAAGCCACGAGCGGCAAGATTCCAATGGGCGGATCGGTCGGACCAAAAGTTGGTGCTACTCACATTGTGATCGGCGATGCCGCGGGAAGTGTCAATCCATTTAACGGAGAAGGAATCGACTACGCCTACGAAACAGCACATATGGCTGCCGAAGTGTTGCATGATGCACTCGTTTCTCGAGATGCGACAGTTCTAAAACGATATGAACAAATGATCGAAGATGAATACGGTCAATATTTCAAAGTTGCAAGACTATTTGCACGAATAATTGGACGCCCGGTGTTGATGCGAGAATTATCTCGGGTCGGTATCAACAGCCGATCATTAATGGAATGGGTGTTGCGAATCATGGCCAACTTGTTGCGCCCAGATGAGATTGGTCCAGCAGAAGCTGCATATAAAGCCGCTGCGGTAATCGTGCGCGCAATGCCCAACGCCTAAGTCGGTAACCCACTGGGCTGAGTTATCGGTTTTACCTCAGCCGGTGCAGACAACTTCGTTAACTTCGTCTGTGATCAGATTCATTTTCGAAAGGCTTTTGTCTGGCGAGTAAATATTGATAAATTCGCGCAGACTTATTCGGCTCGCGCCACTGTCTGAACTACAAGTTTTTGTTGTAGGCGCAGAAAGTTTGACGATCCAACCGTTTGCCAGAACACCTCGGTCACCGTTATCAAGCATGTCGACAAGACTTGGCAATTCAAGAACACGAGTTGGTTTGTCAGTGTTTGTATTAGTTATTGCAAACCACATAACCGAATCACCAAATATGTTTGCAAGCATCACACAAGATGACCGCACAGAAACATCAACGCAATCAACTTCTCCGGGCGTATCGGATGCAATTAAAATTATTCGACCGTCATCAAGCGTTGCAGTCGCATCACTAACGGTGCGACCGTTTTCAATTCGCCAACCTTCGCCTTGCGAAAACTCAGAAATCACCGCTACAAGTTCGATGTTCTTTTCGACAGCATCCGGAATTACCGAAACAGCAGAACCTCGCCCAAAGCAGTCGTTGCAAGAAACAAGCATCACCAAAAACCCAGCAACAGCAAGTAGACAAAATGAGGCCCAAAGCCTCCAATTAAGTAACTGTCGCACTATCTAAGATTAGGCGCAATCAGTTAAATAATTATTGAACACCGACTTTACTAAGTTCTGGTGAACTATCTGATTTGATGCCGGTTTCAATTCTCATCTGCTCGTAGTAACTCAAAATTTGCAACTCAACACCCAGATCGACATGGCGGACCGAGACACTGCTCGGCGTAGATAACACGACTGGTGCGAAGTTGAGAATTGATGTAATCCCGGCTTCGATCAACGCATCAGCCGCACTTTGTGCTGCCGCAGAAGAAGTGGTGATCACACCGATATTTACTTTTTCGTCTCGCACAATATTCTTAAGGTCGGCGACGTCGCCAACTGTTAATGAACTTGTCGTACGACCAATTTTCTTTGGGTCATTATCTACGATTCCGACAACAGGAAATCCGCGCGATAAAAAGCCGTCAAATTTGGCAAGTGCACAACCCAAGTTGCCCGCACCGACAACAACCACATTCCATTCACGCATTAAACCAAGTTCACGTTTAATTTGATAAATCAAATAAGTAACTTCGTATCCAACGCCTCGTGTGCCATAGCTTCCGAGATAAGAAAGATCTTTTCGAACCTTGGCTGCATTCACTCCTGCGAGTGCTGCAAGTTCGTCGCTTGAAAATTGCAGAACATTTGTGGCCGCAAGGTTATTGAGTATTTGCAGATAAATAGGTAGACGAGCAATTGCTGCGTCGGGGATTTTGCGTCGTTGAAGTTGTGTCATGAACTTCAGGGTAGGGCTTAGTGCATTAATTCACAAAGTCAGAAGCGCTATTTTTAGGTCCCACTGGTCAAGACTTTTGTCACGAGAGTTATCGTTCGGTAGTGCTAATTAAAGTCATTGCGGCCTCGGCTGACCAAACAAATGCGACCTTTGCTGGCGCGGCGGCACTCATAGCTATTGCCTTTGCCTTAATCACTTTTGATCGCTGGCATATTCGCGGTCAAGCCCACGAACTTGTCTGGACAATTGCAATGATCCTGTTTGCCGGCGGGTCGTTCGCCTTATGGTGGGCCGAAGCAACCGGCTGGACATTATTTGTTTTTAAAATATTTTTCGTTACCGGCGCAGTGCTCAACGTCGCGTGGCTCGCACTAGGAACAATTTATTTGTTGACCAGTACAAAAATTGGAGACCAAATCCGTGCATATTTGACATGTTTCAGCGCATTCGCTGTTGGTGTTGTTTTAATGGCGCCGGCAAAAAGAGAAATAGTCGACGGCGAGTTTCCTTCAGCACGCGAATTGTTCGGTGTGCTTCCGCGGGTTCTAGCCGCAGTTGGGTCAGGTGTTCCTGCACTAATAATAATTTTTGGTGCGCTTTGGTCAAGCTTTCGAGTCATCCGAAAAACTACGCCGACAATTTCTGGTTCTGATGTGCGAATTGTTTTGCACCCTAAGCGACTAGCGCTCGGCAATGTTCTTATCGCAACAGGCACCCTCGTTCTTTCAGCAAGTGGTTTAGTGGCAGGTCGTCTGGGCAAAGATCGCGGATTCGCCGTCACTTTGCTGATCGGCTTGTGTATTTTATTTGCAGGATTCTTGGTCGCGAGCAACTCTGCGCGCAAGAGTTCTGGTGCTAGTACTAGCGAAAGTTACTAGCGAATCACGAGCGAGAGAATTCCCGCTGCAAAAATCACAAGTAGTAGCAACGCGATCGTCAAAGTTGTTGCTGGTCGCATGATCTCAAGATTAACGAGTCGGACTAATTTTTACCGCAGTAGTAACTGAAACATTTGTTTGTGCAGCAGAATCGCTAGACCGTGACAACACGACTAAATCTCCTTGGCCGATTTGTAGTTCGGTTGCGGCCGATCCACGATCAACACAAAGCGAGAGCATTCCGTACGAATCAATAACCAGTCCGATTCCACTGCCGATTTGATCATAACTTCGCACAATTTTCAGCGCACGCACAATTGGTTCACGAGTTGCACTTGCCCCACTCATCAATGAACCAATTTCGACACGCACAACATCACCAAAATCTGCCACTTCATCTGGGCCGATATTTAGCTGACAGTTACCAAATCGATCAACCCAAGTAACTTCTCCATGCAACGCACCTTTTTCTTCGCGTGGCAGTGGCACAACACCAGGAAGCAATAGAGCAGGGTCAATCATTTCGCCGAGTTCACTCAGGTCTACGCCGTTGCAAAGATGCGCTGCAACCGGCCCAAAAATATCGCGTCCAGCAAATGTTTCGCCAGGCGCGTCAAGGTGATAATCGGTATTGGTCAAACACACTGCTCGGCCAGCACCACCAGCCAAGGCAATCGCCATCGCCAATAGACCATTGTCTGGTCCGACAAAGACACCTTTGCCGTCGGCGACTTCAACAGCAACTGCGCGACGTGCCGAACCAACGCCCGGATCAACGACTGCAAGCACAACACCGCTTGCGACATAAGAAACTGCGCGAGCAAGCGACAACGATCCTGCACGCACATCAAATGGTTCAATCTCGTGAGTCAAATCAATAACACGACAATGCGGAGCGATTTCATAAATCACACTTTTAACAACGCCAACAAATTCATCACGCGTGCCATAGTCAGACAAGAACGAAATTGAAGAATACTTATTTGTCATGAGCGTCTAACGCTACTGAGAAACGTAAGAGCCGGTGCCAACCCCCCGACGGCACCGGCTCAAACGGCGCAACCCTTGCGGGCGCGACTCCCATTGGGGGGTTACCCCTTCTGGTGATCTTGCGACATTTCTATTCTCACTTTAGACACATTTAACCGCTACACAGCAAAATCTGATAGAAATTATTAAGATTTTTTAAACACCAAATTTATTCACCTAGCTCTACACTTCGAGCAGTTGCAGCACGTACTGCTGCTGCGATAATTTCTGCGAATTGTTTGCTTTGTAATTCGGCAATGCCAGCGGCAGTTGTGCCATTTGGTGAAGTTACGTTTTGACGTAATTTCGAAGGACTTTCTGAACTTTGAGCAAGAAGCGCCGACGATCCAACCAATAATTGCCTCACAAGAGTATTTGAAATTTCTGAAGATAAGCCTTGTTGAACTCCGGCCGAGATCAAAGCCTCGGCAAGCAAAAAGACATAGGCCGGTCCGCTGCCTGAAAGCCCAGTAACGGTATCCAGCAAACTTTCTTCGACTACGACGACAATTCCGACACTTTGCAAAATTTCTTTTGCCCAATTTATTTGTTCGACCGAACACGATTGACCTGCACTGATCGCCGATGCGCCCTGGCCAACTATTGCCGGCGTATTCGGCATTGCTCGTATAACTGAGATTGAATTACCACAAGCACTTTCAAGAGAAGCGATAGTTACTCCGGCGGCAATTGACAACACTTGCTTAACACCAGAATTGTTTAGTAGTGAGCAGACTGCAACAACGTCGTTTGGCTTGACGGCAATTATCGCTGACTCGCAGTTTTGCATCTGCTCAACAATTTGCACACCAGGAAAATCTTTTTGAAGAACTTTTCTGCGCTCAGCACTTGCTTCAACGATTACTAATTCTGCTGGTTTAAGTTTTTTGCTGAGCAAACCTCGGGCTAACGCTGCCCCCATGTTGCCGCCACCGATTATCACCAAAGATGGACTACTCATAACAAGATCACATTGATCAGGCTAGTTAGACACACTCGAACCACCTAACGGCTTCCCCGACCGCCCGGTAGTTCGAGTGCTACCGCGTTGTGTGCGCATGGCCGCTGCCTTGGCAAAGCCAATCTCTAACAAATTCCAGAAAAGTTGCTCGACCACCGAGTACAGGGTGCCGATCGCACGATCCAGTTCTTTTTCAGTAAGTGCCGTGAGCACAAGTTCGCCTCGAAGGAATATTGCATCCTCGATGCCGATTGAAAAATGCGCACCAACAAGTTTTTCATTTCGACGCAAAAGTGTCTCGTATAAAAGTTCTGCATTTTGTTCAGGTGCTGGCATTACATAAGTTTCGTAGCGCAATGTTCTCTGACCGAGCGTCAACCAAATCGTTGTAAAATCTTTTTCTTCTCCACGCATTCTCACAAACCATCTGATTTCATCACCTTCGGCGCGGTCAATTGATTCGATATTCGTATAATTAGCGCGAATCCGTCCTAGCCATTCGTCAATCTGTCTTTCGACACGCGCAATTGCTGCATCGTCGAATAAATCGCTCACAAGATTAAGAGCAGGCGACCAGTTGACGTGCCTCAAGAGCGTCATAGACACCGATGACGCTTGCGGCCGTAGATGCCCAAGAATAATTTCGTGCACGATGCGCTGCATGAGTACCCATAGACAGACTCAAAATTGAGTCGTCAAGCAATCGCGCCGTGTAGCGAGCAAACGTTTCGATATCACGATTTTTAACCACATAACCTGTTCGCTCATGTTCGACAAGATTTAAAAGTCCGCCGACTGCACTGGCTACAACCGGAATTCCACATGCTGCTGCTTCAAGAGCAACGAGACCAAAACTTTCACTTCGTGACGGCACCAGAACAACATCGGCAGCACGATAATAAGTACTTAACAAATGGTGGGGTTGCGGTGCAACAAAATGCACGCGACCTGTTAATCCAAGTTCGCTAATCAATCGTTGAACATGAGTGGTTTCACTTGTACCGAACGCACCGCTTGCGCCGCCGACAACCATCAGTTCAGCATCAGTGCGCTCGAGTGCGGCGAGGGTTTGTACAGCAACGTCTACACCCTTAAGTGGTTGAATGCGTCCAACAAATAAAAGCAATGGCTTGTTGCCCCATCCGAGCGCGTGACGCGCACCTTTTCGATCACCTGGCGAGAAGAACGCAGTGTCAACACCTGGTGATGCAACAGTTACTGCTCCTGGCGATTTGCCGTAAAGCGCGCGAAACTGACTTAGCTCTTCTGGACAACTTACGCAGATCGCATCAGCGCATCCAATAATTTCAAGTTCGGCACGCTCACGCACCACCGATTCAGTGTCGCCGCCAAGAGACTTAACTCTTGCCAAAGTGTGAAACGTTGTAACAAGCGGCAATCCAAGTTGATGCTTGAGACGATGACCGACCAAACCCGACAACCAATAGTTGGCATGCAATACATCTGTGCCACCGTTTTGCTCAATGTGTATCGCAACCAACTGTGTAAATTCGTCTACGACGTCAAGTAATTCGTCTTTCGAAAGATCAAACTTTCCGGCCTTAATGTGAACAACTTTATGGTTTGGCTCAACATCAACGACTTCTGGCAAACCTTCACACCAAGCACGCGTATAAGTAGTGCACTGCAAACCAGTTTGGGCCATTGCCGAAACAAGTTCACGGACATAAACGTTCATCCCGCCACCGTCGCCCACGCCCGGCTGAGCCAAAGGTGACGTGTGCATCGAAATAATTGCGACGCGTTTCATTGAACTATAAAACCTATCGTTTTAGTCGGGTTTTGCCTCTACCGAGCTACTGAGACTTACCAGCAAAGCCCGCGAAGTTGCCTTAATTTTTAGTCAGTTAATAAAGAATCAACATTGACGCCACCATCTTTGTAGCGCTTGACAAGTTCAGTAGTTAGAGCATCAATTGATCCAAATAGTGTTTTGCGCTCAACCGAGCGAGACATTTCGAAACTTGAGAGTTGTTGAACGACACTTTCGAGTGACTGGTCATCGAGTGTGCGTAATTCACCGAAACCAATCGCTTCACAAAGTTTTTCGAGTTCTACAACGAGTGGATCTTCGGCGGAAATATTTGTCTCGCGCGGCGGACGCGATGATCCACCACCTCGCTCTTGACCAAACACATTTGCAATGTCAGCGACACTTATCCCTGAAGCCGGCGTGCCATCTACGCGTCGACGCTGCTCATCACGGGCCAAATCACATCGACCTTGGGCCATTCGGCGAACAAATGAAATTACATCTTCTTGCATTTGAAGTGCCGCGCGAGCAACTCTGATTTCAGCCGTTGATAAAGATTCAGCGTTCGAAATATCTGTCACAAACTTCCTCCAGAGACTGGTGGCAATACTGCCACTTCGTCAGAGTCACTAACGGCAGTGGTGCCATTGGCTTCTTCACCGTTCAGCCAGACTCGACAAGTGCTCAAAACTTTTGCAAAATCTCCGCCAAACTCAAGCACCGCAGTCTGCAACACTTCATCGATTGTGCATCCTGCAACATCTCGACTGGGAGTGCCAGCAGCCTGTCGCGCTGAGGCAAAAAGTAACAACCGTGCCATCCACTAAGCGTATCTAAGCCACTACCCTGCGTTGAGTGACTACGCAAGTTGAAACCAGTTCGATCACTCGACTGCTTGTTCTGCGACACGGTCAATCCGAATGGAATGCCCTAGGTCGATGGCAAGGTCAGGCCGACATTGAACTAACTCAACAAGGTATTTCTGAAGCCAGTGAAGCCGCTGAAAAACTCGGAACATTTGATTTGATTGCAACAAGTTCATTGCAGCGCGCGCGTCGAACTGCAGAAATAATCGCCGCCGCACATGGTGTCGACGATTTAATTATTGATGATCGACTCAAAGAGTCTTATATCGGGCCTTGGGAAGGTCTGACCTACGACGAAATTGAATCGGGATGGCCCGGCCACCTGAATGCACGAAAAATGCCTGAAGGTTTTGAACCCAATGAAAGTGTGTTGCAGCGAATGACAGAAGTGTTCATTGATCTTGCCGATAAATGTCGTGGCGGACAAGCACTAATTATTAGCCACAGCGGTGTTATCCGCACAATGCGCCGCTCACTTCATGTCACTGATACGCGTCTTGAAAATCTGGGTGGATGCTGGTTTGATATTGACTCAAATAATCGGTTAAGTGCCGGACGAATTGTTGCAGTTATTGGTGAACTTAACTCAAGTGAATCACTTTAAAGTAGCAACCTGTGCTTAGTCGTTGGCTTGATGACTCATATTCAAATATCGTCAAAAAAAATATCACCGCTCTGACCGCGGCGCGCCTGACGACAAACGCTTGCTATAGATTCACTCCGCCATTTATCGCAATCATTGCCAAAGGTTTCAATGTTTCACTTTCTGAAATTGGCGTGGCACTAACAGTCTCAGAACTATCGGGTTTGCTTTCGCCGTTTATCGGTCGATTTGTGGATCGTCTTTCACGCCGAACTGCAATGCTCGCAGGCCTGATCGGGATAGCAACTGGCGCTCTAGTCGCTGGAGTTTCACCAAACCTAATTGGGTTCACAATTGGTGTGACGACGATCAGTATCACTAAAAACTTCTTTGATCTCGGCATGTCCGGCTGGATCTCTGATCATGTCGCTTACGAAAAACGTGGACGAATCATCGGTCTTACAGAAATTTCTTGGGCGCTCGGGTTGTTGCTGGGTGTCTCAATTATGGGCATCATCACGGCATTGTTTTCGTGGCGTGTTGGATTCATGACAGGAGTTATCGGTGTTTTGATTTCAACTTCTTTTATTGCATCTCGAATCAAGACTGAACCTCATGAAATTTCTTCGCGTGCCGTTGACGATGGGGTGCGTTTAAGTGGTCGAGCATGGTTAGTCGTTGCAACAATGTTTGCCACGATGTGTGCAAGTCAATGCATCTTTATAACTTTTGGTGCATGGCTCGGAGACGAATTTAATTTCGGTGCACTTGGAATCGCTGCAGTTGGTTTTAGTTTTGGTCTGGTTGAACTTTACGCATCATTAACTAGCGCCAGCAAAACTGACAAATGGGGAAAAGAGAGAAGCATCGCAATTGGCTCGCTGATCATGGTGCCTGGCGGCTTAATGCTGGCTGTTGTGTCGGACAATTTAATTGCCGGACTAATTGCATTGATGATTTATATCTTGGGTTTCGAATTTGCAGTTGTAAGTATGTTGCCACTGGCAACTCATCTCGTGCCAAAACGACCTGGAAGTGGCCTTGGATTAGTAATCGGCGCTGGCACTCTTGGTCGTGGCGTGATGAGTCTTGTAGCCACACGTGCCTACGAAACAAGTAACGGAATCGCACTGCCTGCATTGATCGGGGCTGTCTCGGCTGCGGTTGCAACGCTGTTGATGTTTATTTACCACCGACGTGGTGGGCTGGTTCATGCAGAGAACTAGCGGAGTCTAAATAATCGCCAATCGATAACCGCTCAGCCTTTGTATCGATTCGTAATCGGCAGACGACGATCTTTGCCAAATGCCTTAGTACTAACTCGCACGCCAGGAGGTCCTTGACGGCGTTTATATTCATTGACGTCAACCAAGCGTGAAATACGTTTTACAAGTTCAGCGTCATAACCAAGTGCAATTATTTCTTGTGCAGTTGCATCTTCTTCGATGTACAACCCAAGAATCAAATCTAAAATATCGTATGGCGGCAGGCTTTGGTCATCGCGTTGATCAGGTCGCAACTCAGCCGAAGGCGCTTTGTCGATGATCGTACGTGAAATGACTTCACGATTAGATTTTGTGTTGATGAACTCGCATAATTCATAAACTTTTGTCTTAAATAAATCTCTGATGACGGCATATCCACCAACCGAATCGCCATACAAAGTGAAGTATCCAACAGCTATCTCACTCTTGTTGCCAGTTGTCAATACCATCCAGCCAAATTTGTTTGAGAGTGCCATCAATGTTGTGCCGCGCACACGACTTTGCAAGTTTTCTTCAGTCAAATCGGCTTGACGGTTAGCGAAACTTGGCTTGAGCATTTCTAAATATGAAGTAAATGCAGGCTCAATTGAAATTGTTTGCATTTCAATACCTAAAGATGTTGCTAGGTCTTGCGCATCGGTACGCGAGCCAGGCGAAGAATAACGAGATGGCATTGAGACACCATGCACATGGGTCGCCCCAAGAGCTTCGACGGCGATTGCTGCAACAAGTGCCGAGTCAACACCACCAGACAAACCGATAACTACATCGGTAAAACCATTTTTCAAAACATAATCACGCGTACCAACCACAAGCGCTGAATGCACTTGGGCGATCTCGCTTAACGGTTCATCTACTTCTCCTCGAGTTTGTATCGGTGCCGATACGGATCGTGAAGTCGGTAAATCTAAGTCGCAAACGAGAAGCGCTTCTCCAAATTGATTTGCACTCGCGATAAGTGTGCCGTCGCCTGCCAAGATCATCGAGCCGCCATCAAAAACAAGCTCGTCCTGTCCGCCGACTTGATTGACATAGGCAACAACACATTTGTTGTCGCGCGCTCGAGCACTAAGCATTTCGTGACGCACACTGAGTTTTCCGCCGTGAAACGGTGAGCCGTTGATATTTATATTTAGTACTGCACCCAGCGATGCTTGCGCTGCAACTGGTCCATTGGCATCCCAGATGTCTTCGCAGATTGTCACACCAACACAAACATTGTTAATCATAAATAATGGATTATCAACGCCGACTTTAAAATATCTCTGTTCATCAAACACGTTGTAGTTCGGTAATAGATGTTTGCGATACACGCCTAACACGGCACCGTTACGACAAACAGCCGCAGCATTAAAAATTTCTCCAGAGTTCTCATCGCGATCAACAAAACCAATTACGGCAACAGTGTCTCCAATTATTGTGACTATTTTTGCGAGAGCTGTCAGGTTGTCGGCGACAAATCCATCTTTCAAAACGAGATCTTCGGGTGGATAACCGGTCACCGACAACTCGGGAAACGCCACGAGATCACATTTAGCGACAACAGCCTGGTTGTAGTAGTCAAGAATTTTCGCCGAGTTATCGGACAACGCCCCAACTGTTGGGTTGATTTGGGCAAGCCCAACACGTAATTTCACGAAATCAGCCACAGTTTCAGGCTACCCAGCCAAAAACTTCACACGCCGTTTACATTCGGACGATGGTTCAGAGACTCTGATCAGCAAAACTATGAGGGTTCCGAATGTGTCGACGTGGCGCATTCCTTACGAAAGGAAACTTCATGGCATATCAAGCTGAGTACATCTGGGTAGACGGCGTAAAGCCAACTCCAACTTTGCGATCGAAAACAAAGATTATTGAAAATGGTACGAAAGCGTTACCGATTTGGGGATTCGACGGATCCTCGACAAGCCAAGCAACAGGTGAAGCATCGGATTGCATTCTTAATCCAGTTTTCAGTTGCAAGGATCCAATTCGTGGCGGAAAAAATATTCTTGTGATGTGCGAAGTATTAGTTGCTTCAACCGGAAAACCGCATCCAACAAACTCACGAGCCGCATGTGCTGCTGTTGCAAAAAAATATGCCGCTGAAAAAATGATTTACGGCATCGAGCAGGAATACACGATGATGCGACTCAACGGTCGACCATTTGGTTTTCCAGAACTTTCTGGCGAACCAGTACCGCAAGGTCCTTATTATTGTGGCGTCGGCGCAGGTCGAGTAATGGGTCGAGACATTGTCGAGATTCATACTGAGATGTGTCTTGAAGCAGGTCTTCATATTTCTGGAACCAACGCAGAAGTTATGCCTGGCCAATGGGAATTTCAAATTGGTCCAGTTGATGCGTTACTTGTTAGCGATGAGTTGCATGTCGCACGTTGGTTATTGCATCGCATCGCCGAAGATTATGACGTAGTTATTTCGTTGGATGCAAAGCCACAAAAAGGAGACTGGAACGGAGCTGGTTGTCATACCAACTTCTCGACAAAAGCAATGCGCACGAATTACAAAGCGATCGACGACGCATGCAAAGCACTTGGTACTCGTATCAATGAGCATGTGAGCAACTACGGTCACGACATCGAAAGCCGTCTAACTGGTAAACACGAAACAGCGCCATACAACAAATTCACTTACGGTGTTTCTAATCGCGGTGCATCAGTGCGAATTCCATGGCAGGTTGCTCGCGACCAAAAGGGTTACGCCGAGGATCGTCGTCCAAATGCAAATATGGATCCGTACATTGTTACGCAACTAATTCTTGAAACAGTTTGCGGCAAACTAAAGACCGTAAAGACTGCCTCAAAGAAGTCGGCTAAAAAGAAAACCAAAAAGAAGTAACTATCTAGCCGTCGTTGCCCGAGTAAATCTCGTCGCAACGACGGCAGACTGTACCCATGCGTTTTAACAGAAACGAGTGCTGAGATGATTGAACAGCAACGTGACTACGTCTTGCGAACTGTTGAAGAACGCGGTATTCGCCTCGTGCGGCTTTGGTTTACTGATGTTCTAGGCAATTTGAAAAGTTTTGCGATTAGCCCTGCAGAAATGGAGAACGCGCTTAACGACGGAATGATTTTTGACGGTTCGGCAATTGACGGCTTCAGTCGTGTGCAAGAAAGTGATGTTCTCGCGCTTCCGGATGCCAACACGTTTGAAGTTTTGCCGTGGGTTGATCCAAAAGGAGCCGAGGCTCGAGTTTTCTGTGATGTCGCAAAATTAGATGGCACACCGTTTGATGGTGATCCACGCCAAGTTTTACGCCGCAACTTAAACGCTGCTCGTGAACTTGGTTACCAGTTCTATGTCGCGCCAGATATCGAATATTTTTATTTTGATCCACCAACAGTAGATTCGCGACCTGTTCCACTTGATGAGGGTGGATTTTTTGATTTAACAAGCACAGATATCACAAGTTCGTTGCGCAAAGAAACTATTCGCACATTAGAAACGATGAGTATCCCAGTTGAGTACAGCTTTCATGAAGATGCACCAAGCCAGCACGAAATAGATTTACGACACACCGATGCGCTGACGATGGCAGACAGCGTGATGACTTTTCGATTAGTCGTAAAAGAAATCGCGGCTCTTCATAACGTGCATGCCACCTTCATGCCAAAGCCTCTTGAAGGCGTGCAGGGTTCGGGCATGCACTTGCACCTGAGTTTGTTTAAAGATGAGCAAAACGCCTTTCATGATGCTGACGATCCGTACAACCTTTCAGAAACGGCAAAGCAATTTATGGCTGGGTTGTTGCGGCACGCTGCAGAGATTACTGCGATCACGAATCAAACTGTCAATAGTTACAAACGCTTGGTTCCTGGCTTCGAAGCACCAGTACATATTTCGTGGGCGCGAAATAATCGCAGTGGTTTAATTCGTGTGCCGATTCAAAAACGAAATAGCGAGCAAGCGACACGAATTGAATACCGCTCACCCGATCCAGCATGTAACCCTTATCTTGCATTTTCGGTAATTCTCGCAGCGGGCTTACGCGGAATAAAAGAAGGCTACGAACTTCCTCAAGAGGCTGATGCCAATCTCTTTGAAATGGGCGACGACATGCTTGCCAAATTGAGTATTGAGCAACTTCCACAATCAATGTCTGACGCATTACGTGTGATGGAGCGATCAGAACTCGTAGCCGAGGCTCTTGGTGAGCATATTTTCGAGTGGTTCTTACGAAATAAACGTGCAGAGTGGCGCGGCTATAAAACCCATATCAGCCAGTACGAAATAAATCGTTACTTGCGTTCGCTCTGACACGACAATGATTAGCGACACAACTCGATTACTCGCGGTATTTCCAGATCCAGCGCCGATTGATGTCGCTCGCACCCTAGATCTTTCTGGTTATTCATGGAAGGCAATTAAAAATAGTGACGCACTCAGTCAACTTGAGCCCACAACTGGCTGGGCTGGAGCCGTGGTCGATTGCAGCCAAGATCCTGAATCTGGCTGGGCATTGTGCCGTTCGCTTCGCAGATGTGACTTGCCAGTTAATCGAATAATCGTTCTGGTCAGCGGCGCGCAACTTGCCGATTTAGAAATGCGTGACGATCTATTTGATGACTTTTGCTTAGCGCCAGTTCATCCGCGAGAACTTGATTCGCGCTTGAGACATCTCTTCTACACAGAGTTGTCTGTTTCTCGAGAATCTTTAATCGAATACGGCGGACTTGTGCTCAATACCGAAACTTATCAAGCATCATTCGGTGGCGCATCGCTTGACCTCACATATATGGAGTACGAGTTGCTTAAATTTCTTGCCCAGAATCCTGGCAAAGTATTTAGTCGTGAAATTTTACTTTCGCGTGTTTGGGGTTACGAATATTATGGTGGTGCGCGAACAGTAGATGTGCATATTCGTCGATTGCGTGCAAAGTTGGGCGAAGAACATGCCAACTTGATCGAAACAGTTCGAAGCGTTGGATATCGCTTCGGCCAATCTAAATGGTCCTCATAACACCGCATTTTGTTACTTCTAATGTGGTGCAATTAATTGTTTTAAAGGCGAGACTATAACTAGTGCCAACAACTAAGACTTCAACAGTGCAGGTTGACCTGAGTCTTACTGGCATGTCGTGCAATGCCTGTGCCGCAACAATCGCAAAAGGTTTAAACAAACTCGATGGCGTAGATGCAACAGTAAATTTTGCAACAGAATCTGCCAGAGTCAACTTCAACTCTGGGGCAACAACTTCGACGGCGTTAATTGACGCAATTACTTCACTTGGCTATGGCGCTCGTCTTTTAGAGGACACAACACCAGAAATGCTCGATGCCGAAACTAACGAGCGAGTGGCAATGTTGTTGACCCGGCTAACAGTTTCAGTTGCACTCGCAATACCAGTTGTGTTGTTGTCAATGATTGCAAATTTAGAGTTCAAGAATTGGCAGTGGTTAGCACTCGTACTCAGCGCCCCCGTCGTTACGTGGGGAGCATGGCCATTTCACCGTGCCGCACTAATGAACGCACGACACCGAGCAACCACGATGGACACTTTGATTTCAATTGGAATCTTTGCTTCTACCGCATGGTCAATTTGGGCAATTGTTTGGGGCGATGCAGTGTCAATGACATATCGCGGCTCGGCGCACTCCATGAGCATGAATATGAAAAGTATGTCCGGCGACAGCACGCACATTTATTTAGAAGTTGCTGTAGCAGTAACTGTGTTTTTGCTCGCAGGAAGATACTTTGAAGCTCGAGCCAAACGTCATGCAGGAGATGCGTTGAGATCACTGCTTGCGCTCGGCGCTCGACATGCCACGATTATAAAAAATGGCGAAGAACTAACTATTGAAGCAGCACTTGTTCGTGTTGATGACATCATCGTCGTTCGCCCAGGCGAAATAATTCCTGCGGATGGCGTTGTAGAAGAAGGCACTTCAGCACTCGACGTTTCGATGCTTACTGGCGAAAGTGTGCCGCTCGAAGTAAAACCCGGAAGCATCGTTACTGGAACGACGGTTAATCTCACTGGTCGTTTAATTATCCGCGCGACTCGTGTTGGCGCCGAAACAACTTTTGCACAAATAACTCGGTTAGTACGAGACGCACAAACAACAAAAGCACCCGTTCAGAGACTGGCTGACCGTGTCAGTGGAGTATTCGTGCCGACCGTAATCGGATTATCAATAGCAACATTCATCGCATGGTATTTCTTGGGTACATCTACGACTAATGCATTTACCGCATCGGTCGCTGTGCTAATTATTGCTTGCCCGTGCGCACTTGGCTTGGCAACACCCACTGCATTGATGGTCGGCAGTGGTCGCGCTGCACAAATGGGAATCGTAATTAAAGGTGTAGATGTTTTGCAAAGCACACGACGAGTTGACACAGTTGTATTCGACAAAACCGGAACGATCACAACTGGTGTAATGCAACTCGTTGATATCGTCTGCTCGCTTGGTTCAAATCGTGAAGAAGTGTTGTTATACGCGGGTGCTCTTGAACATGCCAGTGAGCATCCAGTTGCACGGGCAATCGCAAATGCTGCTCGCTCTGAACTCGGTCAGTTGCCAAATGTAAGTGATTTTGCTTCATCACCCGGAATGGGCACAACCGGAATTGTCAATGGACACAAAATCATGGTTGGGCGTGAGTCGTTATTTAGCAAAACTTTGGTAATTATCCCTGGAGATCTGCGTGATGCTCTTTCGCATGCGCGCAACGGCGGCAACACCGCCGTATTGGTTGTTATTGACGGATCAGTTAAAGCGGTTTGCGTTGTCGCTGATCAACCAAAACCAACTAGCGCAATTGCAATCGCCGAACTTCGCAAACTTGGTTTGCGCTCTGTTCTTTTAACTGGCGATAATCACGCAACTGCATTAGCGATCGCTCAACAAGTTGGCATCGAAGGCGACGAGCAACACGTGATCGCCGGAGTTCTTCCAGACGAAAAAGTTCGTGTTGTCGCTGACCTGCAACAGCGAGGATATGCAGTTGCAATGGTCGGCGACGGAGTTAACGATGCCGCTGCTCTCGCCCAGGCCGATGTCGGAATCGCAATGGGAACTGGCACCGATGTGGCGATGAACGCTAGTGATCTGACAATTGTTAGCGGTGATTTGCGATTGGTCGCTGATGCGATTTTGCTTTCGCGAGCAACATTACGCACAATCACAGCAAACGTCTTTTGGGCTTTTGCATATAACACTGCGGCTATTCCACTTGCAGCACTCGGCTATATGAATCCGATGTGGGCTGGATTAGCAATGGCATTTTCGAGCATTTTTGTTGTCACGAATAGTTTGCGCTTGCGCTCGACAAAACTTACACAGCACACCGCGTTCGTACACGCAACTCGCTAATAGCTTTTGCTCGCCAAGCGCGTGCAGTTCGTTCGGCAACCCCATACCTCGATGCAATCATCGTTGCGCTGTCTCCACTCGCAACTGCGCGCAGAATTTCGATGTGCTTTGGATCAATACCCTGCTCTAACGCCACAGCGATAAGTTGATCCAAACTTATTTCTTGTTCAAGTTCTTGTTCTGGCGCGGCAACAAATTCGCAAAGCACATATGGATCCATCGGAATAACTTTGTAGCGCTTTGAACGATTGCCGTGCACGAATGCAAAATATTCGCTGTCACGAACCAGATTTGATGCAACTTTATTTGGGCGGCGATGCCAAGGATATTTTCGGATCACTCCCCAAGCGCTGGGTAAAATATCGGCGATTGCACTGTCGATTCCACCGTCAACGATTCGACCACGTCGGCGGGCAATTGCCAAAAGTGGTGGCAAAATTCTTTGCAAAACAATTCGAGCCGCAAGTTCATCGCTGGTCGCCTGCTTAACCAATAACCACAAATATTGATCACCTTGCGAATCATCGCGGGCAGTATTGAAACCTGCTCGAACTAACACCTCATCGAGATGAGCAACCTTTGCACCTGGGAGAGACCATGAATTGACAATTTCAAGTTCTCGGTTTCGGTCGCTCATAAGTTGCCATTCTTTGATCAGGCGTGAAACTGGACTGGCCGGACGTTGTGCGAGGCCTGGGCTCCATACAAGTAACGGCTGATTTGTGGTTATTTTTTGCTGGGTTGTCGTGAGTTGTGTCATGCACAACATCGTGCGAATTAACACCACTGCGACTAGCCCGCGCAGTCTCACCGAAACTCTCACTGCTAGAAATATTTTGTGATTAGACCATAATTAGATCATGAGAATTACTTTGCCATCAGGCACGCAGTGCGAAATTGACAAAACTGTCCAGAATCCAACCATGGGTTTGGTCATTGCCCCAGATATTTTTGGTCTCCGAAAATTGTTTGATGATCTAGTTGCTCGCTTGGCAACCGAATGGAATATGGCGGTCTGTGCTGTTGAACCATTTCCCGATCACATATTAGGAACAGAAATTGAGCCTAGATTTGTTGCTGCATCAACACTCAGTGATGAACTGCACTTACGAGATTTGCATCAGGCAGCAGATGCACTCGGCACACCAACTGTTGGTCTGATGGGTTTTTGTATGGGCGGAATGTATTGCTTCAATTCAGCACGCTCTGCAAGATTTAACAAAATTGTTTCGTTCTACGGAATGATTAAAGTTCCACAAGGTTGGCAAAGTTCAACACATGCAGAGCCACTTGATTATTTACAAAACGGCAACGCTGACCGTGTCTTAGCAATTATCGGTGGAAAAGACCACTACACACCACCGGCAGATGTTGCAGAATTAAAAAATGTTGGCGTACGCACCGAAATTTATCCAGATGCTGAGCACGGTTTTGCTCACGACGCGTCGCGACCTGCACATCGCCATCAAGATTCAGCAAGCGCTTTCGCTCATGCGCAAGACTGGCTAGTTAATTAGCTAGCTCGCATTTCAAGTTTTTGGCGAATCAAGATTCGATAGCGACGATCATGTTGTTCGATCCAGCCAAGTCGAATGAAACTTGCAATTGCCTTGTTAACTCTTTCACGAGAAGCGCCGACCATTCCGGCAAGTTCTTCTTGAGTGATCGGCAAAACAAATTCGTCTTTACCGTCGGATAACTCAAGTAACCGCTTCGCAGTGCGGCCAGTCACATCTAAGAACACACTGTCAGAAAGAACTTCGTCCATAACTCGCAACCTTGTAGCGAGCAACTTAGTAACGCCCCAGAGCATCGACGGATTTGATTGCAAATGTTTGCGCACAATCAAATATGGAATCTGCAGTACAGATGATGGCTCAATCGCTCGAGCCATTGCACTTCGCTTGCCATTGTCAAGTAATGCAAGTTCGCCAAACAAGTCGCCGCGCTCCATTAAAGCAAGCATGCTCTCGCGACTATCTAACGGACGGTTGCCGATCGCAATCGCGATTCGTCCAGATAACACGATGTACATAAATTCTGGAGTGTCGCCCTCGTTAAACAGCACATCACCACGCTGTAGGTTTTTTGTTTCACCGCTCGCCGAAATTAGACCAAGTACATCGGCTGGTGTTTCTGCAAAGAACGCACTACCTGCAAGAAGTTCTTCGTGTGCCATAAGCCCTTGACGGTACTACCCTAAATGAGCGTGAACACCGTGCCAACTCAACGAGTTGGCGAAAAGATTTGGACGATCGTCGTCGCTGCTGGCTCAGGCACTCGGTTTGGTAGCCCAAAACAATTTGAACTAATTAATGAGCGTCGGGTCGTGGATTGGGCCGTAGAGACAGCCCGCGCCTCAAGCGACGGTGTGGTTGTGGTTTTACCAGCGGCGCAAGCGCAACGCGAGGGAGGCGTAGTCGGCGGATCGACGCGAAGTGCCTCGGTTCGTTGCGGCTTGGCGGCGGTGCCGTCGGATGCAACGATCATTTGCGTTCACGATGCTGCTCGCCCGTTTGCTTCAGAATTCTTATTTCACGAAGTCGTAGATGCTGTTTGTGCGGGTGCTGATGGCGCAGTGCCGGGGCTACCAGTAGTCGACACTATTAAATTTATTTCAAGTGACAATGTCGTGATTTCAACTCCAGATCGTTCACAAATCGTTGCCGTGCAAACACCTCAAGCATTTCGTGCAAATGTTTTACGAGTTGCACATTCATCAAATCCAGAAAGCACCGACGACGCAACATTGGTCGAAACAAATGGTGGTCGTGTTTTGATTGTTCACGGTGACCCTCTGAATCGCAAGTTGACTACACCTGAAGATTTGAACTGGGCTCGCGCAATTACCCGCGGCGAAGTGTAAGGATTTAGTAATGACGATGCGAGTTCGAGTTGGGCAAGGCTTTGATATTCACCGCTTCGTTGACGAATCAGATACAAATCGAAAACTGATTTTGGGTGGCGTTCATTTTGTTAACGAACGAGGACTTGTTGGCCATAGCGACGCTGACGTCATCGCGCATAGCGTCGCCGAAGCAATTCTTGGAGCATGTGGACTCGGAAATATCGGCGAGCACTTTGCTGATACTGATCCAAAATGGAAAGATGTTGACTCACTGCAAATTCTTGCCAATGTTTCAAAAATGGCTCGCGATAATAATTTTGAAATTGGCAATATTGACTGCAGTGTCGTCTGCGAACAACCAAAAATTTCGGTTCATCGAGACGAGATGCAAAAAAAGTTGAGCGCCGCCGCAGGTGCACCCGTAACTGTCAAAGGTCGTCGCGCCGAAGGTCTTGGGTCACTGGGTCGTAGCGAAGGAATCGCATGTTGGGCAGTAGCCGTGGTGACACAGAATGCTTAGTTTTTAATCATGGCTCAAGATCGAAATAGGCGACCAAACAATCGCAATAAAAGCACTGGCCGAAATCCAAATAGCCCGAAGCGAATAGATCTATCTAGGCGTCCTAATCGATCTGAACGAGGTGGCAGTCGACCTGTTCACAAAGAACATGGTCTTGGCGGTGAACAGATTGAAGGCCGTCAAGCGGTTAGAGAATTATTACTTGGGGCACGACGTAAAGTTCGTGAAATCTGGATTGCAAACGACATCGAGAGCAGTCCAGTGATTGACGATATTTTAGAGATCGCGCGTGATCAACGAGTTCAAGTGATGAACGTTTCACGACGCGAAATAGAACGCGAAGCTCGAAGCGAAGCGCCGCAAGGAATTTTGGCAAAAGCCGCACCACTAGAAGAAACTTTATTGGCTGATCTTTTAATTGCTCCACGCGACAAACCACTTTTATTGGTGGCGATCGACGGAGTTACCGACCCAGGCAATCTCGGAGCAATTTTGCGATGCTGCGACGGCGCCGGAGTTAACGCCGTGGTTCTGCCACGTCACCGCGCCGTTCATATAACTCCAACTGTGGCGAAGTCTTCTGCTGGCGCAATCGAATATTTAAATATGTGTGTCGTCGGTGGACTTCCAAGCGCGTTATCTGAGATGAAAGCTGCGGGCGTGATGGTCGTTGGTTTGGATGATGCTGCAGAAAAAAGTATTTTCGAACTCGGATCAACAGCCAGTGATTCAATCTGTCTTGTGCTCGGTGCTGAAGGACCAGGTTTGTCAAGACTTGTGCGCGAGAGATGTGACTTACTTGTCAATATCCCAATGCTTGGATCGTTATCTTCTTTAAATGTTTCGGTTGCTGCAGCTTTGGCGACTTACGAAATCGTACGAATTCGCAGAAGTTCTAAATAAACGCAATCAGCCGATAAACGCCATACTCCGAATAACTGCCGTACACTGACGGCGAATAAAAACTCGCCGGGGTAGCTCAGTGGCAGAGCAACCGCCTTGTAAGCGGTAGGTCGTGGGTTCAATCCCCACCCTCGGCTCAGCCAAATTTTGCTTAGACCAAGCAGTGTCGCTATTGCTGCAAGCCAATAAGGTAAGTTAAATAGTCATGAACCAAGATCCATCTCGCCCGCGCAGACGAACTTCTGAAAGTCAGCCTCCTCGGGGTGCATCAAATGTCAACTCGACTTTGTCGATCATCATCGCTGTACTCGCAGTTTTGCTTGGATTTTTTATCTTGCGCGATATTCGCAGCGACCAATCTGGTCAGACTTTGCCAGCAGAATCAAACAATACAGTCGCACCGACTGACACAACACCAGTTGAAGTTCCAGTAGCAACAACTCTCGTTTTAACAGCTTTCAAAATTCAAGTTGCGAACGCTTCTGGTATGTCTGGCACCGCTGGGCAACTAACTACTGAGTTGCAAGGTCGTGGCTACATCGTTCAACCTGCGATGAACAAGAGTGAGATCACGCCAAAACAAACTATGACTGTTGTTTATTACCTGCTCGGTAGCGAAGCAGCCGCTGCCGCAGTGGCTAGCGAACTTGGTGGAGTTGGAATCGCCGCAATGCCTGAACCAATTCCGACAGAGACAGGCAAACTTGGTGAAGCCAGTGTGTTGATTCTTCTTGGTAGCGATATCGCTGGCAAACCACTTGGTTCAGGCGCAGCAGCAGTAGTGCCGGTCGCGCCAACAACTACAACTGGTTAATTTAACAGGTTAAAAAACCTTTAAGTTATTTAGCAGCGCGCAAAAGTTGTAGCGCTGCTTGCTCAATGCATTGCAGCGGTTGTTGAATTGCATCCTCGCGACCAAATAGTTCAACAAGACTTACCGCGTTAATTCGACCGCGTACATCTTCGTGAATATCTCCGCAGATAGCAGAGATGCTGATTTTTCGTTCAGCGGCAAGTTCTGACATTGATCCAACTACTTTGCCCGCAAAACTTTCGGTATCCATAAAACCCTCGCCAGTAATAATCAAGTCGACATCTTCTAATAATTCATCAAGTAAAACTTCTTCAGCGACAAGATCAAAGCCTGGTACAAGTTTTGCACCGAGTGCGGCAAGACCTCCAGCCAATCCCCCAGCCGCTCCAGCGCCAGACAACTTAGAAACATCCACACCATAAGTCTCTTGATACATCTGGACAAGACGCTCAAGACGCGTTGTCAAAAACATCACCTGCGCGGGTGATGCACCTTTTTGTGGACCAAAAACTTTTGCTGCGTCAGTAAACGGAGTCGTCACATCACACGCAACTACAAACTCAACACCCTTGAGCCGTGCTGGTGTTTGAATCGCACGCACCGCACCGAGCCCACCATCTGTTGTGGCTGATCCACCAAGACAAACGATGATTCGAGTTGCACCAAGATCTAACGCAGCATCAATAATTTCGCCGGTGCCCGTAGTTGAAGCAGCAACAGCATCATTTCTCTCACTACCTCCTGCGAGCAATAATCCAGAAGCACAAGCCATTTCAATAATTGCAGTGCCGCGATGCAAACGCCAAGATGCATTAACTGGATCACCCAATGGACCAGTGACAAGCGTCGTTCTATTTGCACCGCCGAGTACTTCGAGAGTTCCCTCTCCACCATCGGCAAGTGGACGTTCAATGCAATCATGACCGAGTTGCCAGCACGCGTGACCAATCGCTGTTGCAACCTGTGCCGCAGTTGCTGTGCCCCGAAACTTGTCGACAGCCGCGAGCACTTTCATGCGTTCAGGTTAGATGACATTGCTGTCGCTAGTTAACTGTGATGCACGCCTAGCATCAATACCAATGCTTCTCAAAGGTCGACTGCAGTGGTCGCTACTTGCGATCACTATTACAAGTGGCATTTTGTCTCTTGTGTTTGCCCAACGCGGCGATGAGTCGTCGCCCCCAACAACCACCGCCGTTGCAGTTACAACTGTGCCACCAACGACAACAATTTATGTTGCACCAGTGCGATACATAGTTCAAAGTGGTGACTCATTATTTGCCATTGCTTCAAAATATATGTTGGACATGAAAGCGTTAATGGAGATGAACGGGATCACAGACTCTGATTATGTCGAAGCAGGTCAAGAATTAATTTTTCCACCAGCGACAGGCTTTGTGCCAGTAGCACCATCTACGACGATGAAACCATAACTTAAATTATTTTTTGCGTCGCTCTACAGTTATTTCAGCAATCTCTCGCATAATTCTTGCAATGTCAAAATCCTTGGGTGTATAAACAGCAACAACTCCCAACTCGGTTAGTTTCTCACGGTCATCTTCAGGGATGATTCCGCCCACGATGACTGGTGAACTAACCCCAGCTTTTTTAAGTTGCGACATCACTTCGGGCACAAGCGCAAGGTGCGATCCAGAAAGAATTGATAATCCGATCACGTCTGGATCTTCATCGCGTGCCGACGCTGCGATTTGCTCTGGGGTCAAACGAATACCGCTGTAAACAACTTCCATTCCAGAATCGCGAGCGGCAACGGCGATTTGTTCTGCGCCACTTGAGTGGCCATCAAGTCCTGGCTTGGCAACTAACAATCGCGGTGGACCACCCGCAATTGTTTTCACAAAATCAGCAACATCATTTAATAGGTGTCCATGTCGACCAGACACTCCACCGACACCAGTTGGTGCACGGTATTCGCCAAACACGTCGCGAAGAGTTTGCGACCATTCACCAGTTGTTCCACCGGCTTTGGCAAGTTCAATTGATGCAGTCATTAAATTTGATCCGCCGCGCGCAGCATTTTGTAATGAGTCAATCGCCATGTCTACCGCACTTTGGTTGCGAGTCTTACGCCACTGCTGAAGTTCTTCAACCATTTGACTTTCGATTTTTGGATCAACCTTGAGAATATTGTCAATTCCGCCAAGCGGTGAAGGCGCCGTCTGGGTGAAAGCATTTACTCCGATGACTTTTTGATCGCCTTTTTCTATTCTGCTAGTACGACTTGACATCGAATTAACAAGTTTGCTCTTCAAAACATCGACCGCTTCAAATGCTCCGCCAATTGACAAAATCTCTCCAAGTTCGCTCCATGCTGCATCAACTAATTCTGAAGTTCGCGACTCAATAACGGTTGACCCATCAAAAATGTCTTCGTACTCGAGCAAATCAGTTTCGAATGCCAGCACTTGTTGCATTCTTAATGACCACTGTTGATCCCATGGACGCGGTAAACCCAAAGCTTCGTTCCATGCGGGTAACTGCACACTTCTAGCGCGAGCACCTTTCGAAAGTGTCACTGCCAACATTTCAAGCACGATACGTTGCACATTATTTTCTGGTTGTGCTTCGGTTAGTCCGAGAGAATTTACTTGAACGCCATATCTGAATCGCAATGCACGATCGTCGGTGATTTGGTAACGGTCGCGACCGATTCGCTCCCAGAGATCAACGAAGGCGCGCATCTTGCAAATTTCTTCGACAAATCGTATTCCGGCATTAACGAAGAACGAGACGGACGAAAACACTTGCGGAAACTGCGCGTCACTAACTTGGCCACTTGACTTAACCGCATCCAAAATATCAATTGCGTTTGCGAGCGCAAAGGCAATTTCTTGCACTGGTGTTGCGCCAACTTCTTGTAAATGATATGAACAAATATTTATCGGGTTCCACTTTGGTGCGTTAACTGCACACCATGCGATCATGTCAACAATTATTCGACGTGACTGCAAAGGTGGAAATATAAAAGTGCCACGTGATAAATATTCTTTGAGAATGTCGTTTTGTGTTGTGCCCCGCAAATCATTAGTTGCAACACCTTGTTCATTGGCGTTAGCAACATACAAGGCAAGCAACCACGCGGCAGTTGCATTTATCGTCATCGAAGTGTTCATCTCGCCTGGCGGAATTCCGGCGAGTAATGTCCGCATATCTCCGAGATGAGTTACAGGTACACCGACTTTGCCAACCTCACCTCGAGCAAGAATATGATCTGGGTCGTAACCCGTCTGTGTTGGCAAATCAAACGCGATAGATAATCCAGTTTGACCTTGCGCAAGATTCGTGCGATACAACTCGTTAGACGCCGCTGCGCTTGAATGCCCAGAATAGGTGCGCATCACCCATGGTTCGTCACGCTTCACTGATTTCGTTGGTTCACTCACTACTAGTTAAGGCTAGGCGCGCGACTATTGCGTTACGGCGACTGAGAGTTGGCGTAAATACTGCTCTCTTGGAATAGCCACTGCGCCAAGACTTTCTAAATGAGGGGTCAACCACTGCACATCTAATAAAGTCATTTCAGATTTTTTCATCATTTCAACGAGAGCCATCAATGCAACTTTTGAAGCATCGCGCAATAAATGAAACATCGATTCGCCAGCGAATAATTTGCCGAATCGAACGCCGTAAAGTCCGCCAGCGAGTAATCCATTTTCGTCAAATACTTCGATGCTGTGGGCATAACCAAGTTTGTGAAGTTGCACATATGCCTCAACGAATTCCTCGGTTATCCATCCGTGATCGCGAATCGGTGCCGCACAGCCTCGCATCACTTTTTCAAAACATGTGTCAACGCGAACTTCGAATTTCTTAGCACTTCTGCGCATCGATCGAGTAGTCAAAAGATTATCTAATGGAACTACTCCACGTTTTTGTGGAGACCACCAAACAAGATCCATTGCTTCTTGATCTTCAAATTCATCATTCGTCACCATCGGAAATATGCCATTTTGATACGCATAAATTAAAGTTTCGGGAGACAAGTCACCTCCCCTGCCGACAACATCATTTGCGGGCCATTTATGTGATGGAGGAAACTCCCATACTGACTCTTTGAGCTGAGTCGGCGTTGAATCCCAGTCCATCAATTATCGGCTCATCGACTAGTAGCTGTAAAAACCTTGCTTCGATTTTCTACCTAGTTTGCCTTGCTCAACAAGTTTTTTTAACATTGGTCGTGGTTCTAAGTCTGGAGATTTAAATTCTGTGTGCAGCGCTTTGAGAATCGCCACCGACGTATCTAGACCAACTAAATCGAGCAATGCAAACGGGCCCATTGGAAAGTTGCAACCACCCTTCATCGCGACATCGATGTCTTCCATGCTCGCCGTGCCGGCTTCAAACATTGCAATTGCGTTATTTAAATATGGAAACAACAGCGCATTGACGATGAAACCTGCACGATCTACGACTTGAACTGCATCTTTTGCACACGCTTTAACAAAATCGTTAGCCAAGGCAATAGTTTCGTCACTTGCCGTTATCGGCCTAACAACTTCGACAAGGGGCATCAACACAGCAGGGTTGAAAAAGTGAATACCACAAACTTTGTCTGGACGATTAGTTGACTTTGCCATCTCGATAACTGGCAATGTGCTTGTATTCGTTGCCAAGACACACGACTGCTTGACAATTTTGTCGAGTTGAGAAAATAGTTCTTGCTTGGTTGCAAGATCTTCGACTGCCGATTCGATAACAAGATCACAGTTGGCTAGATCTTCAAGTTTGCTAGTCACACACACATGCGACATCGCGGAATCTTTTTGCTCTTGCGTAATTTTCGCTTTTGCAAGTTGCTTATTTAGACTCGCCTCAATCGCGGCTTTTGTCGCTTGGGCAGTTTGCTCAGACCTTGACCGAACAACTACATCAATGCCCGACTTGCTAATTACTTCGGCAATTCCTGAGCCCATAATTCCTGAGCCGATAACGCCAACTAACTTGATTTGTGATGATGATTCCATGCGTGCAACTTTACTTTCAATTGAATTCGTTCACCAACCTGACAGTCAATAGACATCTCATAGACATCTCGAACAGATACCCTCCTTGCGGTGAATAATCAACAAATCGAATCTCTAATTAATGACCCGCAGCGCTTAGTGAAGCTTGAGGCGGTGCATAACTTTCGTGATTTGGGTGGCTATCCGACTAATAGCGGACAAGTAACAAAATGGCGAACCCTCTACCGCGCTGATGGTCTATACCGACTAACGCCAAGTGATGCGCAAGCAGTAATTGACATTGGGGTGCGAACTGTGATCGACCTACGCACGCACAAAGAAGTTGAGACTCGAGGCACGTTTCCAGTTGAGAAGTTTCCGGTGAAGTTTCATCATTTGTCAATTATCGATGCCACTTGGAACGACGGCGATACCCCAGAAATTGAAGATGTTGTTGAATTTCTTGTATGGGCATACCGACATATGATCGCTAGTGCTGCTCCAAAGTTTGCTGATGCTATTGAAATAATTGCCTCAACCGATGTTTTGCCGTTGGTGTTTCATTGCGCCGCCGGAAAAGATCGCACAGGAGTTTTGGCTGCATTAGTTTTATCAATTCTCGGAGTGCAAGAAGAAATAATTTCTGCTGACTATGGACTAACCGAATCTGCAATGAAGCGACTACTCAAGTGGGCCGAGGTGAGCCAACCAGACTTGGCAACTGCATACGCCAATATGCCTGCACGATTTGCAGCAGCAGACCCTCGGGCGATGGCAATAATTCTTAATGACCTAAATACGAAGTACGGCTCAGTTCAAAACTTTGTCCGAGAAATCGGCGTGAGCGATGAAACTGCAAACACTTTACGAAAGTCACTACTAGTTAACTAGTTTTCGCTGATTGTTACTTTCGTAATTCGAAGTTCTTCCAAAGGCGGAACGCCATTGGCTGCTGGATCACTATTGCCTGCTTTGTCGAGTGCGACAACTGTTGTGTCAATTCCGGTAGTTACTTGACCAAATAATGTGTAGTTCGGCGACAATGTCACGCCTTGTTCGCCGGTTATCACAAAAAACTGACTGCCGTTTGTATTTGGTCCAGAGTTGGCCATCGCTAGAGATCCAATTTTGTATTCTCCTGCTGCTGGCAACTCATCGCCGAATGTATAACCCGGGCCACCAGAACCAGTTGCAGTTGGGTCACCACATTGCACCATGAACGTTGGGATCGCTCGGTGACAAACTGTCCCATCAAAATATTTTGAACGCGCAAGATTCACAAAGTTATTTACTGCGCCAGGAGCCTTTGCTGCGTCAAGCACAATAGTGAAGTCACCTTTTGATGTTGACACGACTGCTGTATAAGTTTTTGTTAAGTCAATGCACAACTTTGGCGCAACAGTAAATTCGCGAACTTGTGTGCCTGTTCCATCAGCAGGTGCGCACTCACCTTGGCCATAGACAAATGGAACAGCAGGAAGGCCGTAACTGCTGTCAGACCCCTCTGTTGAATCACTTGGTGTTGCTGTCTCGCTGTCGTTGTTGCTACTCCAATTGACTAACAAAACAACGGCAATAACTGCGCCAATCAGTAAAGCAATTCGCGTTATTCGGCGTCGCAAATTTTGACGCATGACCTGCTTATCAACTTGATCGAGGCGTGCACGGCGATTTTCTTTTTGACGGCTTCGTTTGTCTGTACCCATGAAGACAAAATGCTACAGGTCAGCAACACCTGCACCGCTAGCGTTGAACGCTGTGGCTCTGATTGTTCAAAAATACGGCGGTACTTCGGTTGCTGACCCCGAGAGAATGCGCAATGTCGCTCGTCATATTGCGGCATCAAAAGCAGAAGGTAATCAACTCGTAATCGTTGTTTCGGCAATGGGCAAAGCCACCGACAACCTGATGGAACTCGCACGGCAAGTCTCATCGGCACCGTCGGGTCGCGAAATGGACATGTTGCTGACAACTGGCGAACGCATCAGCATGTCACTTTTATGTATGGCATTACAAGATCTTTCTGTTGAGGCAATGAGCTTTACTGGCAGTCAAGTTGGCATTATCACTGACACCGTGCACACCCGAGCGAAAATTCTTGAAATTAAAGGTGACCGCGTAAGAGAAGCATTGCGCGAAGGAAAAGTTGCAGTCGTTGCAGGTTTTCAAGGCGTTAGCACCTCAAAAGAAATCACAACTCTTGGTCGTGGCGGAAGCGACACGACTGCCGTTGCGCTGGCTGCTGCTCTTAAGGCAGACGTTTGTGAAATTTATACTGATGTCACTGGAGTATTCACCGCTGACCCTCGAATCGTGTCACAGGCACGCAAACTAAAACATCTCGAGTTTGACGAAATGCTTGAGATGGCTGGGGCTGGCAGCAAAGTACTCGCGCTACGCAGTGTCGAATTTGCTCGTAATCACAATGTGCCAATTCATGTGCGCTCAAGTTTCACTTGGGAACAAGGGACTTGGATAACAAGCGAAGAACGTAAAGGAGAAAAAAATATGGAAGATCCAATTATCTCTGGTGTTGTGCATGATGCCGGCGACGCCAAAATTACTGTGCTGGGCGTGCCTGACCAACCAGGCGTTTCTGCCGCGTTGTTTGAACCACTGGCAAATGCCAATGTCAACGTTGACATGATCGTCCAAAACACTTCAACTGCTGGCACAACAGACATTTCATTTACGTTGCCGAAAACAGATGTGTCAATTGCCGAGCCAATCGTGCAACGCATCGCCAAACAAGTCGGAGCTATCGGTGTAACTAAAGACACGAACATCGCCAAGATTTCACTCGTTGGTGCAGGAATGAAATCAAGCCCAGGTATTGCCGCGAAAATGTTTCGAGTGCTTGCCGACAACAAAGTAAATATTGAAATGATTTCAACAAGCACAATTAGAATTTCTGTTGTTGTGGCTGCACCAATGCTAGAAAAAGCCGTTCGAGCATTGCACACGGCGTTTAACTTAGATAGTGGCGAGGAGTACTCAGCACCACTTCCTGAACGCAAGTAGGTTTCTTGACACACTATGCAAACTAAACGCGCTCATCATTTGCCTTGGCGGCGCGCCGGACATCTCGCCGATAATAATCTCAGTGCAGATGATGTGGTTCGCGAAACTGGATGGGTTTTCAATAACGAAACGGGTGACGATTTAACACTCAAAGAGTTTGTTGATACAGGTGATAAAGAAGTTCAGCGATATGTCAGGTTGCTTGAACTCCAAAATATTCAATTCGAGTCGTCAACGCTTCTTGAAATTGGTAGTGGCATCGGCAGAATGACTTCGGCATTTACGAATCGCTGTCAAAAAGTAATTGCGGCCGACGTTGACTCAGCGTTTCTCGAGAGATGTCGACAAACAGTTGCGCAGTTTGGACGAATTGACCGCCTCAACACGCTGCATGTCGTTAATGGACGAACACTTGTGCTCGGTGACGACACGGTTGATGCAACTTTTTCATACATCACATTGCAACACTGTCAACCACAAGATGCCATCGAACTTGTAAATGAAGCAATCCGTGTCACGCGAAGCGGTGGCACAATCGTGCTCAACTTCCGCACTTGGGTTCTGAGTGATGTTGTGCTGGTGCCACTGGGTGTTGCGATGCGGGCGCTTTGGAAAGTCTCAATAATCGGTCCGCGCTTGGCGCGTTGGCGATGGTCAACACGAATCGGCTGGCAAGCAAACCGCCTGAACCCAAATACTGTGCTGGCAAAAGTTGCCCCTGCACTCTGCGAAATCAAAGTATTTCATTCTGTAAAGCGAAAACTCAAAGTTTCAGCAAATAGCCAAAAGCCCATAAAAACTATTCCAACGAATCGAATTAATCCAAGCCACTGGTGGTTGGTCGCTCAAGTATCCTGAATTCGTGACAAAAAATGTATCTTTAGGAATAGTCGGCGCAACTGGCATGGTCGGCAGTGTTATGCAGACATTGCTGATCGAACGAAATTTTCCGGCGTCAAAAGTTAGATTTTTCGCTTCAGCACGATCTGCTGGCAGTGTCATCGAATGGAATGGCCAGAAGATCACCGTTGAAGATGCTTCGACTGCCGACACAAGTGATTTAGATATCGCGATTTTTTCTGCTGGTGCGACTACTTCTCGGGCAATTGCCGAAATTTACGCCAAGCGCGGCGCAATCGTTATCGACAATTCATCAGCGTGGCGAATGAACCCTGACGTGCCGTTAATTGTTTCAGAGGTAAACCCTGAAGATATCGCGTTGGCAAAACTCGGAATTATCGCTAACCCAAACTGCACGACAATGGCGGCAATGCCTGTGCTCAAGCCACTGCACGATGCAGCGGGTCTTACTCGAATGGTCGCAAGCACATACCAAGCAGTCAGTGGCATGGGTGTTTCGGGTGTCGCAGAATTGCACGAACAAATAAAACTTGGTGCTGAACGCGCTGATGAACTTACATACAGTGGCGAAGCGATTTCGTTTCCACCTGCAGTTAAGTTTCCTCGAACAGTTTCGTTCAACGTCGTACCGTTCGCAGGCAGTCTTGTCGATGATGGAATGTTAGAAACAGATGAAGAGAAGAAACTGCGCAATGAAAGCCGAAAGATTTTGCATATACCAAATCTTCGAGTCTCGGGCACTTGCGTGCGGGTTCCAGTTTTTACTGGACACTCACTTTCGCTAAATCTCGAATTTGATCGTCCAATAACTCCGACCGAAGCAATAAAAATTTTGTCAAGCGCCGCAGGTGTCAGTGTGATTGATGTTCCAACACCGTTGATCGCCGCGGGCAAGAACGCAAGTTTCGTTGGAAGAATTCGACAAGATCATTCAATCGAAGGAAACAAAGGCCTCGTGCTGTTTGTCTCTAACGACAATCTTCGCAAGGGCGCTGCGCTAAATGCTTTGCAGATCGCCGAAGTAATCGTAAATAGTTAAGCCTCGACTGGCACACCTTCGTGCCAAGACTCACCGGCAGCAATTGCGTTTGCGGCGCGACGCAGCCGAAGCGAATCAAGTGGTTTAATTAGCCAACCTTGCGCACCACTACGTCGTGCAAGATGCACATCAGCAACACGATCAAGCAACATTAAAACTGGAACGTGTGGCGCTCGCCCGTCACTGTGATCTAACCGCAAATCCATCGTCACTGCCATCGCACCCATTGAGCCACTCTGCAAATCGAGAACTGCTAAATCTGGCGTGCGTTGCTTTATGGCTTGCGGCACATCACGGCCATCACTGCACACGACAAACGAAGTTTCAGGCGATCCGAGCGCCGCGTGAACTTCGTCAAGAACCCATTGAGCGTCGGTGGCAAGCAAAATGTGCACGCGCAAATGTTAGCGTAAGTCTCTCAACACACGCTTTGGAGAGTTAATTGCGTATAGCAACCAGTCAATTACGGACATACATCACAGTTGCAATGCTTGTTTTGATGACGGCAATGATGCTCGTTGCCGCAGGAACCGCGCATGCGCAAGAACAGGCAATCGATCTAGCGCCAGTCGACATTGTTGAAGTGA
>Ga0208960_1000117_pt1 | contig 41574 bp, 35 predicted proteins | sample GreLakmeON33MSRF_FD_187703 | JGI IMG/M metagenome (GOLD analysis project Ga0208960, IMG submission 187703) | Freshwater lentic microbial communities from great Laurentian Lakes, MI, USA - Great Lakes metaG ON33MSRF (SPAdes) | ecosystem: Environmental > Aquatic > Freshwater > Lake | place: Great... | reverse complement strand
TCGAAGAATGCCTGCAGGTTCTGCACCTGCCGCTGGGCCTGATCGGTGTACAGCGGCAGGTTGCCGCGGATCGCCTGGATCTGGTTCTGAATGGGGGGGATGAGCAGCACGACAGCGGCTGCCACCGCCCCGATGAACGAGAGGAACACCGTTGCCACGGCAAGGCCACGTGGCACGTGCATACGCCTGAGGAACCGCACGAGGGGGTTGAGCAAAAGGGCGATGACGACCGATACCAAGAACACGAAGATGACGCGTCCGAGGGTCTGTCCCGCGATCCAGAGGATCACGACGATGCCCGCCGTGGCGGCGATAAGTGCCCACGCCGGCGTGCTGGCCTGTCGGCCGATCATGGGGTTCATGATATCGCCCCCAACCCAGCCAGCCCGCCATTCGGTCCGGCTGGTCTAGCCTTGTCACGTCGATGCCGAATCTCTCTCGCGATGAGCTGAAGTGGCGACGCGACGAGCGCCGGCAGGCCGACCGCCACCGGAGCAATCGCGCGCTCAACACCGTGGTCGCCCCGGCCCTGCTGGCCGTGGCGGTGATCGTGGCCGTCGTATTGGCTGCCACCTGGGGCGGCACCGCGCCCGATGCCCCCGTGGGTTTGGTGGCCTCGCCCGTTCCCGCCGCCGCTGGCGCCACTGCTCCGCAGCGTGTGGTGATGGGCCGCTCCGGACGCCTTGAGGTGGTGCTGCCCGTGGCCGAGAAGCAGGTGACCGCCATCTACTTCCATGGGGTGACCGACCCGGGCGCCATCGCCATGACCCCGGCGAGCGGGTTGACCAACAAGGTGACCGCGGAGGATGGGCCGTCGGGCACCCTGACGTCCGCGGTTGATGTGGGTGCCGCAGCGGGATCGGTGGTCTACAGCCCGGTGGACGGGGTGGTCACGGCGGTCAGTCCGTACCGCGTGTTCGGCCGCCCAGAGGGACTGGCGATCGTCCTCACGCCCTCCGGCATGCCCGACGTCGCCGTGAGTATCACCCGCGTGGAGCCGGCGCCCGATGGCGTCGTCCTTCAGGTGGGGAGCGCCGTCGGTGCCGGTCGTACCGTCATCGGGCGCGTGCGTGACATGTCGCGGGTCGAGACCCCCGCCATCGCCAATTACACCAACGACTCCGGAAACCACATTGCCATCGAACTGCTGCGTCAGACCACCGGGCCAGGTGCCTGAGTGAGCGACCCCGCCGTGTTCCGTGCCGTCATGATCGGCGATGTATTCGGTGCCCCGGGCATGCGGGCCGTCGAGATGGTCCTTCCGCGCCTGCGCGAGGAGCATTCGCCGAACATCGTCGTGGTCAATGCCGAGAATGCCGCTGCCGGGTCGGGTACCACGCCCAAGCAGGCGAAGGCGCTCTTCGAGGCCGGCGCTGACGTACTGACCGGGGGGAATCACACGCTCCGCCGAACCGAGTACGTGGCCACGCTCGAGGAGGACCCACGGGTGCTGCGACCGGCCAACCTGGTGGCGCGCGGCGCGGGTTCGGGCAGCGTGGTGGTGGATGCCCGAGGGGGCTTCCGGGTGGGTGTGCTCAACCTCATCGGGTCGGTATTCATCGAAGCGGCCCAAAGTCCCTTCGCGGTGGTTGACGATCTGATCGATCGCATGCGCCGCGAGACCCATCTGGTGATCGTCGATATGCATGCCGAGGCCACCAGCGAGAAGCGGGCGATTGCCCATCATCTGGATGGTCGCGCCACCGTGGTGTTCGGCACCCACACCCACGTGCCCACTGCCGACGAGCGTATTTTGGCCGGGGGTACCGCGTATATCAGCGATATCGGCATGACCGGTCCGCACGATTCGATCATCGGGGTCAAGGCCGAACCGGTGCTGCGCAGGTTCCTCACCGGCCTGCCAGCGCGTTTCGAGCCCGCCACCGGTGATGTGCGCGTTCAGGGGATCGTGGTGGATGCCGGCGCGGATGGTCGTGCCACGCGCATCGAGCGCTTTGACATCCCCGTCGACGTCTCGGTGACTTAGCCCCGCGACTCGACGGGCACGAGGTCATTTGTGAGCGCGGGCGGATTCTCGAGGCGCTGAAGCCATGGGATGCGCCGCACGCCCAGCAGCCAGGACATCAGTCGTCGGCGAAAACTCTGGGGGCGGCAGCCAGCGCGAAGAGGATCCATAGGACGCCCAGCGCGAAGGGGATGTAGCCGACCTCGGCGCGGTCGTACCAGCCAGCCCACGTGGTAATGACCCCGAGGGCGAGCAGTGTGGTGACGATCCAGATGGGGAGACGCTTCACAGGTACCTCTCGTGCGTGGTCGTGTTCTTCGCTTGTTCGCCGGGCACTTTACCCGCCCCGGAAGGGTAGTCTCCCGGCCCGCGATGACGGATCCCACTCCACAGCAGGTGCAGGTGACCCTTGATGAGCGCCCGGAGGGCATCATCGTGTTCGTCGCTGGCCCGATTGACGCCAGCACGCTCACCGAGGTGTCCGCGGTGCTCACCGAAGCACAGCGTGATGGACGCACCCTGTACGTGGATCTCTCGGGGGTCACGTTTATCGATTCGCGTGGTCTGGGAGCGCTGCTCGCCGCCAATGAGCGCGCCCGTGAAGGTGCCGCGGCACTTCGAATTCATGCCCCGTCAGACGCCGTGCGCCGGCTCCTCACGATCTCAGGCGTCACCGCCGTGATCATCGAGGCCGACGAGCTGCCGGCCCCGTAGCGCCCCGCACCACCACGGCGGCCCCCCGGTACTTGACGCCGGGATTACGATCAGTGCATGAGCATGATCTACGAAGTGACCGGAATGACCTGCGGCCATTGTCAGCGGGCCGTGGAGGATGAGGTGGGTGGCGTTCCCGGCGTGACCGGCGTCGAGGTGGATCTGGCGACCGGCAGGGTGGAGGTGCACGGCGATGCCGATGACACCGCCGTGCGCGGTGCCATCGAGGAGGCGGGTTACGCCGCAGTCTGATCAGGGGCCAGTTGCCACCCGCGAGGCCAACCTCGCAATTGAGGGGATGACCTGCGCCGCGTGCGTGGCACGGGTGGAGAAGGTGCTCAACAGGGTTGATGGGGCCACCGCATCGGTGAGTCTCGCCACTGAGCGTGCCCGCGTGCTGGTGCCCGAAGGCATTGACGACGCCGTGCTCATTCAGGCTGTACGCGCGGCCGGGTATGGCGCCCGGGCGGCCGCCGACGCCCCGCTCGACACCTCGGGTGCCGTGGCCGATGCCGCGGCGCACCTTCGCATCCGGCTCATCGTGGCCGTTGTGCTCTCGGCGCCGGTGCTGCTGGTCTCGATGATCCCCCCGCTGCAGTTCCCCGCCTGGCAGTGGGTGTCGTTTGCGCTCGCCACCCCGGTGGTGTGGTGGTGCGGTTGGACCTTCCACCGCGGCGCCTGGCAGGCGCTTCGCCACCGCGGGTTCTCGATGGACAGCCTGGTGTCGCTTGGTTCGGCCGTGGCCTGGGCCTGGAGTGCGGTGGCCGTCATCTTTCTGGGCGCGGGTGAGATCGGCATGACCATGCACATGTCGCTTACGCCATCGGGTGGCTCTGGCGCAGAGGTGTACTTCGAGGTGGCCGCAGGCATCGTGGCCCTTGTGCTTCTGGGCCGCTGGCTGGAGGCCCGCGCCCGCCGTACCGCCGGCAGCGCCATTCGCGCCCTCCTGGCTCTTGCACCGGATCGCGCCACGCTTCTGCGCGATGGTGTGGAGAGGGAGGTGCCCGTCGCCGAGGTTGTGGTGGGCGATCTGGTGGTGGTGCGACCCGGGGATCGCATTGCCGTGGATGGCGAGGTCACGGAGGGGCAGTCGGCGGTTGACCGGGCGCTCCTCACTGGGGAGAGCGTGCCCGTGGAGGTCGGCCCCGGAGATGAGGTGGAGGGCGGGTCCCTGAACGCGGGCGGACGCATTGTGGTGCGTGCACTCCGTGTTGGCAGTGAGACCGCCGTGCACCGTGTGGCTGCGCTTGTGGAGGTGGCCCAGGCAGGAAAGGCACCTGTGCAGCGCCTGGCCGACCGCGTGGCCGGGGTGTTTGTGCCCGCCGTCATCCTCATTGCGGTCGGCACGCTCATCGGCTGGTTGGCCACGGGGCACCCGGCCGGCGAGGCCATGACGGCCGCCGTCGCCGTGCTCGTTATCTCATGCCCGTGTGCCCTCGGCCTTGCGACCCCGGTGGCCCTGATGGTGGGAACGGGCCGTGGCGCCGAGCTTGGAATCCTCATTGGCGGTCCCGAGGTGCTGGAGAGCACCCGCAGGGTGACCGTGGCCGTGCTCGACAAGACCGGCACGCTCACCGAGGGGGTTATGAAGGTGGCGGATGTGCGCCCGGCTGCGGGGCATGATCCGGACCGGGTGCTGGCGCTGGCCGGCGCCGCCGAGGCGGGCAGTGAGCACCCCATCGGCCGTGCCATTACCGCGGCGGCGGCGGAGCGGGCTGCCCTGTTGCCGGTCGCCGCCTTCGTCGCCCAGGCGGGGGTGGGCGTGACTGCCGACGTCGATGGCCACCACGTGCACGTGGGTCGTGCCGAGGAGGGCGCCGCCGGATCACACACCACAGTGCGCGTGACCGTCGACGGCGAGGATGCCGGGCTCATCGAGGTGAGCGATGTCGTGCGCCCCGAGAGCGCCCAGGCGATTGCGATGCTTCGTGAGTTGGGCCTGCGCCCGCTCATGCTCACAGGAGATGCGGCAGGCCCCGCCCATGCGGTCGCTGCCGCCCTGGGCATTGACGACGTGGTGAGCGATGTCTTTCCCGAGGACAAGTCGCGGGTGGTGCGCGAACTGATGGAGGCGGGCGAGGTGGTGGCCATGGCGGGCGATGGCGTGAACGATGCCCCCGCGCTGGTGACCGCCGATCTGGGCATCGCCATGGGCACCGGTACCGACGTGGCTGCCGAGGCTGCCGACATCACGTTGGTCACCCCCGATCCGCGCGCCATCGCCGATGCCATCCGGCTGTCACGCCGAACGCTCCGCACGATTCAGGGCAATCTGCTGTGGGCCTTCGGCTACAACGTCGCGGCCATCCCGCTTGCCGTGATGGGGCTCCTCAACCCCCTTATCGCCGCCGCGGCAATGGGACTTTCGAGCATCTTCGTGGTGACGAACTCCCTGCGTCTTCGGGGTTTCAAGCCGGCCCGCTAGGCTCCCGGGCGTGTCGCGGCAATACCTGGGAAGTGGCGGACGCCTTGAGGGCGGTCCCGCAGATGAGCTGATCGCAGCGGGCTACCGCTACGAGGCCGCCGCCGGACCCCGTCTGGCGGATGGACTCTCGACATCTGATCTGGCCCACGTGGTGGCACTCACCGAGGCTCGAGCCATCCCTGCGGACCAGGCGAAGGCACTGCTCATCGCCCTGCTCGATCTCGATGAGATCCCCGGTGACGAGTTCCCCTTTGATCCTGCGCTGGGCGATGCCTTTAACAGCCGTGAGCACCAGCTCAAGGAGCGTGCGGGCAAAGAGGCCGCCGGATGGCTGTCTGCCGGGCGCCCGCGCCGCGAGGCCTTTCGCGTGGGCCTTCGCCTTGTGGCACGCGATGCCGCGCGCGACCTGCATGACGCCTGCATCGACCTGGCATCTGCGCTCACCCGGCTGGCTGATCGCCACGCCACCGACCTTGCGACCGATTACACCTACCTGCAGCCGGCACAGCCCACGCGCCTCGGCCACCTCATTCTGGCCTACGCCTATCCGGTGCTGCGCGACGCCGAGCGCCTTCGTACCGTCCACGCCGAGCTCGACCTCTCGGTGGCGGGCGCTGGCGGCAGTGCCGGGTCGCGCTGGCCACTCGACCGCACGCGCCTTGCCGAGCTTCTGGGCGCATCGGGCGTGGTGCCGCATGTGAAGGACGCCATGTGGCAGTGGGACCCATACGTGCAGTTGGTGGCCGCTGCGGCCACCACCGCCACCCACCAGAGCCAGATGGCGCAGGACCTTGAGATCCTGGCCAGCCAGGAGTTTGGCATTGCCTCGCTGGCTGATGAGCACAGCCGCGCCAGCGCGCTGATGCCACAGAAGCGCAATCCGTACGCCCTGGCCGTGGTGCGTGCCACTGCCGGCACGGTGTCGGGCGACCTCACGGGAATCCTCGTGGCGCTGCACACAGGCTCGGCCCGCACCGATCACTTCCACGTACTGAACACCGTGGTGCCGCGCGCCATGGAGGAGGTAGTGGCATCCACGCGCCTGATGGCCGCTGTGGTTGACCGCATGACCCTCGACGCCACGCGCGCCGGCGAGGCCGCCCGCCGTGGGTTCATCACCGCCGCCGACCTCTCGGACGTACTGGCACAGGAGGCGGGCCTCGATTACCGCACCGCGCACCACGTGGTGGGCCGCGCCGTGAAGATGCTGGTGGATGCCGGACAGGACGAGTCGGCCATCACTCCCGCGCTCCTGGCCGAGGCCGCGACGGCGAGTGACGGCATCGACCTGGTGGTGGACGAGGCGCTCATCGCCCGTGCACTCGACCCGGATGACGCCGCAGATACGCGCATGCAGCAGGGCTCATCAGCCCCCGGTGAAACCGAGGCCATGGTGGCCGGGTGCGAGGTTGCGGTTGACGAGGCCCGGGGCTGGAGCGCCCGGGAGGCTGAGCGGGCCACACGGGCACATGGTGCGCTCCGCGATCGTGCCCGGGATCTCGCAGGTATCTAACCGGTGCCGGGCACCACTGCGGTGCTCACCTTCACCCGCGCTGCGTAGCGTGCAAGCAGGCGGTAGAGCGCCGGGCCGATGATGAGCGCAAAGATGACGTTGCCCACTGCAGCGGCGATGTCGAACCAGGCGCTGGCTACGCAGGCGGTAATGAATGCGGCCCATGACACCTCGGGCCCGAAGGTGGCGAGAAACCACAGGTTCATGGCCCAGCCAAACGCGAAGCCCCAGGCGCCGGCAACCACGGCGAGGCCCAGGCGGGATCGCGTGGCGGGGCGAAAGATTGCCCCGCTGGCACCCACGGCACCCCACAGCAGCATCTGTGCGGGGGTCCACGGGCCTTGCCCCAGGAACGCATTGGAGATGAGGGCAGCCAGTGCTCCCACGGCCATGCCGGCACGGGCGCCCAGGGCGGCTCCGGCCACGAGGCACATCGTGGTGACGGGCTTCACCGACGGGATGGCGGCAAACAGCACCCGGCCGGCAGCGGTGGCGGCACCCAGCGTGGCAGTGAGGGCAACCATCTTCGGCCCACCGGGCCCGCGCTCCCATGCCGCCCACCCCACAAGGAGAAGGGCGAGGGCGGTGAGGAGAACAACCGCCGCACCGCTCATATGGTGAGCACCGCTGCCGGTGGCAGTTCGCCCGGCACCGGGCCCCCTTGGCGCATCACCAGCACCTCATCGGCCGCGGCCATGGCGAAGGGCGCGTCGTGGGTGGCCACCAGCACCGCCACCCCGTCGGCGGCGCGGCTGCGGATGATTCGGGCCAGATCGCGCTTTCGTGCCGGGTCCATGCCACGCGTGGGCTCGTCGAGTATCAGCACGCGCGGCCGGGCAACCAAGATGGACGCCAGGGCGACGCGCTCGCGTTCGCCCACACTCAGGTCAAGGGGGTGGCGCTCCAGCATGTGGTCGAGCCCCATGTCGCGTGCGGCATCGAGGATGCGTGCGCTGCGGGCATCGCCCTCCACTCCGAGCGAGGTGAGTGCCACCCCGATCTCGTCGGCAATGGTCTCGGTGAGCAGGTGGCGGCCCGGATCCTGCGGTACCAGACCAAGTCGCGGAAAGCGCAACTCGGGTGGGAGTGCCGACACGTCATCGTCGCCGATCATCACGCAGCCGGAGTCGGGGCAGTGCAGGCCCGCCAGCACGCGCAGCAGGGTGGTCTTGCCGCTGCCGTTCGGGCCCACCAGCGCCGTGACGCGGCCGCCCACGAGGGCCATGGAGGCCTCGGTCATTACCCGGCGCTCACCGTGCCCGGCATCCACCGAAAGCACTCGCACTGCCGGGGGCCCGGGGACCTCAGAGGGCGGTGCGAGCACCACCACGACCTCGTCGGGTTGTGGGGCGGGAGCCAGAAGGCCATCGGTGACCGCCAGCACACGGTCGGCGATGGGACGCACGCGCTCCCCGCGATGCTCGGCGATGACCACTGCGGTTCCGCGGTCGGCGAGACGACGAAGCGTGGTCGCCAGTGCCGTGGCGGCGTCGTGATCGAGTTGCGAGGTGGGTTCGTCCAGCACCAGCAGTCGCGGCTCGCGGGCCAGGACGCCGGCAATTGCGACGCGCTGACGTTCGCCGGAGCTCAACTCGTCGATGCGGCGCCCGGTCAGGTGCGTGGCGCCCGCGTCGTCAAGGGCCTGGCGCACGCGCCGGACGATTTCGTGTGCAGGCAGCCCCGCGTTCTGTGGGCCGAACGCAACGTCGCGGTCAACCGTGCCGAGAACGGCCTGCGACTCCGGATCCTGGAACACGATGCCCACCGCCCCACCCAGTGCCGCGGGCGGCAGCGCCAGGGCGTTGTGGCCATCCACCTCCACCGCGCCCGATACGGCACCGCCGTGGAAGTCGGGCACCAGACCGGCGAGGGCACGCAGCAGCGTGGATTTTCCGCCACCGGATGGCCCTTCAAGCACCACGATTTCGCCGGCGTGCACGTCGAGGCTCACGCCACGGAGCGCCGGGCTGGGTGATCCTCCATAGGCGAACGCAAGATCGCGCACGCGGGCGACGATCTGCCGCCCTGCGGGATCGGGGTACTGCATATGGGTCCCGTCCGGGTCCCCGTGCACCGTCACCTCTTCGCCGAAGGTCATTGGTGCCGAGGGCGGAGGCAGGTCTCCTGGCTTCCGGTCATCACGCCTCCACGACCTTCCCGGTTTCCCAGTGGCTGGCTTTCGCCGTGTGGAGACGCTCACGGTTCACAGTGGCGGGACCGCGCCGGAATTGCACCGACTTCCCTTGACCACCGCCCATGGCGTTGTGGGGTGAGGCTACTAGAGCGCGGGAAGCGCGACTCCGTGTGCCAGCACCATGCCGGCGATGGCCACGCCACCCACGCGCCACGACGAGCACCGCAATACGCACCGCACCCCGGCGGGGCACTTCAATCGACAGCGGCGCGTTATGTGAGTGGGCATCCGGTTCTCCTTCGTTGCTGTGTCTTTCGAAATTCACAGCGTGGCGCGGAAGAACCGAATGCGCCTTCAGGCGTTCACAACCTCCGTGGGGACGACAACTAGGGCGCGAGCCGCTCCATCGTCCATCCCGTGGGCTCCCTGACGGCGATCAGGCGATCGTGCACGCCGTCCGGATCCTCCTGCCAGAACTCAATGGTGCGGGGCTCGAGGCGGTGGCCCACCCATCCCGGCGGTGCCCCCTCATGCGGGTCGTCTGATCGTGCAGATGCCAGCAGCCGGATGAGGTCGCCACGTGTCTCCATGTGGTCACCCTGACTCCATGCCCACGCCGCAGCGCGGGTTTCGGGCCTTCGCCGGGCGAAGTAGGCGTCCAGCTCGCTGCGCTCCAGCAGTACCACCGGGCCCTCCACGCGCAGTTGTCGGCCCAGTGCGGGCCAGTAGAACACCCCGGCGGCACCTACGCGCTCGGCGATGTCACGTGCTTTACGCGATGAATCGTCGGTGATCCACTCGATCCCACGCGCGCCCCACGCACGCACGAACACCATGCGCGCCGAGGGCCGTCCGTCAATGCCAGCGGTGGCAAGTGCCATCGCCGCGGCCGCCGGAACGCCCGCATCGCGGGCCTCGTCGATCCAACGGGTGAGGGCCGTCTGGGGGTGTGGCATGAGGTGGTCGGGTAGTAGCGGTGGCACGTTTCCATATTCGGCGCACGCTCGGGGGTAGCCTCCCGTCATGCCCCGAATTGATGTGCCCCAGTGGATCCCCGTGAGCGGAATGGCCGACGGCGAGGTATTGCCGGCCATTGGAAAACGGGTCATCACCGCTCCGTATGACGGCGATGAGATCGCCGTGGTCGACGACAACGGCGCCGAGGCTGTTGACCTCGCGGTGGCCACGGCCCGCCGGGCACTGGCAGTGGCACCCCCGACGCAGGCGGAGCGCGCGCAGGTGCTCGACCGCGCCGCTGCGTTGGTAACGCAACGCGGGGCTCTGCTGGCCACCATCATTGCCGCCGAGGCCGGGAAGCCCATCCGTCAGGCACGGGGCGAGGTCGCACGGTGCGTGGACACGCTCGGGTTCTCGGCGGCAGTGGCCCGCACGCTGGCCGGCGAGGTCATTCCCATGGACGCCTCGCAATCGGGGGTGGACATGGTGGGCTATACGGTGCGCGAGCCCATTGGAGTGGTTGCGGCCATCACACCGTTCAACTTCCCGCTCAACCTGGTGGCGCACAAGTTGGGACCGGCCGTGGCTGCGGGTTGCCCGGTGGTGCTGAAGCCCGCGGGTCGGGCACCGCTCTCGGGCTTGGCGCTTGCCGCCATTCTCATCGAGGCGGGGTTGCCCCCGGCGATGCTGTCGTGGGTGCTCGGGGACGCCGAGGCGGGAGCGCCGCTGGTGGCACATCCGGACATCGCGATGATCTCGTTTACCGGGGGCACGCAGGTGGGCGTTGCGATTCGTGCTCTGCGCCCCGACATCCGGGTGGCGCTGGAGCTCGGCAATGCCGCGCCGGTCATCGTGCACCACGATGCCGACGTGGCAGTGGCGGCCGATCGCATCGCGGCATCAGCGTTTACGCACGCGGGGCAGTCGTGCATCTCGGTGCAGCGGATCCTCGTGCAGCGTGAGGTGCATGACGCGCTGGTGGATGAACTGCTGCCGAGAGTTGATGCATTGGTGGTGGGCGACCCACTTGATGAGGCCACCGATGTGGGGCCGGTGTTCGACCCGGCATCAGCCACGCGCATCATGGAGTGGATTGATGAAGCCACTGGTCTGGGCGCGCGGGTGCTGCGTGGCGGTGTGCTGGGGGACCACCCGGGGCTATTCGCACCGACGGTCCTTGATGGCGTGGCACCCACCACCCAGTTGATGCGTGACGAGGCATTTGGTCCGGTGGTTGCCATTGCTGTGTACGACGGCATTGATGACGCCATCGCCGTGGCCAATGCCAGCCCGCTGGGGCTGCAGGCCGCCATCTTCACCGCGCGGGTGGACCGGGCGATGGCATGGGCGCGGCGGCTCGACTACGGCGCGGTGCTCATCAACGAGACCCCCACGTTCCGGGCGGACCACATGCCGTATGGCGGCGTACGCGATTCGGGTGACGCCCGTGAGGGCCCCGGCGCGGCCGTGATGGAGATGACCCGGCCCAAGCTGATCATCACCCGTCTTGCAGGCGGCGAATAGGTCCCCCAACGACGAAGCCCCGCGGAGTGCGCGGGGCTTCGTATGCATGGCGGGAGAAGGATTTGAACCTTCGTAGGCAGAGCCGGCGGTTTTACAGACCGCTCCCTTTGACCACTCGGGCATCCCGCCAGGGGCCGCGGGACCTTAGCGGAGGGAAGGTGCCCGACTCAACGCCTGACCGATTCCGGGCAGATCCGACCATGGCCCCGCCACCTCCACCGACCCGATGCATCTCGGGCAGATAACGAGCGCGGCCGGAGTAGTCAGTCGGTGGTGCCCTCCGGTGTGGGGTCAAAGCGGTAGCCCACTCCGTAGTGCGTGACCACGAACTCGGTGCCCGGGATTGCCACCTTCAGCTTCTGTCGCACCTTGCGCACAAAGACGTCCACCGAGCGATCGCCGGCCATCATCTCGTAGCCCCAGGCCTCGCGATAGAGCTTGTTTCGCGCGAGCGGCTTTCCCGCCGCCTTGGCCAGCACCAGCAGCACTTCGAACTCGCGCGGGGTCAGGCCCACGCTCTTGCCACCCACGAAGGCCTGCACCTGGCCCGGATCGATGAGGAGCCCGTCAGACTCGATGGCGCCGTCATCCCCCCGGGACAGCTCGTTGTCGCGACGGCGCAGGTGTGCCGACACGCGGGCCACCATCTCCTTCATCGAGAACGGCTTGGTGACGTAGTCGTCGGCTCCGATTTCCAGCCCGTGCACCCGGTCGTGCTCACTGGTGCGGGCGCTGCACATGATGACCGGCACGTCCGGGTCGTCTGAGCGAACCTCCTCGGTAAACCGCCAGCCATCCATCTGGGGCAGCATCAGGTCGAGGATGATGATGTCGGGCCGCTCGCGACGAAACAGGCGCAGCCCCGTACCCCCGTCGGCTGCCTGCAGCGTGCGGTACCCGGCCCGGCCGAGGTGGTACGCAAGGGAGTCAGCGATAGCGGCGTCGTCCTCGACGATGAGCACGGTGTGGGTGGCCACGCCAATGACGGTATCAGCGGAAGAGGGTTCTCCGGTACGTGATGGGGTGCGTCGCGTCGGGCCCGATCTCTACGGTGCATGCGTGCGCACGACCGGACCTCGATGATCGGCAGCGGCGACCTGGTCTCGGGTCGCTATCGCCTTGACAAGCCCATTGGCAGCGGGGGCATGGCCACGGTGTGGCGCGCCCGCGACGAGGTGACCGGGCAGGACGTGGCGCTTAAGCGCATGCACGCACGGGTGCAGGATGATCCGGATCTGATCGAGCGCTTCCGGCGCGAGGCGCAGGTGGTGGCGCGGTTGTCGCATCCGTCGGTGGTGCGCCTGCTCGATGAGGGCGCGGATGACGACGGGCCATACATCGTGTTTGAACTGGTGGAGGGCACGAACCTGAAGGCCCTCATCCGGTCGCGCGGAGCGCTGTCGCCCGAGCTGGCTGCGTCAATCACCAGTCAGGTGGCACGTGGTCTGGAGCTTGCGCACCGATCTGGTGTTGTGCACCGTGACATCAAGTCGCACAACGTGCTGGTGGCCGACGACGGCACGGCCAAGCTCACCGACTTCGGTATCGCCAGGCTGCTCGATGGCGACCAGGGTGGCCTCACGCGCACGGGCACCGTGCTTGGCACGAGCGACTATCTGGCGCCCGAGCAGGCGCGCGGCCTGCGCGTGGATGGTCGCACCGATGTGTACTCGCTGGGCATCGTGGTGTACGAGTGCCTCACGGGGCAGTTGCCATTTCCGGCCGACACGCCCATGGGGGTGGCCCAGCGCCAGGTGCGCGATCCAATGCCCGACCCTCGCGACGTGCAGCCGGGGATCCCCCCACATCTGGCATCGGTGGTGCTGCGCGCGTGCGAGAAGGACCCGTCGGCGCGATTTGGGTCGGCACTCGAGATGTCCGACGCGCTGCTCGACGTACCGGTGGATGCCACCGGCGTGATGCCGGTGATCATGGCTACCGAATCTGAAGAGGTGACCGGGGCGCTTGCAGTCACACCCGGGTCGGTGGTGCCGCTGGACGATGGTGACACGCAGTCCCGCCCGGTGGTTCCGCCTGACCTGCCGCCTGCTCTGCCGCCTGCTCTGCCGCCTGCTCTGCCGCCTGCTCTGCCGCCCCCGCCCCCGCCTGCGGCGCATGTCCCAGAGGTTGAGCCCTCCCGCGATCCGGATGCCGAGGTGTTTGTGGCGCAGTCATCCGGGCGCCGTCGGGTGTGGCCCGGTGCCGTGGCAGCGCTGCTCATCGTGGCGCTCGCCGGGGTGGGTGCGTTCATCGTGTGGCGTGGCAGCGGATCTGATGCCGGCAATGTGGTCACTCAGGCGGCCTCGTCCGCCTCCCGGCCCACAGCACCACCAACTGACGTGATGGGCGCCGTGGGTCCGTTGCAACTGGCCTCGGTGAAGGACGTTGATCCGGGCGGGGAGGGACGGGAGATGTCCGGCGAGGTTCCGCTGGCATATGACGGCAACGAGGAGACGGCCTGGCGTACGGAGCGGTATGCGACGGCCGACTTCGGTGGGGTGGACAAGACGGGCGTGGGGCTTACGTTCACCCTGCAGCAGCCGTCGGTGGCCACGCGCATGAACCTCATCACCAAGGGCACTGGCGGTACGTTCCAGGTGCTTGCCGGACCCCCCGCGACTGATACCCGCGTGGTGGGCGAGGGATCGTTCGAGAATGGCCGTCAGTCGGTGGATCTCACCCCGGGCGCGCCGTCTGGCATCTACACGCTCTGGATCACGTCGTTGCCCCCCAACATCCTTGGCGGCGGCTACCGGGCGTACGTGGGCGAGGCCTCGTTCGACGGCACGGTGCCAGAGGGCTGACCTCACGTGGTGGAGGGCGCCCCCGCTCGGCGGCGAACCAGTCCACGTGGACCTTCCGCCCGCATGGGAGGAGTCCCTTCGGGAACTCAACGAGCGCCTGTCGCGGCAGGGGTCGCGTACCCGTGCGCTGGCACCGGCGTCGCGCGCCGGTTACGTGCGCGATTGCCGTCGGGTGGCGGCGTGGCTCGCCCCCCGGGGGGTGGACAGTCCACGTGCCATCACCCCATCCATGCTCGAGGCCGCACTGCGGGAGATCGGGTGGGGAGCGGCCAGCCGCCGCCGTGCCCTCACGGCGCTCCGGGAGTGGCTCGCCCCGTTGTTTGACCGTGGTCGCTCACCCGCCGATCTGATCGACGCCCCCCGCCCGCAGAGCACACCCGTTCCGCGCCTCTCGCAGGACGAGGTTGTTGCCATGGCCGACCACATGGCCATGCTGGTCACCGATGCCGCGCCACGATCTACGGCCCGTGCCCTGGCCATCCGCGACCGGGCCATCGTTGAGGTGCTCTATGGCAGCGCGCTACGCCGCCAGGAGGTATGCGATCTGGTGTTGTCGTCGCTCGACTTCGAGAATGAGCTGGTCTCGGTGGTGGGCAAGGGTGGGTACTCGCGCACGGTGCCCATGACTGAGCCGTGCGTTGATGCCTTTCGCGAGTGGCTGGGCGAGGGGCGACCGAGGCTGGCCGCCATGTCCGGGCTCACCGCCGCCTCGCGCGCCCGCGTGTTCCTGTCGCGAACCGGGGCCGCACTCGACGGCGCCACGGTGTACCGCATCGTCAATCGCGGTCTCGAATCGCTTGGACGGCGCGGTGGCCCGCACCTGCTTCGCCATGCTGCGGCCACGCATCTGCTGGAGGGCCCGGGCGGCCGCGATGGTGCCCACCTGCGTGTGGTTCAGGAATTCCTGGGGCACTCGAGCATTGCCACCACGGAGCGCTATACCGGGGTCACCACCAAGGCGCTGCAGGAGACCCTGCGTCGCGCCCACCCGCGCGGATGACGGTGCAGGTGGACGACGCCGGGTACCGCGCGCTGGTCGCCGGTTTTCTGGCCACACGCGGCAGTGCCAATACTCGTGCGGCGTATGCGCGCGATCTGCTCATCCTGGGTGAGGCACTTGGGGTGGCCCCAGGCGGCGAAGACGGTCCTTCATTTGGTGTTGAGGATGACCCGGGCGCCCGCCGGGCCGCTCTGCAGATGGCTGCCATCCCCCCCGACTGGTGGCAGCGCTGGCGGGATGCACTGGAGGGGCGGCAGTCGAGTCGTGCCCGCCGGGTGGCCGCGGTGCGCGCATTCTGCCGCTGGTGGTCGCGTGCGCTGGCACTGCAGAACCCTGTGCAGGACCTGCGACCGCCATCTGCCGCCGCGCGCGGTCAGGAGCGTCTGCAGCGCGAGGTGTCGGCCCTCACGCCGTCGCAGATGCGCCGTCTGTGCGACGCCGCCGCCGCCATGCCGGGTCCGCTGGGTCTTCGCACCCACGCGCTCATCGAGGTGCTCTACGGGTGCGGTCTGCGGGCCACCGAGGCATCGGGCCTCGACATGTCAGCGCTCCACCTCGACGACCTCGACGATCCGTACGTAGTGGTGCTGGGCAAGGGCGGCAAGCACCGCGCTGTGGCGGTGCCGGTGGTGGCCCGCGAGGTGCTCACGCGGTATCTGGCCACGGGCCGGCCGGAACTGCGCGCCCGTGATGTGACCCCTCGCAAGGCCCAGCAGCAGCACCGCGATGCCGACGCCGTATTTCTGGGCGCACGCGGCCGGCGAATCGGGCGATCGGACGTGTGGCGCGAGGTCAACCGCGCGGCCGACAAGGCGGGCCTGGTGTCGGAGGGCGTGCGCGTGTTCCCCCATGCGCTGCGCCACTCATGCGGCACCCATCTGGTGCAGGCGGGAGTGGATATCCGGTACGTCCAGGCCCACCTTGGCCACGCCAGCCCGGTGACCACCGAGGTGTACACGCACATCACCGCAAGCCACCTACGGGAAGACTTCGACCGCGCCCACCCAAGGGCACGAAGAGCCTCGTAACCTGATCAGTACGGTGCCTGGCACCGGGGGGTGGGGAGGATTTCTCCGGTGATTCCCGCGTCGCTCACGGTCAGTCTTCCCACGGAGGGCTGCATTGCCTGCGGGCCCAGTTGCCGGCGATAGCGGCGTACCAGCCGGTCGGCGACTCCTGGGGCGCCGGGGCGGGGCTTTCGGTCTCCCTCCAGGCTTCCCCACGGGCACACGGCTCCTGGGTTCATTACCAGCACGCCATCCACCTGCGTGATCAACGCCTCGTGCCAGTGGCCAAATACCACGGCATCCACGCCCTCAAATGCGCGCGCCATTGCCCGCACCCGGCCGGCATCCCACCCGATTCGCCTGCCTGCCGCTGCGTGGGCCACCACCACGAGTGCGTCGGTGCCCGGGCGCTTGCCGTGGATGAGCCCAATCCGGTGCCGCCCCACCTGAATCACCGCCCGACGCGGCAGGCGTGGGGCGGATGGCAGGTCGTGGTCTCCACGCACGGCCACGACGGGGGCGATCCGCTCGAGGTCACGGATGACCGAACCATCGGAGAGGTCCCCGGCATGCAGGATGAGGTCGCTGCCCTCCAGCGCATCCAGCACGACCTGCGGCAGCACGCCGAGGAACTCACCGACGTGCGTGTCGGCGAGCACCCCGATGCGGATCATCCGCGGTACGCAGCCTTTGCGGCATGGCGCTCGGTGGCGAGCTCGATGAGCTGCTGCACCAGCTCGGGATACGCGAACCCGTCACCGGCCATGAGGCGTCCCCACACACTGGTGTCGGTGAACCCCGGGATGGTGTTGATCTCGCTCACGTACAGCTGGTCGCCCTCGAGGAAGAAGTCCACGCGGGCGAGGCCTGAACAGCCGATGGCATTCCAAGCCGCGACGGCCAGCTCGCGGGCACGTTCCTGCACCTCGGAGGGCACGTCCGCCGGCACGGCCAGGCGCATGCCGCCGGGCTGGTACTTGGCGTCGTGGTCATACCAATCGGCGTCGTGGAGGATTTCGCCGAGGGGCGACGCATGGGGCTCGGCGTTGCCCAACAGGCCCACCTCGACCTCGCGGCCCAGCGCCCGGCGCTCCACGAGCGCCTTGTCGTCGTGGGCAAAGGCCAGTTCGAGTGCGGCGTCCAGATCGTCGGCCGTGGGGACCGGGCTGATACCGAATGACGACCCGAGGCGCGCGGGCTTTGCAAATGCCGGGTATCCGCAGGTGCTGGCCACCTCGTCGCGTACCGCAGCCGGATCGGCCTGCCACTGCGCATGCAGGATGACCACCGTCTCGACGCGTGGAATCCCAGCTGCGGTGGCCAGCACGTGGAAAAGCGCCTTATCCATACCCGTGGCCGAGGCTGCAACGTCGGCGCCCACGTAGGGCACTCCCACGGTCTCGCAGAGGCCCTGCACGGTGCCGTCCTCACCCCACGGACCGTGCAGGACGGGGAATACCAGATCAACATCGGCGCGCTCGCCACCATCAAGGCGTACCAGCTGTGCGATGTCGCCCCCTGCAGGCACGAGGGCGACGGGGTTTCCCTCGCTCGTCCACGCACCATCCCGGCCGATCGTGACCCTGATCACCTCATGCAGCGACGGGTCGATGGCGTCGGCCACCGACGCGGCCGACGCGATCGAGACGTCATGCTCGCTGCTCCGGCCGCCCCCGAGGACGGCAATCCTCATCCGGTTGGTGCCGGCGGCTGGGCGCCACCGCCGCTCGGTGCCCCGCCACTGCTCGGTGCCGGTGGCTGCGACGATCCGCCGCCGGAACTCTTGGTGGTGGTACCCGCCCCCGAGCCGCCCGACCCGCCACCGGTGCCGGTGGGATACGCCACGATGATGGTGACGGTGCTGCCCGACGTCACGGTGGATCCCGGACCCGGTGTCTGGTCGATAACGGTGCCCTCCGGCTGTGACGACTCGGCACCGGACGACACCACGTTGAACCCGAGGCTCTCAAGCTTGCTGCGGGCGGTGCTGGCGTCGCTACCGGTGACGTCGGGCACGTCAACGCCCGACGACTGCGCCGCAACGATGAGACTGACCGATGATCCCTTGGCGGCAGATGAGCCCCCGCTCGGATCCTGCGACACCACGGTGCCCGGCGACTGGCCAGAGGTACCGTCGTCCTCGCTCACGCTGCCCACGGTCAGCCCGGCCTGCGCGATGTCAGCCTTGGCGGTTGCGGTATCGCTCCCCGTCACGTCGGGCACGGCCACCTTGGTGGTGCCCTTGCTCACGCTCAGGGTGATGGTGTCGCCAGATGCCGCGGTGGTACCCGGCTTCGGGTCCTGCTTCACGACGGTGCCGATGTCCTTCGTGCTGTCCACCTGAACGGTCGTGACCTGCAGCCCCACCTTCTCGAGGGCAGCCATCGCCTGTTCCACCGTCTGGTCGAGCACGCTCGGTACGGTGATCTGCGCCGGCCCGGTGGACACCAGGATGGTGACGGTGGACTCCTTGGCCACATCGGTGCCCGCGGCGGGGTTACTGCCGATAACCACACCGGCCAGCACCGTGTCGCTGGGCTCCTGGCGCTGCGCCGGCTTCAGCCCGACATCGGTGATGGCACGGGTGGCAGCCGGTACGTCGTATCCCGCAACGTCAGGCACCGGGATGGTGTTGCCACCACCGCTGGTGAGTGCAAGCGCGAGCGCCACCGCCAGCGCGGCGATGAGCACCGCGACGATCCCCCACACGGCGGGCCGGTTGTTGCGTCCCTTTTGCTGCTGGCGTCCACCACCACCACCACCGCGTCCACCGCCACTATTTGCCATTGCCTGGGTCTCCGTGGTCGCAACCGCCCCGGCGACCGCCGTGGGGGCTGTGAGGATGAGCGTGGACTGCTGGCCACCGGACATGCCGGCGCGTATGTCGAGGAGTGCCGCGCTGAACTCGTCGGCCGTGGTGAAGCGGTCTTCCGGGCGCTTCGACAGGGCCTTCAACACCGCCGCGTCGAGCTCGTGGGGGATACCCGACTCAAACACCCGTGGCGGGATGGGCGGCTCGTTGATCTGCTTCATGGCCACCGTCACCGGACGGTCGCCATCAAAGGGCACGCGCCCCGTGAGCATCTCGTACAGCACGATGCCCACCGCGTAGGTGTCGCTGGCGGCTGTGGTCTCCTCGCCCTGTGCCTGCTCGGGTGAGAGGTACTGCGCGGTGCCGATGACTGATCCGGCTTCGGTCATCTGCTGATCGGCGTCTGCGCGCGCGATGCCGAAGTCGGCCACGCGCAGGCGGCCATCCTCGCCCACCATCACGTTCTGCGGCTTGATATCCCGGTGCACGATGCCCGCGCCGTGCGCAGCGGTGAGGGCCGAGAGGATCTGCAGGGCGTTGTCCACCGCCACCGCGGGATCGAGGGGGCCCTGCTCGCGGATGACCTTCTTCAGGTCCGGCCCCGAGAGGTATTCCATCACGATGTAGTACGTATTCTCAGCCTCGCCGCGGTCGTACACCGCCACGATATTCGGATGGTTCAGGCCGGCTGCGGCCGACGCCTCGCGGCGGAACCGCTCGACGAATGCCGGGTCCTCTGCAAAGCGGTCAGCCAGCACCTTGACCGCCACCTCGCGGTCCAGAAGCTTGTCGTAGGCCAGGTACACCGTGGCCATCCCGCCGCTTCCCAGCTGGTGGCCCAGCTCGTAGCGCTCGCCCAGTTCACTGCCCGGTCCGATGCTCATGGCTGGGGCTCCCCCTGCACGGGCGTGGCCGAAAGTGCCGTGCGCATGACCGCTCCTGCGATCGGTGCGGCCACCTGGCCGCCGGTTCCTGATGTGTCCTCAATCACTACTGCCACAGCCACCTTCGGGTTGTCAGCGGGCGCGAATCCGATAAACCAGGCTTGGTTGCGATTGGGGTCGCCCGTCTCCGCGGTACCGGTCTTGCCGGCCACGGACAGTCCGGAAAGACCGGCCTTGGTACCAGTTCCCTCGCGCACCACGTTCTGCATCATGCGGGCCACCTCGGACGAGACATAGGCGCTGGACACCGAATCGAGTGTCTCGGGGTTCTGCTGCTTCACCACCACGCCATCCTTTGTGATGACGCGCTTCACCAGATACGGCCGCTGCATGCGGCCACCGTTGGCCACCGCACCGGCCACCATGGCCATCTGCAAGGGGGTCACCAGAAGGTTCTCCTGACCAATTGCAATACGCGCGGCGTCCTCATCCCGTTGGGTATTCGAAAGCAGCTTGCCGTTACGGTAGCGACCTGACACGGCCACCTCATCAGAGGGCAGGTCGATCTCCACCGGGCGGCCGAACCCGAACTTGGTCATCTCGCCCCCCAGACGCGACGGGCCCAGCCGCTTGCCCACCTGCGCAAACGCGGTGTTGATGGAAAACGTGAGTGCGTCGGTGAAGTTATGCACGCCGAACTTGGTATTCCCGTCATTCCTGATGGTCTGGCCGTCAACCACGTACTTCCCGGTGTCATTAAATGTGGATGAGGGGTTCCACTTGCCACTGTTGAGCGCCGCGGTGGCGGTGACCACCTTGAACGTCGAACCGGGGGGGTACCTGCCCTGCGTTGCGCGGTTGACCAGCGGCGCGCCACTCTCCTTGCGAATGGTTGCGAAGTCGGACGCCACCTGATTGAGGTCGAACGCCGGGGATGATGCCAGTGCGAGCACCTGTCCGGTCCTCGGGTCGATGACCACCACAGCGCCACGGCTTCGCGCGATCAGCGACTCAGCGGTCTTCTGTACCCGCGTGTCGAGGGTCAGACGGATGTCGGCGCCCACCTTCTGCTCGGCGCGCAACTTGTCGAGAATCGCACCCGCACCGTAACTGCCCGCCAGATACTGGTTGTACTGCTGCTCCAGCCCGGTGGATCCCTGTTGCGGGGTGGCGTAGCCCACCACCTGCGCCGCCAAGGCACCCTGCGGGTAGTAACGGCGGTAGTACCGATTGCCCTTCTGCCTGTAGGCAATGCTCTCGGCCAGCACCACCTTGTCGGCCGAGATGATGCGCCCGCGGTCCACCAGACGCTGCCTCTCGAACTGGTACGGATTGTCGGCACGCTCGTCGAGGCCCCCGGCGGCGATCACCTGCCAGTAGCCCAGCATGAGGATGAGCACGCCGAATCCGGCGGCCAGGGCCAGATACAACGATTTGATGGATCGGTTCATGTGGCAGGCGCCCCATGCACCGCATCAATCAGTCCCTGGCGCGAGCGCTGACTGATGATGAGCAGGATCGCGACGATGCCGAAGTTGACCACCACGCTCGATCCCCCGTACGACATGAACGGCAGCGTCACGCCAGTCAGCGGCACCAAGCGGACGATGCCGCCAATGATGATGAATGCCTGAAGTCCGACCACCGCGGTCAGGCCGCCGGCCAGAAGTTTGCTGAAGCCGTCACGCGCGGCGGTCGCAATCGCGAACCCCCGAGCCATGAACAGGACGAAGAGAAGCATGACCCCGACGGATCCAACGAAACCGAGGTCGTCCGCGACCGCGCTGAAGATGAAGTCGGTCTGCAATTCGGGGATGCGCGGGGTTCCTCCGGGGGTCACCAAGAGCGCCCGGCCAAATCCCGGACCCACCAATCCGCCGTCGGCAAGCGCATAGAGCGACTGCACCATCTGGTACCCGTTGCCCTGCGCGTCGCCAAAGGGGTTGAGCCACGACCCCACACGCACGGCGATTCTGGGCACGGTCGCCCAGATGAATAACGACCCCGCCACAAACATGCCCATGCCAAGGCCCACGTAGAGCGCCCGCCCCGTGGCCAGGTACAGCATGGCCAGAAACACGCCGAAGAACAGCAGCGCGGTACCGAAGTCGTTCAGCGCAACCACCACCACTAACGCCAGTCCCCAGAACAGCAGGATGGGTGCCATGTGACGGAAGGCCGGCAGGTTCATGCCAAACCTGCGCTCGGTGGGAATGGCCAGCACCTCGCGCTTCTCCCGCAGGTACCCCGCCAGGAAGATGACCACCAGCACCTTGGCCAGCTCCCCAAGCTGCACGCGCTGGCTGCCGCCCACCGAGATCCACAGGCGGGATCCGTTGACGGTGGTGCCAAACACCATGGTGGCCACCAGTAGGCCCACGGCCGTGAGGCCGATCACGTAGCGGTAGCGCTCCAGTACCCGGTGATCTGGAAGAAACACGATGATCGCGCAGAACACGATGCCGCCGAGGGTCATCCACAGCGCCTGCTCGCCGGCCAGCGCCGGATCGATGCGGTACAGCTCTGCCAGCCCAATTCCTGTGAGCGCCGCCATGATGGGCACCAGATACGGATCTGAATACGGCGCACGAAGGCGCAGCACCGCGTGCATCACCACAAACACCATGGCCACGCCCAGAGAGGTCTGCCACGGACCCACCTGCAGGGTGTCGGTGCGCGCCGATGCCGCGGCGGCCAGGCCGAGTATTCCCAGCAGCAGGCCGGGAACAAGGAAGTACATCTCGCGGGTACGAAGCCTCATCCGCGCTTCCGGGCCGCAGCCTGCGCAGCAGCAGCCTTCTTCTTCTGCGCCGCAGTGGCATTGGGGCTCGTCTTCGCTGCCTTCTTCTTTGCGGGCGTGGCCACCGGGACCGGCGCGGCGCTGGGCGATTCCCACGTGGTGGGAATGCCGTAGTGCCATGCCAGGCGCACGGCCAACGCGGTGGCCTCACCCTCGCCCTGTACGCCCTCCTCGAGTGCGGATGGCTCCTGGGCCAGTACGGCCGCCGCCGGCACGCCGATCACCTGCCCATCACTGAGCAATGAGAAACCGAGGGGTGAGTAGGGCAGCCCGTTGTACAGGCGCAACTGCCCGGAATCATCGGCCTGCACCACGTGCGAGCGTGACGATGCCCATGCCACGCCGCCCACGATGAACCCCACCACCACGATGACCGCAGCAACAATGAGCAGCATCTTCGAACGGGCTCTGGGCACGTGCTCCAGCACACGATCGGGCTGCGGCGACCGGCCCGTGCGGTGCGTGGGCTCCACCAACGGGCGCGGCAGCGTGGCCATGCGCGGGGTTGGTGGCACGAACTCCACTGGTTCCGGCACGGTGGCCGGCTCGCCGGTCCCGATACGTGCCAGCACCACGGTGGCATTGTCCTCGCCACCCGATGCATCAGCGGCCTCCACCAGCGCATGGGCGGCATCGGCGAGCGACCCATCGGCCAGCATGATGCGGGTGATCGCCGCGTCGCCGATCGCCGCCGACACGCCGTCGGTGCACAGCATGATGACGTCGCCATCCTGCACTGGCACCTGAAACGAATCGGGTGTCAGGTCCGATTGCGCACCGACCGCGCGCGTAATGACGTTGCGCTGCGGATGGCGGTCGGCCTGCTCCTCGGTGAGCGCCCCGCCACGCACCAGCTCGGCCACCACGGAGTGGTCGTCGGTGAGGCGCCGAAGCTCGCCATCACGCACCAGATAGGCGCGCGAATCGCCCACGTGCACCACATACATCCGGCCGTCGTCACCCAGCATGCATGCGGTCACGGTTGTGCCCATCCCGGCCCGCCCGGCGTCGCCGGCGGCGGCGCGGCGGATGTCCTTGTTTGCCCGCTCCACGGCGCGCTTCAGGTCGCCGGGCCGGGGTGCGGGGGCCAATGCCTCGAGCGCCTGCACAGCCATGCCCGCGGCCACCTCGCCGGCCTGGGCACCACCCATACCGTCGGCCACCGCCACGATTGGCGGACGCACGAGATGGCGGTCCTCGTTGTGGCCGCGCACGCGGCCCACGTCGGTGGCCCGGGCCAGCTCGACCAGTACGAGATGCGCGGTCATCCCGCTGCCGCCGCCTCCCGGGTGACCGCGTCCACCCGGGCGAGCACCACGGTGACGTTGTCCGGCCCGCCCGCATCATTGGCCAGGGCAATCAGCGTGGCCGCCGCGTCGTTCAGGGTGCCTGCGCCATCGATGGCGGCCAGGATCTCATCGTCATCCACCGGACCCGACAAGCCGTCGGTGCACAGCAGCACCACGTCGCCGGGTTCCAGATCAACCCGCAGGGCGTCGACCTCCACGTCGATGTCCACGCCCAGCGCCCGGGTGATCACGTGGCGCGCGGGGTGGTGCTCGGCATCGGCCTCCGACAGTGCCCCTCGCCGCACCATCTCGGCCACGATGGAGTGGTCGTCGGTTACCTGCACCATGCGCCCGTCACGCACCAGGTAGGCCCGCGAATCACCCACGTGCACCAGATAGAGCACCCCGGCATCGACAAACCCCGCTGTGGTGGTGGTGCCCATGCCCTCCAGATCTGGGTCCGCCACCGCCGCGGCGGCGATCGCCGTGTTCGCCTGCTTCAGCGCGCCCAACAGGGCAGCCGGGTCGGTCGTGGTACCCACCTCGCGAAGCGCATCGACGGCCATGCGCGCTGCGGTGGCACCGCCCTTGTGCCCACCCATTCCGTCGGCCACCGCGATGAGCGGCGGTGCCACCAGGTCGAGGTCCTGGTTGTCGGATCGCACACGACCCACGTCGGACGCCGATGCGAGCTCGGTGAGGGCCAGATCGTCGCGCATGGTCAGTCCTCCCACCGCAGCACGGTTTCGCCCACGCGTATCTCGTCGCGCAGATGCAGCTGCTGCTCACCCGAGATGCGGCTGCCGTTGATGAACGTGCCGTTGAGCGACCCCAGGTCCTCTGCAAACCAGAAGTGGCCGCGACGGAACACGCGGGCGTGGGTGTGTGAGATGAATTGATCGGTCACGGGGATGCGCGAGGACTTCGATCGGCCGATCGTCGCCCCGCCCGCCACGTCATATCGCGTTCCCACCTGAAGGCTGGTGGATCGCGTCACGATGAGGTGCGGGTCCATCGCCGCTGCCGCGCGTGCGATCTCTGGCTTTGCGGCAATTCCCGCGTTCTCTGGCATGACCGCGTGCGGCTTGCGCACCGCCTGAGCGGAGCCCACGCCCACCACTGTCTGCGCAGCCGTGCCCGGTGAGGGTGCCCTGGACTGGGCGGGGGCCATCTCCGACGGATCGGGTGGGCGTACCTCGATCTCAGCCGTGCGCAGGGAGCGCACCGACGCCCGCACCACGGCGCCGATAAACACGAATAGGAGCAGGAGGAAGACGGCCTGCCCGATGATGAGCCCCGTCTCGGTCACCGGTGCCTCCCGGTCACTCCGACCGGCGCTTGCGTGGCCCCGGTGCGATCATCGGCGTTCCACGACGATCTCGGCGCCACCCAGGCTCACCTGGTCACCATCGCGAAGGGTATGACGCATTACGCGCTTGCCGTTTACCTCGACGCCGTTGGTGGAGCCAAGGTCCACCAACGTGTACTCGAGGCCCTCGTGGCGGATCTCGGCATGTACGCGGCTCACGTTTGGGTCGGGCACCACGATGTCGCAGTCGCGGCTTCGCCCCAGTGTGGTGACCTTGCGCGCCACGCGGTTGGGCTGGCCGCCCACGTAGATGGTGACCTCCTCGCGCACCAGGCCTGCGGCACGGGCCTGCTCGGCACTCAGCACCTGTGTGCCGCTCACGGCGTCAAGTGCCTCGTTGGACAGCGGCGGAGCGGGCGGCGGCAGCGGCTCCACGGGCTCTTCGCCCGGCACCTCGATGCCGGGGCGCCCTGGGTCCACCATGCGGCACGCGATGCCGAACTCGCCGGGGCGCAGGTCGTCGTCGGTCTCCAGACGGATTCGCGGCATGGAGAGGAGCGACAGCCCCTCGCTGCGGGCGTGGGCCTCAAGGTACGAACCCAACTCGATGACGAGCGACGATTCGTACGATGCAAACTGCCGGCGATCGGTTGAGGAGAGGTACACCGTGTACTGGTTTGGCACGTACACGCGCGACACCGAGACGGTCTTGTGGTCCTCCATCTCACGTGCCAGACGTCGTGCCAGCTCCACGGGCTGGAGCGTGCTGCGAAACATCCGGCCGAAGGTCTTTTCGACCAGGCCCTCAATCTTCTGTTCGATGCTCCGGAGTGCGCTCATCCCACCATTCCGTCAACGGAGGGCGACTGCCCGGCATCACCACGCGTGAATACGCGCCATGGCCGAGCCGCCCAGGCAATTGCGAGGATAGCCGAGGGGATCACGGCGCCGACCGCCCACAGGCCTCCGCCCCCCAGCAAGCCGGCGGCGATGGTCACTCCCGCCCCCCACAGCACCGCCGTGGAGATGCGTGTGGTACCCCGTGATCGCAGCACCAAAGGCCATGTCAGGGCCGCCGCAATCATGATGCCGGCAGCCATCAGCGCCTGCGGGTGCGCACCGAGGGGACGCAGCAGCAGATCCCCCGCTGCCATGGGCGATCGTAGCCCCTTCAGGCGATCCCAAATACCCCATTGCTCTCCGCCGGTGAACATAAACGACGATGCCCCGGCCACGATCTGCCACGCAAGCACGGCGAGCAATCCCGCGACCGATGTCCATATGCGGGATGCCACTGATCGGGTGGATCCCGCCGCGATGGCGTACAGCGGCAACAGGCCCCACGCCGCCAGCACCGGCGCAAGCACCGGCAGCAGGATGAGGCGACCATGCCGTGATCCGGTCATCACCAGCAGCAGCGCGATGATGACGGCGATTCCGGTGAATGCGGGTGCAGCGGTGGCCATGCCGACGCCCGCCAGCAGCACCAGGCCGAGTGCCGCCACGGGCGCACGCCATGCGCCGATGATGCCGGCGATGAGGGCGATGCCCGCGGTGCCGAAGGTGCTGGTGCTGAACCCGCGCTCGGCGATCATGCCGCCCAGAATGGCGGCGGCGACTCCGGTGAGCGCGGGCGGCAACGGACCGGAAAGCAGTGCGATGGCGCGCTTGCCACGGCCCTCGGGCAGTTCATCGGCTTCCTCGCGCACCACACGCGCCAGGCGTGCGGCATCGGGGCGCGCATTCGGGTCGGGTGAGAGCCCGGCGTCGATGGCCCGCGACAGGCGCTCCGGCAGGTCGGGACGGAGCGTGCGGATTGGTGCCACCTCGCCGAGCGCCGCCCGGCGCGCGGTATCTGCCGGACTGGCGCCCAGAAGAGGATTTCTGCCTGTGAGCCCCTCGTACAGCACCAGCGTGGCGGCCCATACGTCGGCAGCGCCGGTCACGACCTCGCCCGTTGCCTGCTCGGGCGCCATGTACGCCATGGTGCCCACCACGCCACCGGTCTGGGTCATTCCGCTCTCACCGGAGAGCCGGGCCACTCCCAGATCGGTCACCCGGGCGTGTCCGTCGTCGTCAACCAGGATGTTGGCGGGCTTGATGTCGCGGTGGATCACGCCGCGCTCGTGCGCATGCGCAAGGGCATCCAGTACATCTGCGGCCATCTCGGCAGCAGCGCGGTCGCCCGGAGGCGTGTCGGCGTACACCCGCTCCAACGATGGTCCGTCGATCAGTTCGGAGATGAGATAGAGCGATTCGCTGTCCTCGCCCCAGTCGAGCATGCGCACCACGCCATGGTGCTCAAGTCGTGATGCCGCCCGGATCTCAGCCCCCACGCGCCTCTCCAGGCCGAGATCGATGGGGATCTCCTTTACCGCGACATCCCGCCCTGTGGCGCGATCAAGGGCCCGATAGACGCGCGAGGTGGCGCCCCGGCCGATGACTTCCTGGAGGTCGTACCGGCCGAGCACGCGGCCCTGTCCTTGGGCACGTGTGGGTGATGTGTGTGATCCGGGTACGCGCATCTGGCGAGTGGCCTTCCACCGCTGGCAGAGGAATCCTTGCGAGGACGCCGAACGAAACGCCAATCGTAGACATCACCCGTGCAGGTTCCGGCCATGGAGGTTGCGCTAGCATCCTGCCGCCTCAGGGCTGGTCACCGGGCGGGTGGCGGAATTGGTAGACGCGCTGGCTTCAGGTGTCAGTGTTCGTAAGAACGTGGGGGTTCGAGTCCCCCCTCGCCCATCTCAATCAGCGCGTCCTCTCGGGCGCGCATCTGCTCCGGACTGCATCACGCGTTACGTAGCGGGGGGTCGCTGAAGTGGACATGGACGACACGGGTACAGATCACGGTCATGACGACCAGCCCACGGGCATCTCGGGGCCGCTTTCCGACGATGCCGCACGTGAGCCATCATCGGACTCCGGATCCTCGCGCAGTGGCAGCGACTCCGGCGGCAGCCGTCGGGGGCGTGGTGGGTCGGGTGGCGGCCGAGGGCGTGGGGGCTCCGGCGGCAGCGGCAGCGGCGGCGGCGGTGGTGGTGGTGGTGGTTCGCGCCGCTCCATGCCGGGTGGCGGCTCCGCAGCGCTCAAGAAGCCGGCTGTGCGCATCGGCATCGCGGTTGCCGGCGTCATCATCCTCATCATCATCTCCACGCTCGTCATCCAGGGGTGCCGCCGCAGTCAGCTGGAGGACTCCTACAAGTCGTACATGGGTGATGTCACAACGATCGTGACCGCCTCGGCCAAGGAGGGTGACTCCCTCCAGGAGCTCCTCGCCAACCAGAACGGTGCGAAGTCGGCCGAACTGCAGGTGCAGGTGCGCGACCTCTCCAGCAAGGCCCAGGCCCTGGTGGGTCAGGCCGAGGCCCTCGAGTCACCCGATTCGCTCTCAGCTCCCAACCAGAGCCTGGTCACCGCATTGCAGTACCGCGTAACAGGCCTGAAGGCGCTGGCTGACTCGCTGCCATCGGTTGTCGATTCAAAGAACCGCGCGTACTCGTCGGCCACCCTGGCCAGCGCCATGCAGCGGTTTCTCGCGAGTGACGTCATCTATCAGGACTCGTTCGTGGGCCCCGCCAAGCGCGCGCTTGCCGACGCCGACGTCACGGGTGTGCAGGTTCCCGATCGCCAGTTCTTCCTGGGCGGCATCCGTGCCGACCAGTCGTCGCCCACCGGCGCCGGCCAGCTCATCCCGGGCCTCCAGCGCACGGGCAGCAGCGCGCTATCGGGCACCGACGCGACGTCCACGTCGGGCGTGCTTCACGGCACGGGCATCGCATCGGTGCAGGCGCTTCCGGAGGGCCTTGCCCTGTCAGCAGATTCCGAGACCCAGATCCAGGCATCCGACAAGTTGCAGTGGCAGATCACGGTGGAGAACTCCGGCGACGCCACCGAGACCAATGTCGTGGTGCGCGTGACGTTCTCAAGCACGGCATCCGCCAAGGACGCTCAGACCTCGGAGAAGTCCATTCCCTCGCTCGAGTCCGGTCAGCAGCAGTCGGTGACGCTGCCGGGACCGAAGAGCCCCACGTTCGGGGATGCCTCGGTGCTCAAGGTCGAGGTGGTGCCGGTGCCCAACGAGACACGCACCGACAACAACCGGGCCGAATACCCCGTCAAGATCGTCTTCTAGTTCCTCCGGTCATGACCGCATGAGCGGAGGCATCGCCTATCTCGGTCCGCCGGGCACCTTCTGCGAGGAGGCCCTCATCGCCCTGGTGGGCGCTGAGGCCGCCGCGCGGGAGGTGCCGAAGCCGAGCATCACGGCATGCTTCGACGCCGTGGCAGCCGGCGAGGTGGCACAGGCGCTGGTGCCCATCGAGAACGCCATTGAGGGCGGCGTCACGCAGACGCTCGACCAGTTGGTGACCCACGCGGGCGGCATCGTGATCCGTGGCGAGGTCATCCACCCCATCCGCCATCACCTGATCGCCCGCCCGGGGCTCGGGCTCGCCGAGATCACCCGTGTGCAGAGCCATCCGCATGCCACTGCGCAGTGCGGCCGGTGGCTCACCGAAATGCTGCCCGGGGCCGAGGTGGCGGCGGCGCTCTCCACCGCTGATGCTGTGCGCACGGTGGTGCAGTCGCATCAGCCGGAAGCCGCGATCGGCAACTTTCGTGCTGCCGAGATCTATGGCGGCGTGGTCGTGGCCGAGGATGTGGCCGACTCGATGGAGAACCACACACGATTCGTGCTGGTGGGCCGCGACGAGGCCGAGGCCGCTGGCGAGGGTGCGTTCACAACGTCGATCGTGTGTGCGATTCCCCGTGACCGGCCGGGCGCGCTGCTGTCCATCCTTCAGGAATTCTCGCTGCGCACGGTCAACCTGACGCGCCTCGAGAGCCGTCCGGCACGCACCGGTCTGGGGCGCTACGTGTTCTTCATCGATGCCGAGGGGAGCCGTGCACGTGACCTGCCGCTTGCGGCCGCACTCGATGCCATCGAGCAGGGCGGCATCGCGCATGTCATTGCGCTTGGGTCCTACAGGGCTGCAACCCAGACGTAGTTCACGGGTGGGTTGGCCGTTCGGTATGGCTAGCATCCGTCGCGAAAGGGGGTGGTCCCACAGCACGTATTAGTTCTTAACGCGTCGTACGAGCCCATCAACGTGTGCTCAATCCGACGTGCGCTCGTACTTCTGCTGAAGGAGAAGGCAGAGATACTCGAGCACGCGGCGCGCCCTGTTCGTGGGGTGGGACGCGACTTCGCCACGCCGCATGTCATCCGGCTCGTATACCGGGTGAAGGTGCCGAGGTATGAAGCACGCCGAATGAGTAGGCGCGCGCTGTTCGCCCGCGATGGCTACGAATGCCAGTACTGCGGAAGCCGAACCCGCCTCACCATCGACCATGTGGTGCCAAAGAGCCGGGGTGGCGACTCATCGTGGGGCAACGTGGTGACGTCATGCGCTCCCTGCAACGCACGCAAGGGCAGCGCCCTGTGCCACGAGATCGCCATGTTTCCCCGGCACACGCCACGCCCGCCACGACCCGATGTATTTATCGACGTGGCCGCCCCCAGACGCCCCGATGCCTGGGATCCGTATCTGCGCGCCGCCGCCTGACCGGCACAGCACGGCGCGGGCACGCTGCTCAAAGGTAGTTTCTCGCGCATGAGCGAGCCGCGCGGCAAGAAAACCCACGATGACATGTGGGACAGCGGCACCCAGGGCCTGATCACGCGCATCGCCGTGGTGGCAGCGCTCGCCGGGCTGCTCTTCGGGTTTGACACCGGTGTTATCTCCGGCGCACTCGACTACATCGGCGATGCATTCAACCTGGGCGACATCGGCAAGAGCGCTGTCGTGTCGTCTGTGCTGCTGGGTGCGGTGGTGGGTTCGCTCGTGGCGATGGCGATTATCGACCGCATTGGTCGCCGCCGCAGCCTCATCGCATCGGGCGCGGTCTTCATTGTCGGGTCGATCGCATCGGCCGTCGCACCCGGCGTGGGTGCCCTCGATATTGCACGGCTGCTGCTGGGCGTGGCCATCGGCATCAGCGCGGTCGCGGCACCGATGTACATCACCGAGATTGCGCCTGCGGCTCGCCGTGGGCAACTGGTGTCGTTCTTCCAGCTCATGATCACCATCGGCATTTTGGTCGCCTACGTCAATGACGAAGCATTCTCGAGTAATGGCCAGTGGCGTTGGATGCTCATTACGGGTGTTGCACCGGCCATCGTGCTGCTCATTGGAATGCGGGGACTCCCGGAGAGCCCGCGCTGGTTCATGTTGAAGGGCCGCGACGCCGATGCGCGCAAGGTGCTCGAGAAGGTCAACCCAACTGAGGTTGAGTCGGAGATGGCCGAGATGCGCCGGGGCATCGACGAGGAGAAGTCGGCGTCATTTCGCGAGCTGGTGCAGCCGGTGCTGCGCCCCGCGCTCATCGTGGCTGTGGGTCTCTTCATCATCCAGCAGTTCACCGGTATCAACACGGTCATCTACTACGCACCACGCATCTTCAAGGACGCCGGTTTCGGGGCCGGGTCGGCCGCCATCTGGGCCACAGTCAGCGTGGGCGTCATCAATGTGCTGGCCACGCTTGGGGCACTTGCCCTCATCGACCGCGTGGGCCGAAAGCCGCTGCTCTACACCGGTCTTGCCGGCATGGCGGTGAGCCTGTCGGCCATTGCGGTGTCGTCAATGTTGTCGTCCGGCGGAACGATCACCGCAGCCGATCTGGTGACCGTGGTAGCGGTCTGGGCGTTCGTCGCCTTCTTCGCAATCTCGCTTGGCCCCATCCCGTGGCTCATGGCATCGGAGCTCTTTCCGGTAGGCGTGCGTGGCAAGGCGGCATCCATCGCCACCGTGGTGGGATGGCTCGGCAACCTGTTCATCTCATTTACGTTCCTGGGTCTGCTCGACCTCATCGGCGAGTCGGCCACGTTCTTCAGCTACGCCGCGGTGGCCGTGCTGGGACTTGTGTTTGTGTGGTTCCTAGTGCCCGAGACCAAGGGCCGCACGCTTGAAGAGATCGAGGAGGGCTTCATCGCGCGCGCGAAGGCCCGGCTGAAGGACTGACGGGTTTACGTGGCGACAACGATCTGGCTGGTACGGCACGGGGCGACGGAGTGGAGCCAGAACGGGCGCCACACCGGCAGTACCGACCTGCCGCTGTTGCCCGAGGGGCGTGAACGCGCCACCGCGGTGGCCCCGGTGCTGGCGGCGAATGCATTTGCACTGGTGCTGACCAGCCCGCTTCAGCGCGCGCGTGAGACCGCGGCACTGGCCGGTTTTGCACAGGCCGAGGTGGACACCGATCTTCTTGAGTGGGATTACGGCGACTACGAGGGCGTCACCACGCCCACCATCCGCGAGACCGACCCGGGATGGTCGATCTGGGATGGCGCGGTACCGGGTGGAGAGTCGGCCGACCAGGTGGCCGCCCGGGTGGCCCGTGTGATCGCACGCGCCGATGCTGCGGATGGTGACGTGTTGCTGTTTGCCCACGGCCACGTGCTGCGGGTGCTCACCGCTGTACGTCTGGGTCTTGATCCCCGGGAGGGCCGGCGGTTTGTGCTCGACCCGGCCACCGTGTCGGTGATCGGACACGAGCACGAGTGGCCGGCACTCAGGCGGTGGAACTCCGCCACCTGAGTGCCGGCTCCGTGGATGCTGTTAGTTGACGCCCCCGGCGAACTTCACCGAGAAGCTCACGCCGGTGCGGTTGGCACCGTGTGACAGCGGCTGACCGATGGCCAGCAGCGACAGGTTGGCCGAGCCGCCCGCCAGGTTCTGGCCGGGGAAGGCTGCCTGTACACACGCCAGGATGTTGCTGGACAGCGCCACCGTGTCGGCCGCATTCGGTGCCCGGTCGGTGAGCGTGGTGTCCTGCAGCGGAGTGATGCTGTTCCACAACCCGTCAAGCGCCGGGCTATTGCCCCCGAGGCCACTCCCGGCCGTGAGGCTGCAGCCGACCTCCTGGTTCGCCCGCTGCTCCCCGTTGGGATTGGCGGCCGTGGTGATGCTGTCGAGCGTGATGCCGTAGTGCAGGCCACCCACATCGTAGAACTGACCGGCCTCGCCCGGGAGCGCCAGACGCTGCGGACGCCAGAGCGTGAGAGCCACATTGCCGTCGGTACCCAACTGGAAGCCGTTGCTGCGGTTGGTGCCCTCATTCGCCGTGTACGGGTATGAGAGCGCCTGGCTCGTCGCGCCGGTGGTCACGTTGGTGATGGCCGGCGTGGTGACGAAGTACGGGCTGATTGCGATGGGCTTCTGCGACTGCGCGACGCCGTCGCCCGTGTAATTCAGCGTGAGCACGCTATCGGCGTTGACCGTGCCGAGCGTGTCGGCGGCGTTCGGCTTGGTGAACGCGGTCCACACGCTCGACCCGGCCGGCGCTCCCTGCTGGCTCGACGACTGGAAGCCGTTGCCCGGCGACGGGGTGGCTGACGGCTGACACGGCTGCCCCTGCGTGGCGCAGTTGCTGCCCGTATAGGCGCCCCAGCTCACCGACCCGAACTGGGCGACGTCGGGGAGGATCTGCGGGAACTCGCTGAAGCCCGACACCGTGGCGGTGCCGGTGCCCGGTGCGCACCACGGTGCGCCGGTGCCGCAGGTGGCCCACACGCTGGTGAGCGTGCCACTGCTCTGCCCGATCAGGTCCTGCGATGAGTAGTAGAAGGTAAGCGCAAGCCCCGTGGGAGTCTGCGCGTTGGTGCTGCCGAGGAACGCGTTGATCTGCTCGGGCGTGGCACCGGCGTTGGCGTTGATGGTGTTGCCGATGCTCGGGCGCACGTCGCTGTAGGTGAGCAGCTTGGCGGTACTCGCCACCGAGACGGCGTCGGTCATGTCGATGGTGAGGTTGCCATTGTCGTCCACGTCGAACGCGTTGGGCACGCCGTCCTTGTCGCAGTCACCACCCACGGCGGTGCCACATGGGTCGGTGGGGCTGAACTGCTGCCCACCACCCTGCTGGCCTCCGCCACCTGATCCGTTGCCGCCACCTGATCCGTTGCCACCACCGCTTTGCATCTCACCCTTGCGCGGGATCTCCGCAGCAGATGACGCCACCTTCACCAGGCCGAGCTTGCCGGCCCCCAAGGGCGCGCCGGTCTTCTTGGCCACCTTCACGGTGCCCGCCTTGGTGCTGTAGGTGCCGCTCGCCGGCGTGGTGCCAACAATTGCGAACCCGGTCTTCTTGGAGATGGTTCCAAGGTTCACGGTCTTGTTGTTCAGGCGCATGTAGCCCGTGGTCTTGCTCTTGCTCCTGGCGAGCACGACGGGGCCGTAGTAGTCGCCGTTGCCGCTGATCAGATGCAGCGTGGCGGTCTTTGCGCGGCTTGAGAGCACGTTCAGCTTGAACGCGCCGTTGCTCTTGATTGATGCCGTCGTCGCGGTGCCATCAAGGCCAATGGCGGAGATCTTCATCCCCTTGCCGCCCTTGACGGTTCCCGACACCGTGACGCCCTGCGCCATGGCGGGCACGGCGACGACGGTCGCCAAGGCGATTGCAGTCCAGACGCGAGGCCTCATTGCGTTCTCCTGATCGCTGGATCCGGGGGGCTCCGCGGATCATCTCCGGAAAATGGAACACCTCCAAGTCCGTAAATACAAGTGGCGGGCGATAATCACGAAACCGGTCCGATGCTCACGCCCGACACCTCACCCGTGCCGGATGCGCAGAATCCGAACGAAGTCGACCTGACGCCAGGAGCGATCACCGCAGCCCAGTCGGGCGGCGTGACCGTCACCACGTCGGCGCTTCGCACCGCTGTTCCGCTCCAGGATGATGTGATGGCCGACCCAGCGGGCATCGTGAACCTGAGCCGCCAGGTCGTGCTGGCGGCCGTGCCCGTATTCGCCACGGTGAAGCTGCGGCAGAAGCCCGTGGCCCACGTTGAGTCACGTGTGAATGTGGCCGTGAGCAGGGGAGATCCCTGGACAGGCACCGGGGTCGGCGTGGGGGCGGGCGTCGGCGTCGGGGTTGGCGCGGGAGTTGGGGTAGGTGTTGGCGTCGGCGCGGGCGCAGGTGTTGTGCCGCCAGGGGTGCCCGATGCCCACGTCACCACGATGTTGGTGAGCCCCGGTGCGCCCGTGGCGCAGAGTCCGGTGTCCGAGTACGTGGCCCCGCCCGCCGCCTGTGCCCAAGACGGAAGGGCAATGGAGCGCGAGGCGCCCGAGCCCGACACGGTGCCGTTCCACGTGCTGGTGACTAAAGCCCCAGTGGGCATGCCGAACGAGATGCTGGTGAGCCCGACGGGGGTCGTCCCGGCATTACGCACCCGGAACTTCCCGCACCAGCCACCGGACCACTGCGAATCGACCTGCATGCTGATGCTGATGCTGCCGGGCGCCGGGGCAGGAGTCGGTGTCGGGGTGGGTGTCGGGGTGGGTGTCGGGGTCGGTGTGGGGGTTGGAGTAGGAGTAGGTGTCGGGGTAGGTGTAGGTGTCGGTGTTGGCGCGGGAGCTGGCGTGGTACCGGCCCCATATGGGATGGCCTCACGCTTGATGAGCGACGTCAGCAGTGCCATCTTGGCGGGGTTCACGGTGTTCCAGTCGTCCTGCAGCACCCCACCTGTGTCGCCCGAGTTGGGGTTCCAGGCCCAGAAGGTCCAACTGATGCCTGTGCGGCCCATGTAGTCGGCGAACTGACGGATCCAGCGCCCTTCAGTGGTGTCGGTGCCCACGTTCTTCGCACCGAACTCACCCACCAGAATGGGGGCAGTGCCCGCATCGCGGATGTATCCGAAGCCCTTGGTCCAGCGATCAGCGAGGATCGTGGTCATGTCGGGCGACGAGAACCACGGCTGCGCAAACACGCCGGGTCCGTACTCGTGCGGTGAGTACACAAGCTGATTGGCCACCGGCAGTCGTACGGGGTTCTGGCGTACGCCTTCGAGGTTGCCGCCCCACCAGTTGCGGTCAAGGTTCTGGCCACCTGCCACCGGGCCCTCAATGCCCTCCACCAGCACCAGCCAGGTGGGTGCCTTGGCCTGTACAGCTGCGCCGGCCCGCTCAGCGGCCCGCCGCCAGTCATTTGCCTGGCCAGTGCCCCAGGTGGCCTCGCCGTGCGGCTCGTTCTTCAGGTCGGCTCCCAGCACGGTGGGGTTGCCCGCATAGCGCGTGGCAAGGGCGCTCCACTGATTGACCCAGTCGTCTTCGGTGAACCCGCCGGTGCCGTACCAGAGTGGCGACATGAAGCTGTCGTCTGCGCCCGAGTGGTTGTCGAGGATCACCCCAAGCCCCTGACGCCCGGCCTCGGCGATGATCTCGTCCATCACCTGCTGCGGGGTCTTGCCCTGCAGCGCAGCGTTGCGCCCGTTGCCGTAGTCAATGCCCGATGTCGTGGTGCTCTTCAGCGCCTGAAGCGAGAACGGCAGGCGGATGACGTTAAACCCCTGCGCCTTGATCTGGGCGAGCATGTCGCGGTAGTCGCGGGTCCACAGGCCGTGGGGCGCATGGTTGGCGGTTTCAAAGCCAAACCAGTTGACGCCCTGCAATACCACCTCGCGGTTCGCTTGATCAACGATCTGGCCACCGCTGGTGTGCAGCGGCCCCTGCACACCCAGGGCGGACCCTGCGGCGACCAGCGCGCCTGCGCTGGCAATGGCAATGAGGGCACGACGGGATGTGCGGGCGATGGGCATGTGAGTCTCCTCCTCGGGTTCGCCATGGTGTGGCGATGACGCCGAAAGGCTCTCAGCGAGGCATGAGCAATTTGTGAGGAGGTGGACCCACGGAACGGCGGATGTTCTGTCACGACTGTTTTCCCGAAACATCTGGAACGAGCACGAATCCATTCGGCGAATTGAGCTCTCGGGCGCGGGCTTCGCCATGCTGCTCGCGTCCGTCATCTTCCTGAGCCTCTGCACCCACCCGATCCGGGTTGTCCTACGCGGCGCACCCTGGCGGGTATGGCGTGGGAGCGGGAGGTACCGTGCGCGCCTTGATGGCCTCAATGCGCGTGACGAACCCGCCCGTTGGATCCACCTTCGCGTACCGGTCGTACACCGGCTGCACAGCCTCGCGCATGGCGGCTAATTGCGGTGACGTGGCGGTGCCGAAGTAGAAGAATCCGTCGCCGGCCTTGCACAGATCGGCCATCAGGGTGCTGGCCGGGTCGGTGAGGATGTCCAGTGAGTCTGACGCCAGGCTCGTGGCCGCACGGGTGATCACGGCGCGATCGGCGGCAGGGATGGCGTTCCAGGCGGCGTCACCCACCACCAGCACGGCCGGAAATGGCCACAGGTTTACATTGCCGCTCATGCAGGTGAGCACCTCGTAGAACTTCTGCGTGTACACCAGCCCCACGTTGGCCTCGATGGCGTTGAGGCGTCCGTCCTCAACCGCGCTGGCCACCTTGCCGAGCGGCATGACAGTGGGAATGGCCCCGAGCGCCGTGATCGACTCCGCGAGCAGGTCGGATTGCACCGAGCGCATCTGCACGCCCACGAAGTCTGACGGCTCAACCAGGCAGCCATCCACCGCGGCGGGTTTGCGCAGACCGCCCTCGTGGATGGCGAGGCCGGTCAGCCCCAGCGCCTGCGTGCCCTCCAGCATCTCTGCCGCCAGCGGGCTGGTGATCACGCGACGCTCCACGGCGTAGTTGGTGATGAGAAATGGCATCTGCAGTGCCTCAAATGACTGCACGCCCACGTCTTGCCACACGGGTGCCGACACCGAGCCGCCATCAATGGCGCCGGAGCGGATGTCGGTGAGAAGCGCCAGGTCGTCTCCCCCTCCGTATGCGGCCGTGAGTGACACACCAACCTTCCCCTGCGACATCGCTGTGACTCTCTGCGCGAAGGCCGCGAGGGCCAGGCCGTATGGATGCTGCGCCGTGGTGACGAACCCCAGCCGCAGGTTGGTGCGACTACCGACGGTACCGACGGAGTCCTTCATCACCGGAGTGGTTGCCTGAGCAGCGGTCCCGTTGCCGGACGACCCGCAGCCGGTCATCAGCACTGCAGCGCCCAGTACGGCGGCGCAGGCAAAGAGCACAGCGGTGATGCGGGGGTGAAGGCTCATGACCGTGCCCACGCTACCGAAGCCGCGAGAGGATGGACTCACCGGTACGCTTGTCCGGTGCGCGTTCCGCCCCTCTTCCGCCGCAGCACGGTCGCCGCAGCGCTTGCCGGCCTCGTCGTGCTCTCGGTGGGCTGTGGTGACGACTCATCCACGCTCACCGGATCGGTGCGGGTGGCGGGGTCAACCACGCTGCTGCCCCTCATGGGGCGGGCGACTGCGGCATTCGCTGCCGATCATGTCTTGGCCCCGGTCAACGTACGCATGACGGGTACTACCGATGGCATCACCCTGCTGTGTGACCAGCTTGCCGACATCGCCGGTGCCAGCCGCCCCATTACCGTGCGCGAGCTGCGTGGATGTGCAACGGCCGGAGTACACCCCACGCAGGTGACGGTGACGCGTGACGCCGTGGTGCTGTTTACCGACGCCAAGGGGAACGCCCCCGCGTGCCTCGCCCTCGGCGACCTGTACCAGCGCTTCGCATCAGGTGCGGCCGGTACGCAGCCGCCCGTTGTAGTTCCCGATGCATCATCCGGCACCCGGACAATGTTTCTCGAAAAGGCGGTGGCTCCACTGGCCGCCGTGGAAGGCGTGGATCCGGCCATTCGCCGCGATGCCCACGTGACGAACAGCGACCAGCAGATGCTTGCCGAGGTGTTGCGGCTGCCAAGTGCCATCGGGTTTGCCGGCTGGCAGACCGTGCGGCCGTGGCTCGGCAAAGTGCGCGTGATCGCTGTGAACGCCGGGGATGGCTGCGTGTTGCCCAGTGCATCTTCAATCGCAGGCGGCACCTACCCGCTGAGTCGTGACCTGCTGGTGTATGCCAATCCCGATGCGGGCCTGAGTAGTGACACCGTGGTGGCCTACATGGACATGCTCACCTCACCAGACTTTCTGAGCACCGCCGACACCGGCCTTTCGGCAGATGAGATAGCGGCTGCTCAGGATGAGTGGGCCCAGCGCGCCCCGGCGACGGCCGCCTCATGATGGGCGTGCTCGCATCGCTTCCCTCCTGGGAGGTGATCCTGCTCTCAGTGGTGCTGGTGGCCCTGGTGAGTGTGGCGACCTCACTGCTCATCCGGCGTCGTATGGGCCCGGGCCCCCGCGAGCGCGCGGGTGTGACCGCCGCCGCATACATGACGGCGGTCGGCAGCCTGTTCGCCATCCTCACGGGTTTTCTCATCAGTTCCGAGTACGCCACGCTGAAGGAGGCACAGAATGCGGTGGGGGCCGAGGTGAGCGCCGCGAGCCAGCTGGCGTACGCCACGGGAGTGCTGCCCCCGGCCGACGCCCAGCGGCTGCAGGAGAACCTCACCGCCTATCTTGATGCACTGCGCAGCGGTGAGTGGCCGGCGCTCGCGGCCGATGCGGCTGATCGCTCGACAGCTGTTCCTGCGATGCGCACTCTGCAGCAGGCGGTGTTCGAGGTGGCCAATCGCCCGTACGTGCCGGGCACCGCATCCGGCACGCTGCAGGACGCCGTCAACGAACTCACTGCAAATCGCCGGCAGCGGGTGGTCATCAGTACGGGCGGGCTCCCCTTTCCGCTCTTCGCGCTTGCGGTGATTGCCGGGCTCGCACTGATCGTCAACTCGCTACTGGTGGCGGCCAGGCAGGGCACGCGGTACTCGTGGGTGGCGCTCGGGATTATGTTGGCGGTCGCGCTCGACCTGGGCGCGATCCTCACCATCAGTGCGCCGTTCAACGGGGGATTCGTGGTGAGCACCGACCCCATCAGTGAGCTCATCACCGAACTGCAAAAGGGCGAGTACCTGCCGTGGGTGACCACGCGATGACCGGTGCCCGGTTGCTGCTGGCCGGGTGCGTCATTGCACTCGCAGGCATGGTGCTCATGGCCACGGGTTGTGGTGACGCGCCTGCACCGTCGACGGCCGTGGCAGCAGACCCAGCATGCGCTCAGGCCCCCGATGCATGCGTCACCGTGGGAATTGGTGAGCCCATATATCTGGGCACGCTGCTCTACCCATCCGATGACGGTGGGGTAGTTACCGCGCGGTCAGTACAGCTGGCCGTGGATTATCTGGATGGAAGCTTTGATGGTCACTCGGGAACGCTGCGAGGGCATGCCGTTGACGTGATTCCCGAGGCCGAGGAGTGCTCGCCCGACAGCGGCCGCGCCGGTGCCCGTCGACTAATGGCTGCTGCCCCGGTTCTGGGTGTTATCGGGACCACGTGCTCGGCCGCCGCGTATCGCGCCGCCGCCGAGGTACTCAGCCGCCACCGCGTGCTGCTCATCTCGCCCACCAATACGTCCCCCTTGCTCACTTCGCCGCAGGGGCATGACCGCTACTTCTTCCGGACGGCGTTCAACGACCTCATTCAGGCAGCAGCAGTGGCTGAGTTTGCGAGGCAGCGCCTACGTGCGCGCACCGCCGCCACGGTGTCGGTGAACGATGCCTACTCGCGGCCTCTGGCCGCGCAGTTCGTCGACGGATTCGCTGGTGAGGGTGGCCGTGCGGTAGCAGCCCTCACGGTGACCGATCCAATCGGTGCCGGGCGGGCAGCGCAGGTGGCGTCCCGCCTGGCGAACGCCGCGCCCGGGGTCATCTTCCTTCCGCTCATGGAGCCGACCTGCGGCACGATGGTGCGTGCCATCCGAGCCGAGCCAGCGCTGGCAACCACACCCGTGGTGGTGTCGGAGGCCTGCATGAGTGCCACGTTCCTTCGCCGCATGGGTTCTCTTGCGAACGGTATCTACGCGTCGGGGCCCGACCCCACTGGTGCAGGAAGCAGCAGCTTTGCCACGGTGCAGTTTCTCCCCGCCTACCGCCGCCAGTTCGGGTCGGCCCCGGCGACGGTCTTCGCCTTCGCGGCATTTGATGCCACCAACCTCGTGCTTGAGGCAGTCCGTCGTACTGCGGTGCAGTTGCCGGGAGGTGCCTTGGTGATCAACCGTGAAGCCCTGCGGGCGTCAATCATTTCCGTCAACGGCTACGACGGCCTGTCGGGCATCCTCACCTGCCTGCCGGCGGGCGACTGCGTACCCGCGGCGCGCATCTCGGTGTACCGCGCCCCGCAGTGGCCGGTGGGAGGCCGCACGGCAGCCCTCCCGGTGTTCAGCACTGCGCGCACCCTGGCCGAGGTGACGGGCGGCGGCTAACGCTGAGGTATGTCGCATCTGTCGCCACCACGCTGCACCGCGCGGCGTGTTCAGACACCCGTGCCGATCGTGCTCGGCAACGTGTGCTGGTCGGCACTTGATTCAGGCGAGTGCATGAGCCAGCCGCCCCTCCTGTGCACCTGGCGCACGGCGCCTTTCCCTCGCTGAGGTGAGCGGCAGTCGTGGTGGTCTCGCTGGTGGCTCCCACGCGGGCGGTCACTGGCTGATTGCCGGGTTATGGCGTCGTCAGGCCCTGGGGGCATGACGACGCCACGGTGAGGGGTGCCGGACATGTACCGCTGGGTCTGCACTTCCTACGCCACCCGCGCAGCATCGGGGTT
>Ga0208960_1000114_pt1 | contig 42111 bp, 43 predicted proteins | sample GreLakmeON33MSRF_FD_187703 | JGI IMG/M metagenome (GOLD analysis project Ga0208960, IMG submission 187703) | Freshwater lentic microbial communities from great Laurentian Lakes, MI, USA - Great Lakes metaG ON33MSRF (SPAdes) | ecosystem: Environmental > Aquatic > Freshwater > Lake | place: Great... | reverse complement strand
CGATTGGCAGAAATTAAATGAAACCACCTGGCCAGATTGGTATAGCAGTGTTGAACAATCATTTTTAGAGTTGAAAGATAAATGTGATCGAGTATTTGTAGCTGGCTTTTCGATGGGCGGCTCATTAGCACTTCGGCTTTGCCAAATTCGTGGCAGTGAGGTGGAGGGATTAATACTATTAAACCCGTCTATTCATGATCGTAGATTTATTCTTAAGCTAACTCCAATACTTAAATACTTCATCCCCTCAATTAAAAAGGGTGCAACCGATATCGCCGCACCAAATCCGCCAAAACATAGCTATGGCCGCACCCCACTTAAAGCACTTGATTCACTTCGCAAACTTTGGCAATTAGCAGAGCGTGATCTATACCTAATTGATCTACCGGTGATGGTGGCCTACTCAATTAATGATCATGCAGTTGATCCAGAGAACTCAATGACGGTAATTGATAATATATTTTCAGTTGATATTCGTGAGGTGGTCTTTGAAAACTCCTACCATAATGTGCCATTAGATTATGATGCAGATTTATTAAATACTGAGAGTAAGTTATTTATTGAAGATGTATTAAGTGGCAGCTTGCAACGAGGTGCTGACTTTAAAGAGACAGATCTAGTAGATGCGGAGTTTGACTCAATTATTTCCGGTCTATCACTTGATCAGTCTGCGCCAACTACCTACCTTGATGAGTTAGATAACTTTGATGAAGTAAATCGTTTCATTCCGCCAAATCCGCGCTGGCTCAAACTTGATCAGACCCAACGTGCATCTGCGGCAGCTTTTATCGGCAGTAGTATTTATCTACTGCTCTATACCTTGACCGATTTTGAAGTATTTGGAGTTTGGCCAGCGGTAATTGGCTTCTTAGGCTCTATCGCAACAATAATCTGGCGAACTGCCAGAAAAGATGATGATTTAGAGGATGGATCTATCCTCTAACTAAATCTGCCGCGCCAATTAGGCCAGCATCATTGCCAAACTTTGCTGCGATTATTTTTGGAGGTGTATGGGTACCTGCAAATGGCATATACCTATCCATTGCTTCTCGTACTGGTGCTAAAAATAACTCACCAGCATCTACTACCCCACCACCAATCACAATCGCTGCTGGATTTAATATTAATGAAAATGATGCACACGCACAGCCAAGCCAATCTGCCTGCTGCTTAAAAGCAGCAATTGCTAACTCATCTCCGGTCAGTGCTGCCTTGGTTAATATTGCTCCAGTTAATCCAGCAACACTGCCACCTGCTAAAGCTAAAATAGCCTTGCCGCTATCTGGATTAGCAGTAATCCCCTCTTTGGCATAGCGCATTAGTGCGCTGCCAGAGGCGTACTGCTCAATACAACCCCTAGTACCACAGCCACAAAGCACACCATTTTGTTGCACAATCATGTGACCAAACTCTGCGCCGATTCCATTTGCTCCTCTAAATAACTTGCCATCAATAACTAAGCCACCACCCATACCGGTGCCAATAATAAAAAACATAACTGGGTTAAAACCACGAGCTGCGCCAAATTTATACTCAGCCCACATTGCAGCATTTGCATCATTTTCAGCAATAATTGGAATATCAAACTCTTTTTTAAGCTCTGAAACAAAATTTAATTTGCTTAAATTAGCAATATTTGGCGCACCAACAACTGTGCCTTGATCTGCTGAGATTAATGCAGCAATACTTATGCCAACTCCTGCAATCTCATGTTTGCTCTTAAACTCTTTAACCACCTCAACCATGGTGGCGATTAGCTCTTTCCCACCTGTTGGTGGAGTTAGCCGCCTGGCTGAATCGATAATTTTACCGGTGCTATCTACTACCCCACCCAAAACTTTAGTACCACCAATATCGATACCAATTGTTAGCTCTGAACTTGAGATTGCACTCCTCAATTAATTTTCCAGCTTTTCCTTTAACTGCTTAAGTGCTAAATCAATTGTTGATTTCTCTGCCTTAACCCGCATCATCTCCGGTACTGGCATAGAAAGTGCCACTGTTAACTCAAAGGTAATCTCAGTTTCATCACCATTATCTTTAACAATATATGACCCACTCATCTCAGTAAGTAGATCTGCATCCTCTAGTGAAAAATCTAATCGATCAGGGGCAGCTGCCCAGTCGTAATTTAATGTTGGTTTATCTTTTAGGGCGCCAGCATCAACACCCATCTGCACCTGAGTAGGCCGTCCTTGACCATCACTTTCTAAAACGGTGACTGATTTAAAAGAGGAGGACCAGCTTGGATAATTTGCAATATCAAATAAAACCGCCCGAACAGCATCGGCGGTGGCCGCGATATTGACGGTGGAGGTTGTTACAGAAGACATTGGGCAATATTACTGCCTGGTAGCAGTTTTGTATTCTCAGCAATAATTTATGGCTCACGCATAGCCAAAATAACCCCACTGATATACCGTTCCCTCCATGAATGAAGTGAGCATTAAAGCGATGGTCCCGCCAGCGGCGGCCGGTAACTTAACCAACCTGATCGCCGAACGCGCCCATTTTGAACCAGAGCGAGTACTTGTCTCTCGCCCACTAGGTGATGGTTGGCAAGCTGTAACGGCAAAGGATTATGAAGAGGAGATTAAAGCTGTTGCCAAAGGTTTAATAGCTGCTGGCATAAATGTAGGTGATCGAGTTGCGATCATGGCAAAGACTCGTTATGAGTGGACTGTTTTAGATTTTGCTATTTGGTATGCCGGCGCAGTTTCTGTACCAATCTATGAAACATCAAGTGCGGAGCAAGTAGATTGGATTTTAACTGACTCAGCAGCTGTAGCAATAATTGTAGAAACTCCTGCCTTAGTTGAATTAGTAACACCAGTTATGCCAGCTGGGTGTAAAAATATTTGGAATATCACCTATAACGCACTTGCTACCTTAACTCACGATGGTAGCGATGTAAGTGATGATGAGATTAGTAAGCGACGAGCAGCATTAAAACCGGAATCACTAGCCACTTTAATTTACACCTCTGGCACAACTGGTAAACCAAAAGGTGTTCAACTAACTCATGGTAATTTCTTATCAGAGTGTGGAAATGTAGTAAATGGTGCCAGTGACCTTTTCTTAAAGCCTGGTGGTTCAACACTTTTGTTCTTGCCGGTGGCCCACGTCTTTGGTCGAATGGTACAAATTGGTTCAATTACAGCAGGTCTTCACCTAGCTCACTGCAGTGATTTAACTAGATTACCAAAAGATCTAGCCAGCTTTAAACCAACATTTGTTTTAGCAGTACCGCGTATTTTTGAAAAAATATTTAACGGAGCAGAAGCAAAAGCAGAGGCTGCTGGTAAGGGAAAGATATTTCATAAAGCAGCCGAAGTTGCTATTGCATATAGCCGTGCATTAGATACAAAGAAAATTTCACCACTACTTAAGCTGCAACACGGCCTATTTGATAAATTAGTTTATTCAAAGATTCGTACCGGTCTTGGCGGTCGAGTAGAGGCTGCTATATCAGGTGGTGCACCTTTAGGTGAGCGTTTAGGCCATTTCTATCGCGGTGCTGGGATTAGAGTCTTAGAGGGCTACGGCTTAACTGAAACCACAGCAGGAGCAACTTTAAATCTAACCTCTCTGCATAAAGTTGGAACTGTTGGCAAACCTATTCCTGGCACAACAATAAAAATTGCCGAAGATGGTGAGGTCTTAATTAAGGGACCAATCGTGATGAAGGGCTATTGGCAAAATGATGCAGCCAATGCCGAAGTTTTCACTAAAGATGATTATTTCAAATCTGGAGATCTTGGAAAATTAGATGATGAGGGCTACCTATCGATTACCGGACGCAAGAAGGAGCTAATTGTTACCGCAGGTGGTAAAAATGTTGCACCAGCTGTCCTAGAAGATCGCCTCAGATCTAATCCATTAATTAGTCAGTGCATGGTAGTTGGTGATAACAAACCATTTATTGCCGCCCTGATTACCCTAGATCCAGATTCAATTAAGCCTTGGGCGGTCGCAAACAAAAAAGAGGGTGCATCCATTGCTGATTTAGCAAAAGATCCAGCACTGATTGCGGTAATTCAAAGTGCAGTTGATGAGACAAATAAAGCGGTAAGCCGAGCTGAGTCAATCCGTAAATTCACAGTACTACCAGTTGATTTTACAATTGCAGGTGGCCATTTAACAGCTAAGTTATCGGTGAAGCGACATGTTGTCGCACAACAATTTGCCCGTGAGATTGATGAACTCTTCGCCTAATACCGAACGTGTTCGACTTGCTCGTGAACTACATGATGGCCTAGCTCAAGAGTTGGCTGCAGTTGGCTATCGACTAGACCAGGTAATTGGTGATACTCAACTAGATCACAAAAATCGCAGAAGCCTCAGAGAGCTACGGCTGACCTTAAGTGGCGTGATAAATCAGGTGCGCGATGAGATCTTTGAGCTTCGATCTAACACAAACAAGAGCTTAGATCAGCAAATAGAGGAGCAGATTGCAACTGTGCTAGCTGGCACAGATATTACATATGAGATATCAAATACTGCTCAACTTGAGTGTAGTAATAAATTTGAGTTACTACGGGCAATAAGAGAGATCCTGATTAATGCCAGAGCCCACTCAGGGTGTACTGAGATAAAAATTGAGATAGCAGATAAGCAAATTACTATCTTAGATAATGGCTCAGGTGGTGTAACCCAGAAAAGTAACTCCTTTGGCCTAATTGGTGTGGGTGAGCGGCTTGCCCTAATAAATGCCCGCCTTGAGATTTCATCATTGCAGAGCGGAACTGCAGTAAGAATTTTGTTTTAAATCTTATGAATATTGTTTTAGTAGATGACCACTCACTAATAAGATCAGGGCTGCGCCAAGCACTTGCTAATACTGATTTCAAGGTTGTTGCTGAGGCATCATCTGTGCAAGAGGGCTTGGCAGTTTTAAATACCTATAAACCTGAGATAGCCCTAATAGATATTAATTTAGGATCCCACTCTGGAATTGACTTAATTTCTAAAGCAACTGAGCAAAAGTTAGATACTAAATTTGTGGTGCTAACTATGCATGATGATCTACAAACACTAGATAGTGCAAGGCAAGCTGGAGCAGTTGCATATGTTATTAAAAGTGCTCCAATTGATCAGTTAATTCAAACCTTAAGTGCGGTAGAAAGTGGTAGTAGTAAGTTCATTAAAAAAGGAGTTTTCCAATCAGCGCAGGTTGTAAAGGATTACCAGTTAACTCCTAGAGAGATTGAGGTGCTAACTCACCTGCCATCTGGTGCCACCGCCGCAGCAATTGGCTCACTTTTATTTCTAACGGAGGCAACTGTTAAAACCCATCTAGCAGCTATCTATCGAAAATTAGGAGCGCTCAACCGTGCCCAAGCGGTAAGTATTGCGCTAGGTGATAAATTAATTAACCAATAATAATTTATTAAATTTATCTGACCAAGTATTAATCTGCCAATTCTCAATTACCCAGCCACGTCCTGCTAACCCCATTGCCTTGGCACGACTTTGATCAGTTAGTAATTTACATACTGCATCTGCAATCTGATCAATATCGCTGCCATCTACTAAGGCTCCAGTAACCCCATCTATAACCGCATCTTTTGCCCCACCTGAGTTACCAACTATTACCGGCAATCCACATGCACTTGCCTCCAGATAAACAATGCCAAGTCCTTCCACCTCAAGACCGGCAAATCTAGAACGCACCGGCATTGCAAATACCTCACCAAGACAAATGTAATCAGGCAGATCTATATGTTGCACCCGTCCTACAAAAATTACATGATTAGTAACCCCTAATTGTTTTGCAGTGTTTTTTAACATCTGCTTAATCGGACCTTCACCTACCAATAATAAAACTGCGTCGGGAAAGGATTTTAAAACTTTAGGAAGAGCCTCTATTAATCTATCTTGTCCCTTACGATGAACTAATCTGCCAACACTTACTATTACCCGCCGATCCTCTAGGCGATACTTTTTAATTAAATCAGCTCTAGCACTCTTTGGCATAAAGTGTTGGGTATCAATACCAGGTGCAATCTGTACAAACTTATCTATTTGATTACTCACTTTTACTATCTCACTCTTTGTGAACTGCCCTAAATAACCTAAATGATCAATATCTTTAATTATCTTTCTTAGTAATTGCTTTAGTATCGGAATCTTTGCCCACCAAATCTCATGCCCATGGCTTAGCGCTATGATATTTGTAGCACCTGAGGTGCGTAATTGCTTTGCCATTAAAGCAAGAGGGGCGGCTGCGCCAAACCAGACTGTTTTAATTTGGTACTGCTTTAAAATCCTCGCTGCGCGGTGATTAACTCTAGGAGTTGGCAGTAAAATTTTGGCCCGATCCCTAATCACAATTGCGCCAAATCTCTCTAGTAAGAGAGCATCAAAGGGGGCAGATCCTTTTTGGCTTGAGGTATAGATAACTAGTGATCCCTTAGGAACTCGCTCAACTAGTGATAAAACAAAACTTTCAATCCCGCCAACTCTTGGACCTAAATCATTAGTTACAAGTAATACCTTACCTGCGTTATAAACGTCGTGCTCCAATGTAAGGCTTTCTTCCCATATCAAGGGTAGCAATCTTTACTCGGCTGCCTGTGCGAGGTGCAGTCAGCATACGGTCTCCACCTAAGTAGATGGCAACATGTGAGATTGGTTTACCAAAAAATACTAAATCACCTGGCAGTAAATCTTTTCGACTAATTGCTTTGCCATATCCATACTGTGCCCGCGAGGAGTGAGGCAGTGAAACACCAGCAGCTTGGAAGGCGCGCATTGTTAGACCAGAGCAATCCCAATAGGTAAGTCCAGCTGCGCCAAATACATACTTATCACCGATTTGGGCAAGTCCGTATTTAATTGCAATACCACCTCGACCAGAGACGCCAGCATATTTACCAGCATCGGCAAGGGAGCTTTGCTGATCATTATCCTCTTGATCCTCCTTCAACTTAGCAAGTCGCTCTCGCTCAGCAGCGGTTAATTTTGATAATAACTCCTCCGCCTCCTTTAATTTACTATTTGCTATTGCTAACTGTTTAGTAAATTTAGCCTCCGCCGCCTTAACTAATGCTAATTTATCGGAAACTGTAAAGGTGGTGGCATTTAATCGCTGAGTTGAAACAGAGAACTTCTTAAGATCAGCAGTTTTCTTCCTAGTAACCGCCGCCAGTGAGCCAGCTGATGATAAATAAAGTGCTGGATCTGAAGAGAAAAGTAACTCTAAGGATTGACTAAGTGGACCAGCTTTATATTGATCTGCTGCGATTACGCCAATTGATTTGTGTAATTCATTAACTGAAGCACCCTGTTGGCTCGCCTGTTGCTGCACACTATCTAACGTTTTCTTTAATTTACCCAACTGAACCTTTGCTGCTTGCGCATTCTCAGCTGCGGTAGTCGCCTGCTCCTCTAAATCCTTTACCTTAGCCGCCACCTCGGCCAAAGTTTGTGCGGCATTTGCTGGAGTGGGAGATAAGAGCGCAATTGCCATTAAGGCAGCAAATAGCGAGCGAGGCAGATTTCTCATTTGGGAAGGTTAGCCATTTGATGGCGGCTAACTCAACCCAACCTAAGCGTGGGGTGCTGAGAATTCTCTAAATTTGCTGTGATTTATTTGTAATTAGCCAGTATTTCCAATTTTAGGATGGCGCCGCAGCCCCTTCTTAAATCGCAGCGGGGGTACCAAACCGGCGGTTGCCAACAGATTAATTGCAGCTTCATCACGGTGAGTTAGTTCAGCATTTTTCCCAGGAGCAGGCTCAATATTAAGCAGCACCGAGACAACACAATCGCCACAGGCGATATCGCGCATTACACAAGTATCACAATTTATGATCATGCTAGAAGGTTAGGCAAAGCCACTGACACTGACTAACCTGCTACCCATGAGGCAGGTAATTACTACCGCTAATCTGATTATCAGTGCCAACGGCGGGACAACTGCAGCTGGCTCCTCCATTGGACTAACTACCGAAGAGGATCGCCGGCGATTTCACCAACTACGGGCTAAATCAGATCTAATTCTAATCGGTGGCAATACCGCCCGGCGTGAGCCATATAAACGCACCCCAATTCCACTTTATATCCTCACTCATGGAAAGGTTAGGCTGCAACCTAAAAATCAATTAGTTAAACAATTTATGATGCCGGTGGCAGATTTAATAACAGAGATTGCCGGTAATTTTCCACCTATAGATAGCAAATTACCAATAAATCTTTTAGTTGAGGCTGGTCCAAAACTTTTACTTCAAATGGTTGAGCAGGGTTTAATAGATAATCTTTATTTAACAACCAACCTAGAAAAAGATGGTGAGAATAAAATAGCGGTTGATAAGTTAACTGGTAGTTTTAATTTAATAAGCAGTAAAAAAATTGATAGTTGCCAATTTGAGTACTATAAAAGGCTAGCCTAGGGCGATAATTACTACACCAGTAATAGCAAGGAGTACTCCCAGATATTGAACTTTATGCAGCCTCTCATGCAAAAACTTAAAAGCTAAAACTGCGGTAACAATTGGAAATAATGAGCCCATCACAACAGCTAGTGATACTAAGCCCTTAGTTGTTGCAACTCCTAGTAATAGGTTGCCAAAAAAATCAGCTGCGCCAATCCCAATTAATATTGGAAGATCTCGTTTGGCAAAGCCACCAGTTGTTTTAAATCTTGCAAACAATAACAGCGAAATAATAAAGGTAGAAAAGCGCATAGTTGTCATCGTCATAATTGCACTAGATTTTGAGCCGATTGCAATAAATGTAATCGCCCCACCAAATCCAAAGGCGGCTATGACTGCGTAAATTAATGGCCTAGGTGATAAGCCACCTTTTATCTCTGGTCCACTTGCACAAAATGCACCAGTAAGTGCAACTGCCATTCCAATTAATTGCACAGTAGTTGGCTTCTCCCCATTTATAAATGCAATAGTTAAGGGAATTAACACACTAAGTGAACTAATTGGTGAGACCACACCCATTCGTCCAGTAGCAAGGCCAGCATAAAAAGCGGTTAATCCGGCAAATCCCAAGATGCCGGCAAAGACACCTGGCAGAAAGTAATTACTCCAACTAAGTGTTGGCTGCAGCCATGCAGTAGCTAATAAAATTGTGATTAAACCAAATAACAAGCCAAATGATTGGGAGACTGCAGTTACCGCAAGTGCCTTATAACGCTTGGTTAGATTGCCACCAAAAAAATCAGCACCGCCCCATAACAAAGATGAGAACAAAGCAAGAAATGAGGCCATTAATTAAGCCTACTGTGTCGATTAATATTATTTATCATCGGTAGTTGCTCGCGCCTGCACTTACTTAAGCCTTACCCAATTTATCCTTAGGGCGTGAAAGCTACCTTTGAACAATTAACGGCGCCGATATTGGCGCTTAAAACACGTAGTGAAATTTTGCTAGAGGCGGTTCCAGCACCCCAAAAACTTGCGCCCCACGCGTTAGCGATGACTGCTGATGTATTAGAGGATGCAGCAACTGGTCGCTTCGTTTTATTACATGATCCAGCTGGGCAATTGGGTTGGGGTGGGCAGTGGCGATGTGTAACTTTTGTCAGAGCCGCTATTGATGCCGAGATGGCATCTGATCCACTACTACCAAATATTGGTTGGGCTTGGTTAATTGAGGCGCTAAAGAAAAATGGTTGTGAATTTATTTCACCAAGTGGCACTGTGACTAGAGTTGAAAGCGCCTCCTTTGGTGATTTAAAGGATCGCGAAGAGGATTCTGAGATGGAGATCCGTGCCTCCTGGACACCGACAAGTGGTGAGAATTTATTAGCACATGTAAATGCATGGATAGAGCTTCTTGGTATGAGCGCTGGATTAGAACCAATTCCTGAGGGTGTTAGCTCAATCTCTCGTAATAGTTAAACGCACCAACAAGTTAGAATCACCGACAAATGAGTACCCCGCTTCTTATCCCCCGTAATGGAGTGCCGGTGGTTGTAATAGATGAGAGTAATTTTGAAAAATTAATTGATCAACTTGCAAAGGGAAGTGGCCCACTCGCCATAGATGCTGAACGCGCCTCTGGTTATCGATATAGCCAGCGGGCATATCTAATTCAGATCTACCGAAAAGATGGCGGCCTGCATTTAATTGATCCCATTGCACTTAAATCCTCAAAGCTTTGGGATAAATTTAATGAGCAATTTTCCAAGTATGAATGGGTAATTCACGCTAGTACCCAAGATCTGCCCTGCTTAATTGAGGTTGGCTTAAAACCAGAGTTACTTTTCGATACCGAGTTAGGCGCCCGCCTTGCCGGCTGTGAGCGAGTAGGGCTGGGCCCATTATCTGAGAGTTTGCTTGAGCTTCAGCTTTCAAAGGAGCACTCAGCTGTTGATTGGTCAACTAGGCCGCTGCGCCCAGAGTGGATTACCTATGCCGCACTAGATGTTGATATTTTGCTTGATATTAGAGATGCGGTTGAAAAATTATTAATTGCACAAAGTAAATTAAGTTGGGCGCAAGCAGATTTTGCAGCAATCTTAAACTCATACCAAGATTTTAACTTTTCAGATCTACCCAAGCCAGATCGCTGGCGGCGCACCTCTGGCATGCATAAGGTGCGGGATAGATTAACTATGACAATTGTTAGAGATCTCTGGTTATCTCGGGATGAGTTAGCCCGAGAATTAGATCTAGCACCTGGTCGGGTATTAGGCGATGAAGCAATTGTTGATCTGGCAGTTAAACGGCCAAGTAATCTAGAGGCGGTAGCAAAGTTAATTGGTAGGCGAAGTAGATTAGATCCGCCCCCATTTAATCGCTGGTTAACTGCATTAAACCTTGCATTGCAAACACCAATTGCTGATCAACCTGAGTATCGGGTGCGATCACAAAATCTGCCACCAATTAAGATTTGGAAGGAGAAGAACCCACTTGGTTATGCCAGGCTAACCCACGCCCGAGCAGCCTTACTTGAGTTATCTCTTCAATTAAAAGTACCAACTGAAAACTTAGTAGCACCTGAGTTGGTTAGAAAAATATGTTGGCCGCAGCCCCCGGCATTAAGTAGTGAGCATCAATCCTTTGTGAAAAATGAGTTAGTGCAGATGGGCGCTAGAGCCTGGCAGATTGAGCAGGTAACAAGTGGGATCGCAGCTGCACTTAGCGAGATTGAACCGGTAGCAATCGCTGAGCCGGTTGAGGTGGCTGAGCCTGAAGCGGTTGAGGGCGAGTAGCTATATTGTGATGGGAATTACGCAACACTTAAGTTGCGTAATTCACTTATCTGGGATTATGGTTATCCCATGTTAAGTACCTTTTTAATCGCCCTTCGTGAGGGGCTTGAGGCGGCATTAATCGTGGGAATTTTAGTTGCCTACGTAGTTAAGACCGATCGCCGTAGATTACTTACCCCTATCTGGAGCGGTGTGGCAATCGCACTTATTGCAAGCATTGCCTTTGGCGGCTTTCTCTCCTTTACCTCTGCTGAATTATCAGAGCGAGGTGAGCAATTCTTCGCTGGCACAACATCATTTATCGCAGTTGGCTTAGTAACCTGGATGGTTTTTTGGATGAAGCGAGCAGCCAGAACACTTAAAGATGAATTACATGGCAAGGTAGATACCGCATTAACCGCTGGTCCATTCGCACTTGCTGCCGCTGCATTTTTTGCTGTAGCCCGAGAGGGTCTTGAGACCTCCTTATTTGTTTATACAAACTTTAGAACGGTAGCAGCTACCTCAGCCGCCTCTGCTGGTTTAATTGCTGGTCTTTTACTATCTGTGGTACTTGGTTACTTGATCTATAACAGATCGGTTAAATTAAATTTAAGTAAGTTTTTTACCCTTACCGGTATCGCCTTAATAATTGTGGCAGCTGGTGTGCTCTCCTATGGCGTGCATGAGTACCAAGAGTTGGGCTGGATACCTGGAGAGAGTTCATTTGCCTGGGATATCTCATCGGTGATGGCAAAGGATTCAATCGCAGGCTCACTCCTTGCCGGCACAATTGGCTTTGATGTAAATACATCTTGGATTCAACTACTGCTTTGGGCCTGCTATCTTGGAGTAGTTTTGCGCCTCTATACCCAGCCAGCGAAGGTAGCAATAACCGCTGCGCGGTAGGTAAAGCCCACTACCCAATTTCGTTACTGGCGAGTAACCTAGCCTTATTAGATTGTTAATGGCTAGGAGTAATTAATGAGCAAAGAGGCTAGCGCAAAAACTAATGTGGTTTTAGTTGATGCAGTAAGAACTCCCTTTGGAAAAGCTGGCTCACTTTATGCCCAAACTAGAGCAGATGACATTATGGTTCGTTGTCTTCGCGGCCTACTTGAGCGAAATCCAAATCTACCCTTAGATCAAATTGATGATGTAGCAATCGCTGCCGCCACCCAAACTGGTGATCAAGGTATGAATATTGGTCGCTCTGTTTCAATTCTTGCTGGTATTCCAAAATCAGTTCCGGGATACTCAATTGATCGCTGGTGCGCCGGTGCGTTAACGGCAGTGACAACTATTGCCGGTGGCATAAATATGGGTGCATATGATTTAGCAATTGCTGGCGGAGTTGAGCATATGGGAAATCACCCAATGGGTGATGGCATGGATCCCAATCCAAGATATCTAGCTGAGAAAATAGTAGATACCGACGCCCTACAAATGGGAGCAACTGCTGAGCGGTTGCACGATAAGTTTCCACACCTTACAAAAGAGCGATCTGATAAATACGCATTAGCATCTCAACAAAAAACCGCAGCAGCATATGCAGCAAATAAAATTCAACCAGATCTAATTCCAGTGGCAACTAGAACTGCTGAACTTGGTTGGGGGGTGGCAACAGTTGATGAACCACCTAGGCCACAAACAACTTTGGAGGCTCTTAGCGCTCTTAAAACACCATTTCGCGCAGCTGGCAGAGTAACTGCTGGAAATGCAGCTGGTTTAAATGATGGTGCAACCGCTGCAATCTTGGCATCAGAGAGTAAGGCGAAGGAATTAAATTTGCCAATCAAAGCAAGATTGATCTCATTTGCATTTGCCGGTGTTGAGCCAGAGATTATGGGTTATGGACCAGTACCAAGCACAATCAAAGCGCTTAAAAAAGCTGGCTTAGATATAGCAGATATTGGATTATTTGAGGTTAATGAGGCATTTGCAATTCAAGTACTTTCATTCTTAGATCACTTTGGTATTGCCGATGATGATAAGCGAGTAAATATCTATGGTGGTGCAATTGCAGTTGGTCACCCACTTGCCTCATCGGGTGTGAGATTAATTCTTAACTTAGCAAATGGTTTTAAAGATCACCCGCAGGTTAGATATGGCATAACAACTATGTGTATTGGTCTTGGTATGGGTGGCACAATTATTTGGGGAAACCCAAATTATAAGGATAGTAAGTAATGGCTGAAGCTTTAACTGGTGCACCTGATGAAGTAGTAACAAATGCAATTGTCCGGATGGTCTCACTTACTCCATTTGGTCACAGTGGTGAGTTAGCATTAATAACATTAGATAACGGTGCAGATCACACCAGGCCAAATACCTTTGGCCCAGCATCTTTAAATGCACTTGCTAGCGCAATTGATCAGGTGCAAAAAACTGATGCAGTGGCAATTGCGGTAACTGGAAAACCATTTATCTTTGCAGCAGGAGCTGATCTCTCCGGCGTCGGAGCTGTAAAAGAAAAATCTGTTGCAACCGCTTTTGGTGAGTTAGGCCATGAGGTATTTCTTAAATTGCATGAGAGCAAGAAGCCAACCTTTGCATTTATAAATGGGCTGGCACTAGGCGGCGGCCTTGAGGTTGGACTTAACGCTCACTATCGAACCCTTGCCTCAACTGCATTTACTGGATTACCTGAATGCTTCCTGGGGTTAGTGCCTGGTTGGGGTGGGGCAACACTTCTGCCTAAATTAATTGGGGCTGAAAATGCTGTGCAAGTAATAATTTTAAATGCGCTAAATAACAACACCATGATGAAGGCAAAGGATGCACTTGGCTTAGGTGTGGTGGATGCAGTATTTGAGCCATCAGACTTTTTAGAGCACTCAGTTAAGTTTGTTGCTGATATTTTAAGTGGCAAGAAAAAAGTTGAACGCAAAGATTTTAGTAAGGATAGTGCCGGTTTTGAAAAGGCAATCGCAACTGGAAAAGCTGCAATTGCTAAGAAATATAGCGGGGCCCAAATCCCTGCTCCCCTTGCCGCACTTGAATTAATTAAAGCTGCGCAAACAAATACTGTAAGAGATGGCTACGCTGCTGAAACCAAAGTACTTTCAGATCTAGTTATGAGTGATGGCCTTCGCGCCTCGTTGTACTCATTTAATCTAATTCAAAAAAAGCGTAAAAAAGTGGAGGGTGCACCAAAGCCAGCACTTGCTCGCAAAATTACCAAGGTTGGCGTAGTGGGCGCAGGTCTTATGGCATCTCAACTTGCCCTACTAATGCTGCGAAACTTAAAGGTGCCAGTTGTAATTACCGATTTAGATCAAGAGCGGGTGGATAAGGGCGTAACTTGGATTAAAAATGAGATTCAAAAGCTAGTTGATAAGAAGCGGCTAAATCCTGAAGCTGCTAGCAGATTACTAAGTAATATTTCAGGCTCAGTTGATCAAAAGGTCTTTGCTAATGCTGATTTTGTTATTGAAGCTATCTTTGAAGAGTTATCCCTTAAGCAGAAATTATTTAAAGATTTAGAGGCAATCATTACGCCTGAGTGTATTTTGGCAACTAATACCTCATCATTATCAGTTGAGGCAATGAGTGAAGGACTTAAGAATCCAGAGCGGGTAGTTGGCTTTCACTTCTTTAATCCAGTTGCAATTATGCCGCTACTTGAGGTGGCAAGAACTACAAAGACTGATGATGCCACCGTTGCCACTGCAATTAATATTGGTAAGGATTTAAAGAAGACGATGGTTATTGTTAAGGATGCACCAGCATTTGTAGTTAATAGATTGCTCACCAGATTTATGGGTGAGGTAACAGATGCAATGGATGAGGGAACGCCTTTTGAGGTTGCAGATGCCGCGATGGCTCCCCTAGGTTTTCCAATGTCATCACTTGAGTTATTAGGACTTGTTGGACCAGGTGTGGCACTACATGTATCTGAAACTTTAAATAAAAATCTTGGGCCTCGCTACAAAATTTCACCTACTATGCAGCGCTTTGTTAAAGAGGGTGTAAAGACATTTTATGTAAAAAATGAGCAGGGCGCGAATGTAGTAAACCCAGCAGCGCTGGCATTACTAGAGAAGGGATCAAAGGTTTCAACAGCTGATCAGGTAAGAAGGCGAGCTCTTGAAGCGTTAGCGGTTGAGGCAAAGATGATGCTTGATCAAGGTGTTGTTTCAACACCGCAGGAGATTGATATTTGTATGTTACTTGGCTCAGGTTGGCCGATGCACCTAGGTGGAATTCTGCCTTACCTAGATCGAGAGGGAATTAGCGAAGCGGTTTGCGGTGCTCGTTTTCATCAGAAGGGTGTGGCATCTCTTCCTTAATATCAATTGCTAAATCACTACTGCTCCAGGTAACAAGTGAGCGAGTAATATTTTGAGCAGTAATTCCTAAATCTTCCAGTATCTGCACTCTCTTTGCATGCTCAAGAAATACCAGCGGCACACCAATTGAATGTACCGGTACATTTAAATTCGCCTCTCTAAATAACTCAGAGATTGTGCTGGCAATACCACCATGTTTAATACCATCCTCTAGCACAACAACACTCTTATAACGCTGGGCCATTGTGATTAATGATTTTGGTAATGGCTTTACCCATCTTGGATCAACAACAGTAACACCGACTCCTTCACGGTATGCCTGCGCTGCTGCTTCGACTGCGATTGCAGCAAAGGCACCAATACTTACCAATAAAATATCGGCGCTCTCACCGCGATATAAAACATCAATCCCATCACGTCTTTCAAAGGCTGGAATCTCAGGATTTACCGCACCCTTCGGGAAGCGAATCAATGATGGTGCATCTGAAATATCTAATGCCTCGCGCAATGTCTCTCTTAACCGCTGCCCATCACGTGGTGCTGCCACATGCAAGGTTGGCACAATTCCAGTCAGTGCTAAATCCCAAATACCATTATGAGATGGTCCATCATCACCGGTAATACCAGCTCGATCTAATACAAATGTCACACCAGCTTTATGAAGTGCCACATCTAATAAAAGTTGATCAAAGGCCCGATTTAAAAATGTGGAGTAGACCGCAAATACTGGATGAAGGCCTGCAAATGCCATACCAGCAGCAGCTGTGGTGGCATGTTGCTCAGCAATTCCGACATCAAATGTGCGCTCAGGGTATGCCTTCTCAAATTTATCTAGCCCGGTTGGCCCCATCATGGCAGCAGTAATTGCTACTACATCTTTTCTTTCAGATCCAATCTTTACCAACTCATCTGAAAATACAGATGTCCAACTATCACCTACCTTGCTAAGCGGTTGCCCAGTCTCAACATCTACTACCCCAACAGCATGAAACTTCTCCGCCTCATCATTTAAAGCCGGCCCATGTCCGCGTCCTTTTTCCGTAATAACATGGACTAAAACTGGTGAGCCATACTCCTTAGCAATTATTAGCGCCTTTTCTATTGCGATAATGTCATGACCATCTACTGGGCCAAAATATTTAAGACCTAAATCCTCAAACATGCCTTGCGGAGCAATAACATCTTTAATACCTTTTTTAACACCATGTAATGTCTCATAAATTGGTTGTCCAACCAATGGTGTCTTCTCTAATACACCTTTACCCCAATCTAAGAATTTCTCATATCCACGTGTGGTGCGCAGAGTTGATAGATAGGTTGCAAGTCCACCAATAGTTGGTGAATAAGATCTCTCATTATCATTGACCACAATTACTAGATTCTCATTACTACTTGCTGCAATATTATTTAATGCCTCCCAGCTCATACCACCAGTTAATGCGCCATCTCCTACCACGCAAACCACAGCACGATCATTTTGATTTGTTAAGGCAAAGCCTTTTGCTATTCCATCACTCCAAGAAAGAGCGGTTGATGCATGAGAGTTTTCAACAATATCATGCTCACTCTCACTGCGATTTGGATATCCTGCTAGTCCACCTCGTTGACGTAGTTTTTCAAAACCTGCCATGCGTCCAGTTAATAATTTATGTACATAACTTTGGTGTCCAGTATCAAAGACAATTACATCCTTTGGTGATTCAAAAACCCGGTGCAGAGCAATGGTTAACTCAACAACACCTAGATTTGGCCCCAGATGACCACCTGATTTAGAGACCTGCTCAATTAAGAAACTACGAATCTCATCTGATAACTGGTTCAATTGCGCAGCAGTTAATGATGCAAGATCTGCTGGTGATTTTATCTTCTCAAGCATTGGGCTAGTTTAAAGGTTAGTTGTTACTAATGCGATTTATTTGGTTAAAAGTGAGCGTAATACATACTGCATGATTCCGCCGTGGCGATAGTAATCTGCCTCACCTGGCGTATCGATTCTAACTCTGGTCTTAAAGCTCTTATCCCCGGCGGTGACACTTACCTGTAATGGCGTAATACCCTGATTTAACTCCTCAATACCGGTAATTGAAAATACCTCACTGCCATCTAAGCCAAGGGAAGAAGTATTTTCGCCATCTAAAAATTGTAGGGGTAGCACTCCCATACCAATTAAATTAGAGCGATGAATTCTTTCAAATGATTGAGCAATTACTGCTCGCACGCCAAGAAGAGCTGTTCCCTTAGCTGCCCAATCTCTAGAGGAGCCTGAGCCATACTCCTTACCAGCTAAAATAACTAATGGCACACCTGCATTAATGTAAGCCCGGGATGCATCATAAATTGTTGCTTGCTCACCATTTGCTAAAAAGTTTTTAGTAAAGCCGCCCTCAACACCATTTAATAATAAATTTTTAAGTCTGATATTTGCAAAAGTTCCTCTAATCATCACCTCATGATTTCCACGCCGGGAGCCATAGGAGTTGAAATCACCCCGCTCAATTCCATGATCGGCTAAGTACTTACCCGCTGGTGAATCAACCTTAATATTTCCAGCTGGAGAAATATGATCGGTAGTTACTGAATCACCAAGGAGAGCTAAAACTCTAGCACCTGCAATATTTGTTACCGGTTTTGGATCTCTTGGCATCTGATCAAAGTAGGGCGGCTTTCGTACATATGTTGATTTACTATCCCAAGCAAATGTTTTACCAGTTGGTGTTTCTAAAGATTTCCAACGTTTATCACCTTCAAAAACTGAGGCGTAATCCTTAGTAAACATATCTGAGGATATTGATGAGCTAATTACTGCCTCAATCTCATCCGTTGTTGGCCAAATATCCTTTAGATAAACCGGCGCCCCATCACTGTCATCGCCAATTGGATCATTGGCAAAATCATGATTCATCGAACCAGTAAGTGCATAGGCAACAACTAATGGTGGAGAGGCTAGGTAATTCATCTTTACATCAGGTGAGATTCGCCCTTCAAAGTTACGGTTACCAGATAACACAGCTGAAACCGCTAAATCATTCTCATTAATTGCCTTACTAATCTCAATTGGTAGCGGACCTGAGTTTCCAATACAGGTAACACAGCCATAGCCAACAAGATTAAATCCCAGCTTCTCCATAAATGGGGTAAGGCCGGAGCGATCATAATAATCAGTTACTACCTTAGATCCGGGCGCGAGTGTGGTCTTAACCCAAGGCTTACTACGCAACCCCTTTTCCACCGCTTTTTTAGCGAGTAATGCAGCACTAATCATTACTGATGGATTTGAGGTGTTGGTACAGGAGGTAATTGAAGCAATTACTACATCTCCATTAGTGACGGTAGTGGCTTTGCCATTTACCTTCACATCTATTTTAACTTTATTTGTTTTATCGGTGAAGTAAGTTGGCAGTACCTGCTGATAAGATTTTTTTGCATCAGTTAGTGAGATTCGATCCTGTGGCCGTTTAGGACCAGCAATAGATGGCACAACTGTGTCAAGATCTAACTCTAATTTTTCAGAGTACCGCGGCGTCGCCGCTGGATCATGCCAGAGTCCATTTACCTTGGCATATTTTTTCACCAACTCAATTTGCTCACTAGATCTGCCAGTAAATTTTAGGTAAGAAATTGTCTCTTCATCAATTGGGAAGATTGCACAGGTTGATCCATACTCAGGTGACATATTGCCAATTGTTGCCCGATTAGCCATCGGTAGCGCTGAAACACCTGGCCCATAAAATTCAACAAACTTTCCAACTACCCCATGTTTGCGCAGCATTTGCGTAATTGTTAGAACTAAATCGGTAGCGGTAGTCCCAGTCGGTAGTTTTCCATTTAATTTAAAGCCAACCACCTTAGGGATTAACATCGAAACTGGCTGGCCAAGCAAGGCAGCTTCAGCCTCGATTCCGCCAACTCCCCAACCAAGTACTCCTAAACCATTAACCATGGTGGTGTGAGAATCGGTACCAACTACCGTATCTGGATAGGCGCGTAATTGACCTTCAACAGTTCTACTCATCACTACTCGTGCTAGATACTCAATATTTACCTGATGCACAATCCCAGTTCCAGGGGGAACAACTTTAAACTCATCAAATGCACTCTGTCCCCAACGCAAAAAGCGATAGCGCTCTTTATTTCGCTGATACTCAATATCAACATTTTGCTCAAAGGCATCTTTTGTGCCAAATAAATCAGCAATTACTGAGTGATCAATTACTAACTCCGCAGGTGATAATGGATTTACCTTTGTAGCATCTCCACCTAAATCTGTAATAGCCTCACGCATAGTTGCTAGATCAACAATGCATGGCACACCAGTAAAGTCCTGCATAATTACTCGGGCCGGTGTAAATTGAATCTCAGTATCTGGCTCAGCTTTTGGATCCCATGCAGCAATCTTCTTGATCTGATCAGCTGTGATATTCGCACCATCTTCAGTACGAAGTAGATTTTCCAGTAATATTTTTAAGCTAAAGGGAAGATCTTTTGCTTGCGCAAAGCCGGTGATATCAAAGATCTCGTAACTTTTGCCTGCGACATCAAGTGTGGTTTTGGCCTTAAATGAGTTCTTACTCAACGCCCCACACCTACTTTCTTGCTATTTATACTGCCAATCCTACTCCTTTGCTGGTGCAAATCCAGCCACGCACTCAATGTGCTGGGTCATTGGGAAAAGATCAAAGGCTTGGATGTGATCCAACTTATAACCAACATCTGCCAAAGTTTTTGCATCCCGCGCTAGTGCTGCTGGATCACATGAAATGTAAACAATCTTTCTTGGCCTAAATTTAATCATTTGCTTAATTACTACCTCACCAGCTCCAGTTCTAGGTGGATCAAGCAAAATTAAATCTGCTCGCTTAACAATTGGCAGCTGCTGTGCAACTAAGCCCTGCAATATCTTCACATTCTCCTTATTTAAAAACACTTTACGAGCATCGGTAACAGCTGTTTTATCACTCTCAATTAAGGTAACAAAGCCACGATCTCCCACCTCTTTTAATATTGCGGCAGCAAATAAACCAACACCGGAGTAGAGATCGCAGACATGGTCGCCATTTTTAGCACCAAGTTGAGCAAGGGCTGCTTTAACTAAGGTAACCGGAGCTGCTTTATGACTTTGCCAGAAAGCAACTGGTGAGATCTTAAATGAGTTACCACCAACCTGTTCAACAATTTGAGTTGGACCGCTAATGCTTCTGCCACTTCTCATAACAGAGATCTCATTAGTACTAGAGACGGCAACCTCAACTCTGGCATCTGATTTCCAACTTCTGCTAGCTAACTCACCAACATTCATCCGTTGATCTGCAATTAAGCAATCTTTAATCTCAACTACCTCATTGCTTCTAGCGCCAAAAAACCCAATTGCCCCTCTTGGTGATACTGCAAAATCCATACGGGTTCGCCAGTGCATACCATCTGCTGGCTCAACTGGTGTTACCTTTAAATCAAAGCCAAGCTCTGCTAAATTCATCTTGCCAATTCGTAAAAATTGTTCCTTAATAATCTGCGCCTTTAAGTCTTGTTGCATTGTCAGATTAATATGCTGGAAATCGCAGCCACCACAACTACCAGCGTATTTACAAGGCGGTGTGATGCGTGAAGGGACCGGAGTTAATACTTCAATCACATCACCGTGTGCAATTTTAGAACTTACTGCAGTAATTTTTATCTTTGCTAACTCACCAGTTATGCCATGGCGAACAAAAATAACCTGGCCATTATGTCGGGCAACGAAATGACCACCATGTGCAACTGGACCAATTTCACCCTGGATGACCTCACCCACTTTTAACCGCTCTTGAGCGTTTAATTCCATAGGAGTGAGCCTAAGGGTGTAAGTTGTACTTTGTGCACGTCGTAATTATGGGTTGTGGTCGCGTTGGTTCTACCTTGGCGGTAGATCTAGAAAAGGCTGGCCATACCGTTGCGGTAATAGACCAAAATCGTGAGGCATTTCGTAGATTAGGTGCGAATTTTAATGGTCGCACCATCGCTGGTATGGGCTTTGATCGCGATATCTTACTTGAGGCAGGCATTGAAAAGGCTGATGCCTTTGCCGCAGTTTCAAATGGTGATAACTCAAATATTTTAGCTGCCAGAGTTGCTAGAGAGAATTTTAATGTTAAAAATGTAGTCGCTCGTATTTATGATCCAGGTAGAGCAGAGATCTACCAACGCCTTGGTATTCCAACTGTGGCAACTGTGCTTTGGACAACCGATCAAATTATGCGCAGGCTTGCACCAGATGGCACAAAATCTGAGTGGCGTGATGCCACCGGTAGTGTGCAATTAATTGAGGTTCACCTTCATCAGGATTGGTTTGGCGAGGCGGTATCACTAATTGAAAAAAATACTGGTGCCAGAGTCGCCTTTATTACTCGTCTTGCCGAAGGAGTTCTGCCTGATGAGCACACTGTGCTGCAAGAGGGAGATCTTGTTCATATTCTGGCAAAGGAAAAAGATATTTCTGCAATTGAAAAATCATTGGCTAAATCCCCGGCAGGTGCTTAACAGATGAGAATTGCAATTGCTGGTGCTGGAAATGTTGGTAGAGCTATTGCCAGAGAGCTATTAGCAAATGGCCATAATGTTTTATTAATTGATAAAGATCCAAAGGCATTAAAGATGGACTCAGTTCCCAACGCTGAGTGGTTATTAGCAGATGCCTGTGAAATAACTGCGTTAGATCAAGCAAAGTTAGATGGTTGCCAGGTATTAGTTGCAGCAACTGGTGATGACAAGGTTAATTTGGTTACCTCCCTACTTGGAAAGACTGAGTATGGAGTGCCACGGGTAGTAGCTCGAGTAAATCATCCAAAAAATGAGTGGATGTTTGACTCTGCCTGGGGAGTTGATGTTGCAGTATCTACGCCAAGAATTATCTCCGCCTTAGTTGAAGAGGCGGTAAGTGTTGGTGATGTGGTGAGATTGTTTTCATTCCGCAAGGGTGAGGCTAATTTAGTTGAGATCACCTTGCCAGATAATGCTGCCTGTTGTGGCAAAACTGTTAGCGAGGTGCAACTACCTATCAATGCCTCTCTAGCTGCGATTGTGCGCGATGGCCATGTGATTACACCAAAGGATCATGATGTATTTACAGCGGGAGATGAGCTGCTATTTGTAGCTTCAGCCGCTGCTGAAGAGCAATTAAAATCCTGTTTTATCTAATTAACTTTAGTAGTTGGTGTATTCCTTAGTATTTGCCAAGTTCCCCAAGCGGTTGCAATAAATAATGGGTAACCCATAATTAATCGAGCTGTACCTAGTGCATTGATATTTCCACTTTTATATAGAGGGTATTGAACAAGTAGTCGCGCAGTAAACATAGCTACCCAGAGCCAACCAGCCATTACATATGCTCTTACCCGGGCTGGATCTTTTCGCCACATCAAGTTCTCACCTAAAATTGGTCCCAGCATAACTCCCAGAATTGGCCACTTAATTAGATTAGTAATTGTATATAACAGACCATAGCCAGCATTAATATAAAGACCAGGTAAATAAAAATCTGCCGCACTTCCACTTCGCTTGGAGATAAAGGCGCAAAAAGCTACCCCAACTAAACCGGAGAATGCGTGTTGAATAGTCTGCCGCTTTACCAGTCTTAGAACTGTTAAAACCACCGATAAGAAAACTGCTGAATAAATTGCTGGATTAATATCTTTACCAGATAAATTAAATACTAATAAAAATACTAATGCTGGTAGGCCAGAATCAATTAAGCCACGTTTGCCACCGAGTGCTGATAAGACTTTATCTTTATCTTCACTATCGCTTTGCATACTCATGCCCCAGTTGATCCAAATCCACCAGTTGCTCGCTGCGATCCTGGTAACTGAGTAACCTCAACAAACTCTGCTCGCTCCACCTGCTGGATTACTAACTGCGCAATCCGATCTCCCTTTTTAAATGATACCGATTCAGTTAGATCATGATTAATTAAAATAACCTGCAGCTCTCCCCGAAAACCAGCATCTATTGTGCCTGGGGTATTGACCATAGAGATGCCATGTTTTATTGCTAGTCCAGATCTGGGATGAACTAATGCCACATATCCATTGGGCAACGCGATACTTATGCCAGTTGGTACTAACATCCGCTCCCCTGGTTTAATTGTGAAATCAATTCGAGTAGCAAGATCAGCCCCAGCATCTCCACCCTTTGCATACGAAGGCATCGGTACTGATGAATCTAGCCGCTTAATTAATACCTCGGTCATGGGTTTATATCAAAGTCTGGATCAACAAAGGCCATTAGCTCTGGATGTGAGGTTAGATGATCCTTATATTGCTGAGTTAAATTCTTAATAAAGTGCTCCATTGGTACTGAAATAAATAGTGCAGCCGCCATCACTGCAATCTCACCAGTTGGTGAATCTAATCTACCCACCGCTTGAGTGTAGATCTTCCTCCCTGATTGCCCAGTTATATGAGCATTAATATAAAGAGTTCGCCCCATTGGCACCGGCATTAAGAAATCAGTTTCAAGTCTGCCAGTAACTGCAGGAGTTCTAATTAGCCACATTAACTTACCTAATGCTTCATCAAAGGCAAGTGAGAGCAGTCCGCCATGAGCAAGACCTGGTGCACCTTGATGATTTTCGGTAACGGTAAAATTACCAGTCAAATCTAAATTTTCGCCAGCAACAGCGGTGAAGTGCAGACCTGTTGGATGTAGATCACCACAACCAAAGCAATGGCCAAAGTGTGATGGAATTTTAGAACCAAGTACTGGTGCCTTAGCGTGACGTGTGGGCGTTACCGCATCAGCAGGTGGTGTGGTGGATGGGATGCGACTCATTAGCAAAGCGTATCCTTATCCCTATGGCAAGATCTAATTCCAAATCTGAGTTTGCCGAACGGATAAGTTGGCCATTTTGGCTATGGCTGCTATCACTTTTAATGACCGCTTCGATCTATTTAACAATATGGGCACCCTTTGGCAATAGGAGTGCGATCATTACTTCACTTATCACCAGCACAGCATTTATATACTTCTCTCAAAAATCCAAGCTTGAGATAGTGGTTATAAATAACTGGCTCTATGTTGGCGAAGCAATGATCGAGAGAAAATATATAGGCCGGGTAAGTATTTTAAATCATGATAAATTTCTTCAAATTCGTGGGCCGCAGGCAGATCCTGCTTGCTTTAATGCAACTAGGTTTTGGGTTTCAACTGGAGTAATGGTTGAATTAAAAGATAGAAATGATCCAACTCCATATTGGTTAATCTCAAGCAGGCATGCCAGGGCGTTAGCAGCAGCCCTTAATTAGTCGCAATCTTGGCAAACAGCTTTTAAGCCTTCACCACGTGCTTTTTGGTTAATGTGCTTAACTAAGAAACATTTACCACAGGTGAACTCATCCTCCTGCTTTGGTACAACCTTCACGCTTAACTCTTCCCCAGAAAGATCAGCACCTGGTAACTCTAAACTTTCGGCAGCCTCTGCCTCATCAATATCTACTTGGCCAGATTGGGCATCAGCACGCTGCGCCTTTAACTCTTCAAGTGATTCCTCATGTAACTCTTCATCGGTTTTTCGGGGGGTGTCGTAATCAGTAGCCATAACCACCTCCTCTTAATAAGTAACAAATCTTTTCCCGGAGTATTAATTACCCCAACGGGCGGATAATCCCCTAAAAGCGATAGATGTACCTAATCAAGGGTAGGCGTGTCGGAATTATTCCTTACCTAACTGATCAGTACGACGCTCAGCCTGCTCTTTGCGCCACTTTGCAATCGCGCCATGATTTCCAGAGAGTAAAACTTCTGGAACCTCTAAGCCTCGCCAAACAGCTGGCTTTGTGAAATTCGGATACTCAACTAATAGATCCTCACTACTTCCAATAATTGAGTGTGACTCCTCTTTTAATGACTCTGGATTTCCTAATACCCCAGGTAATAACCTTGCAGTTGCTTCAATAATTACCATTGCAGCTACCTCACCACCACCTAAAACATAATCACCGATAGAGATCTCATGTACTTTAAAATTTGATTTACCTGCGTAGTACTGTCCAACCCGAGCATCAATTCCTTCATACCTGCCGCAGGCAAAGAGTAATTGCCTGCGATGGGCGAAATAAGATGCCATCTTTTGATCAAACTTTTTACCTGCAGGGGTTAAAATTATTAAATCAATCTGATCTGAATCATTGCTAATTTGATCAATTGCATCCCCCCATGGAGCAGGCGACATAACCATGCCAGCACCGCCACCATATGGAGTGTCATCTACTGAGTGGTGAACATCCTTTGTTTGATCTCGTAGATCATGGATATTTATAGAGATTAATCCTTTTTCTATCGCTTTACCGAGCAGAGATAGCTTAAGTGGGGCTAAGTACTCTGGAAAGATTGAGATTAGATCAAAGCGCAACATCTAGTAATCCTTCCGGTGGATCAATCACAATCCTCTTTTGATCTACATCGATTGAGATAATTATCTGCTTTACCATTGGCACTAACACCTCTTTGCCATCTTTATCTACAGAAAGTAAATCCTGCCCAGGTAGTTTAACAATCTCACCCACCACCCCGATTAACTCACCAGATACTAGATAAACCTGTGAGCCAATTAATTGCTGGTAGTGATACTCACCCGGTGCTAGCGAATTAAAATCAACCTGCGCAGAGATTAATTGATCGCGCAGCTCCTCAATTTGATTGCGATCGGTAATACCGTCAAAGGTAAGAAGCAGTACTTGATTGTGCCAACGAGCTGATTTGATTATTAGTTGCTGACCATTATCGAGGGTTAATTTATTACCAACTGCAAATCTTAGATCTGCATCATCGGTGCGAACCTCAATTGTTGCTTCACCTAAAACACCATGTGCGCGGCCGATGCGACCTACGACAAGTTGCAAAATTATCGAACCTCGTCTGCCTCGATTAGATCAACCCGAACTGAGCGACCAGCGATTGCGCTGACCACAGTGCGAAGTGCTTTTGCAGTGCGACCATTGCGGCCAATTACCTTACCAATATCCTCTGGGTGAACACGCACCTCTAAAGTTGTACCACCGCGAGAAGTTTTCTCAGTAATTACAACCTCTGCTGGGTTATCGACAATACCTTTTACTAAATGCTCTAGCGCTTCATCAATCATTATTAACCTTTTGTTGGTGCGTCAGCTTTTGCCTCATCTGTGGCAACCGCTGTTACATCTTCTGAAATAACCTCAGGGTTAGCAAGGCTAGCCTCAGCAACCTCTGCTACTACCTCTTCAACTGTTGGCGCTTGACCAACCTCAGGAACAGAAACCTTGGCAGTTGCAATTGGTGCTTCATACGCTGGCTCATTAATAATTTCACCATCAGCGCCACGACGCTCTTTAATCTTTGTTGCCTTACCAGTTAATTTACGTAGGTAGTAAAGCTTTGCGCGCCGAGCAGAGCCGTGACGAACAATCTCAATCTTTTCAATTACTGGTGTGTGCACTGGGAAGGTTCGCTCAACACCGACACCGTATGAAATTTTACGAATAGTAAATGACTCACGAATTCCAGAACCAGAGCGGGCAATTACCACACCTTGGAAAACCTGAATACGACTCTTGCTGCCTTCAATAACTCGAACATGGACCTTTAACTCATCGCCAGAACGAAATGATGGGATGTCCTTACGAAGTGAGGCGGCATCAACAGCATCTAATACGTTCATGTTTTGTCCTAATCGTTTAAATTTTATAGTCAATCAATTATTTTGAATGAAGACCGTATCTTGCCACAGCAGGGGGTGTTAGATCAATTTGAGTTCAGATTAAGGGCAAAAGCGCAGCGTGTAAGGCAGGACCGGCACAAATGACTAGTTCACTATTAGGGGCTCCGCCACCTCGACCAGAAATAATCGCACCCGCCTCAGTTGCAACCAAACCGCCAGCTGCATGATCCCACTCCTTAAGTGAGGCTTCAAAGTAACCATCAATTGCCCCCATTGCGACATAGCAAAGATCAACCGCTGCTGCGCCATTTCTTCGCAAGTCACGAATTTTTGGAAGCAAATTAGCCATTGTCTCCCCTTGCGTAACTCTTAGATTTAAATCATATGCAAAACCAGTTGCAAGTAATGCTTTATCTAAAGTAATTGGATCATTGCACTTAATTTTATCTCCGTTATATGTAGCACCCCCACCGCGAGTGGCAGACCAAAATCCATTAATACTTGGTGCATAGACCACACCAACTAATACGCCATCTTTATCTTTAGCTGCAATTGAAACATTCCAGCCTGGTAATCCATAGAGATAATTTACGGTGCCATCTAATGGATCGATCACCCAGGTAACTCCAGAGCTACTAGCCTTGGCTGAACCCTCCTCTGCAATAATTCCATCATCACCGCGTGCTGCTAATAATTGTTTAACTATTAACTCCTCTGCCTGTTGATCCATCTGAGTTGCAAAATCAACCGCTGAACTTTTCTCAGTAAAGGTAAAGGTGGCAGGACGCTTCATTAAATGTGCTCCAGCCGATCTTGCTACCGATTCGGCTAGCTTTAATAGTTCTGCGCTCACCAGGTTATCTAAGCATGAAAAGTGAAGGGTGATTTGTGTGTGGCAGGTTTATCTCACCTTGCAGTTATGGCAATCTACTCTCATGAGTGAACCAACTGATCTAAGGCTAACTGGGCGATCTGGCGATGGCAGTGAGCTTGAGTTGGTAGATCAAGATGGTAATCAATACAACCTAAGAATTAGTGACACGCTGCGCGCCAACGTTAATCAACCAAGGCTATCTGCAGTTATCAATGTTGATGAGGTCATAACTACAACTGTTAAAGAGGTCCAGGCTAGATTGCGCAGCGGAGAAACAATTGATTCAATCTCGCGCACCACAGACTGGTCAATTGAGAAGATTGAAAATTATGCTGGACCTATTTTGCAAGAGCGTGCTTTTATTATCTCTCAAGCACTAGTTACTCAAATTCGCCGCGAACCACATGCGCCATATCTTGAGACCGCTGTTGCTAATCAATTATCACCACGTGGTGTCGATATGAACACCATAGAGTGGAACACATTCCGCTTACCTAATGGTGATTGGAATTTAATTCTCTACTACCCAATTCGTGATGGTGCACCGAGTGAAATAAAGGGTGAGGCGGTTTGGCTATTTAATTTAGGCAGGCGTGCACTTACTGCTTATGATGATGGTGCTCGCTGGATTGGTGGCGAGGTAAAGGTTAAACAACCTGTGCAAACTTATGGCAGCATCCCGCAAACTGAAGCACCTAGACTTGTTTCAATTAAAGAAAATGTCGCACCATACGCACCAACTCCACTTGCTGCAGTTGAAGAGATAGATCAAGAGGCAAAACGAGATGGTGTAACTAGGAGAATAAAAATTCCATCTTGGGATGACATTATGTTTGGCAAAAAGGATGAGGACTAAGCAAGTAAGAGTGGAATTGCAACCTCAATATCAGTAACTCCGCCATGATGTCCCACCATTGATGTTTCCTCCCGCACTCTTGCAGGATCAACTAAAATTAAATCATTATTAGGAATTGCAATTAAATCTCCCATCCGCTCCGCTGAATCCTCACTCACAACAGGTCCAAACAATCCACTAGAAATTGCCTCTGCTCTACTAATTACCGCTGCCTTATCACCTAAGAACTCACGCCACTGCAACAGCGTTTCAGTAGCTGCGCCATCTTTAATATAAATATGTCTAGCCCTTGGCTCCCCACCAATTAATGTCACATTCTCAAGTAACTTATTATCTTGACCTAAAATTAGTTGCTCTGTGCTATTTACCATTCCATGGTCTGAGGTAATCCAAATCCGAGTACCACTTGGTACTAACTCCTTCACCTTGGTAACAAACTCTGCAATTTGGGCAAGGGCTGTAAGCCACTTATCTGAACCAACCCCATCACTATGACCTGCTGCATCTAAGGTATTTAAGTATGTGTAAACAAATGAAGGTTGTGGTTTTAGTGCAAGTGCAACTGCAGTTGCCATCTCATCAACTCCATTTGCACCGATATACCTAGCGCCACGAAGTGCTGCCTGGGTGAAACCACTCGCCTCATACCGTTTAGCTGCAACATGTGAAACAGCTACTCCATCTGCTGCTGCACGTTCAAATAATGTTGGCACTTTTTGCCAAATAACTGGATCTACTCGCTCATCCCACTTAAGTGCATTTAACAATCGATTATCACTTCTTGGAACTCTAACGGTGTAACCGAGCATGCCATGAACTCCTGGCAATACCCCGGTGCCTAATGTGGACAAACTAGTTGCAGTAGTTGATGGAAAATTGGCATTTAGTTTTTCAACAAGCTTTAAGCTCTCAAGAACCGGAAACTGGTCTGCATACTTATCAAATGCATCCTGTCCCATCCCGTCAATGAGAATCAAACACTCACGCATCTGGGATTGACCTAGTAAGAGAGTATCGGTTGTACCTGCAACTGAAAGTGAGTTAAAAATAGAGTTTGTTAAATCAGCTAAACCAAAATTTTCAGTACTCAATTAGAAAGATTCTCTCCAGCATAGATACTCATCGCTTTGGCCATAAAAGTTGCACACCCTGGCGCATATTTGTCGTAGTTTTGAGTAAACCGTGGATCTGAAACATACATGGCACCTAATCCAATGTAGGCATCTTTATTTGGAGTCCAAAAAACACTCACCCAGTTGTAATGAATCTTTATTAATTTTTGCACCTCGGCAGAATCAGCAGCTTTTTGTAATATAAATAGATCTGCAACATCTTTGATGTTATCGCTACCTAATTTAAAGAGTTTTTGTTGATCTTTTTTACTCATTGATTTTAATTTTAAATTACTCGCTACATACTCCTCGGGCCACCGCTGGGCTGCCTCTTGCTCATATGGATTAGTAATCGACATAGATAAAGGATAGCGGGTAGCCTAAGCCGGTGATTAAATACTCGGCAGAGGTTGCAACTGCACAAAAAAATGGCTCACCAATAGTTGCTCTTGAGTCAACAATTATTAGCCATGGTCTACCTCGCCCCAAGAATTTAATAGTTGCTCAAGAAGTAGAGGCAATTGTTCGTAATGCTGGTGCAACCCCAGCAACTATTGCAGTTATTGATGGCACAGTATGTGTTGGACTAGATCAGAAACAATTAGAAAGAATCGCAACTGATGACCAGATTGTTAAAGCATCAGTTAGGGATCTTGCATTGATTCAGGCAGGTAAGAAGAGTGCGGCAACAACTGTGGCAGCAACTGCTCACATCGCCTATCTTGCTGGAGTAAATGTTTTTGCAACCGGTGGATTAGGTGGAGTACACCGTGGGAACTCATTTGATGAGTCTGCTGATTTAGTTGCTATGTCAAAGATTGCGATAATTATAATTTCAGCTGGTGTGAAATCTATTTTAGATGTACCAGCAACATTAGAAAGATTAGAGACACTATCAATTCCAGTGCTTGGCTATAAAACCAAAATTTTCCCTGGTTTCTACCTAACCGACTCTGGCTATGTAATTGAGCATCAGGTTAATTCTGCTAATGAGATTGCGCAGATCTGGTGGGCAAGAGGTGAATTAAAAACAGATGAGTGCTCAGTTATAGTGGCTAATCCAGTTAAGAATCAAATGGATTTAAAGCTACATGAAAAACTTTTAACTACTGGCTTAGCACTAGCTGATAAGAATAAAATTACCGGTAAAGAGGTAACACCATTTTTACTTGAACATTTTCACACCAATAGTGATGGTGAGTCACTGCGAGTAAATATCGAGATTATTAAGGCCAATGCCCAACTAGCAGCTGAAATAGCAATCGCACTTAAATAATGGGCGCAATTTTATGTATAGGCGACATCATGTTAGATGTTGTAACTCGGATTAACCAAGATATAAATGTTGGTTCAGATACTAAGGCGCAAATAAGTACTCATGGCGGCGGAGCGGCTGCAAATGTTGCAACCTGGCTTGGCCACTTAGGTGCTGATGTTTACTTGGTTGCACGAGTTGGTGAGGATGCAGCTGGGGCAACAGTTTTAGCAGAGCTAGATAAATATAAGGTTAAACACGGCAATCAGATTATTAAGGGTGAGCGCACTGGGGTGGTTGTTGTATTAGTTGATAAAAATGGAGAGCGGACAATGTTTCCCGATTCTGGTGCTAACTCTGGAGTTGGGTTATCAGACCTACCAAATCTTGATTCATTCTCAACTGCTTATATATCTGCATATGCATTAATTAATCCAAAATCACGTACTGGTGTCATAAAAATAATTGCAGAATTAAGAAAATCAAATATCTTGATTGTCTTCGACCCAGCAACAGTTGGTGCCCTAAAAGAGGTTGGTAAAGAAGAGGTTTTGAAATGGCTTTTAGGAGTTGATTTACTTCTAATGAACCTGGAAGAAGCAGATTATCTAACTCAAGAGAAGGATCCAGAGGTTGCAATTGAGAAACTACTTAAGTTTTCTAAAACTGTCGTAATTAAACTTGGCAAAGATGGCGCGATTGCTAAAACAAGAGGTGAAGATTTATGCAGAATTTCAGCACTACCTTCTAATGTTGTAGACACCACCGGTGCCGGAGACTCTTTTGCAGCGGGATTTATTAGTAGCTGGCAATCAAATGGTGATTTAAATGCTGCTTTAAACGCTGGCACAGAGTTAGCTGCTAAGTGTGTTGCACATATCGGTGCCAGACCGCTTGTCGCTCCCCACTAAAGCGTGATTTCATTGGCAAGATACGGCCTATGGCCAAGACACCTAAAGTAGTTGCACCTAAAGCAGGAGAAAATCCTGGCCGCATAATTGATATTGATGTTGGCTCTGAAATGTCAGAGTCATTTCTAGAGTATGCATACTCAGTTATTTACTCCCGTGCACTTCCTGATGCTCGTGATGGTTTAAAGCCAGTGCAACGTCGCATCTTGCATCAGATGAATGAGATGGGACTTCGTCCAGATAAAGGACATGTTAAATGCGCCCGAGTTGTTGGCGATGTAATGGGAAAGCTACATCCACATGGTGATGGCGCAATTTATGATGCGATGGTTCGTATGGCGCAATCTTTCTCTATGCGCCTGCCATTAATTGATGGTCATGGAAACTTTGGTTCATTAGATTCTGGTCCAGCAGCGATGCGTTACACCGAATCTCGTCTTGCTCACTCTGCCATGATGATGGTGGATGAGTCAGATGAGGACACAGTTAACTTCGGTGCAAATTACGATGGTCAAATATTGGAGCCACAGGTACTACCTGCAGCATTCCCGAATTTATTAGTAAATGGTGCAACCGGTATTGCAGTTGGTATGGCTACTAATATGGCGCCCCATAATCTTGGTGAGGTAATTTCAGCTGCTAAGTACTTAATGGAAAACCCAAAGGCAACCTTAAAACAGTTAATGAAGTTAGTGCCTGCTCCTGATTTTCCAACTGGTGGATACCTAGTTGCAACTGAAGGCTTAGCTGATGCCTATGCCAAAGGCCGCGGATCATTTAAAGTACGGGCAACTGCGGTAATTGAAAAGATCACCTCTCGCAAACAAGGAATTGTAATTACCGAACTGCCATACAACATCGGACCTGAAAAGATTGTTGAGAAGATTGCAGATCTGGTTAAATCTAAAAAGGTCTTGGGCATCTCAGATATTGTCGATCTATCAGATGGTCAATCTGGAACTAAGGTAGTAGTTGAGATTAAAAATGGTTATGAGCCAGTTGAGGTATTAGAAAATCTCTACCGCCTTACCCCAATGGAGGATGCTTTCTCAGTTAACGCAGTTGCCTTGGTAAATGGCAAGCCATTAACTCTTGGACTTAAGGATTTATTGCAGGTATTTATTGATCACCGCATTGAGGTTGTTAGGAGGCGATCAGTTTTCCGGAAAATGAAAGCTCAAAGCCGGCTTAACTTAGTAGATGGTCTGCTTAAAGCAATTGTTGATATTGATAAGGTAATTAAGTTAATCCGGGCAAGTGAGGATGCAACTGTTGCTAAAGCTGGCTTAATTAAGACATTTAAGTTAAGTGATGAGCAAGCTACCTATATATTGGATATGCCGCTGCGTAGATTGACCAAGATGAGCAAAATTGAACTAGAGAATGAGGCAAAAGAATTAAAGGCTACAATCTCCACCTTAACTGCGATCCTAAAAACTGAGGAGAGCATCAAAGCCAAGGTCTCCGAGGAGTTGTCTGAAATTGAAAAGAAGTATGCCTCACCTCGCCGCACCCGCCTTGTTGCGTAAGCAACTTTGATATCAACTAACGCCCTAGAACTTCGCGCTGCCGCAAGGCTTCTGGTTAAAGATGTGACGGTTCGAATTAATCATGGTGATCGCATTGGTTTTGTTGGTCGAAATGGTGCAGGTAAATCAACACTTGCCAAAGTATTAGCAGGTGAGATCATGCCAGCAGGTGGTGTGATAAATCGCAGCGGCAAGATTGGTTATTTGCCACAAGATCCTAGAACTGGTGAGGACCAAGGAAATGTGATTGATCGAATTCTTTCTGTTCGAGAGTTAGATCAAATAAGTAAGCGGATGCGAGCAGTTGAAGAGGAGATGTCCACCTCAGAGGGTGTTGAATTAGAAAAAGCAATGGAGCGTTACACCAGAGTTGAACATGAGTTTTCAACAGCAGGTGGTTATGCCGCAGCTGCAGAGGCTGAGGCAATTGCCTCCTCCCTTGGTGTGCCAAATCATCTATTTGATCAAGAGTTAAGCGCATTATCTGGTGGGCAAAGGCGAAGAATAGAACTTGCTCGAATTCTATTTTCTGGGGCTGAAACACTTCTATTAGATGAGCCTACTAACCACTTAGATGCTGATTCCATTATCTGGTTACGTGAGTACTTATCTAAATACTCTGGCGGCTTAGTAATCATCTCCCATGATGTGAATCTAATTGAGACTGTTGTTAATAAGGTTTTCTATATAGATGGCAATCGAAATGTAATTGATGTCTATAACATGGGCTGGAAGCAGTACTTACTACAACGTGAACAAGATGAACACCGGCGCAAACGTGAGCGGGCAAATGCTGAGAAGAAAGCTGAGATTCTGCAAAAGCAGGGTGAGAAGATGCGGGCTAAAGCATCTAAGGCAACTGCAGCACAGGGAATGCTTCGTCGCGCTGAAAAACTTCGTAGCTCACTCGATGATGTTCGAATTAAAGATAAGGTGGCAAAGCTTCGTTTCCCAACGCCATCACCATGTGGCAAGACGCCGATCTCTGCCCATGATCTATCAAAATCATATGGCTCACTTGAAATCTTTACCGATGTTGGCGTAATAATTGATAAGGGTTCTCGGGTAGTAATTCTTGGTTTAAATGGTGCTGGTAAAACTACATTACTTCGTATTTTGGCCGGAGATCTTGAATCAGATACTGGTGAGGTAACTGCTGGTCATGGCTTAAAGATTGGTTACTACGCCCAGGAGCATGAGTCACTAGATTTTGACCGCACAGTATTAGAGAACATGATGTCTGCTACCCCAGATATTAGAGAGCCAGAGGCTCGTAATGTGCTTGGCTCATTTCTATTTGTCGGCGATGATGTTCATAAACCAGTTAAAGTTTTAAGCGGTGGTGAGCGAACTCGACTAGCACTTGCCACTCTTGTTGTTAGCGCAGCAAATGTCTTACTTCTTGATGAGCCAACAAATAACTTAGATCCAGCCTCCCGTGATGAGATCTTGGCAGCGTTAAGTGAGTATCAAGGCGCAGTAATTTTAGTTTCCCATGATGAGGGCGCAGTTGCTGCATTAAAACCTGAACGAGTTATTTTGCTCCCAGATGGGGATGAGGATTTATGGAAAGAGGATTACTTCGATCTAATAAGTATTGATTAAGCGTCAATCCGCTCACGATCAATATCAGCACTTGAAATAAAGTCTTTACGAGGTGCAACCTCATTGCCCATTAACAACTCAAACATAGCCTCAGCTTTTGTAACATCCTTCATAGTAATTCTGCGAAGAGTTCTCTTCTCTGGATCCATTGTGGTCTCACGTAATTGATCAGCATCCATCTCACCTAATCCTTTATAACGTTGAATCGGCTCTTTCCATCTCTTGCCATCCTTCTTAAGGGATGTGATAATTTTTTTCATCTCATCATCAGAGTAGGTGTAGTAGATCTCCCCCTTTTTGCCACCAATAACATCAATTCGGTGCAGGGGCGGGATCGCAGCAAATACTCGACCTGCCTCAACAAGGGGGCGCATATAGGAGTTAAATAATGTTAAAAGCAGGCATCTAATATGTGCGCCATCAACATCAGCATCTGACATCAAAATAACTCTGCCATACCTTGCCTCGGTAATCTCAAATGATTTTCCACTACCTGCGCCAATTGATTGAATAATTGATGCACACTCATTGTTCTCAAGCATCTGAGAGAGTGAGGCCTTTTGCACATTTAAAATCTTTCCTCTAATGGGCAAGATCGCCTGAAACTCTGAGTTTCGAGCCGCCTTAGTAGTTCCCAGCGCTGAATCTCCCTCAACAATAAATAACTCAGTCCGCTCCGACTCATCTGATCTGCAATCAGATAATTTTGTCGGAAGAGATGAGCTCTCAAGTGCATTTTTCCTGCGCTGCAAATCTTTGTGGGCTCGTGCTGAGATTCTGGTTCTGGATGCATTAGCAATCTTCTCTAAAATTAATCGACCAGTTGCTTTTTCAACTCTTTTTGTAGTGGTAAAAAATGCCTTCATCTCATCGGCAACAACCTGACCAACTATCTTTGCAGCTGCTGCTGTTCCTAAAACCTCTTTAGTTTGTCCCTCAAATTGTGGCTCAGACATGCGAACTGTGACAACAGCGGTTAATCCCTCCTGCACATCATCTTTAATAACATCGGCCTCATTGTTTTTTAAAGTTTTAGTGGCACGAAGTGCGTCATTGACCGCCTTAGTAATCGCCTTTTCAAATCCTGCCACATGTGTTCCACCCTTTGGGGTTGAGATAATGTTTACAAATGAAGCAACTGTTGCCTCATAACCATTACCCCACTGCATTGCAATATCAACGCCCATCTCCCGATCAACCTCAGTGGGAGTCATATGTCCTTTTTCATCTAAGACTGGAACATTTTCACTGTATGCACCAGAGCCTGAGAGCCTAATTACCTCACCAACTGGATCATCAGGACGCAGGAATGTGCAGAACTCTGAGATGCCTCCTTTATGGAAAAAAGTTTCAGTTGTTTTTGTTTTAGTACGCCGGTCATTAACCACCAAAGTTATGCCTGGTACTAAATAAGAGGTCTGTCTGGCTCTTGCATAGATATCTTCGATTGCAAGCTGCGCCTCTTTTAGAAAAATCTGTTTATCAAACCACCACTTAATTCTTGTGCCAGTTACCTTTGCTGAAACCTTGCCAATAACCCGAAGTCCAGATTTTTCACTAAAAGTTGCATTTGGTCCTTCACCTTCAAATATTCCAGCATGACCACGTTTAAATGACATCCAATAAATTTTGCTATCGCGGTCAACCTCAACATCAAGTCGGGAGGCAAGTGCGTTAACAACAGATGCACCAACACCATGCAAACCACCAGAGGCAGCGTATGAACCGCCACCAAACTTTCCACCAGCATGAAGTTTTGTCATAACCACTTCAACACCGGTAAGTCCAGTCTTTGGTTCCTTATCTACCGGAATACCACGACCATCATCATGAACCTCAACAGATCCATCTGCTTCTAAATTTATTTCAATTGTTTTGCAATGACCTGCTAATGCTTCATCAACTGCGTTATCAATTATTTCCCAAAGACAGTGCATAAGACCACGAGAGTCTGTGGTTCCGATATACATGCCCGGTCTTTTGCGAACTGCATCTAATCCTTCAAGGACAGATAAATCTTTGGCGGTATAGCTGCTGATAATCGCAGCAGAGGTGCCATCATTAGGTTTTGCGATTTTGATTGCCACTGGCGCCAAGATTAACTGTGGTCATACCACATATAGTTGATCCGCGCCGATAGTGACCCATATTTATCGATAACTGATATACAAATGAGATATATCCAACATATTCTCAGCATTTAAGCGTAAAATTTACTTAAATGAAATCAAATATGCTGCCGGGAATAAAGTATTCATGGTTTGATGTTCCCCTGATAGTAAATAAGAGATGGGGTAAGTGATGAGCGAGCAGATCACAATGGAGCAAACACCATTGAATTCATTAGATCGTTGTGATCGTTGTGGCGCCCAGGCTTATGTACGAGCTATCTTGGTTTCAGGTGGACAACTTCTATTTTGTTCACACCACGCTAAAGAGTATGCCGAGGGTTTAAAGCCAGTAGCTGCACTTATCCAAGATGAGTCTCAAAAATTAACTGCGCAAGCAGCTAAGTAATTACTCGCTAACAAACCCAGCATCGCGGTGGCTACCATCGCAAAATGGCTTCTCCTTTGAAGCACCACAGCGACATAATGAAAAATCTGTCTTAGTTTCAACCACATTGCCCTCAGCATCAACAAAATCAACGGTGCCGGTAACTCTAATTGAAGCATTTTTCTTAAACTGCATCTTTGCCTTATCGCTCATTTTCTTCTCCCTTAATCTAGGTAATCGCGTAGTACTTGAGATCTTGATGGGTGACGAAGTTTGGACATCGTCTTAGATTCAATCTGGCGAATACGCTCACGAGTAACCCCGTAAACCTTGCCAATTTCATCTAATGTTTTTGGTTGACCATCAGTTAAACCAAATCGCATTGCCACAACCCCGGCTTCACGTTCAGATAATGTATCTAGAACTGAGTGAAGTTGCTCTTGTAATAATGTGAAGGAGACTGCATCTGCTGGCACAATAGCTTCAGAGTCCTCAATTAAATCTCCAAACTCAGAATCACCCTCTTCACCAAGTGGTGTGTGAAGTGAGATTGGCTCTCTGCCATACTTTTGAACCTCAACCACCTTCTCCGGTGTCATATCTAACTCTTTTGCTAACTCCTCAGGTGTTGGTTCTCTTCCTAAATCTTGCAACATCTGGCGTTGAACTCTGGCCAACTTATTAATAACCTCAACCATATGTACTGGAATACGAATTGTTCTTGCTTGATCTGCCATCGCTCTGGTGATCGCTTGGCGAATCCACCAAGTTGCATAGGTTGAGAACTTGTAACCTTTTGTGTAATCAAACTTCTCAACGGCGCGGATCAAACCTAAGTTACCCTCTTGAATTAAATCTAAGAACAACATACCGCGACCGGTATAACGCTTTGCAAGTGATACTACTAATCGAAGATTTGCCTCAAGAAGATGGTTCTTATCGCGCCGGCCATTAAGCACAATCTGTTGGTACTCCCGCTTTAACTTCTTATCCATCTTCTTATCCTTAGCAATCCGCTCCTCAGCAAAGAGGCCAGCCTCAACAGATTGCGCAAGTGATACCTCAAGCTCAGCATTAAGCAGTGGAACTCGGCCAATTAACTTTAAATAATCCTTAACTGGATCAGCGGTTGCACCTGCTGTTAATACTGTTTGTGGTGGTGCGTCATCCTCTTCGGAGTCTTTAAGTACAAAAGAATTAGCCTCATTTTGTGACTCTTCAGCAACATTTACTACCCGAATCTCCGGAGTGCCATCTCCTGCTGGGCTCTCCTCTTTATCATCAATTAAACTCTCAAGATCATCAAGCTCTACCTCTTCTAATTCAACCTCTTCACCATCGATCCTTACCTTCGATACCTTGCCGCTGCTACCTGTAACTGGCTTTGGCGCAGGTGGGATGATTAATGCCAACTCAGTTTTCTTAAGCATTCTAAATGGTGAAAGCCCAACTTTGCGAAGCTTTTCAACCTGCTTAGGTACTGAGAGCTCTAACTCGCGGGCAATTAAAACTAAATCCTGGTCTGATTTTTTAGCAATTCTGTGAATATTACCGACACCACGTGATTGCAGCTCAGCTAATACTTTCTTTTGATGAATTACTAAATCTTTTACTCGAACAATCGCAGCAACATCTTTAGCATCTAATACCGCCTTCTGCGCAATCTTTACAACCTTCTTCGCAGGTTTTACTTTTTTAATCTTAGATTTTTTAGCAGAACTCTTTTTTGCAGCAGTTTTACTCTTACTCTTTCCTGCTTTGGCGCCTTTTTTGGGCGCACGAGTTAGAGCCACAATTCATCCTTTGTTTTTAGGTCTTTAACTTTTAGCAGTTTTTTTAACTGCCCGACCCTTGGCTATATTATAAATTGTCCACAGCCCTAAATGCACATCCATATTGATTAATTTGCGATTTTTTGCAGATTAAGCGCGTTTCTGATGATCTGCCCCACCGATTCCACCTCAATTAGGAAGCCATCATGACCAAATGGGGAGGCGATGGTGTGCAGGGTGGTGACCTGCGGGGCAAGCTCTGCGATCTCCTGTTGCAACCTTGGCGGGAATAGGCGATCGGTATCGATTGCAATTACATGCAAGGTGACCTTAATACCGGAAAGTGCTGCTGCCACCCCACCACGATCTCGTCCAACATCATGGCTATTCATCGCCTCAGTTAATGCAATATAGGTATTAGCATCAAATCTTTTAGCAAGTTTCTCTGCTTGGTGATCTAAATAAGATTCAACAGCGTATCTACCAGTCTCATCCCCTTGTAACTCTCGGCCAAACCTAACATCCATCTCTGATTCGGTTCGATATGTTAAGTGCGCAATTCTTCTGGCAATTCCCATTCCCTCAATTGGTCCAACACTTTGTTCATAGTAATCACCATTATTAAAGTTTGGATCAGATTTAATTGCTCTAATTTGAATAGAGGCCGCACCTATTTGATCCCCAGTTGCCACCGCAGATGAGCCAATTGTGCAGATAGCGCCTACTAACTCTGGATAATCAATTGCCCACTCAAGTGAGCGCATGCCACCTAATGATGGGCCAACAGATAGTTGGTATTTTTTAACACCAATTTTCTTAGTGAAGGCAAGCTCTGCTGTGACCATATCTCTAATTGTTAAGGTAGGAAATCTAGATCCCCATCTTTTGCCATCCGGGGCAATAGATGAAGGCCCGGTTGAGCCCTGACAACCACCAATAACATTTGGACAAAGTACATAATAATTGTCGGTATCAAATGGCAGGCCTGGGCCAACCATCTGTGGCCACCAACCATTAACATCTGCCCAACCAGTTAGCGCGTGGTTTACCAAAATTGCATTATCACCAGTTGAATTTAACCTTCCCCAACTTTGATAAGCAATTGTGACATCGGGCAAAACTTCACCTGATTCCAGAGTTAAATCACCAATTTTTAGGAATTGGCGATCACCGGGGTCATCACTTTCAAGCCATGCCCCGGTAACTGCTGGATTAACTTTGCTCATTTACTTACTTAGCAGCTGCGAATGCACTCTCAAGATCTGCCTGAATATCTTTGATATTTTCAATACCGATTGATAGACGAACAAGTCCTGGTGTAACACCGGCGGTCAATTGCTCATCCGGTGATAGTTGAGAGTGAGTAGTAGATGCTGGGTGAATTGCAAGAGATCTAACATCACCAATATTGGCAACATGTGAAAGCAGCTTAAGTGCTTCAATAAACTTCTTGCCCGCTTCAATTCCGCCTTTAATTTCAAAAGACAAAACTGAACCACTTCCCTTTGGACAATATTTATTTGCCAATTTGTTCCATGGTGAAGATGGCAAAGATGCGTAGTTAACCTTTTCAACTTGAGGATTTTTCTCAAGCCAAGTAGCAATCGCCTTTGCATTTTCAACATGGCGCTCAATACGTAAGGAAAGAGTCTCAAGTCCTTGCGCAAGTAACCAGGCATTAAATGGTGAAACTGCAGCGCCAATATCACGCAGCAGCGTTAAGCGGATCTTGAAGATATAGGAAAGGTTTGCACCAAAGGCTGAACCAACTCCTAATGCTTGGGCATAAACCAGGCCGTGGTATGACGGATCTGGTTCATTAAAGCTTGGAAAGCGTTTTGGATACTTTGCATAATCAAACTTGCCAGCATCCACAATCGCACCAACTACAGTGTTTCCATGTCCTGATAGGAACTTAGTTGCTGAGTGAACCACTACATCTGCGCCATATTCAATTGGTCTAATTAGATATGGAGTTGCAACGGTGTTATCAACGATTAATGGCACCTCATTCTCATGAGCAATCTTTGCCACTGTTTCAATATCTAGTAGATCATTTTTTGGATTAGCAATAGTTTCACCAAAAAACGCCTTGGTATTTGGCTTAACCGCTTTGCGCCAGCTCTCTGGATCATCTGGGTTATCAACAAAGGTAACCTCGATGCCAAACTTTGGCAGGGTGTAGTGGAATAGGTTGTATGTGCCGCCGTATAGCGAAGGTGATGAAACTATGTGATCACCAGCTTGGGCAATATTTAAAATTGCAAAGGTAGTAGCAGCAGAACCAGATGCAAGTAACAAGGCTGCAACGCCGCCTTCAAGGGCAGCAACTCTTTGCTCCACCGTATCCTGAGTTGGATTCATGATGCGGGTGTAGATATTGCCAAGCTCAGCTAAACCAAAAAGGTCCGCTGCATGCTTGGTATCGCGGAATTGATAAGCAGTTGTTTGATAAAGCGGCAGAGCGCGAGCGCCAGTAGTTGGATCTGGAACTTGACCAGCATGTACTTGTTGAGTTTCAAATGAATATGACAAAGCATCCTCCTTGTTAAAGGGGGTGATAAAAAATTATTAGGGTTATCCCCTAAAT
>Ga0208960_1000111_pt1 | contig 42430 bp, 40 predicted proteins | sample GreLakmeON33MSRF_FD_187703 | JGI IMG/M metagenome (GOLD analysis project Ga0208960, IMG submission 187703) | Freshwater lentic microbial communities from great Laurentian Lakes, MI, USA - Great Lakes metaG ON33MSRF (SPAdes) | ecosystem: Environmental > Aquatic > Freshwater > Lake | place: Great... | reverse complement strand
GACCTCGACCGTGCCGGCCTGCGGCGTGAGCGTGCCCGCGATGACCGAGAGGAGCGTCGTCTTCCCGCAGCCCGAGGGGCCGACGAGCATGATGAGTTCACCGCGGCGGGCTTCGAAGTCAGCCTGCTGGAGCGCAACGACCTGGTTCTCCGGCGTGCCGAAGAACATATCCACGCCGGAGGCGCGGACGGCGATGGTGTGGGCGAGGGTGCTCATCCGCGGAAGACCGAGGCGGCGTCGACACGCGACACCTTGATAATGCCGATGACGGCGGAGACGAAGCTGATGCCCAGCACGAGGACGAACGTCGCCCAGAGAATCTGCGGGTACATCACGAAGGGCGGCATACCCTTCTCAATCATCGCGCGCCCGATGCCCTGGGCCATCCCGGCGCCGAGGCCGAAGCCGATGAGCCCGGCAGTAAAGGCCTGCACGAAGAGCATGCGGGCGATGACGCCCATGCCCGCACCCATCGCCTTGATGGCCGCAAAATATTTTAGATTCTCAAGTACGAAGGAGTAGAACGTCTGTCCCGAGATGGCGATGCCGACGAATAGGCCGAGCAAAACCGCCGTACCGAACGAGAACGGAATGCCGGTATTGGTCCAGAACCACCAGAAGGTATTACGCGCCAAGCTACGCTCGCCCCAGCTCCAGATGACCGTATCCGACGTCCAGGCCTTGAGGCCCGTGTCGCGTTCGATGCGATCGCAGAGTTCGGCCGGCGTCACGCCCTTCTGCGGCTCGACGAGCATGAAGCTGAGCGTGCGACGGGCACCGAGGGTGTAGCCCTTGGCGCGATCGTAGGTAGTGTAGACAAACGGACCACCGGTGAAGGCACGCTTCACTTTGCAGATGCCGACGATGCGAGCTTGGATGTCATTGACCTCGAACGTGTCGCCAACCTTCAGGGGCACGGAGCGCGGCTTGCCGTCAGGACCAACCCCCATGCGGCCCATCAACGAGGCGCCCCACTCGTCGACAATGACTGTGTCCGGAAGTCGTAAATCCTCAATTCTTCCCTGCGTGAGTAAGGCCGGCGCTCCCGCAAAGGTGTCCGCGTCAATCCCCACCAACGTGATGAGTTTAAAATTTCCGTCCTGCATCCGCGCTTGGACAAAGGAAGTATGGAGAGGTGCCGCCCAGGCGACCCCGTCGACCGAGCGGACTCGACTCAGGTCGGTATCGCGCAGGGGCTTAGCATCGTTGACTTGCTCCACCATCGGATCGCTGACCCAGACTTGGGCGCGGATATTGACCATCGGTGTGTAAGTCCAACTCATGATACCGAAGAAGACCGAACTCTGCTGGGCCATGAGCAAGGCCGAGAACGCCAACCCGCAAAGAAGCATCGCGAGCTTAGCGCGGTCTCCAAAGAGCATGTTGAGGGCTAGGCGATACATCGGACAAGTTCCGTGAGTGTCTCCTCAACAAGCCATGGGTCAATGGGAAGTCAAACAGCCCGAACAATGTCCGGCCCATCGTAACCTAAACGTATCCCGAAGGCTTATTTGACGAGAACCGCAGGTGCCGACTTCATCAGCCACGTGCTCTTGAAAAAAGCGGGTCCCCAGGAGGCGTTGACCGACCAGGCGAGAACGAGGAGGACGAGGGCGAGGGAGAAACAGCGGATGACCTTAGCCTTATCCTCGCTCTTGGCGCTCGCGTGCATGAGGCCGACGGCCCCGAGGGCGAAGATTGGGTGGAACCAGGAAACGTTACGCGCTTCGGCCTGAAATACCGCCACCAAGCCGATGACGAGGTTGATGTCGACCAATACCGTGACCACGCGTTGCAGAACTGGCTTTGGGCGGCTCAGGATGGCATTAATAATTACGACCAAAACCAAGGCCAAGAGAAGCGATCCGTAGTGCTTATGGGAAATCAGGAGAGATTGCATGGCCTGACCATGGGGGAAAAGGCCTCCGCTTCAAGCCCCGGCTTGGACGCTCTTTAACGATCTTCCGGGAAAAGCATCCGAAACGCACCAGCCGCCGCCGCTCCGCCCAATAATTGGCAGAAAATATCCAACGCCACCCGGGGGGCGTCTTTCGCCGCTAAAATGACTTCCTTGGCAAAAGCGGCGAAGCCATCTGCATCCGAGAAGAGCGAACTGGCTAAACCGTGGAGCGACGAAGCCATGGCCACCGCCGGATTGAGGAACGGGTTGAATTCTCCGAATGTTCCGTAGACGCCCAGCATCGTCATCGCAATGGCGATGCCGAAATAGCTATTTCCGGCCGTTAAGCGTGACGATGCCACCATGAGAATGACGAAGGCCAGCAAGAAGGTTCCTAAGAATTCCACGACAGAAGTAGCGAGGGCCCCGGCGAAAACCGAATCGCTAAGCGCCGCGACCGCATCTTTGGCCTTCTCACTATCATGCCCGGTGAGCAAGCCCACGACCAGAGCCGCGGCAAGGGCGGCCGCGAACTGCACCCCGACATACGCTAAGGCCGAACGCCGACCCATGCGGCCGCGCAACAAGAAGCCCAACGTCACCGCTGGGTTATAATGTGCTCCGGAAATAGCGCCTCCTGTATAAATCAAGGCGCACAAGATGGCCGCAACCGTAATCGGGTTCGTCGCCAGCAGCGAAGCGCAACAGAGGAAGAACGTGGCGAGGCCTTCGATCCACAGTTTATTTCGCATCCCACCAATTTCGGCTTTTTGTGATTAAACTCAAGCCCCGAGTGGATCTCAGTGTCCGACCTGCGTGAGCCAATTTTCGGTGAAGGTCGTAGTTTCTTCCAGGGTCGGCAACCGGCGGGCACTTGCCTTGATCTGCTTGGCCATCTTCTCCTGCTGCTCATAAAGCCCGCGGAAAGTTTCGAAGAGCGGCGTCTTCTTATTCTTGTTATCCACTAACCAGAAACCGACCTGCTGGTTGTCCTTCATTTCGTTATTATAAAATTGCCAATAAAGTACCATCGCCGGGCGCCAGCTGAGTAACTTTATAAAGATTTCGCGGTTCTTTTGTTCATGGACTTTTCCATCGCTACCGCACGCCGTCCAAGATAGCCCACATTCGCCGATGAAAACGCGCTTGGCGGGGAGGTTCGCTTTGGGCGCTAACTGCTGGTTAATGTAATCGAGCGTCGCGCGCACTTCTTCGCCCGTCTTTAACTGGACATCGTACGCGGAGTAAGAAACGAAGTCGACGTTGACCTTGGGGAGGACGACATTGACCAAGCGCTTTTTGCCGTCCTTCATCGCATCGCGCACGCGGTTAACTTCCGTATAAGTATAGACGCGACAACGGGCGTAGGGAACTTCCCGCCGCGCGGCGTCGACCGCCTCTTGCCGTACGTTCAGCCATTCAATCATCGCGTTGGTGGCTTCAATCGGCGCATCTCCGGCTGGGTTCATGTTAGGCAAAAGATACCAGTCCCCTTCCCAATGGCCGATGAAGAAAGTTTTTCCGGCAGCATCGCGGCGCGTGAGTAGATCTTTAGTAAAGGCGTACATTGCATTATACTCGCGGCGCTTCATCTCCGGCGTGAGCCCCGCGAGCCAATCATTATGGGAACGATACCAGATTAGGTAATGCGTGAACGGCAGCGTAATTAATTCGGCGAATTGCGGCCCTGGCGCCACGTCCACCTTTAGGATACGCGAACCCATCTTGCTGATTTCGCGGGCCGCCTCCAGCACCCCGTCCTCTTTCGTGAATTTATAGGCGGGGGTGATGATCTGCGTTCCTAATATTTGCGGAAAGGCATCGGGCATCGCGGCCAGCTGCGGCAACTCGGTGGCGTCGACCATCAAGCCGCCTTTCTTTTTCTGCGCATGGGCCAGCGGCAACGCCATCGATATCAGGATGACGCCCAGCAACAGACGGGGTAAATAACTCATGGGGTGAGCCTCAGCGAGGCGGTCTTGTATTGTCCAACTAGGACAGCCTTCCTTCAAGTCCGTTCCCACTAACTAACATGATATCACTCCAACGCACCATTGCCGTAGCCATTCTTGCCTGCGGCCTTCACACCCAAACGCTGGCTGCGGCCAGCAAAGAGGAGGGCCAGGCTACCGCCAACCCTGACCACGCCCGACTCACGGCGGCCCGTAAGGCGGCCAACGAGCTGCCCGAGGTCCTTGCCATCCAACAACAATCCTATGCCGATCGGGCTTTGTCTCATAAGGCCTATGCGGAATACAAATCGGCCCGCAAACGCTCGGCGACTTCGGAAGATGCCTACAAGAAGGCCTTCGAAGAGGGCCTTACTAAAGTCGACGCCGGAGCAGTGCCCCTGCTGGAGAAAGAGCGGGTCGCTTTTCGGGAGCGGATGTTGAACGCCCGGAATGCCAAGAAAGGCTCGAGCAGTAAGAAGGTGCCGATCAAGGCCGAAGAGGACGGCCTCGAAGATGAGGAAGAAAGACCCGACGAAGAAAAGTAAGCTGCTAAGTTTGGATGGTCCAAACCCGCCTTAACCGGCGGGTTTTTTATGAGTCGAGCGCGCTGGCGAGGGCTGCCCAGATCTCTTCCACTGGCTCCAACCCCATCGACAGACGCAATAAATCAGGATCGAGGCCAGCCGCTCGAATCGTCTCTCGGCCCGCGGGCGTGGTGACCTCTTCGAAATGCGCCAACCAAAGAAAAGGGGCAACAATCGTGAAGCCCAGGCCGAAGCTCGGCCCTTTTACCACGGGTAAGCGATCGTACACGGTGCGCATTTCTTGACGGAGCTCGATCGTGATTAAGGCGCCGGCGCCGGCGCCCGGGCGCTGGATTTTTCGGAACGCGGCGGCCGTGGCTCCGTCTTTGGCCGTGCGCACGCGCGCGACGGCTGGATGAGCCGCAAGCCGGCGGGTAATCTCCTCGGCGGTGGCAGAAAGCCGGGCCGTGACTTCGCCCATCCGGCCGATTTGATCGGCTAAAGCAATTTGGTCGAGTCCGTGTAACTCATCGAGATTCGCTTTGGCCTCGCGCGCTAACTCCGCGGCATCGGGTCGGGAAGGATTGACCGCTAAGACTCCGGCCATCACGTCACCTTCAGAAGCCGCATACTTTGTGAGACTCGAACAAAGGATATCCGCATGCGGTAAAACATCGACCGTCGCCAAGCCAACCGAACTTGGGTCGAGTAGAAGCTTGGCTTCATAATGATCGCATAAAGAACGGAGCGCGCTGATGTCGGCCGTTTCTAATTGCGGGTTATTCGGCACCTCGGTGAAAACGCCCGCCACCATTCCAGTGGCTAAGATTTTTTCGACGGCCGTCAGATCACGGACGTCCGCAATGAAATGGCGAGGGGCGTCCAGGGCTTTCTCCAACAGTCGAGACGAGTCTACGTAAAGCCATCCGAGTTGAATCCAGGCTTTCCGGCCGCGGGGGCGCTGCACTAAATTCACCGCGGTGATGGCGGCCTCCACCGCATTCATGCCTGAGGTGGTGATGTGGATGTCTTCGGCGGAAACGCCTGCCAGATAGGGTCCGAGTGTCTGACGAATTTGGGCCAGCGATCGTGCCGTTTCGCCGGTGGCGTTCCCTTGCAAATAGGCTTCCGCTTGGCGGGAAGAAATCAAGGTGCCCGTGTGTTGGACGAATTTATGAAGTCTCTCCGCGGCTTCGCCAGCAGGCGTCGTCAACAAGACGAAATCTCCCACCTCGTCGAGCGACGCGACTGACGCCCCAGCCCTCCGGGCGAGCTGTTCGGCGGCGCGGCGCGAAACCAAGGGAAAAAGTACTCCTTCTCGTCCCAACTCTTTTGCGGCGGCGCTCGCCGCACGCGTCACGAGTTTATTCCGGACAAAACGCGGATAGCCGGCGTATATTTTTTCCCACACGCGCGCTTCCTTCCGCTCATAACTTTCCACATCGGCTAAGGTCGGCAGACAGACGACCGTCGCATGCGGCGAATCGGGCACCAAGGCGCCGAGGGGCGGAGAAACCAGGGCCACGAATCAAAGCCCCTCCGCGAGGGTTTCGTTTTGGATGATTTGCTCGAGCGACTGACGGCGGCGAATCAAAAGGGTGCGGCCATCATTTTTTAGCAAGACCTCCGGCGCTTCGGGGAAGGAATTATAATTCTTCGTGCTCATGCCGGCGCAATAGGCCCCGGCGCCGCCTAAGACGCAAAGGTCGCCCGCGGTGGCTTCGGGTAAATGACGAGTGGCCAGCGTCTCGGGTTCACCTGGCGCGCAACTGATCAAATCGCCGGACTCACAGCAGTGCCCGACGATGACATAATCCCGCTTCTGATCATTAGGCTTCGCCTGATAGAGATAGGCCGGATGCTGCGCTCCATAAAGCGAGGGTCGGAGAATTTCCGTCATTCCGGAATCAAGTTTTATAAAATCGCGAGTGCCGGTCGAAATAACATCTTGCACGTGACAAAGTACGGCGCCGGCATTGGCGACCAAGAACGTTCCAGGTTCGATTTCCAGATGGAGCTTGCGACCGTCTTCTTGTGCGAATTTTTCGAAAGCCGCCTGCACCGGAGCGCCAATCAGTTGAGGGTCGGTCCCCTTCTCGCCCGCCACCCGCGCCACCTTATAACCACCGCCCAGATTCAGCGTCACCGCTGAAGGAAAACGACGCACGAGGGCGAGGCTGGCGGCCGAGACCTCTTGCCAGATAACCGGGTCGCTGCCCGAACCAATGTGCGTATGGATCCGCACGATTTTAAGCTGATACTTCGCTGCGATGGCCTGAGCTTGCTCCGCCCATTCATGCCAAATGCCGAAGGAGGAATCCGGTCCACCCACGTTAGTCTTACCGGTCCCACCCGATCCCCGACCGGGATTAAAACGCAAACCGACCTGATGGCCGGGGAGTGCCTGGCCGATTCGCTCCAACTGTGACAAAGAACAGGCGTTGGCGTGGACCCCCTGCTTAAGCAACTCGGCAAAATCTCCGGGTAGCTCTTGGGATGAAAGTGAAATCCGCTCGGCGGGGATGCCTGCAAAGAGAGCTCGGCGAACCTCAAAGCCGGAGCTGGCATCAAAGTGGAGGCCCTGCCGGGCAAAGATTTTAAGTACCGACGCATTCGGGCAGGCCTTCATCGCAAAACGCACGGTGAGACCGAACGCATTCGGAAAGGCCAACATCGCCTTCGCCTGGGTCTCGAGGGTGGCTTGATCGTAGACGTAACAGGGGGTGCCATGCGCCGCCGCAATTTGTTGGGCCGTTGTCGGCGAAAGGAAGGGGTGGGTTTCCACGGTGGTGATGGGCGGACTTTGGCACGACCTCCCCGCCCTTCCAGCCTTTTTGCAGTCCTATGACACCGCTTGCCTCCCCCGCAGTCGCCCCTTGGGATGGGACTCTCTTTATATACCGCCCATGTCCTCCGCCGAAACGATTGTCGCTGCCGCCACCCCTGCCGGGCGCTCGGCCCTTGCCGTTCTGCGGATCGACGGCCCTCTGGCGGTCAAGATCGCAACCGAGGCGCTGCAGCGTAAAACACCTCTCGCCCAACGCCGGGCCACCCCCGCTATCTGGCGCGACGTTGCCGGGAAGCCGATCGATCAAGTCGTCGCCGTCCTTTGGGTCGCGGGAAAATCTTTCACGGGCAATGACTCGTTGGAAATCACTTGTCACGGCAATCCCCTGCTCGTCCGCCGGCTGACCGAAGATTGCCTAGCCCGCGGCGGCCGCATGGCCGAGCCTGGCGAGTTCACGCGGCGCGCCTTTCTCGCCGGCCGGATGGACCTCACCCAAGCTGAAGCCGTGGCCGATCTCATCCATGCCAGTTCGGAACGCGCCCTTATTTCTGCGCGGCGGATGTTGGCCGGCGAAATTGGCCAAAAGATTGCCCACTGGACCGATCGACTCTTGCAAGTCTTGGCTGAACTGGAAGCACACATTGATTTTCCGGAAGAAGACCTGCCCGTTGAAGACCCCACGGGACCCGCATCCAGATTGGTCGAAATAGCGTCAGAACTTAATGGATACGCGCGAACGGCTCGGCACGATAGCGCGCTCCGCGATGGATTGAGAATCGCGGTCGTCGGCGCCCCGAACGCGGGTAAGTCCAGTTTGCTTAACCTATTGGCCGGAGCCGAGCGCGCGCTCGTCAGCGCAGAACCGGGCACCACGCGCGATTACTTGGAAGCGCCCATCGCCGGCTTGCCCCTGCACGTGACGGCCGTCGATACCGCTGGCCTCCGCGTTGGCGGCACCGCGCTCGAAAATGCCGGGATGCTTCGCTCCCTTGAGCAAGCGCGCGCGGCGCATTTTCTGCTTCTCGTCGTCGACGCTTCCGTTAAGCCCCCTGCCCTGCCGCCGGAATTAAACATGCTCTTGGACATAAAACGTACGCTCGTGATCGCCAATAAATCTGACTTACCCGAAGCGGCCGAACAGCAGGATTTTTTACCTGATTTTACCAAGCTGCGAACCTGCCTTTTGCCCGGCGAGGATGCCGAGTCTCTTCGGGCCCGTCTCGGTGCCATCTTAATTGAACGCGAGGTCGCCCCGGGCGCCGAAGATTTGGTCGTCAGTGTCCGCCATGCCGATGCCCTCCACCGGGCGGCCGAAGCCCTTATTTTGGCCCACGGCCACCTCAAAGCCCCCATCCAAACGGAGCTTGCCGCCGCCCGAGGGCGGGAGGCCCTGGACGCCCTGGGGGAGGTCGTGGGTCGAATTGATAATGAGCGTATGCTGGACAAGCTCTTTGCTTCCTTCTGCATTGGTAAGTGATTCTCTCCTCCTGGAGGGAAGCTTATGCGACCGCACAAAGAAATCCGCCTGGGGCCGACGCGCCCCTATGATGTCATCGTCTGCGGGGCTGGCCATGCCGGCGTGGAAGCTGCCCTCGCCGCCGCCCGCATGGGCGTGGACGTTCTGCTCCTGACCGGCAACATCGATACCATCGCCCAAATGAGCTGTAACCCAGCCATCGGCGGCCAAGCCAAGGGACATATCGTCCGCGAGATTGATGCCCTCGGCGGCGAGATGGGGGTGACGGCTGACGTGACCGGAATCCAATTCCGGCTCCTTAACTCCTCGAAGGGCCCAGCTGTCCAGGCTCCTCGAGCCCAGTGCGACAAGAAGGCCTACCAATTCCGCATGAAGCACCTGTGTGAGCTCCAACCCGGGCTCACCCTCTTTCAAGCCCAGGTCACCGGACTAATCTTTGTCGCGGGACAGGTCGTAGGCGTTCGGACGAATCTAGATCTCGATTTCCATGCCAAAACGGTCGTGGTCACCACCGGCACGTTCTTGCGCGGCCTAATGCACATCGGGGCAAATAAAACCGAAGGAGGAAGGTTGGGAGATTTTAGTGCTAAGTCGTTGTCCAGCAGTTTCTTAGAAGCAGGCATTGAGCTTCAGCGACTCAAGACCGGGACGCCTCCGCGCATCCTCGGATCGTCGATTGATTTTTCCAAATGCGAGGAGCAGGCCGGCGACAGTTCCCCCACCCTTTTCGCGTTTCATGACACCCGGCAGCAGCATGATTTGTTCCACGTGGAACAACGTGGCGAACGGCTCCCCGGGTGGACGCCTGGCTCCGATCAGGTGTCGTGCTGGATGACTGAAGCCACCGGTGCGACCGGAAAAATAGTCCACGATAACCTTCACCTCTCCCCTCTTTTTGGCGGAGAAATAACCGGGGTCGGCCCGCGCTACTGCCCTTCCATCGAGGATAAGTTTGTTAAATTTAGTGATAAAGACTCCCACAAGCTCTACCTGGAGCCCGAAGGTCGCAATACCGACGAATGGTATATTAACGGACTTTCAACCTCCCTGCCCTTTGAAGTTCAACTAAAGATGCTCAGCTCCATCGCCGGACTGGAAAAAGCCGTCATGCTTCGGCCAGCCTATGCGGTTGAATATGACTTCTCGCCCCCCACCCAACTCTATCCGACCCTGGAGTCTAAAAAAGTCGAAGCTCTATTCTTTGCCGGCCAGATCAACGGCACCTCGGGCTACGAAGAAGCCGCCGCCCAAGGATTAGTAGCCGGAGTTAACGCCGCCTGTAAGGTCAAGGGCCTGACACCGATGGTAATTGGGCGCGATGAAGCCTACATTGGCGTCCTCATCGATGATTTAGTATCCAAAGGCACCCAAGAGCCTTACCGAATGTTCACCAGCCGGGCTGAATACCGTCTTTTATTTAACCACGGTAGCGCGGAGATTCGCCTAAAGTCTAAGGCGGCGGAGTTTGGCTTAGTTCCAGCCGACCGTTTAACTCGTATCGAAGCTAAAGCTGCTCGGGTTAGTCATTGGACCGAATATTTAGAAAAAATTACGATACCAGGCGGGATTGCAGGCGATGTGATCCGAAAACAATGGGAAACAACCCCTAAGGATTTACCCCCAACATTCCTGGCGGAAACCCCAGAAGTTCAGGCTGAAGCCATGTATCGGGTTAAGTATAAAGGCTATTTAGAGCGCGAGCTGCGATCCGTCCGCAAACTTCATGACCTGAATTCCTTTAAGGTCCCAGCTGGGTTTGATTTTATGAAAGCCCACGCCATCCGCCTTGAAGGCCGGCAAAAGCTTCATGCCATCCAGCCTCAAACTTTAGGCCAAGCCAGCCGTATTAGCGGGGTAAATCCGTCAGATATCTCTCTGCTGATGGTTCTCTTTAGAGCGAAGAAATAACAGGGCAGGGGATTGATGTTCCACGTGGAACACCTAATGTGAAGATTGTCACAAGGAAGGGTTACAGTTATGTTTCGTTGTTATGTAAGTTATTATTTTATAACGACTTACATAATTTTTTATCTGTTTTAACCCAACCGTTTCAATTGTCACCTAACTCTGGCGGTTCGGAAGGATACGGTATAAATAGTATAATAATCGAAACAAACCATGGACGCTGAACATCTCAAACGAATCCTTATTGTCGACGACGAGTCCGACGTCACGGAACTGTTGGATTATAAATTCCGGCAGGCAGGTTATGCCGTGCGCACCCTGAACGACCCGCTGAGGGCTCTCGGCCTGGCGAGGGACTTTCGCCCTGATCTTATCATCCTAGATGTCATGATGCCCGAGCTCACCGGCGTCCAGTTGCTGCGCATGGTACGGTCGGACGCTCTCCTGCAAGATACCCCGGTGATTCTCCTCACCGCCAAAACCGAAACGGCCGACAAAGTAAAAGGCCTCGAGTCGGGAGCCGACGATTATGTCAGCAAACCTTTTGATGTCCGTGAATTAATGCTGCGCGCCCAGGCGCTTTTACGGCGGGCAAAATCGGCGGCCGCCAAGCCCTCGACACGACTCGCGGCGGGTGCACTGCTTTTGGATATCGAACGGCATGAAGTCTCCTCCCAAGGCAAAGCCGTAGAACTCACGGCGACCGAATTCAAGTTATTGCGGCTGATGTTAGAACGCAAAGGGCGCGTTCAATCTCGCGAAGAGTTGCTTTCCGATGTTTGGAATTATTCTCCGGACCTCGAAACCCGGACGGTCGATACACATGTCCGTCGCTTACGCGAAAAATTGGGTCCCGCGGGAGATGTCATCGAAACCGTCCGCGGGGTAGGGTATCGCGTCGCGGGGTAATCGGCTTTGCTCTCGCCCGTTCTCTAATCCCTGTCATCTTAGGCGATGATGACTTGGCTTCCGTGGATTCTCCTCATCGCGCTTTCGGTCGTCGCCGCTTGGTGTGTCGCGGAAATCAACCGCTTGATCCGCTGGGCCCGGCGCGCCTTGCTCCGCGGCGATGCGGGCGGCCGGCCGACCGGTCGTTTGGCTTCGGCGCTTAAGTTGGACGAGTTATTTCTTTCAATCGAAATTCGGGCACTGACGGAAAACGAAAACCGCGCCGCGGCTTCCCGCCGAATCGAAGCCTTGCTGGCACCCCTTACGGATGCGGTCCTCGTCGTGGATGCGCAAGATCGCTTGCGCCTCGCTAATCCATCGGCGATCACGCTCTTTGGTCTGCCAGAAAAAACGGGGTGGGGCTCCATCGTGCCGTTAGTAAAAAGTGCTGACTTCATCGAGCTCGTGCATCGCGTCCGCCAAGAGGGCGGGGGACGTTCAACGATCTTGCTTAACCGCGCGCCCTTGGCTGACGTCTGGATCCAAGCCGCCGGAGCCCTCACCGACCCAGAAGGGTTCGGCGAAGATGCGGCCATCTTTGTCTTAGCAGACGTTACCGCCCTCAAACGACTTCAAGCCATGGAGCGCGATTTTATCACCAATGTCTCCCATGACCTGCGGACTCCAGTGACAATCTTGCGCGGTTATGCTGAAACCTTGGCCGATGACCATGACACGATGTCGGTCGCAGACCGCGGTCGCTTTGTCCAAAAAATCGTCAGCTCCGTCGGGCGCCTCCAAGGGCTCGTCGAAGGCTTGCTCGCACTTGCGAGCCTTGAAACCGCGCAAAGCGTCCAACGTGAAGCTGGTGCCCTCCACCGGGCCATCCGGGAAGTGGTCGATGCCTATGACGCCCGTTGCCGTGCCGTCGGGGTGACGCTTGAGCTTTCCTTAAATGCGGCCGAAGATTCAGCGGCCGATCCGGTCCAGGCTCACCGTTTAGTCCAAAATTTATTAGACAATGCCTTGGCCCACGCGGCCGGGGTGACGCTCATCCGGATCTCGACCGCCAACCTGCCCAAGGGCGTTGAGCTTTGTGTCGAAGATAATGGGGGAGGGGTCCCCAACGCGGATCTGCCACGGCTCTTTGATCGTTTTTATCGGACCGACAAATCCCGCCAAGCCGGAGGCAGCGGGCTCGGGCTAAGCATCGTCAGGCAGGTGGCCGAACTTCATGGCGGCTCAGCTACCGCTGAGCCAGCTCACCCAAGAGGTCTAAAGGTGACGGTTACCTTCCCCGGGGTCGCCTAAAGGTCACCCCATGAAAAACCCGCCGAACTTCGGCGGGTTTTTGCTCCCTCATTAAAGTGGAGCGCGCGACTGGACTTGAACCAGCAACAGCCACCTTGGCAAGGTGGTACTCTACCATTGAGCTACACGCGCACTCGAAGGAAAGCAGACCAAACGCCCTAGCGGGTGTCAAGCCTTTGGGCAAAACGGTCCCGGATAGGCTTGGGGGTAGGGTGCAGGCCATCTTTTTGAAGCCGGCTTGCCGCCACATCGGACAGGAGCCACCTTACCACCGGCTTAAGCTCTTCTAACTTATCCTGCCGGACAAAGAGAATTAAGGGCAAGCGGAGAGGGTAGTCGCCGTTATAAATATTCATCTCGTCGGGCGAGTACGCCGTCGTTGAACTTCCTGGTCGGCCGTCCGCAACCTGTAACACGCGACCCACCGAGCCCAAGGGCATTTGCGGCATGAGCTGCAAGGCGCTGGAGCGGGAAGCGACCAGGTCCGCCGCTAAATCCACAGAAATATTCTGCCTTACGTCCGGACGGAAAATTGCTCCATTGAGGACAAGACCCTGAAAGAGTTCTCGCACGAAAGAGTTATCAGGGGAACAGACTCCCGGCGTAATTAACTCCGAACGCGTGACCCCAGGGACGTCGTTCCAATTAATCATCCGCTGTCTCGGGTCATTGGCAAAGACGCCAGACAAGGAGGCGAAGTCGATGTGATCGATGGTATTTGAACGGTGCACCCCGACAATCACCGCGGCATTCGCGATGGGAAATTCTTGGAGTTTCAAATTGCCGGCCGCCTTGGGCGTGGGCTCACCGGGACGCTGAAATAGAATCGCGGCGAACGCTTTCCCTTCGGCCAACGCTTTGGCCCCCGGCAGGCTGCCCGAAAAATCCGCGGCTCCTTCCTTGCGAGATGACTCAACGACCCCTCCGGTCAACGCCCGGGAAACGACGTCCGAGCCGACGAAATCAGCCGCGGAAGCCGTCCCCGCCGCCGCGATTAATAAAAATACTCGGGTTATGTATATCATTCGAACTGCACTTCTGGGCCAGGGTCCAACTCAGGCCATTGAAGTAATTTGCGGTGCAACGTCCGGCGAGAAATCCCCATGAGTTCGGCAGCACGCGTGCGATTACGACCAGCGGTCGCCAAGGCTTGTCGTAAAAGTTGTTTCTCGTTCTGTTCGCGATCAAGAACCAGGGCCACTCCCCCCGCGGAATTAAAACGTGGTTGTGTTTCAACCTGAGAGAAACGTGCGTCCAGATCGGCGGCGGCCACGACCTTTCCCGCCCGCAAGACGGCGAGGTTCTCGCACGCATTCCGCAGCTCGCGAATATTTCCCGGCCATCCATAGTGAACGAGGATTGCTTCCGCCTCGGATGAAAGTTTGGCCGGCGCGCTATTGTTCTCTTTGGCAAACCGGGCGAGGTAGTGCACCAACAATAAAGGGATATCATCTTGCCGTTCGCGGAGCGATGGCAAGCGAAGCGGAACGACCGAGAGGCGATAGTAAAGGTCTTCGCGGAATTTACCTTCGCGCACCATTTGGTTGAGGTCGCGATTCGTCGCGCAAACCAACCGGAGGTCCAGGGCAATCGGCCGATGCGAACCCAGTCGCTCCACCGCCCTTGTCTCCAGGAAGCGGAGGAGTTTTACTTGGGTCGTGGCATCAATCTCGCCGATTTCATCCAAGAACAAGGTGCCGCCGTCCGCTGACTCGAAGCGTCCAACGCGGCGTTCCGTCGCTCCCGTGAACGCTCCTTTTTCGTGTCCGAACAGTTCACTCTCCAGCAGGTTAGCCGGAATCGCCGCGCAGTGTACCGCCATGAAGGGACCTTTGGAACGATGGCTGGCCTGATGAATCATCTGCGCAAAAAGCTCCTTGCCCGTACCGGTATCGCCGAGGAGTAGCACGGTCGCATTGGACGGCGCCACCGCGCGGACTTGTTCGATCGCACGCTGCAGGGAAGCGGAAGATCCCACGACTTCGCCGAGCGAAAATTTTCGATCCAGCCGCGTCTTCAGTGTGACGACTTCTTTTTCCGTTGAACGGGCCTTCAGTCCCCGTTCCAATAAGATTTCTACCTGACGCAAGTCCACGGGCTTCTGCATAAACCAATAGGCGCCTCGGCTCATCGCCTGGACCGCGGTATCCACGTCGCCGTAGGCAGTCATCATGATGCACACGGGTTGGTTGGCGAGTTTCAGGGCCCGTTCAATCACGGCCATCCCGTCTTCGCCCGCCATCCGTAAGTCAGTCAAGACCGCATCGGGGGGCACGTCCTGCATCAGGCGCATCGCCTCCGCGGCATCTTTCGCCACGAAGGTTTCATATTTTTCTTCTAGGGCGGCCCGCAAACCTTCGCGCGAATGCTTCTCGTCGTCGACAATCAGAACGGTGGGTTTCATAAAAATTAGGCCTCCGAGCTGTAGGAGTGGGTTGCCGCACCCCACGCGCGCGCCGCTTTCTCCGCCAAGGCCATGCGGGCTCGCGAGACTTCGGCCAAGCGTGCCTTCAGATTGGCGTTCGCTACGCCGGCCAAATCGTCGAGGTCGCAAAGATAGACTCCCGCCAACGCCCGACCAGCGGCAGCAAAATTTCGTGGCACTCCTAAATCAACCAATAGAAGTGGGCGCCCTTGGCGCCGCTCCGTCAGCTGCCGAATGCTATCAAAATCTAGGAGCGAGCGCTCGACGGTCGCACAGCCGACGATGACATCATGCGCATGCGCTTGTTTTAAAGCGTCCGCCAGTGTCATCGCCGAACCCGCAAATTCTTCAGCCAGCAAGCGGGCGTTCTCGAACGACCGCGAGGCGACCGCCACCTGCGCAGCCCCGCGGGAAACGAGGGCCTGGGCAACCTGGCGACCAACGTCGCCGGTTCCCAAAATCAAGACGCGCGCATCAGCCAGCGAACCAAATACGCGCATGGCCAGATCAACCGCTACATTCCCGAGGCTGACTTGGCCTTGCGCGATGCCGGTATGGGTGCGCGCCCAAGCGCCTGCTTGAAAGGCACGCTGGAAGACGCGGTTAAGAATCGGTCCCGTCATGCCGCGCGCCAAGGCGTCCGCATAGGCATCCTTCGTTTGACCGGCGATTTCAACTTCTCCGACCATTTGAGAATCAAGACCGGAAACGACCCCGAAAAGATGTTCGACGGCCAGCAACCCGGGCACCGCCCGTAGGTGTTGATCGAGAGCTTCGGCTGGGGCTCCCGTCGCTTTCATTAACGCCGTGCGCAAATGCAAGGCCGCCGCTTCATCGCCAACTGCGTAGGCTTCCAGTCGATTACAGGTGGCAAGCAATACCGCTTCCGCGAGGCCGGCCTCGCGAGCCGCCGCATAAAAAATGTCTGCTCCGCCCGGCGGCACCGTGAAGGCCGCGCGCTCATCAAGGCCCGCGGTACGATGCGTCGCACTGAGTGCGACCAAATTCTTAGGTCGTTCACTCATGAGGCTGAGGAAAAGATAAGTAAAGCGCTACGAGTGCCGGAACGAAGGCCCAGAGCGAAGCACGCGCAAAGGCCGCACCCGCAAGGCGATGCCGACGACGCTGAACAATCACATAAAGTCCGGCCAGCCACGTAAGCAACGAGGCGGCCAACTTTGGAAGAGCGACGAGCGCCAAATCACGTTGCGCCCAATCGGTAGCTCCAATCACGAGCGATAAGCCCAACAGCCAGACGGCCGCTCCCAGCAATTGGCTGCCGACTCTATCTAATGGGACGAGCGAGGGAAGCAGTGCGTAGATGCCACCAAACCGACGTTTCGCGAGTGCTCGGTCCTGTAAAAGATAAGCGGCCGAATTAAGTGCCTGAGCGGCCAGCACACAGTAAGCGAGGACGGCCGCACCGACATGCATCACCAACATCGGCTTGTTCGCATTTGTCGAAGGGTGGGGGACGACCCCCAGCCCAGCGGCGATGAGCAAACAAACGGCGGTCGCACTACCGATCGCCCAGCTTGGCAAACGATGGTTAAAAGTTAGGTCCAGAAAGCCGGCGAGGCCCGCCAGCCCCCAGGCAATCGACAGGAGTAGCTCAGCTGGCGTGGTAATCGGCAGGGCGCGCGTCCTTAAACATTGGTAGGCCAGCATAGCCGTAATCAAAACCCAGCCCGCCCGCAGGAGCCAAAGGGCGGCCGTCTGAAGCCTGCCTGAATTATCTCTGGGCGCATACCAATCTAAGACCGCCGCCGTCAAAAATACCATCGCTGCCCCAACCCAGCAATCCCGGGTCAAGGGCAGGGCGGCAATATCTGCGACAAACTGGGCCATGCTTGGAAATTGATGGGGGTGTGACATTTTGGCAAACCTCCATTCTTACCTCAGTTCTTGCACGTTTAAACAGGGGGGGTACGTTGGCCTTCTCCCTTATTTTATGCATCACAATCTCTACGACCTAACGCAACATCCTCCCCGCAGCCCCCGCGTCCGCCTCGGTGGCCTTGTCATCCTCCCCCGGATGATCGATAAAGCCCGCGCCACCCAGATTGGTAAAAATGGCGATTACAACTACGCCTGCTCCCTAGATCGTAACGTCCTCGACTTTTTAGGCATTGAGGCAGATGCACTTAAGTCGCAGATTGAGAATGGCTTAGGAGACGGAGAAATCTTGGCCTGGCTGATGGCTAACGCCAAGAAGCCCCGCTTGGGCCAAGAAATCGCGGCCTTCAGCGCATTTCACGAACAAAGAGCCCCAAGCGCACCGGCTGGGCGGGCTAAACTGACCGAATACCAGTCCGCCACCCCAGCGGGGGCTAAGCGCGAAGACATCGTCACCTGGTTCGATGTCCTCGACCTCGACGATCACCAGAGCTTTGGCGGCAAGGTCTGAGCCAGCTTCGCCGCTCGTTAAATAAATAGGAATTATTAGGATTATCGATACCCGGTGAGGTGAGAACTATGCTATAATTACCCCATGAAAACGTTCCTCGCCTCCGTCGGTCTCATGCTCTGCGCCGCCCTCGCCTCCGCCGCCGACTTTGATTGGAAGACCCGCTTCCCGGAAGGCCTCGTCGATGCAAACGGCAAGGCCGTCGACCTCGCTACGCTAAAGAATAAGACCGTGGCCGTTTACTGCTCCGCCCACTGGTGCCCGCCTTGCCGCGTCTTCACGCCGCAACTCGTCAAGTTCGCCAACGCTAACAAGGCCAAGCTCGCCGTGGTCTTTATCAGCAGCGACAAGGACGAGGCCCAGATGTTCGCTTACATGAAGGAAACCAAAATGCCCTGGCCAGCCGTCCCCTTTAGGTCTCCGGGAGGCGGGGCAATTAAAAAGGAACAGGGCGTGTCCGGCATCCCAACGCTCCTCGTATACGGCAAAAATGGCGATCTTCTGACCAAAAACGGCCGGGACCTGGACGGCCTCAAGAAGCTGCTCGGCAAGTAAGTGACCAAGCGTCCGAGACGTATCCTCCTCGTCTGCATGGGCAACATCTGCCGGTCTCCGACGATGGAGGCTGTGCTCCGGGCCCAGGCGAGGCTGGTTGGCCTCGCCATCGAATTCGATTCCGCTGGAACTGAAAATTATCATATCGGCGACCCGCCCGATCCGCGTTCGGTGCGGCATGCGCAGGCACGCGGCTATGATCTTTCGACGCTTCTTGCCCGTCAGGTTGAACTCTCTGATTTCGCGCACTACGACATCATCCTGGCGGCCGATGAAATAAATTTACGCGCGCTCCGACCCCACTGCCCCGCCGAGCATCAACATAAACTCGTTCTTTTCCTAGGAACCGAAGCCCTTCCCGATCCTTATTACGGTGAGGCTGAAGACTTCGAGAAAGTGCTCGATTTGGTCGAAATACGTGCGAAATACCTGCTAACCAGCTGGAAGCGTAACAACTGAAAGGTTGCCGAAGTTCGCCGCCCTCCGTTTCCTTCACCCAGCGATGTACCAAGTTAATTTTAGCGATCAAGCTATGCACGTCTTAGGTAAGCTCCCGACGTTGGAGCAGATGGAAGTCGTGGAGGCATTTTCTTCGCTTACCCCGGAGGACATGCTTCAAGGTCGCTCAGACTTGGGGACCGTCCGACGCGGCGGGCATACCTATCACCGCTTACGCGTCGGCGAATTTAGAATTTATTTTGAGGCCGCCGAAGGGTCGCTCATGGCTAATTATGTTTTACATCGGCATACCTTTAAAGACTTCGCTTTTCGCTCTCACCTTCCCTTCCCCGAAGACGAAGCCCGCCTCGAACAAGAAGGCGGCTTCTGGAAATACCTCGACGAACCCAAATCCTAATCGTGTCCCAAAAACCTTTAAAACCTGCATATTCTTCGCCCGAAGAAGCCGCCCATATCTACCTCCTGCCGAACCTTTTTACGGCGGGCAATATGCTCTGCGGCTTCTTGGCCATCAAGAATTGCATCGAAGCTCGCTTCACCGCGCTTCCAGCGGCCGAACGCGCCGACCATTATATCTGGGCCGTCTGGTTCATCCTCTTCGCCTGCGTTTGCGATCTGTTCGACGGCTTAATCGCCCGCGCGACGAACCGTGAATCGCTCTTCGGGGCCGAATTTGATTCCATCGCCGATACGGTTTCGTTCGGGGTCGCCCCCGCGCTCATGGCCTGCTTCCTGATCATCAAACCAGGGGAAAATGATAATGTCCAATTAGCCACCTGGCTGCTGGCCTTTATCTATCTGCTCTGCGTCGGGGTGCGTCTGGCGCGCTTTAACGTGCTAACTAATCCGCTGGTGCCCGGGAATGAGAAACGCGCCGCCGGGGGCGATTTTGTGGGGCTACCTTCGCCGGCCGCCGCTGGCGTGATGGCCTCTCTAGTCTTAGTCCTCTCGCGTGTCTTGCGGAACGGCGAAATTAAAGACTCTTTAGACCCCACCCTCCTCGCGTGGTCTTGGACCCTCTTGCCACTCATGTTGGTGATTTCTTACCTGATGATCAGCAATGTCCGCTTCCCGAGCTTTAAGAAACTGGATTGGAATTCTCGGGCGCGAACGAGAGGTTTTATTCTTATTATCATCTGTGCGGCGGTCTTGTTCCGGTATCCCGAGTTCTCCTTTCCCGCCCTGTTCCTGGGCTACATCTGCTGGGGGATTATTAGGCATTTTTTCTTGCTTAAAAAGAGTGAAATTGACCCCGCCCCGGAAGATGACGATGAAGATGTGTCCAGGTTGTGAATAGCCCGTGAGAAGTTCGTGCTCAGGGTTGCGTGTGAACAAGCCAAGGGTTGTTCGCATCATCGACACAGGCCAGCGTTTTTCCCATATCAGGCATAAACCAACGGGTTGTGAAACTATCCACAGAATTCCGAAGCCTACTGTTACTACTGGTATTTATATATGAATAGATAATTAGATACAGCCCTCCGGGAAGGGGCTTAGGAATGAGCTCATTGCGTAGTTGCCTCACCCCCCTCTGTGCCTCAATTCTTCCGCACCATGAAGTTCAAGGTCAATCGAAACCATTTTTTTAACGGACTCTCCAGCGTCACCAATGTGGTGGGTAATCGCGCGACGATGCCGATCCTTCAAAATGTCCTCATCGAAGCGGAGGGTGATACCATCACCCTGACAACCACCAACCTTGATCTCGGTATTTGCTGCCGAATCAAAGCTTCCGTCTCCACCCCAGGACGAATCACCCTACCGGTTAAAAAACTCGTCCCCATCGTACGTGCTCTTTCCAGTGCCGATACCATCGTCGAGCTGACCGGTAAAGAACGCGTCAAAATAACTTCCGGGAGTTCCGTTTTCCAAATCGCAGGATTACCCGCCGACCAGTTTCCTCCAATTTCAAACTTCACGGGTCAACCGACGATTTCCATCAACCAAGACGATCTCGGCGACATGCTGCGTAAAGTAAGCTACGCGCAATCATCCGACGAAAACCGCTATATTTTAAATGGGGTCTTCTTCGAATTTGCCGAAGGAAAATTAACCGTCGTCGCCACCGACGGACGCCGCTTAGCGAAATGTGTCCGTAAATTAGACGGTGCGGATAAGCCCTTAGCGTTAATTTTACCCGCCCGCACCATCATTGAATTAATGCGTTTATTGAAAGCGGGTGGCATGGCTCATATCTCAAATAACGAGCGCCAAGTAGGCTTCACCATTGATATCCCGAAGAACGAAGAAGGCCTCGTCGATCGCATTCAATTAGTCTCCAAAGTTGTCGAAGGAAATTACCCGAACTACCGGCAAGTCATTCCGAAGGAAGCCGGTTCGAAAGTCCGGCTCGAGCGCGAAAAAATTCTCGAAAGCGTGAACCGTGCTTCCCTGATGACGGATGATCGCAACAACACGATCCGCATGACGGTTTCGAAGAAAACGCAGAACCTGGAAATTTCCGCGAAGTCAGAAAGCGGCGAAGCCCACGAGCCCATCGCCATAAAATACGATGGCCCAGAAGTGAACATCGCCTTCAACCCTCAATATATTATTGATCCTCTCAAGGCCCTAACAGAGGACGAAATTGATTTTGAATTCAAGGACGAGATGTCCCCTGGGGTGATTCGCGGACTGAAGGATGATTTCCTTTGCGTGGTCATGCCGCAACGGATTTCCTAAAGACCAGGATCGCGGTGGTCAGGGAGTGCCTTAATCGCTTCTAAAATTCTCCGAGACGCTTCTAAGAAGCGCTCGGGGTGATCTTTACCCGGGTCATAAGTAGAAGCGGTCATAGCGGGGCCAAAACGTACCCTGATGCGAGCCGAGCCCACGGGAAAGCGTGAACCTTTCGCCAGGACGTCGCGCGCTCCGCGGATATGAATCGGAACAACCGGAGCTCCGGACTTGCACGCCAAAAGGCCGGCTCCGGCTTTGGCGGCAGTAATGACGCCATCGATGCTGCGGGTGCCTTCCGGGAAGATGAGTAGGCCGCGTTCATCGGCCAAGGCCGTCAAGGCTGCTCGGATCGCACCAAGGTCAGCGGCACCGCGATCAATCGGGATTGAATGGCAAGCACGAATCACAAAACCAAAAAGGGGGTTATCAAAAAGTGTGCGGCGGGCCACGAAAGAGATTTCGCGCGGCAGGCACGAACCGAGTAACGGCGGATCAATCATGCTTTGGTGGTTGGAGGCGAACAGACAAGACCCTTGGGGAATATTCTCCCAGCCTTCTACTTCTAAAGTGGAAAATACTTCAATTAATGCCCGCGCCCCATGGTAGACGCCTTTGTAGAGAATATTTTTCGATTCGAGAATCATCGCGGTAACGCCGCCACCCGCACCAACGAGATAATTTGCGCAACGACCTCCGGGAGGGAGAGGTGGGTATTATTAATCCGCGTCGCGCCATTCGGACAAACCAACGGGGCGGCCTTCCGGGTAGAGTCCAGGTGATCGCGTTGCGCCACGGCGTCGGCTTGGCCTTCGGCGGCACGCCGTAAGCTGCGCGCTTCGGCATCGGCTTCCAGGAAGATCCGAACTTCCGCATCAGGTAAGACGATGGAACCGATATCACGGCCCTCCATCACGATTCCGGCAAAGCCGTTGTCCTGCGCCAGTTTTACTTGGCTGCGTTGGTATTCCAAAAGGAATTGGCGGACGACCGGCAGCGCTGCGACTTTAGAAACCGCGGCATTGATTTCAGGAGTTCGTAAAGCAGTGTCTTCAGGTAGTTGACCACCGAGCGTTAGGCGCGAAGATTGAGCACCTTGGTGTGGGATGATTTGGGAGCCAATCTTGAGGTTGCGTAAGGCGCTACTTATGGAGGCCACGTCCGCTAAGTCTGCGCCGGCATCGACCAGTGCCCGGGTGAGGCTTCGGTAATGTGCGCCCGTATCAACGTGCAACAGGCCCACGGCATGAGCCAGCACGCGGCTGGTGCTCGATTTACCCGAGGCAGCTCCTCCATCGACGGAGACGCGCACAAAATTCGTGCGCAGGGCCTCGAGGGCGGGGAAGAAATTTGGAAAGGTCTTTCCTGTGCAGGAGGGGTCGGCAATCGCGATCCAAGGGCGGCCATCTCCAAAGAGATCGTATGAGCCCAAAATCCCGAAGCTCATGGCCATGCGATGATCTTCGTAGGTATGAATTAAAATTGGGCCGGCGGCGGCGGTCCGGCGCAAAGCGGCGCGGTCAGGATAAATCGTCAGCGCTGCCAGCTCTGGATCCGCTTTAAGTTCAGCCGCTGAGGGCACGACGCGAATACCAAGGCGTTCCAATTCGGTAGCCATGGCCAGAACGCGGTCGGTTTCTTGTTTGCGGGTATGGGCAATACCGCGGATTTTTATCGGTTGGGTCGCCAGGGTCGCCAACACTGCCAGCGTCAGAAAAGTATCCGAGAAGGCATTGAAATCAAAGTCTCCCCCTTGGATGCCCGCCCAGCTCTGGGTTACCAATGTCCCGTGAGCGGGCCGTAAGACGGCCCCGCAGGCCGCCGCGACCTTGGCGAAGGCCGTATCTCCCTGAAGTCCGCCCTCCTCATAGCCATGGATGCGCACGCTGGCGCGAGGTCCCGTCACTGCTGGGAGGGCGATGAAGTAACTTGCCGCCGTGGCATCAGGTTCGATGGCATAGCTCGGCTGTGGGGCCTGGTATGGGCCGCTGTGATCGCATACCCATCGCCCGGTGGCGTCGCGCCGGAGGGGACGGCCAAATTGCGCGCACATCCGTGCGGTCATTTCGACGAAGGGTTCCGAAACGGTTTCACCGATCATCTTGACGGAAGCTCCCGGACAAAGCGGGAAGACCATCAAGAGGGCGGAGAGCAATTGAGAAGAGGCGGCCGCATCGACCTCGAGCGCACCTAATTTCCCGCTGGTATGAAGCGTGAAAGGGAAGCCCGTGGCCGGCGTTCCGTCAGCTTGCAGCGCTCGGCAACCCGCTTGGCTTAAAGCGGTGAGCAACCCAGCCATGGGGCGTGAGCGCATGGCCTCGTCGCCATCGAGGAAGTATTTCCCGCCAGGAGCCAGGGCGAGGAAGGCGGTCAAAAAGCGAGCGGCAGTTCCGGCATTACCGACCTGTAAGGTAGCGGATAATTTTGGAATAAGACCCCCGAGGCCGTGCACACGGATATCGAGCGCAGCCTCGTCGACGATGACTTCGAAACCAAGTTCGCGGAGCGCTGCGATCAAGATTTTGGTATCTCGGCTGAAGAGCGCCCCAGTCAGGACGGTTTCACCTTCGGCCAAGGCGGCCAAGATCAGGGCGCGGTTAGTGATACTTTTAGACCCCGGGACTTGGGCGACGCCGCGCGCAGGGGTTTGAAAAGGCTGGATGATTAAAGGATCATTCATCGCGAGCGATCAAGCGCCTGACGGGCGATGCGTGCCTCAGCTAAGAGTTTATGAACGACCCCCGCGTCGCCGCCTTCGATCGCCCGGCGTAATTCAGCGGTTCGCTCTTCGGTGATGCGTAGCCCCGCCGCCACATGGCGGGCATTAGCTAAGAGAATTCCCACCCAAAGGTTTTCTTCGCCGGCGGCAATCCGGGTCGCATCCCGTAACCCTTGCCCGGCCGCAATTGGGTCAAAAGCGGGCAAACTGGCGACTGCGAGCATGAGGGCTGCCGCTGAAGCATGCGGAATATGGCTAATGGCTGCGACAATCTCATCGTGTTTGGCCGCATCCATTTCAGTGGTGTTGGAGCCGAGATCGCGCCAAAACGCATGGATTCGTTCCACGGCCACGCGCGGCTCTTGGCCGGTCGGGGTGATAAAGCAGGCCTTCCCCTCAAAGAGAGTGGCCGCCGCATGGGCCGCTCCGGCTTTCTCTGACCCCGCCATCGGGTGAGCACCCACAAAGATATTCGCTGGGGGTAAGTGGCGGGCGGCCAACTGGATGGCCAATTTAATGCTCCCCGCATCCGTCACCAAAGCATCTGGACCCAGACCGGCGGCGATCGCCCGGAAGGTTTCTTCCGCCTTATCGACCGGGGTGGTGACCACGACCAAGTCAGCGCCGCGGACGCAATCCGCCGCCGAGTCAAAAACTTCCGCCACCCCAAACTTCTTTAACTCCTCCCGAGAGGTCACCGATCTTGACCAACAGGCCAAAGACCCCGCCAGCTTCCGGCGGGAGGCCGCCAGCAGGATGGAGCCGCCGATGAGACCGGCGCCGACGACGGCTATTCGCTTAAATTGTGCCATTTTCCGAGGTTGATGGGTGGTCTTTGATGTACCAGCCTATGAAACTATTAAAGCAAACAAACTGCCAGCGATAAAGCTGGCAAGCACCCATGACTTCCCGTCCTCCCAATCCTCAGTCCGACTTTATTCGAGGTAAAATTCTTCGCGTTCCCCAGCCAATATCGGCGACCCGGGTCGCCTTTTGGAAGTGGGCGCGCATCCTCTCGGTCGTGCTCGTTATCGCCGGTTTTAGTGCCTCGATTGGATGGCTGATGTATAGCGACCGACGGTTTACCCGCCAAACCGAAGGGATTTTGACGGCCGAAGAGGTTAGCCAGCTGCGGGTCCAGTCTTTGGATTACGAAGCCGCTTTTGCCAAGGCCCGCCTGAGCAAGAATAGTTTAGAGGAAGCGGATATCAAATTACTCGAGCAAGCGCTGCAAGCCCAGGAAGATTATGTAGCGGCGCGCGGGGCCCTGGGCGCCGATAATTACCGACTAGAAGTCTTGCGGCATAATCTGCACCTCATCCGTGGCGAGAGTTTAAGAACTCGGGCCAATCAAGCGGAGGCTAACGCTTTGGCTATCGCCAAGACTCAGCCGGAAGAAGCCATGAAGCTTTTACGAGTCGCCCTGGAAAGTGAAAAAGAGATCAGCAAAAAATGGCTTTTCTCCGGCTTGGTCGATTCCGGTAAAATCGCTCGCCTGGATACACGCTTACGTAGTCTGGAGGCCGAGCCGCTCTGGCGGAAAGGCCGTATGCTGGAGAAAGAAGGCGAGGATTTGGAGGCCGCGGGAAAGTTTTCCGCCGCCGTGGATAAATATAACCAAGCCATCGAATGCGAGACGGAATTCCTCGGACGCTATCGCGATGTGCGCGACACCGAATTCAAGCGAGTCGACCTGCTTGAAGGTAAACGTGAGACCGCCTTGTCCGGTACCATGATGATCGAAGTGGAGCAGCAGATAAAGACGGCCGAAAAAATGGAGATGCTCAATCAGTGGCAGTCGGCCTCTCGAGTGTGGAAAGATACCATCGATGCCTTCAACCAACTTTTAGTCGAATACCCGAAAAGCCGCCACGCCGACCGGACGCGCGAGGCCAAGATGGTCGTGCGCATGAATTTCGCCCGGGCCCACGACCAGGTCATGGCGGTCTATCAAGGCGTTGAGCAACTCCATCAACAACTTCAAGGGCGGCATGCGCTTGCCGCCGCTCAGCTCGCGACGACTCATTTAGCCGCCGCCCGGAAGTTAGCGGATGAAAATACTGGGGCATTTTTGCCCGAAGACCCGACGCGGCAAGAATTGGAGTTTATTACTAATCGCGAGGCTACGCTGAGGGCACTGCTTGCCACTATCGACTTATCGCTTGTGCCGCTCCCGGCGCCGTTTGCCCGCACTAAGATTTATCGCCAAGAGGTTTCGCAGGGACTCTACGCCTCCCTGATGGGCGCCAATCCTAGCGCTCTTCAGCGCGAAGCTCATCCCGTCGAGTCCGTCTCTTATACCGATGCCCAAATGTTTTGCCAGAAGTTGGGCTGGGCCTTGGGCTCTAAGGTGAGACTGCCAACCTTAGAGGAATTCCGTGCGGCCGCTGGCGATGTCAGCAAACTCCCAGCTGGGAATCAGGCCTGGACGTTTGAGAATACCGACGGGGTGAATACGCGCCCCGTAGCCACCTCGCAGGCTAACGGTTTAGGAATTTACGATATTTTGGGAAATGTCGAAGAATGGACAAACACCGAAACCGCCAGCGGGCTTGGTCAGGTCGTCGGGGGTAGCGTGACTTCTCCCGCCGCGCCCGGGCTGGTTGTAAGGAGCGTCAATAAGAGAGAGAAAAGAAGGACCCTTGGCTTTCGCATTATCATAGATTAAGAATGCCTCAAGAATGCCCCTGGGTTAATGAGGGGAGTTGGTTTGACTATATTATAGATAAAAATAACTTTGAGTGATTAACCATCAACCATGCCGACGCCCGTCAGTCCCATTCAGAGAGTTAGCTTCTATTCTGCAATCTACGGAGTCCTCACGGCCCTTTGCTTATGGTTTGCCTACGAATTCCGCTTCGGCGGCTTTATCGAAGGGGGTTTGATTGATGCCCAGACCGCCGATCAATTCCTCAATCACCAGCGTCCGCTGGCTTTGTTATGGATTATTCCACTTAAAGTAATCGCCTTGTTCCTGATAGGGCAATTTAGGGGGGTCTTTTACTATTTCCGCCTGCCTGATGCACTCCGGCTGGTCGTCGCGCTTTTCGCCACTTCGATCGTCATGGTCTTCGCCTCCTCCTTCATCGGGGACGTCAACCCCTATGGTGCATTTAAAATCCCGCGGGGTGTGATTCTCACCGACTTCAATCTATCGCTGGTTATTTTTATCGGCTTCCGAGTCGTTATCCGGACTTTACGCGAACGTTTTTGGGGGAAAGATAGCGAAACGCGCGGCATTGTTGAACGGGTCGCGATTATCGGGGCGGGTCAGGCGGGCGAGGAATTAGTGGCGAATCTCTTAGCCCGTCGCGGGCACGGTCTTTTGCCGGTTTGTTTCCTCGATGATAATATTCGAAAGCACGGCCTAGATATCCATGGCATCAGAGTGGTCGGAGGTCCTGAGTTGATTTCAAAAATAAACGAAAAATTCGGAGTTAGCGAAATTATTTTAGCGTTACCGATGACCAGCGCGAAGAGAATCCGGGAGATTAGCACGCTGGCAGCGGCCAATAATTTACGCGTCCTGACGGTACCCTCGCTGACGGAACTGGCGGGCGGGAAAGTAAGAGCCACCGACCTCCGGCCAGTCTCGGTTGAAGACTTATTGGGCCGAGAACCCGCCGTCCTGGATAATAATGCGATTGCTGCGATGATTACTGGTCGAACGGTTTTAGTGACCGGGGCTGGCGGCAGTATTGGTCGAGAAATCTGCCACCAGATTGCCACCCGTGGGGCCGCCCGCCTGATTCTGGTCGAACAATGCGAGGTTCTCCTTTTCCAGATTGAGCAAGAACTTATCGAGATGGGGCAAGGCGCAATCATCACGCCGCTCATCGGCGACGTGACCGACGCTTCCAGGATGAGGGAAATTTTTCAGCGTTATTGTCCCGCTTTAGTCTTACACGCCGCCGCCCACAAGCATGTGCCTATGATGGAATCTCAGCCGGGTGAGGCCCTGAAGAATAACGCGCTCGGCACTGCCATGGTCGCGACCATGGCCTCAGAATTTAATGCGGAGCAGTTCGTCCTAATTTCTTCGGATAAAGCCGTTAACCCCACGAATGTGATGGGCGCGACGAAACGTTTGGCGGAAATGATCGTGCAAGCGATGCAGGCCCGCCCGGGGAACCGCACAAAATTTTGCGCCGTCCGCTTCGGCAATGTCCTCGGCTCTTCTGGTTCGGTTATTCCATTATTTAAAAGACAAATCATGGCAGGCGGACCCGTGACTTTAACCCATCCCGACGTGCAGCGTTATTTCATGACCATCCCAGAGGCAGTCGGGCTGGTCTTGCAATCTGCGACCTTAGGGCAAAGCGGCGAGATTCTCGTCTTGGAAATGGGTAAGCCATTAAAAATTATCGATGTGGCCAAGCAATTGATTGAGCTCAGCGGGTTCCGCCCAGGGGTCGATATTGAGATTAAGATTGTCGGCCTCCGACCTGGCGAAAAATTAGTGGAGGAGCTCCATCATGAGGGTGAGGCCTATCAGCCAACGTCCCACCCGCGGGTTTATCGATTTGTCACCCCGCCCCCATCATATGCCCATCTCGCCAAGGTGGTTGATGGGGTGCAGCGGTTATTAGACCAAGACCGTAATGCCTGTAAGCAGGGGATAAAGGCACTCGTCCCCGAATACGTACCCTACACCGAATAGATTTTAAGGTTCGGGCTTCACAGATGAGCCGAGAGTTGCACGCTAAAGCCATGGCTCGCTCATCATCTCCCAGCCCGCAGGTGGGCATTATTATGGGTTCGCAGTCTGACTGGGAGACGATGGTCAACACTGCCGACACGCTAAAGCGCCTCGGGATTCCCTTTGAAGCTGAAGTGGTCAGTGCCCATCGGACGCCGATAAAGTTGAAAGATTACGCTCTGGCCGCCCGTCGTCGGGGACTAAAGGTCATCATCGCCGGCGCCGGTGGCGCCGCCCATTTGCCCGGCATGGTTGCCGCGATGACTTCTCTGCCCGTCTTAGGCGTACCCGTGCAGTCCAAATCCTTGGATGGTATCGATTCCTTGCTTTCCATCGTCCAGATGCCCGCCGGGGTGCCGGTGCATACTTTCGCCATCGGTCGTGCGGGTGCGATTAACGCCGCCCTGGGGGCCGCCGCCATCTTAGCCTTATCCGATCTGAAGATCGCCGTGAAGCTCGACCATTATCGCGCCGAACAAACTAAAGCGGTCTTGGCTAATCCGCAGCCCGGGAAAAAGGGTGCTCAGAAACGCTAAGCCATGGAGCGGCCATTATTGCCCGGCGGAACGGTGGGGATTTTAGGCGGCGGCCAGCTCGGCCGCATGTCCGCCTTGGCCGCCCGTCGTCTGGGTTATAAGGTCCGTACTTTTGACCCGTCGGCGAGTGCTTGTGCCGCCGGCGTAGCGGATGAGCATGTGACCGCCGATTGGAACGATATCGCCGCGCTCCAGCGTTTTGCCGCGGGCTGCGGACGAGTCACGTTGGAATTTGAAAATATTCCGCCGGCTTCGGTCGATTTTATTTCCCAATCCGTACCCTGTCATCCATCAGCGAATGTGCTGGCGATTTGTCAGAATCGACGTCGCGAAAAGGAATTCCTCCGCACCTCTGGCATCCCTTGCGCGAACTTCGCCGTGGTGTCGTCGCTCCCCGAGCTTCAGGCCGCCGTGAAGACCGTCGGTTTTCCCTGCGTGCTGAAGACCGCTGATTTCGGCTATGATGGCAAAGGTCAGGTCAAGCTGCCGATGGCCGAGGCGGACCTCAAGGCGGCCTGGGAAAAAATCGGCGCCGCCGTCGGCGTCCTCGAAGCTTGGGTACCATTCCAGATGGAAATCTCAGTCCTCGTCGCGCGTACAGTCGATGGTCGTACCGCCGTCTATGACCCAGCGGAAAACATCCATCGTAATCACATCTTACACTTATCCATTTCTCCCGCGCGCATCAGTGAAAGCACGAGCAACGAAGCAAAAGCTTTGGCCGTGAGCATCGCCGAGAAGATCCAGCTTGTCGGCCTGCTCGCCGTGGAGATGTTTGTGAAGGACGGCCGGATCATCGTGAACGAACTCGCCCCCCGCCCGCACAACAGCGGTCACCAGACTTTTGACGCCAACGAGACCAGCCAGTTTGAACAGCATATCCGCGCCGTGTGCGGCCTACCGCTGGGGGGCACGAAGCCGCTGGCTCCTTCGGCGATGGTGAACCTCCTTGGCGACGTCTGGCGTGGAGGACAAGAGCCGGACTGGACCAAGGTCCTATCAGATCCTTCTGCAAAGCTGCATCTCTACGATAAGGGCAAGGCTGCCCTTGGCCGCAAGATGGGCCATATCACCGTCACCGCGCCGACGGTCGAAGAAGCCATCCGCCGCGCCGAGGCGCTGCACGCCGCGCTCTGATCAGTCGAGCAACTCGGGCTTACGGCTAAAGAGTTCGAGCGGAATCTGGCCTAAACTCAGGAATAGCAGGATGGCCTGGAAGACAGGAATCTTGGCCTTCAGGTGCGCCGCCTGAGCAATGTAATTTTTAGCCATCACTTCAGAAATCATCGCGAAGGCAAAAATCACCGAGGAGACGCAAAGAATGGCAAATAAAATATTCCAGGTTTTGCGGTCGGCGATGGCACGCCAAGGAAGAAACAACAGGCCGGCGTAAGCGACCAAGAACCATGACTCGACGCGGAGCGCGACTGGAAAGGTCACTGCCGCTGGATTCCATCGAGGTGCAATATGGAGCGGACCGAGGGTGATGCCACCCACGAGCTCATTGATTCCGAGTCCTAGGCAAAGGACGCCGAAGAGCAGAGCGATTAAGCGAGCGTAGCGGATTCTTTGGGCGGTGATGTTAGGCATGGGTCGAGGGAAGGGGTAAGGGTGGGCGAAGCAACTGCTCAGAGCGGGCGGAATAGCGCGACGTCACACCATTCGCCCATGATGCGTCCGTCAGATTTCACACCCTCACCCCAGGCCTCGCGACCTTTGGCCTCAAAGTGCGCTCGCACCGCCGCTTGCTCCTTGGCCAAGATGCCACTGAGCGCGAGCACGCCACCTGGGCTGACGGAGTCGACCAGGTTGTCCGCATAGATGCAGAGGACATCGCTGATGATGTTTGCAAGGACGACATCTGCTTGGCCGGTAAGTTTAAAGCCTTCCTCCAGGCCGGCATGATGGAAAGCCACGGCATCATCGTCGATGCCGTTATCTTCGCGATTGGCGATACTGACGCGGACTGATTCCGGGTCGCGATCAAACCCAGCGATGCGACCACAACCAAGTTTAGACGCAGAAAGAGCGAGGATGCCGGATCCGCATCCCGCATCCGTCACGGATACTAGGGCGGCGGTATGGGATTCAAGAAAATCCATGAGGCGAATCGCGCACAGGCGAGTCGTGGGATGATCTCCGGTCCCAAACGCCAAGCCCGCGTCAAACCAGATGACGGCCGCGCCAGTTGGCACGGTATATTGTCCACGCATCCAGGCGGGCACCCAGTGCAGCCGACCATAATCCCAAGGCTTGAGATACTCCTTGTAGGCTTCTTTCCAGTCCTTGTCGGCCAGGATGGTTTCTTCATAATTTTCCGGCAGTTTCTTAAACGCCTTGCGCAGGCCGGCCCAAGCCTCGTCGGCATCGGCTTTGGTTTCGAAATACCCCATGACAAAATGTGGCTTCCCAGGGCCTTCATGGAAAAGCATCCAAGAAGACCGCGTTAATTCGCAGAAATGATCCTCCAACGGTTGTACCATGTCCTCATGGATGGGGGAGCGAAGTTCAATCATCGGGACAGCGTCTGGCTTAACCGGGCAATCACCGCAGGCAGAAGCGCATGCTCCGCAGCATGGATTTTTTGCGAAAAACTTTCAAGAGTATCTCCAGGCTCCCGGCTTACCCGACTTTGCCCAAGCTGCGCGCCTCCATCGATGTCGGCATTCACCCAATGGACGGTGCAGCCGCTTTCATCGACGCCGGCAGTCCAGGCTTGGCCGATAGCGTCCAGTCCGGGGAAGGCCGGCAGCAGGCTGGGGTGCAGGTTAATGATCTGGCCTGCGAAAGCCTCAAGGAGAGGGGCCTTGATGACACGCATGAAGCCCGCGAGAACGACCAAATCGACGCGCGCCGCGACTAAAGTCTCGGCCCAGGCTTGCTCTTGTTCGGGCGAGAATTTTGTTTTAAAAGGGCCGGTATCGAGGAATTGGGCCGGGACGCCAAACCATGGTCCGAGCTCCAGTATTTTTGCGGTGGGGTTGTCGCAATAGATGCCCACGACTTTGGCCTGACCCAGCCGGCCGTCCGCCTGGGCACGAAGGACAGCTTCGGCATTAGAGCCGCGACCAGAGCCAAGAAGGGCAACGCGCATGTCAGCAAGGTGTCCGCTGGGGCTTGGTCTGCAAATGGATTTTCCAAACGCTCCAGCCAGGCCAACGAAATCATAAATCTACCTTTGAACCCGGCAGGAAAGTAAAGAGAGTGGGTCGCCTTACTTATCTTATGGATCGTCGAGAGTTTCTTCACCTGACCGCCTTGAGCACGATGGGCGCCGCTTTTATTCCCGGCTGCGCCGCCGGGCCAATCGTACCGACGACTAATAATCCCGTGACTTCCGGTGGACGCGTCCAGCTCGGCATCGATACCCTGGAGGCGGATGGTTTCGCCTCCCTTCGCGGCGTTCGTTGCGGCTTGGTGACCCATCGTGCGGGCGTGAATGGTAATGGCCTACGCACGGTCGATGTTCTAGCCCGTGCACCTGGGGTACGCTTGACGAAATTATTCGGCCCCGAGCACGGCATTGATGGCAACGCCGCCGCCGAAGTCGCCGTGAAGAATGCCAAGGACGTTCGGACGGGGTTGCCGATTTATTCTCTTTACGGCGCGACGCGTCGGCCAACGCCGGAAATGCTCGAAGGGCTCGACGCCATCGTGATCGATTTCCAAGACGTCGGGTCACGCTCGTATACTTACATCAGTTGCATGCGCTACGTCATCGAAGCGTGCTTCGCGCTGGAGCGTCCGATTCGGGTCATTGTGCTTGATCGACCCAACCCCTTGGGCGGAGAAAAAGTTGATGGGCCGTTCCTGGACCGCAAATGGAAGAGCTACGTCGGTGCTTACGAAACGCCTTATGTGCATGGGTTGACTATCGGAGAGATCGCCAAGTGGTCCGTGGCCACTCCAGGTATTCTGGAAATCGATGATGCCCATCGCCGCCGTGGCATCTTGGAGGTCATTCCGATGCGCGGCTGGCGCCGTTCGATGACCTGGAATCTTACTGGATTAAATTGGGCGCCAACTTCCCCGCGTATCCCCACCGCCCAAGCCGCCTTGGGTTATGCGATGGTCGGCCTCGGCTGCATCGTCGGTGATTTTAGCCATTCATTTGGGGACCAGATGCACTTCCGGTTCATTAAATATTCCCGCCGCCGCGCCGCCGAGCTGGTCACGGCTTTAGGTAATAAGGTACCTGGTTTGACCCTTGAACCTAAAGTGATGCCCGACGGCACGCAGGGAGTCTATCTGGCCGTGAACGATTGGGGTAAGTTGCTGCCGACGGCTATATCACTGCACATGATGCAGCAGGCGGCACTCTGGGACACGAATAATCCCTTTGCGCGCGTCACCAAGACCGAACGCGATCTGTTCATCAAGCACGTCGGCAGCGAAGCCTTCTTCGAAGAATTACGCCTACGAGGCAGCAAGGTCGATCTCGGCCGCTGGATGGCGCAATGGAATGCCGACGCCGAAGCGTTTCGTGCGCGTACGTCAGCACACCGACTTTACGCCTGATTAGTAGGAGCGGCCTTCGCGCTTCTCCCAATAATTAATATAGGCGCGGTTGAGTACGCCCAGGCCGCCCGGGGTCGGGTAATCACCCGTAAAATACCAATCTCCCAGACTCGTTGGGCACGCCTTATGCAGCGACTCGATTTTCTGGAAAACAATGACGAGTTCGCCCTTCCAGTCGCACTTCGTCGGATAAACTAACTCGGCGCACTTCGCGGCGATTTCAATCTCGGTGAATGCCCCATACAGCCGCTTCACATGGTTTTGCATTTCCTTTGTGGGTTTCTTCGCCTGCGCGATGCAGTCTTCGTAGACCTCGCGCAAGAGATCGTTCATGCCGCGATCTTTGCAAAGCGCGACGGTGGCTTGGAAGGCCAAAAACTTACCCATCTCCGACATGTCGATCCCATAACAGTCGGGGTAACGGATTTGGGGAGCCGTGGAAGCAATCACAATGCGCTTGGGATTGGGCCGGGCCAGGATCCGTAAGATGGATTGCCGTAACGTCGTACCGCGGACGATCGAATCGTCGACACAGACCAGGGTATCGCCCGCCCGGACGGTGCCGTAGGAAATATCGTAAACGTGGGAGGCCATCTGCATCCGGTTCTTTTCCTGTGAAATGAAGGTGCGTAGCTTAACGTCCTTATGCGCAACTTTTTCGCCTCGCGGCCATCCGCCCAAGACGAGCTTATCGATCATGGCTTCGTCGAGCTTGCCGGCGCGTTGCGCCTCGATGAGCTGATGTCTTACCTGGGAACGCCGCCGTATGCGGAGTTCTTCCATCAAGCCGTACCAGGCAATCTCAGCGGTATTGGGAATATAAGAAAACACCGCGTGATCATGGTCGTCGCGGATCTGCGCGATGACGTCATCGGCGAGCGCCGCGCCGAGGGCTTTACGCTCAGCGTAAATCTCTGGGTCGTTCCCACGCGAAAAGTAAATGCGTTCGAAAGAGCAGGAGCGGCGTTCCGCGGGAGCATGGATGGACTCAACCATGTGCCGGCCGTCGGCTTTAATGATTAAAGCGGAGCCGGGCGGCAATTCATGCACCTCCGCTTGTTCGGCCCCAACGATGGTCATCAATGCGACGCGCTCGGAAGCGACGGCGATCAGATCACCCGTCCGGACATACCAGCAGGGGCGGATACCGTTCGGATCGCGCACCACGAAACTGTCGCCGTTACCGATGAGACCAGCGATAGCGTAGCCACCATCCCAATTTTTGGCGGCTTTACGCAAGACGTTGCCGACGTCGAGGTGCTTAGAAATCTCGGCTTGGACGGCCGTGCCTTCGAGCCCTTGGTCTTTGAAGGCCTTGAAAAGCCGATCGTGTTCCTCATCCAGCCAGAAGCCGATCTCTTCCAGAATTGACTGGGTGTCGGTCGAATAGATGACGTGGGCCCCGCGCTCGGTGAGCGAGTGATTGAGATCGGACGTATTCGTCAGGTTAAAGTTACCGGCGACGAGCAGGTTGCGGGTCGGCCAAATCGACTTGCGGGCGTAAGGGTGGCACGAGACGGAATCAAAAGTCCCCGAGGTCCCGTAACGAAGGTGGCCCAGCAGGAGCTCGCCGCCAAAATCGAAGTGCCGCTTAACGGTTTCTGGGAATTCCGGTACGATGGTCGCCTCGCGGACCTTATCCGCGTAGGTCTTAATCTGGCGGGTGAAGATTTGCGTCAGTCCTTGCGCCCCGATTTCCCGGTCACGAAAAAGGAAGGCTTCACCATTTTCTGCCCCAATCTTAACACAACCGATACCTGCACCATCTTGGCCGCGGTTGTGCTGTTTCTCCATCAGGAGAAATAACTGGTTAAAACCATGCAACGGCGTGCCATACTTCTCCTGATACCACTTCAGGTCCTTGGTCAGCCTTACCAGGGCAATGCCACATTCATGCCTTAAAGAGTCGCTCATCGCAGGCTTCCGAGTTTGTCGGCTCGGCGCGCGTCCTGTCCAGCGCTTACTATTTTTAAGAGCGCAAAACCCGGTCGAGACGGTCGAGGCTTGCTTCAATTAGGCCCGCCATATCGGTTTGCTGGCGGAAAGCGGGGTCCCGGTGGTAGTCCGCCAGTCCATCGGCTAACTCTTGGGCTTTTTCGGGGGTGGTCAGTTGGTTTGACCGCATGGCCGCAAGTAAGTCTTTAACGCGATCGGGCGCGGCTAAATGGCGACGGTGAATGAGCGATTGCTCTTCGCGGCGGTATTGGGCGGCCGAGGCGGCATTGATGTGCTTGGCACAAAGCTGGGCAAACGGACGATTCTCTTTAAATGATCCCGGGAGGTAGAAGCGGAGGCGTCCGTCGTAGCTCTGCTGGTCGAAGTCCATGGCGCGCACGCGGATGGCGGTCGAGTCGAAGTCCGGCGTGACGGCGATAACGAAGTTATAGGCCCGCATGTCGCCCAGGAGGCGCACCAGGCAGCGTTCCTCGAACTTGATGAGCTCCTTGGCTAGCCGCACCGGGTGGTGTCCGTCAGCGGCGAGCCACTTCTCGGCGAAGATATCGCCGGGAATACCGGTGACATGCTCCTCAACCAAGGTTTCGCCCCAGGTGAGGTAGAGCATGCGGTTTGGGGAGAGCAGGTGCTCGAGTTCGAGACCGCAAACGCGCGAGGCATCCCCAACTTTCACGTAGAAGTAGTCTTGATTCTCGTTGTAGGCGTTGACGATACGCACCCGGAACGGCTGGGAATTACCGAACGAGCAGAAGTCGACGCGATCGACGTATACGTGGCTGAAGACTTTCATGCCGCCTTCGCCGCGGAGCAGGGCGTACGTCTCGAGCAGTCCTTGGGAAAGGTGGCTCATGACTTCGGGCGGATAGGCGACGGTCTCCCAGAGTGTATCCTTACCCCGTTCGAGTAAGGGCATTGCGGCGGTGAAGTCGCGCAACTCCGCATAAGTGACCGGCAGGGGGACTTCGCGGCCTTCACGTGAGAGGTACGCGCGGAGCTCGGCGCTGATCGGATAGGCCGGCTTGCGGTTCGTCCGCTTGAATTCGGCTTCAGATCCGGCGGCGTCCATTGTTTAGTCGAGGTTGGGCTTATTCTGGGTTTCTTCGACCAACATCTGGAGCGGCTCGCCCGGATGACATTCCGCGCGATACGCGATGAAGCCCCGGCGGTGCTCGTCGTAGACTGGCCAAATAAGCGTAAGGTCGGTGGCGGGAATCTGAATCTTCGAAATTTCATCGCGGCCGAAGAATCCGAAATGGCCTTCGTCAATCGTCGGCGGAACTCCGTTCACGGGCTTGCGGCAATCAAACAGGAACATCAGCCAATGTGATTGGCCTTCGTAACCTTTTTCCGAGATCATCCCAAAGAGGTGCAAATCCGAGGACGTGATGGTCGCTCCCGTTTCTTCCGCGACTTCTCGGACGGCACATTCAAAAGGAGACTCGCCCGTAGCCGTTTCTAATTTTCCACCCGGGGGGCTCCAGCAACCCAGGTTGGGGGCCTTGGTGCGTTGTATCAGCAGCAAGCGCCCCGCGTCGTCGTGCATGAATACAAGGACGCTGATCTTAAAGGGCAGTGCAGGGCCAGCTGACATGGTTTCAAATTGGCCTAGACCCATGCGGGGACAATCACCGATTAGCTTATCCGGCCAAGATGGCGTCGATCCGCTTTAATTCATCCGAAGTCAGGGCATCAGACGATGCGGCCGCCACGCACTGCTCCAGCTGGCTGATCTTGCTGGCCCCGATGATGGCGGAGGTAACGCGTTTATCGCGGAGGACCCATGCGATGGCCATAGAAGCCAGGCTTTGCCCGCGTTCTTTGGCGATGACGCTCAGTGCACGCACCTGGGTGAGTTTCGCGTCGCTAATTTGCTCGGGCCGTAAAAAGCCATGGGCTTTGCCGGCCCGAGCATCCTCCGGAATGCCGCCCAAATAACGATCCGTCAGGAGTCCTTGGGCCAGCGGAGAAAAGACCGCGCACCCGATACCTTCTTTTTCTACGGTATCAAGCAGGCCCTCTTCGGGCGTGCGGACGAACAGGCTATATTTCGGTTGATGAACGACGCAGGGTGCTCCGAGTTCGCGCAAGATTGCACAGGCCCGCGCAGTATCCGCCGCATTATAATTAGAAACCGCCGCGTAGAGTGCCTTGCCCGATTTCACCGCCGTAGCCAAAGCACCCATGGTCTCTTCCATCGGTGTGTTCGGGTCGCGGCGGTGGCTATAAAAGATATCCACGTAGGGCAGCCCCATCCGTTTGAGCGATTGATCGAGCGAAGCCAAAAGATACTTACGTGATCCGAAATCTCCATGGGGGCCCGGCCACATGGTGTAACCGGCCTTGGTCGAGATAATTAATTCGTCGCGATAGGCGGCTAAGTCTTCGCGGAGGATGCGCCCCATTGTCTCTTCCGCCGTCCCCGGCGCCGGGCCATAATTATTCGCGAGGTCGAAGTGCGTGACCCCGAGGTCAAAGGCACGCAGGGCGATGGAGCGGCCGACCGCATAGTCATCGACGCTCCCGAAGTTATGCCAAAGACCGAGCGAAATCTTGGGCAGGTGTAAGCCGGATTTACCGCAGCGTGCCTGGAAGGCTGTTTCGGCGTAGCGCGACGGATTGGCCTGGTGCATGGTCATAATCAAGCGTCGGTGACGAGGTTAAGCCAGCGATAAAAGAAGACGCGCGGGTTGCCCCAGCCGCTGACCTCATACATTTAAGGTCATGCCTGAGCTCGCCGAAGTAGAGTATTTTCGTCGCTGTTGGAATCCCGGCTTAACCCGCACGGTCCAAGGAATTCGGCTTAACCCCAAGGCCCGTGTGGGGCGCGGGCTTAAGTTAAAAAGCTTAACCACGGCGCTGAAAGGTAAGAAACTTATCAAATCACATGCCGCCGCCAAACAAATGGCATTTCAGTTCGGCGACGACGTTTGGCTTGGTATCCATTTGGGAATGACGGGGCGACTTGAGGCCGGCAACGCCGATCGCGAGCCGACGCCCTACGATCACTTCGTCTTGAAGATGAGCGGTGGCAAAGAACTGATCTTCGTGGATCCTCGCCAATTCGGTCGGGTCTTATTTTGGCAAGGAGTCGGCGAGCCGCCCTGGTGGAGCAAGATTGCGCCCGCAATTTTATCACCCGAATTCACCGTCGGGGTCGTCGAGGTCTTCCTGCGACGTCGCGCGCGGACGGCGATCAAGGCCGTGCTTTTGATGCAAGAGCGCTTCCCCGGGATCGGCAACTGGATGGCCGATGAAATCCTCTGGCGCGCGGGCTTTCATCCGCAGGCGAAGGCAGGAGCATTTGGGCCGAAGTCCGTGCGCAAGCTGCATGCGACCTTACGCGAGGTCTGCGCGGAGGCGATGGAAGTCATCGGCAAGGATTGGTCCGACCCACCCGACTCCTGGCTCTTTAATCACCGTTGGAAAGATGGCGGCCGTTGCCCGCGTTCGAAGAAGCCACTCGTCCGCGAAGACGTCGGTGGTCGCACCACGTGCTGGTCGCCCGAGCGGCAGCTGCTCGGCGCCGAACGCCGTTGACCTTCCACTTGCATCCGAGAACTTAAGGTCATGCGCGTCACTGGTGGCCTTGCTCGCGGAATCCAACTTCGCGTTCCCTCCAAGGGCGGGGTTCGGCCCGCCACAGATTATATCCGTGAAGCGGTCTTCAGTTCTTTGGCGGCCTTTGTCCCCGGGACGGCGGTGCTCGATCTTTTCGCCGGTACGGGCGCCTATGCGCTGGAGTCGCTTAGTCGTGGCGCGCTCCGTGCGACCTGCATCGATTTGCATGCGGGTGCGGAATTAAAATCCAACGCAGCCGCGGTCGCGAAATCGATGAACCTCGCCGCCTTGCCGCTTACGCTGGTGACGGGCGATGCCACTAAGCCCGCACTGGCGGCTGGAAAATTTGACCTCATTTTTGCGGATCCTCCGTGGGAGTTATGGGAAACCCATGGCGCTGAAATCTCCCAGGCAGCTGTCGGTTACGCGGTCGACGAGGCCCATGCCCGTGTGATCCTTGAAGCCCCCGGAGGCTTCGTCGTCCCCGTGCCATCAGGTTGGAAACTAAAGAAAGTGATTGGCAAGGGCAAAGGTCAGCCCGCCGCCTCGATTTTAGTCCGTCAAGTTGGCGACTGATTACGCGCCTAAGTTCCGGTGCCGTTCCCAAACGTGGAGCTGTGCAAGCATGAGTGCGCCGCCGACCAAGCAAGCGGCCTCGACCCGCAAGATCCGATCTCCCAGGTGGTGCAGCGCGAAGCCGCGGACGACCAGCAACTTTCTCTCGGCATTGGACCAACCGCGCTCCGGGCCGATGGCCAAGGTTCCGCTTTTGCTGCCGTCAGGTGCTTCGCCCAAGGCGCGGGATGCTTCGTAAGGATCTAGCGCGACTCGCCAGTTATTTTCAGTGATGAGTGCGAGCGCCGCCTCGAGCGAACGTGTGCGCAAGACATCAGGCACTAAGGTCGAGCACGCCTGTTCAGTTCCTTTCCGGAGATGCGAATGCCATTCGTCCTCTTGCCAGAGCGAGCTGGAGAGATAACCAGGGTCGCCTTTTTCTGCTTCAAAGAAAATTATCCGCGCGACCCCCAGGCTGGCCAAGTCGTGTAAAACTTTTTTCGCGGTCTGCGGGCGAGGCAAACCCACGATGACGGTGAGCGGTAGCTTCGGCTGCACGGCGTGCTCCCAGGTTATATTAAACGTAAGAACCGGTGCGACGGCGGTGATTTCGGCGAGGCCGCGCAAGGCGTCGGCGATACCGACGTGAAAACTTTGCCCAATACGCAGACCGACGGTCAGCACGAGATGCGCCGCTCGGGGGTCATCGGCGGCGATACCTTCGGCCGCTTCACGCTTTGTAATGAGGACCAGATTCACGGCTTCTAAGGTGGATTTACACCCGATGCTGGCGAGAGGGAAGGGCGGCATACGCTTGCAGGCGCTTTACGTCTCCCTAGGCTTGAGTCATGGATCTTTCAGAATTGCGCAAAGAATATGCGGATCACGGTGTCGATCGGGATGAATTACACTCCGATCCACTCGTCCAATTTAAGACTTGGTTCGCTCAGGCGAAGAACGGCGGGCTCATCGAACCCAATGCCATGGTGCTCTCGACGACGGATGAAACAGGCGCCCCGGCCTCTCGCACGGTTCTGCTAAAGGTCGCAGATGAGCAGGGCTTCTGCTTTTTTACTAACTATAACAGCCGCAAGGGGGCACACCTCCTTAGAGACGACCGGGCCACGCTGCTTTTTCCCTGGTTTTCATTGGAACGTCAGATACACATAAGTGGCAGAGTGATAAGGACTTCCGAAGAAGAATCCTTGGCTTACTTTGCTCGGCGCCCCTACGGCAGCCAGCTGGGTGCCCTGGTCTCCAATCAAAGTGAGGTTATTCCAGATCGGGCCCATTTAGAGACGAGATTAGCATCCCTGAAGGCCCAGCACCCCGAGGGCGCCGTCCCTAAGCCCACTTTTTGGGGCGGTTACCGCATCATCCCGGAGTCTTTTGAGTTCTGGCAGGGCCGAACCAACCGCCTGCACGACCGTTTTATTTATACCCGAGAGGCGAATGGCTGGAAGATTACGCGGTTAGCCCCCTAACGGGAGGCAAATTAGAATTGCTAATAGCCAAGGGCGTCCCCCCTTACTCTAAGGAGGGCGGATTCCCTTGGGTTGACCCATCAGCCCTAAACTATTCAACCATCTGTTCCCGCGTCCGAATGCGTCCACTTTTCACCATTGCTGCCTTAATTCCAACGCTCGCCTGGGCGAACTCGGAGGGCGTGAATCCCAAGGCCACTGACCTCTTTAATATTGGCGGTATTCCAGTCTCTAACTCGATCCTGACCACCTGGATTTTGGCGGCCGTTATCATCGTTGCTATCCGTGTCCTCGTCGGCACTCCGAAAATCATCCCGAGCAAGGGCCAAGCGCTCGTGGAAAGCATGGCATCTGGCCTGCGCGAAGCCCTCGAGCCGATCGTCGGCAAGAAGATGATCGACAAGGTATTCCCGACGCTTTGCGGCTTCTTTATCTTCATCCTGCTGATGAATTGGAGCGGTCTGCTGCCCGGAGTTGGCACCATCAAGTATCAAGGTGAACACGGCTGGCTCGAAGCCATCCGCCCGGCGACTTCCGACCTCAACACCACGCTCGCCCTGTCGATTATCTCGTTCGTTGCTTGGACTTATTTCGTCCTGCGCTACGCGGGCCTTAAGGTTCTGATTTTCGATCTCTTCGGCAACAAGGCAGACAAAAAAGAAATCGGCTTCCCGATGTGGATTTTGCTCAGCTTCATCTTCCTGGGTGTCGGTGGTATCGAAGTCGTGTCCATCGCTTTCCGTCTGATTTCCCTTTCCTTCCGTCTCTACGGTAACGTCTTCGGCGGCGAAAACCTCATCCACTCACTCGGAGGCATCGCTCCCTATGTGGTTCCGGCCGTCGCGGGTCTACTCGAAGTCTTGGTTGGTCTGATTCAAGCCTTTGTCTTCACGCTGCTCTCTGCCGTCTACATCGGCCTCATCTGTAATCACGAAGGCGGCCACGCCGAAGACGAGCACGCTCATTGATTCCTTTCGCTTTCAAGGCGTGCGACATGCTGGGAACCCCCCGGCGGTGCGTTAAGAAAAAACCAAAACATAAAACAACATGATCATCGCTGAAATCACTGGTTCCCTCCCTGCCGCTGCCGGCTGTCTCGCTGCCGCTATCGGCGTGGGTCTCGTTGGCGCCAAGGCCG